>Ga0194120_10002073_pt1 | contig 35112 bp, 25 predicted proteins | sample TA2MahCa65mmetaG_FD_148642 | JGI IMG/M metagenome (GOLD analysis project Ga0194120, IMG submission 148642) | Freshwater microbial communities from Lake Tanganyika, Tanzania - TA2015019 Mahale Deep Cast 65m | ecosystem: Environmental > Aquatic > Freshwater > Lake | place: Tanzania: Lake... | reverse complement strand
TTGATTTTGAGTATTGTCCATATGCATTCCTATAATAATTTTAAATTAAGTTACAGTAATTCAGTGTTATGAATAGATTACTTGTATCTGAATAACCTATCAAACTGCACTGAGTTATTTTGTAAAAAATCAAGAAGCCCCCTGCTCCATTCATCCATAGAGGGCCGCTGACTAGGCAAATCTGAATCAAAAGCCCGAATGAATAAATGCTGTAACTCTGATGAAACCTTTAAGAAATTGGCATGCCTGAAATCATTTTGTGTACCCACACTTAAAAACTTTCTGTTTCTACCCCATGGAAAACACTTGTTTTTAATAAAAAAATCCCGCTCTGTTCCGTCCGAGAAACGAGTTCCACCAAGAACCGCGTCAAAGGGATGCTGATTGAAAATGAGCTGGTAAAACAAAACCGCAAGACTCCAGTAGTCATAATATTTATCAATCGGTCCCTCAGGGGCTCGGTACTCCTGGGTAAATTGAGCACTGGAAGGAGATAGTTTGTGTTTAATGTCCTTGAGCGTTAAATTATCAAGATCAAGGATATAAGGAACTATATGATTATGACCGCTTATGTTTTCTATGGAGGCTAAAATGTTCTTTGGCTTGATGTCAAAATTACAAATATCAAGCTCAATTCTGGCTCCATTTTTTGCCTTGAGCTTATACATTTTATCAAAATAGAGCGACAAATAATAGGAGAGCACAAACCTGTTTTTTAATCCCCGGCCTTGATACAAAAAATAATTCAACCAGGACGAATAATTTGGATCACTACGATACTTTAAAAATGCGGTTGTTGGATCCCGGGCACCTACGATAAAAGCCAAGTCTATACCGCCATTTACCGTATCCATGATGTAGCCTACCACATTACCTGATAAATCTTTGACAATATCTTTCGGCCAGGCGCCAATTGTTTTTTTTGCGTTGCCAAATGGCATTTCAATATCTGCAATCTGAGCCAATTGATTAAGTTTTTCAATGCGCTTAGCTAGATTTACCTCTTTCTGAAGGATTTCAGGCTTAAAGATTTTAACAGCTTTTGATTTATCTGAAGCATGAAGATACACATTAGCTGCACCTCCTTTGCCCAGTTCTTTGCCCAATTTAATGGCTTGCCCGTTTGAAGTTTTGTACATAACTAGTTGTGAAAAATAATAAGGGTTTTGTCATCATCAAGCAATGGGTCACTGATTGACTTCAATACTTTTTCTTCGCCTTTAAGTACATAAATGCCGCTTTCAATCAATCGTTTGAGTCTTTCATTCCGCTCTGGTTCGTTACCAACTTCATTCAATGATGCCAGCAATCCGTCAAAAAATGCTTCATACGGCAAATTATAGTCGTATCTTGCTTCATCGCCAAGCACATTGTCATAAATACCTTGCCTTGGGCCCTTGTCGCTCTGATCCATCACAAAATCCTGACAACCATCGGTAGTAGCAAAAAAGTACTTTATTTTAGTCCAATCATCCACAGCTTTAACATAGGATCGAAAGATATTTTCCCATCCTTTTTTAATCAGAAAAAAAGTAGCACCGACTGTAAAAGTTTGCAAAGGAACGCTTAAGGCATGTGGTTTTCCGTTACTTACACCTGAGCGGCCATCCCCGATATTAGCTGATAAAAATCCCCATTCGGTTTTGATTACCAAAAGAAGTGTACAATATAAATCTGTAGGCGGGATATTATTGTCTGTTGCCAAATTCATTAAGGCATTTCTTGTTCTGCCAAATAAGTCCAGAACTGCTTTTTTCCAGTTTTTTTGAAGTTGTTCTTTATCATCGGGATTCGGCCGCAAACTTGAAAAGTCGAAAACCTGTAAATTTACATATAGTGTATTTACGCAAAATTCAGATGCAATGTGTGATAATTTTGAACTTCCTGCTCCATCAGAAACAATGATGACATGACAACCATTTGGCAAAATGCCTGCCCTGCCAAAATCCTGACAAGGAATAGCCGGGTTTGATTTTTTATGCGAATGGCCTTGAATTCGGGCTTGCGTTAATTTAAAGAGAACAGAACTTGTTAAATCCTGTTCATCCTTACTATAATTTACCGACTGAGTTTGATCTGGAATGAATGGGTTTAATTGAGTATTCAAACCTTTATTGCCCTCATCAGCAGGAAGATTGCTTTCTTCTGATGTTACAGAATTTTCTTCATCGGGACTATTATTCTTTGTATTTGTCATTTTGCTGTCGTCTATTTTTGATACTAATTCCAATTTTTCGCTGATGCGGCTGATTTTCTTATTAACAATAAAATAAATAAAAATCATCAAAAACACTGAAATAAGGCAGAAAATAAAAATTATTGTCATATCCACGTCTTTATTGAGTTTTTAATGATAATTGTAGAAATAACTCCACTAATTTCTTAGTAGAGTTATTTCTAAAAAAAAGAAATTTATACCAAAGAGAATGTAACGGCTTGAGCAGTATTTGGGTCTAACTGTGCTGTTGTAGCTCCGCCTTGCCCAATAGCTGCGCCGATACTAGCGCTAACAAACGCGAAAACATCGGCAAATTTTTTCACATCAGTCATCTTGTAAGCAACTGCTTTGTTTTTTAAACGCTCATCCGCTGATTGCGCTGCTAATTTAGCCAATAGCTGCATATCCGCGTTTCCAACTCCAAATGGAATAAAGACAAACTTCTTAGCATCTGACAATTGTTGAATTTGCCCATCAAGTGTCTCGATTTCATCTTGCGTATTGGTTGGAGCGCCATCCGTGAAAAGCACAATGAAGGGACGGTAGTATGCCTCATTATTGGATTTGTAAAAAGCTTTTCTTTCCTCAATAATTTCCATAGCCTTGTTCATCCCTGCAACCACATTGGTTGTACCACCCGCCTGTAAAACCGGTAAACTACTTTCTGGCGATACTAGGTCGATTGACTTTTCCACCCTTGCATCATCATCAAAGCAAACGATTCCTAATTCAAGTCTCTGTGAGAGTATAGGATCGCAAATAATTTCATCTTTAAGTGATTGTATAGCTTTGTTCAACTCATCAATCGCTTTCACTCCATTGGCTTCGTCGCACATGGAACCGGAAGTGTCTAATAAAAGTACAACCGGACATTTTTGATCTTTGTTTCTTGCTTGTTCCATTTTATTTAAATTTATTTTTCCTACTCGTTTGGCTTTTCAGAATACGCCCCGTTTATTTTAGAGGGTTCTGGTCTCCTCTTTTATAGTTCAATAATACTATTTTATGTCACATTGGGTGGTCGGCCCGTTGGCTTTCGCAAACCGTCTTGTTTTTAAAATTGCCCATAACGTTCCGCCCATAGGCCACGGCAGGCTTAATCACCCTCCAAGGACTAAGCGTGATGGATAAAATTAATCAATTTCCGTGACATTTTGCCGGTTGTGGATTATTGACTGTTATCGGCAGGGTCTCCCAATAAAAGACCTAAAAAAGGCTTTCTAGCATTTTTCCAGTGTAAGTACCCATTTTCTTGAACAAGGCCATAAATAGCCAATCCTGACTATTCCAAGCCAAAAACCTCGCTTCCATACCTCATTAGCGGGTTTTTGTGATAACTGGTATTTCACAAGACCCCCCAACCCGCCTACACCGCCATCCTAGCAATCCAACCCCTCCTTCTCTCCCTAACCCCTAGAGGTTTTCCCCATTCCCTCTCAAGTCCCCCTATATTTCCACCCTTACTCCCCCTCCCGGCTCGAAATACATGCCCTTCCCGGCCCAAAATCCACGCCTCGGGTTGCGCCTCGAAAGAGTGCAGGGAAGGCTTCAGAACGACGTTAGAAAAGGTCTTTAAGGGTGTCCTTGGAAAATTGTGTTGTGCACTTTCTATGGCACCGACGCAAAACCAAAATGCAAGTGCTTGATAAACATGCGTTTGCGGAAGCGGTTTGGTGGTGATGGACGGAATATAAAAAGTTACCACGGCAAATACGAGCAATCCAGCGTAGAAGAGCCACCCCTCTGCGTTTATCTCGATATGGAAAACCCAAATCAAAAAGAAATATTACTGAAATCGGGCGGCTACGCGCACCTCCTTGCTGCCTGGGGTATATTCATAAAAGCCGGAGCCGGATTTAACGCCGAGGTGTCCGGCGGTTACCATATTCACCAACAAGGGACAAGGGGCATATTTGGGTTGTCCCAATCCCTCCTGAAGTACGCGTAAAATAGCCAGGCAAACGTCTAACCCAATGAAATCGGCCAACTGAAGTGGCCCCATCGGATGGGCCATGCCCAGTTTCATCACCTGATCAATTTCCTCCACCCCTGCTACCCCTTCAAACAGACTTTGAATGGCCTCATTGATCATGGGCATCAAAATGCGGTTGGCCACAAATCCGGGGTAGTCGTGCACCAATACGGGAATTTTGCCCAGCGCCACGGAAAGATCGCGAATGCGTTGTGCCACCTCATCCGAGGTGTTGTAACCTTTGATGATCTCCACCAGCTTCATAACCGGCACGGGGTTCATAAAATGCATTCCGATAACACGTTGCGGGTGAAGGGAAGCGGAGGCGATTTTCCCAATACTTATCGACGAAGTATTACTGGCCAGGATCGCCTCTGGGGCTACAATTTTATCGAGCGAACGAAAAATATCCAGTTTCAATTCGACCCGCTCCGTGGCAGCTTCCACAACCAGATCCGCATCGGCCAATCCCCTGTCGATGGCCAAATGGGGTGTTACCCTACCCAAAGTAGCCGTCTTATCGGCCTCGGTGAGGCTGCCCTTGGCCAACATGCGATCGAGGTTCTTTTCGATGGTTTGCATGCCCCGTTGTAGGGCCGATTCAGACACATCCACCAACCGCACATGGTATCCATTTTGTGCAAAAACATGGGCGATTCCGTTGCCCATAGTGCCCGCTCCCACCACGACAATCTTTTTCATACATTCAATTTTCCGCAAAAATAGTCAATTTACCCCGCTCACCCGACTATCGTCCCAGCCATGCAATCAACGGAAAAAGGGCCACGCATAAGCATACAACGAACGCATGCCCCGGAAAGAAACTGAACCCAAAAACGAGCAATAAAAGGAGCGAGAGCGGATAAGACAGCATGAGGATCACGAAATATACCGCATCAAAATGCACTGTTCCACGTGTGAGCAACGAAGCCATCACACGAGACGGGAAAGCAATGGGAAAATGAATGAGACGCGACAAACAGCGCATGCTTTGTTGCCATCCCGTACGTGGCGGTACATCAGACCAAAACTTCGCGCCGTATCCCGATTCTTCCGGATCCACCATACAAGCGGCCATGGCCGGAGCCAAGGCGGTATTGAACGCCTGATAGAAATGAGCGGGCGACAAAGCTCCTTTGGCCAGGCTCTGCCAGTTCAAAGGAGTCCCTAAACGCACCCGCGCTGCCTTACCCGTTCCGCTATAATGTTCGAAACACACACCCACAGGCACCACCTCCAGATCCAAGCCTCGTCCATAGGACTGCCAAACCAACCTCGCAGTACCCTTCAAGAGCGGTTTTAGTCCCATACGGTTTTCACACAGCCCCTCCGAAAAGATGACCACTGCCCCACCCCGATTCCAGACGTCGAAACACCGCTCGAAGGTTGAATAATTGCCCTTCAGATATGCTTGTCCCTCCCTACGCCTCCAAACGGGCAACAAGGGAAAGATCAGGGGGAGTACCCCCCAGGCAAAGCCATAAAGCACATCGCCGCGGGCCAAAAAATACAGAAGCTGCTTTCGTTGAACGGCAAACAAAACAGGATCCAAAAATGAATTAGTGTGGTTCAGCGTATACAAGCGGGGTCGTCTGGCGGGGTACTCGTCACCCTCCCGGAGGTCAAATCCATCGCGCAACACCACCCGAAAGAACAAAGCACAAACTGCTTTGGCGAGATGGTGGAAAAACCAGATGTTTGGTGCCAAACAGAATGTATCAGGCAATCAGGAACATACCTATCAGAAAATTAGGATAGAACCTATCGTGCAATCAGGAACGACCCTGTAGCTGTTCGGCCCGCATCGAGATATCGGTAGTGATACATGCCCGTTGGCCAGTCCGCCACCCGCACACGGTGCAGGTTTGTGGGTAGCATACCAGCCGAAAGATGGGGCGCATAGACCTGCTCCTCACAAACCTTACGACCTACGGCATCGGTCACCAGCAAAACGGGTGAAGCGCCCAAGGGCTCGGGAAACTCAAACCAGAAATAGTCGGAGGCTGGCACGGGATAGAGTCGAACATCAACCCGATCCAATGGATCGATGCCCACCCGCACGAATGACCGACAGGTTGTGTCGTTCTGTGCGTTGATATCACCGGCCGAACGGGTGTAGGCACATAAGAGATAATCACCACCTGTTGGCGGGGTGTAGCGCGCGGTGAAGGTGTGATGGATGGTATCGCCTGGAGGAATTTGTCTGAAGATGGTGTTTGAGTTCACCTCAACCCCATTTACACGGTAGGCTACGTCAAAATTAACTGCCGAGGCGCCTGTTGTGGAGTAATTCTTGATGGCCACTTTAATCGTTTGTTGTTGACCCGTCACAAACGATGTAGGCTGCACTATCGCTGATACCCCCACATCCGGCAGGGGTTGTAGCACGGTAACCAATACCGTGTCGGCCCGCGAGCATCCACGATCAGTTAGCCGAAACTCATAGGCGGTGGTCGTTACCGGGGATACCTGTACAGGATTCTGTATACTGGAAACGATCGCCCCAGTCGTTAAGTTTTTCCAGGCAAAGGCATAACCACCCCTTAGACGCATGTTCGGACGCTGTGAAATAGAGCCGGAATTACCCGTATTGGGGCAAACACCTTGTGCATCAGCCCGATAATAATAAGAGGAAACGAAGGGGGTAGCGGACTGATTCACGATGGCATTGTTGGTAAAAGAACCATTCTGGAAACAAACCTCCACCACAACATTACTTTGGCCGTTCCAAAGAAACGGATTCTGAAAATTATGTGTATTCCAACCTGGAACGTCTGTATAGCTCGGTACGGAATAGACCGTCGAGAGTCCACTCTGCCAGGAGGTCAAATCCGTAGCAGAAGTATGACCCATCTTGATCTCGAAATTCGACAGGGGGCTACCTTGGTTGGCCACCACATCAAAAGCCAGCGAAACAATCGGCGCCCCGATGTTCAACGCTTGTAGTTCCGACACTCGGATGAGGAACTGGTGACGGGCGCCCCAATAGAATCCCCCATAGGGTGCAGGATACGTGATATTGGTATTGGTTATTGTTCCGGTACCCAGGAAGGCGTCGAAACCACCCCCTGAACCGCGCAATGTGGCTGTACCAGAAACATAAATCGATGTATCGGCACCTGCATTGGGCCGCAGGTAATCGTCGACATAGCTCGTAACATCTGATGTATCTGCCAGCTGTGTGTTATCGGTTGCAATCACAAAAAAGCGCACAGGCACATTGGGCTGACCGGCTGGAATGGTTGCTTCCCACAATCCGGAAGTGGCATTCAACGTCATCGGTTGGGTGGTGTATACACCAGAATTCGTAAGGTCGCGCCGGAGCGATACCGAGGCCACGGGGTTGTTGAAAGTAATCTGGGCCCGGATTGTCCTGGGAGATGCCACGCAGGAGTCGTTGGGTCGACTCACCGACAAAATAACAGGATCGAGGCGACGGCGAATCAAAACACGGTCGAAACCGATACCTTCATCGACCACTGAGCCATCCGAATAGAATGCGATTCTAAAACGGACGGAAGATTGATTATCGACAACGGATAGGGAATGTACGGCCCGCACCCATCCACCGCTGCCGGGTGTGCCCGACCATACCGGGTTGCCGGTGTAGGGTCCCACTGTGGTGTTGGCCTGGTTGTACCAGTTGATGCCACTGCCCAACGAGCCCAATCGTACCCACGTTTGTCCGTTGTTCAGCGTATACTGCAGGGCTGCCTTGTCCCAGTTAAGTTCGGTCACATAAAACAGGTCGAACGAGATCTCCGCATTTACCACTGTACTGAAATCGAAACAGGGCGAAACCACAAAACTCTGCTCATTGTTGTTGTAGTCGCCTGCTAGGTTGGTCACCCAAGCCTGGGTGCCCGTGCCCGCTGTGGTAATTGTGGTGCCCGCTGGTGCCCCCAATGCCCAAGAATTGTTGACGCCGCCGGCGATCCATCCACCATTTCCATTTTCGAAATTCTCTTCATAAGGCAGGGCCGACGCACCCACAGTGGGGATGCTCACAACGACACGGGTAGTGGTGTCATTTGCCGGAAGGACGTCGGATGACAGGATGCTGTATGCCTTAATTTCATAAGTGGCGGGGTTACTCAGATTAATCGGGGTAGAGAACGTATAGGAAAGCGTATCCCCTGGGTTTAGGTTCACATTCACTGGTTCAGTGACGGGTGTACCGGCGTTGACACTGTAACCCACTGAATAAATCGCTTGGGCAGCTGTACCAAAATTGAATATTCGTACCTGTATCGGGATCGCGGAGCCTAAACTACATCCACTCTGAACGCCACTTATTTCAATGACACCCAAATCGTTGGGTGATGGGGTAAACTCATACGCGCCCATGTCGGGAGTCGTTGCGTTGCGTGGCGCACCTGTGATGTCGGCCGTTACCCCCGAAATCGGAGTTCCCATATTGTTGACTGCAGCCGAAGTCGGGATCGGGGTGGCTAGGCTCGCGTAGACCGGACTAGCCGAAATCGACTGCAGATCTTTTCCACTGGCCGTACGCCATGCCGATAAATTGGCGTAGCCCTGGGGAATGTTGTTATCGAAAATCAAGTTGTTGGTGGGATTGGCATTGGCCGGATCAGACAACAAGTAGTTGTTGTAGTTGCTGTTTAGTGCCACCAGAGTCGAATCCCCTTCGAGACTCAGGGCGACAACCGCAGTAGAAAGTGCACTGCCAATCTCAGCACGCGCTGTGACGTGGTTGTTGCGGAAATCGATCTGGCTCCAGAGACGAACAGGCAGGAAATTAATCCCGTTGAAATTCACCAACCCACCCGATGCAGATGGAGCTGCCATTTCTACATGAAAGGTGTTATGAACTACCTCTATTTGATCGATCGGATTCGCCGAATTGGTGGTATCGGCAAAGGCATTCACATTCAAAGCAGAGTACAGGTTTTGAAATCCGGTTCCGGCAAAGCGGCCACTCACAACATTGTTCACGATCTGATTCGACAGACCCGTGCTGTCGTTCGGGTTCTGAATAGTAAACACTGTGCTGCCCAGATTACCCGTCACTTTATTCGATTCAATCCGGAGGCCGGCCACCGTTTCAAACTCAAAGGCCCCCGAATGCGCCGCAGCATCAGTCAATTGATTTCCTTGTACAACTAATGTCGCTTGATTCCGGGCGTTTAGCACAGTCTCGTAATTGCTAAACTGGTTGAAGGTTAGGGCACATCCCGAAACATAGGGGCGACCCGGTATGGGATCCGTCAGCTGAACGGCTGTATTGAAGCGCTGAAAGATATTGCCGGAAATGACCACCGTATCGGATCGCTGGGCGGATATGCCCATTTGTCCGAATGAAAATCCTCCCGTCAATGCGGGACCCTGCAATGTGCAGCCTGTCACGTTTAAGAAAGGGGAGCGATCTGCAAAAACCAGCATGCTACCCGTGGTGGTGGGTGATGTTGAGGTTGGCATACGCAGGGTCAAATTACTCAGATTCACCCCGGGCGTATGGTTGATGTTAAACAAGATTCTTCCGGTTGCAGGGACTACAACTGTATCGGGCAGCAATTCAACACTGGATGCGATGCCGTTTTGGCTGCTGATGGTGATCGACGAAACACCCGAACCCGGGATGTTGTTGAGGTTGTAGCTGCCATAATAAGTTCCCGGCTCGATGGAAAAGGTAACCGGACCCGCGATACCACCGCAGCTGATGGCCCGAATCGCCGAGTCGGGGGTAGGGAAGGTGGCTTGCGGACTTCCGCCAACGAGATATACACCTCCAGGCAGGGCCAAGCAGCGGCTCACCCGCAGGGTATCATTGCCCGGGTTGATATCGGCACCCAAATTATTGGCATTGGTGGCCCAGACCTTGATCCGGGCTGGGCTACTCGCAGGCAGAATCAATAAACTGCTGAAGGTATGGTTGACGGATTGACCAGATGTAAGGCTTCCCGTCCACACTTCTGTAACGGGCACACCCCCATCCAATTGAAATCCCACGGTCGCCGTATTGATCGGATCGGCAGCCAGATTGGAAATGCGGATGGTGACGGACACCGAAGTCGAGGCGAGAATGGGGGTCACTGGCGATAATACCGCGGTAGCAGCCACGTCGCGGCCCACAAGCGGTAAAACCACCACGCTGTAGTCTTCCGTTTCCCCAAACGTATAATTGCCACAGGGATTACGCTGGTATTCATTATACCGAAGAATTACCCTCATTCGGGTGGTTCCAGTTGTTGCCGTGGGCGGTACGCTGATGTTGCCAGTTACCGTGCATCCGTTGGTGTTACAAGACCCAACCAGATACATTTCAGTGAGAGTGTCAAAAGTCTGGTCCTGATTCCAGTCGATAAAAACGGAAATATATTCGTTCCATGTCACACCAGGAGGCGCTCCGTTGTAGATGGTGACCGAAATCTGAGGGTTTCCGCCGGGATTGACTGTTGCGCTTTGGGCAGTATAATCGGAATAATTCGATCCACCCGATGGATTCGACAGCGCACCGATGGTAACACCCGTGATGTGTTCATCGGTCGAAATATTGGATTGCGACGGACAATATTGAGCCTTGGATTGAAATGCCGACAGTAATGTACTGGCTAAGAAAAAGAACAGAATGCGGGGGTAGAGTGCCTTCATAAAAGCAAGATTATGTGTCAAAAGATTATGTGTCAAAAATAGTTATTTGTATTATCCACTAATCGGGGTTTTTTCTTTTGAATTCATGCCATTCTTGTACCTCCCCTTTTGCTTAAACTTGGTTGCAAGCCATCGATGGCCCAAAACCCTGACTTTGGGTTGCAAAAAGTACAATCTATGGATTACCTATTGCCTCTGCTTTCAATAGTACAAAAATTGAATCGGATGGTGCTCTTTTGCTTAAATATGCGATCGATCTTGGTAAAAAGTAACAGTTCCCCGCAACCATCAGCGACGAAAGGCGAGCCGATGGCCCGGAATAAACGTCCCTCTTTGCCCTTTGTGCCAAATGAGGTGTCCATTAACCAATGTGCTCTCTACGGTATGTCGCAGGGTAATCCCTTCCAGGGGCGACCAGCCGCAGCGGTACATCAAACTCTCGCGATTTACAGTATGAGGCATTGCCCGCACCACGGCCAAATCGGCCTGGTAGCCTTCCCGCACATATCCTCTGTTTAATATCCTGAATAGCACAGCCGGGTTATGGCACATCAACTCTACAAGTCGGGTATGCGACAATACCCCTTGTTCGACAAGATCGAACATCATGGGCACGGAGTGTTGAACCAGAGGGCCGCCACTGGGGGCCGATAAATAGGGCTGCGCTTTTTCTTCCAAGGTATGGGGCGCGTGATCGGTGGCCACCACATCAATGCGGCCGTTGTTCAGCGCTCTGCGCAGTGCGGCCCGGTCTTCGGCCGATTTAATGGCTGGATTCCACTTGATCCGATTCCCCAACCGGAGATAGTCGCCCTCCTCAAACCAAAGGTGGTGCACACAGACCTCGGCTGTAATCCGCTTTTCGCTGAGAGGTGTGCCCGCGTCGAATAATTCCAGTTCCTCTTTTGTGCTTATGTGAAGTACATGAATGCGTGTACCATGCTTGCACGCTAGTTCTACGGCCTGTGCGCTAGAGGTATAACAAGCCTCTCGGGAACGAATAAGCGGGTGATGCGCCGGAGTTAGTCCACCCTCCCCCACCTGCTCTTTCCAGTGCTTCAGTTGCTCGGCAATCATGGGATCTGATTCGCAATGCAGAGCGATGAGGGCGCTAACGGATCGAAAAATGGTGTCGAGTGCTTCCTCTTCATTAACCAGCAAATCGCCGGTTGAGCTGCCCATGAATATCTTTACCCCGCAGATCCGGCTGTAGTCGGCCGATTTTAATTCTTCCACATTGTCGGGCGTGGCGCCGAGGTAAAAGCTATAGTTAGCAGGCGACACCTCCGCTGCGCGGACGTATTTCTGCTCCAATAGTGTCTTAGTGATGGCGGCTGGCTTTGTGTTGGGCATCTCCATAAAGCTGGTGATGCCCCCAGCCACCGCGGCCCAAGATTCTGTTGCCAGCTCCCCCTTGTGGGTGAGACCCGGCTCCCGAAAATGCACCTGGTCGTCGATTGCGCCGGGCATCAAATAGGCACCTTTGAGCGATAGAATCTGATCAGCCGGCCGGTTGCGACCAATCGGATCGATGTGCCATATTTTATCATCCTGGATGTGGACATTCACTTCTCTCACTTCACCTTCATTAATCAGCAATGCGTCTCGAATAGAAATCGAATTCATTCGTTTATTTTTTGTGCAAAAATACGCCCGACTACACCGCAATTATTCTATTAATTCCCACATTGCCATGGATTCTGCAGCCCCAATCATAGACCTTCAGGGGCATGGAGGTTGCCGTAGTGGGTTCAGGCATGAGTGGTTTGTTGGTCGCTGCTCTACCCGACCGTACTAGGGCGCAGGTTACGGTCTATGAACGCAATTGGAGGACGGGGGAAACAGTAGCACCTACCCGGAAAAGATACCGATTCGATACCTTTGGTAGAACTCCGTCCTGTGCAACACCCAGCCACACGGCAATTGTTGCTCAACCGCTTTCCATCGGATCAGCACTACAGCGCACTTCAGTTCGGAATAGTTTACCGACCTCGGATTAATCCCGAAAGTCTGCAACATCAGATCCGCCTGCGCACAACCCTTCCAGATGTTAACAGTCGCAGCATCTTCGTTTCCCTGCAACCCGAATCCAACCAGTCACACGCTCCCGAGGGACAGCAACGGCTTCCGTGAACACCCATTGGCCCAACCCCGACAAGCTTCGATTGGAATCGGTCAAAAGCGCAATCGACGCAATCCTCGATGAACCGGATAACACCGGAATCATGAACCGTTGGCAAATCAATTTTTTCCACCATTAAGGTTCCCAATCATGGGGGAAATGGTCCGGACGAGAATTGGGTTTCATTGGCGAATATCCGCAGAAACCCTAAGTCACCCTGTGGCATATACGCGGGGGTACACGAAGCGGTTTCAAAAGCTTATACTTGTATGGCGACAGCACCTATCCGGCAAAGGATATCCCTGAGGCTATGCCGAACGGTATCATTACCTACACCAAGATGAAATTCGATCGTCGGATATGCGCAAGCGGTAGTCTACCTAAGCAAAACTAGTCGCAGAACCGTCAATATATCCCAGGGACGCGGGCATTTGAACTACGCCCGGTCCGGAGGTTAAATTATGTCTGAATTGGTGTGCCTGTACAATACGCCTGAGCCATGGGCCCGCCAACTATGCCTGAGCCGTGGGGCCGCCAAAAGTCATGGGCAGGGTCGGCTGGTTTTCATGCACATCGATTACCCCAAACGACTGCTCATAGCGACCAAGATTATCATGAAGAGCGTGAACCAACCGCTTCGCATGATGGGGCGTAAGAATGATCCGCGATTTCACCCGTGCTTTTGGGGCTCCGGGCATCATGCGAACAAAATCCACCACAAACTCAGTCTGGGAATGTGTAATGATGGCCAAGTTGCTGTACACCCCTTCGGCCATATCCTCAGTCAACTCTATATTGATCTGATTCTGATCTTGATTTTCCATTTTTTGAATTGTTATTCTTCTTCAGCCAACAAGAGCGCCTTGGAGGCCATCAATTTTTCGTGTTCTTCGATTGTACTCACAACAATCTTCTCATAGGAACGCAGACCAGTACCGGCCGGAATCAGGTGACCGACGATCACATTCTCCTTCAAACCTGCTAAATAATCTATTTTACCAGCAATGGCCGCCTCGTTGAGCACTTTGGTTGTCTCTTGGAATGATGCAGCCGAAACGAAACTACGGGTTCCCAATGATGCCCGGGTTATACCCTGAAGCATGGGCTGTGAGGTCGCAGGAAGCGCTTTGCTGAACTCCATCAAGCGCAAATCTCTACGCTTCAAAGAAGAGTTCTCATCCCGCAAACGCGCCAGCGGAACGATTTGACCCACACGGAACTGTGCAGAGTCGCCCGAATCCATCACGATATACTTGTCGTAGATCTCGTCGTTCACCTCCATAAAGTCGATTTTATCGACCACTTCCTGCTCGAGAAAAGTGGTATTGCCCGGATCCACGATCACTACTTTCTGCATCATCTGGCGAACAATCACCTCGAAATGCTTGTCGTTAATTTTCACCCCTTGCAATCGGTATACCTCTTGGATGTTATTCACGAGATACTCCTGAACAGCACCAGGACCTTTAATCGAAAGAATGTTCGAAGGGGTAATGGCACCGTCCGACAGGGGGTAACCTGCCTTCACGAAATCCCCGTCCTGCACCAGGATGTGCTTGCTCAGGGGCACCAGATATTTCTTTTGCTGGCCATCGCGCGACTCCACCTGAATTTCACGGTTGCCCCGCTTAACACCTCCGAAAGTGGTGATTCCATCAATTTCCGAAACCACAGCCGGATTGGATGGGTTGCGGGCTTCGAAAAGTTCCGTAACCCGTGGCAAACCACCAGTTATGTCACGTGTCTTAGTGGTGGACCTTGGGATTTTCGCAAGAATAACACCCTTCACGATTGTGTCGTTTGCATTCACCACGATGTGCGCGCCAACGGGTAGATTGTAGGTCCGCTGGTTGTCACCCGACTTGGTGAGGATTCGAATGGCCGGATTCCTCGATTTGTCTTTCGTTTCAATGATTACCTTTTCCCTGTGACCGGTTTGCTCGTCGGATTCCTCACGGAAAGTGATGCCCTCGATCACGTTTTCAAAATCGGCATTTCCCGTGAACTCCGAAATGATCACGGCGTTGTATGGGTCCCACACGCAAATTTTATCACCCTTTTTGATGAGATCACCCTCTTTCACAAACAATTCGGCTCCATAGGGCAGCACGTTGGTCATTAGGGGCTGACCGCTTTGGGGGTCCACAATCCGCATCTCACCCGAGCGGGATACTACGATTTGTCGCGGTACATTGTCACCCTTGTGGTTTACCTTACGCACCTCATCGAATTCCAACCGGCCATCAAATTTGGCAATAAGTTGGGATTCTGAGGCGATGTTACCCGCTACACCTCCCACGTGGAAGGTGCGAAGTGTTAACTGGGTACCCGGCTCACCGATCGATTGGGCGGCGATAACCCCCACTGATTCGCCCATTTGAACCAAATGATTGGTCGCAAGATTTCTTCCGTAACACTTTACACATACGCCGGTTTTGGCAGCGCATGTAAGTACCGAACGAATTTCAACCGAATCAATGGGTGAAGCATCTATAACAGCAGCTATATCCTCTGTAATCTCTTCCCCGGCAGCCACAATCAACTCTTTGCTGATAGGGTGGTACAAATCATTGAGCACTACGCGACCCACAATCCGCTCCAAAAGGGATTCAACGATCTCCTCATTGTCCTTCAGAGCGGAAATCTCCAAACCGCGGAGGGTACCGCAATCCACCTCTGAGATTACCACATCCTGGGCCACGTCGTGTAAACGACGGGTCAAATAACCGGCGTCTGCCGTTTTCAAGGCCGTATCTGCAAGACCCTTACGCGCGCCGTGCGTGGAGATGAAATACTCCAATACGGATAATCCCTCCTTAAAGTTGGAAAGAATAGGATTCTCAATAATTTCACCTGCACCGCCACTCTTCTGCGGTTTGGCCATAAGTCCACGCATCCCGCCGAGTTGGCGAATCTGCTCCTTTGAACCACGGGCCCCGGAATCCAGCATCATGTAAACGGAGTTGAAACCCTGCCTGTCAGAGGAAATCTCCTTCATCAGCGTGTCTGTGATCCGGCTGTTTATGCGGGTCCAGATGTCGATTACCTGATTGTAGCGCTCATTGTTCGTTATGAACCCCATATTGTAGCTTTGGGTAACCTCTGCCACTTCCCTGGCCGCTTCTTCCAGGAGACGGGTTTTGTTTTCCGGAATCATAACATCATTCAGGTTAAACGATAGTCCACCCTGAAACGCCATTTTGAATCCAATGGATTTGATTTCGTCCAAAAACTTCGCGGTAGAGGGAATGTCGGTATAGCGTACGATCCGGCCAATCAGTTCACGCAGGCTTTTCTTTGTGAGCAGCTCATTGACAAATCCAATTTCTTCCGGAGTTACCTGCGAGAACATAATCCTTCCTATGGTGGTCTCAATCAATTTGGTATGCAGCGTGCCATCCTGTGCATCACGCACGGGTACCCGTACCTTAACCCATGCGTGGAGGTCGGCCCTGCCCTCGTTGTAGGCAATCAGCGCCTCTTCTGCAGAGTAGAAAACCAAACCCTCACCGCGCACTGTGTGGGTGTTCGTGCTCTTGCGCCCCTTGGTCAGGTAATACAACCCAAGAACCATGTCCTGCGAGGGAACGGTAATGGGCGAACCATTGGCCGGATTCAGGATGTTGTGCGATGACAGCATCAGAATCTGTGCCTCTAACACTGCCGCGTTGCCGAGTGGAACGTGGACCGCCATTTGGTCACCATCAAAGTCAGCGTTGAAAGCCGTGCACACCAACGGGTGAAGCTGTATGGCTTTACCCTCCACCATCTTGGGTTGGAAAGCCTGAATACCCAATCGGTGCAGGGTAGGGGCACGGTTCAGGAGGACGGGATGACCTTTCATGACATTCTCCAGGATATCCCAAACCACCGCTTCCTTTCGATCCACAATTTTGCGAGCCGATTTCACGGTCTTGACGATGCCCCGCTCAATCATCTTCCGTATGATAAACGGCTTAAACAACTCAGCGGCCATGTCCTTGGGCAGACCACATTCATGTAGATTAAGGTTTGGGCCCACGACAATGACCGAACGGCCAGAGTAGTCCACACGCTTACCGAGGAGATTTTGACGGAAGCGCCCCTGCTTACCTTTCAGCATGTCGCTGAGTGACTTCAGTGCACGGTTACCATCGGCCTTCACCGCATTGACCTTGCGGCTGTTGTCAAACAGCGAATCGACCGACTCCTGAAGCATTCGCTTTTCATTCCTCAAAATCACATCCGGAGCCTTAATCTCGATCAAACGCTTCAAACGGTTATTGCGGATGATTACGCGGCGGTACAAATCATTCAAGTCGGAGGTGGCAAATCGTCCTCCCTCCAAGGGCACCAGTGGGCGCAACTCGGGTGGAATGACCGGCACCATGCGCACAATCATCCATTCCGGACGATTTTCCAACCCCTCCCGGTTCGAACCACGGAAGGCCTCCACAATTTTCAGACGCTTCAAAGCCTCAATCTTTCTTTGCTGAGAAGTCTCCGTGGCCGCCTGATTGCGCAACTGAAATGAGAGCTCATCCAGATTGATACGGCTCAACAAATCCTGCAACGCCTCCGCACCCATCTTAGCAATAAATTTCTGGGGATCCTTTTCATCCAGATATTGATTCTCCCGGGGAAGGGTATCCAAAATAGCCAAGTACTCATCCTCCGTCAGTAGGTCCATGCTGCGAACCCCGTCTTCTTCCTTTATTCCAGGTTGGATGACCACATACCGTTCATAATAGATGATTGAATCCAGTTTTTTGCCAGCCAATCCCAGCAGATATCCAATTTTGTTGGGCAGAGATTTGAAATACCAGATGTGTGCCACCGGAACCACCAGTTTAATGTGTCCCATATTCTCACGGCGCACCTTTTTTTCGGTAACCTCAACGCCACAGCGATCACAAACTATGTTCTTGTAGCGAATTCGCTTGTACTTTCCACAATGGCATTCGAAATCCTTGACCGGACCGAAAATGCGCTCACAAAACAACCCACCCATCTCTGGCTTGTAGCTCCGGTAATTGATGGTTTCCGGCTTGGTGACCTCGCCCTTCGAACGATTCAGAATCGTCTCGGGCGAAGCGAGGCTGATGGTGATTCGGGTAAAATTGCTTTTGATCTTGGGTTCTTTCTGAAATGACATTTGATTTTTTTTAGTCCAACTTAACCTCTAGACACAATCCACGCAACTCATGCAACAACACGTTGAAAGACTCCGGGATGCCCGGAACCGCCAGATTGTCGCCCTTAACGATCGATTCATAGGCCTTAGCACGGCCAACAATATCATCCGACTTAACAGTGAGAATCTCCTGCAGGATATTAGCGGCACCAAAAGCCTCCAACGCCCATACCTCCATCTCGCCAAAACGCTGTCCACCAAACTGCGCCTTACCACCCAGCGGCTGCTGGGTAATGAGTGAATAGGGACCGATGGAACGGGCGTGCATCTTGTCATCGACCATGTGGCCGAGCTTCAACATGTAGATAACCCCTACTGTTGTGGGCTGATCGAAATACCGACCGGTCTGACCATCCCGCAAACGCGTGCTGCCCAAATCCGGAATTCCTGCCTGTAGGGTGAAATCACGAACTTCTTCGAGGCTCGCCCCGTCAAAAATAGGTGTGGCAAACTTCAGGCCCAACTCCTTTCCGGCCCAGGCAAGTACCGACTCATAGATCTGGCCTAGGTTCATACGGGAAGGAACACCCAGGGGGTTCAGCACAATGTCTACGGGACTACCATCCTCTAAGAAGGGCATGTCCTCATCACGCACAATGCGCGCCACAATACCTTTGTTACCATGACGTCCCGCCATTTTGTCGCCCACCCGCAGTTTCCTTTTTTGCGCCAAATAAACTTTAGCCAATTGGAGTATTCCTGAGGGCAATTCATCACCTATCTGAATCGCAAATTTGTCGCGCCTGGCCTCGCCCTGCATTTCCGACAAGCGAATCTGGTAATTTTTCAACAAGGTCTTAATCAACTCATTCTTGGACTTGTCGACCAACCACCCATCCGGGTTCACCTGAGCGTAATCCATTTCAGATAGTGCCTTACGCGTGAATTTGGTGCCTTTCGATAGCACTTCTTCACCATACTGGTTGGCTACACCCTGGGATACCTTGCCTTCTGTGAGCAACATCAGCTTATCGATTAAGAGCTCCCTTAACTTGCCCGACTCACGCGCAAGATTGCCGTCAATCAACTCATTCGCGCCCTTATCCTCGCCCCTCGAATGCTTATCACGCTTCACGCGGGAAAAGAGTTTCTTGTCGATCACCACACCCGTCATACTCGGCGGCACACGCAGGGATGCATCCTTGACATCTCCCGCCTTTTCTCCGAAGATGGCGCGAAGCAGTTTCTCTTCCGGAGAAGGATCGCTTTCCCCTTTGGGCGTGATTTTGCCAATCAGAATATCACCTTCCTTCACGTGGGCACCGATGCGAATCAGGCCATTTTCGTCGAGGTGACGAGTGGCCTCCTCACTCACATTGGGGATGTCGTTGGTCAACTCTTCCTCACCTCTCTTAGTGTCGCGAACCTGAAGTTCAAACTCCTCGATGTGTACGGAGGTGTACCAATCCTCCCGAACAACACGCTCGGATATCACAATCGCATCCTCAAAGTTGTAGCCTTGCCAAGGCATGAAAGCCACCCTCAGATTACGACCCAGAGCGAGCTCGCCATTTTCAGTGGCATAGCCGTCAACCAATACCTGGCCCTTCGACACCTGCTGACCGGTCACCACCACAGGTTTGTGGTTGATGCAGGTATATTGATTGGTTTTTCTGAATTTGGTAAGGCTGTAGGTTCTGGAATCACCCGTAAAACTGGTAATCCGCTGATCGTCTGTACGGTTATAGCGAATCACAATCTTCCGTGAATCAACGTATTCTACCACACCATCAGCTTCTGCAGTGAGCATGGACCGTGAGTCACGTGCCACTTTTCCCTCAAGACCGGTTCCCACGATAGGAGCTTGTGGGCGTAAAAGGGGAACGGCCTGACGCTGCATGTTGGATCCCATCAAGGCACGGTTGGCATCGTCGTGCTCTAGGAAGGGGATCAGTGAAGCCGCTATACCCACGATCTGATTGGGGGCGACATCCATATACTGAACAACACCGGGTTCCACAATTGGGAAATCACCCTGTAACCGGCACTTGACGAGGTCTTGACTAAAAGAACCGTCGGTGGCCAAAGGTGCGTTGGCTTGAGCGATAACGCCCTCGTCTTCATCCTCCGCACTCAGGTAAATCACTTGGTTTCGGTTCACCACACCTGCATCGACTTTGCGATATGGGGTTTCGATGAAACCCATATTGTTGATTTTAGCGTGAACGCAGAGCGACGAAATTAGACCGATGTTCGGCCCCTCAGGCGTTTCAATCGTACAAAGACGGCCATAGTGAGTGTAGTGTACGTCGCGCACCTCAAAGCCGGCACGCTCGCGTGACAAACCACCCGGTCCGAGGGCCGACAAGCGGCGCTTGTGGGTGATTTCGGCCAGTGGGTTGGTTTGGTCCATAAACTGGCTTAGCTGATTAGTGCCAAAAAACGAGTTGATTACGGAACTCAGCGTCCGGGCGTTAATAAGATCGGTAGGGGTAAATACCTCGTTGTCACGAATATTCATACGCTCACGTATGGTGCGTGACATACGAGACAAACCGAGACCGAACTGGGAGTACAACTGCTCACCCACCGTGCGAACACGGCGGTTACTGAGGTGATCGATATCATCCACGTCGGCCTTGGAATTCGAAAGCTGAATGAGGTACTTCACGATCGCAATTATATCCTCCTTTGTGAGAACACGCACGTTCATACCCGTTTCCATGCCCAACTTACGATTGATCCGGAAACGGCCAACCTCACCCAAATCGTAGCGTTTGTCGCTGAAGAACAACTTCTCGATCACCTGACGAGCCGACTCATTGTCGGGTGGCTCAGCATTTCTGAGCTGCCGATAGATATGTTCTAAGGCCTCTTTCTCGGTATTTGATGTATCCTTCTGGAGCGTATTGTAGACGATTGAATAATCTCCTTGCAAAATTTCCTCACGGTGCAGAATGATCGACTTCACACCCGCGTCCACAATCTCATCAATCATGTACTCTTCGAGCACCATGTCACGATCGAACAGAACATCGTGTCGAGGAATAACCATATGTTCACCTGTATCCTCGTCACCGAACTCCTCTACCCACGACTTCAGAACACGGGCAGCCAAACGCCTTCCAACAACCCGCTTCAATCCGGCTTTTGAGACCTTAATCTCATCGGCTAGACCAAAAATATTTAGGATATCCTTGTCGGAATCGTAGCCAATGGCTCGAAAAAGGGTGGTTACCGGAAACTTCTTCTTTCGGTCGATGTATGCATACATGACATTGTTAACATCCGTTGCGAATTCGATCCACGACCCTTTAAACGGGATGATTCGCGCCGAATACAATTTTGAACCATTCGAATGTATTGTCTGCCCAAAGAAGACACCGGGTGAACGGTGGAGCTGGGAAACGATAACTCGTTCCGCACCATTGATTACAAAAGTGCCCTTTGGGGTCATATAAGGAATGGTCCCCAAATATACATCCTGCACAATGGTCTCAAAATCCTCGTGGTCCTGATCATTGCACGACAATTTGAGCTTCGCTTTCAACGGGACTGCATACGTCAGCCCCCGCTCGATACACTCTTCAATGGAGTATCGTGGTGGATCCACAAAATAGTCAATGAACTCAAGGACAAAGTTGTTGCGGGTGTCAGAAATAGGGAAATTTTCAGCGAAAACTTTAAAAAGGCCCTCATTGGACCGGTTTTCTGCCAAAGTTTCCAATTGGAAAAAGTCGCGGAACGACTTAATCTGAACATCCAAGAAATCGGGGTATTCGTGTGGGTGGGCAACGGAAGAGAAGCTAATCCGTCCATCGGGTGTGATATGTTGTGCCAATGTAATTACTTTGGTTGAACCTCTGAACCTAAAATGCGGAAAGCTGTAGAGCTTAAATGCCTGTTTTCAGGCTATCAGACTACAGCTATTATGAAAAAGACAGCTGATCACTTGATCTCGACCTCAGCGCCAATCTCTTCGAGCTTAGCTTTGAGGGCTTCTGCCTCATCCTTCGGACACTTCTCTTTCAGGGTCTTAGGAGCTGCATCCACCAAATCTTTGGCTTCTTTCAGTCCCAAACCAGTCAGATCCTTAACCAATTTAACTACATTGAGTTTCTGTCCACCTGCACTCTTCAGGATCACATCGAATTCGGTTTGTGCAGCACCTGAATCACCGGCATCGGCGCCACCACCGGTGGCAACGGGACCAGCAGCAACGGCCACTGCAGCTGCAGCGGGCTCAATGCCATACTCATCTTTCAGGATTTGGGCCAATTCATTGACCTCTTTAACGGTAAGGTTTACCAACTGCTCTGCAAATGCTTTCAAATCTGCCATGGGATAATGGGGTTTAAAGGGTTGTAAGTTGTTTTATGAATTTCTTTCCTGTAGGGTCTTCACGATGCCAGCCAATTTACCGCCTGATGACTGTAGGGCGGAAATAACGTTGCGGGCAGGTGATTGCAACAAACCAACAAGCTCCCCGATGAGAACTCGCTTGGATTTTACATTGGTGAGCGCATCAATCTGATCATCACCCACATAAACGGCTGAATCGATAAATGCCGCCTTCAAAACAGGTTTCTTGCTCGATTTCCGGAATTCCTGGAGGAGCTTCGCCGGAACATTTCCGGTATCTGCAAATAAAACGGAGGTAGGCCCAGCTAATAATGGATACAATTCAACATAGGCACTGGAATCGACCTGCTCCATCGCCTTCCGAAGCAGTGTGTTCTTTACCACTCGGAATTCAACCTTACGTTGAAAACACAGGTGGCGGAATTTATTGATGGTCTCAACCGCGAGCGCGGAGCTGTCGGTCAGATAGAAATAGGAACTGCTCGCGAGTTTATCCGCTAGTTCATCGATGGTTTGCTTTTTTTCTTCCCGTGTCATTTTGTTAAATTCCGGAGACGGATTTGGGTTCAATGTGTATGCCCGGACTCATCGTGCTGGACATAGATATACTTTTTACGTAGGTGCCCTTTGCCGCCGAAGGCTTCAGCTTAAGGATGGTCTGGATAAGCTCGTTGGCATTCTCCTCCAATTGTGCGGGCTTGAAACTAACTTTTCCAATCGCAGCATGCACAATCCCAGTCTTGTCGACCTTGAAATCGATTTTACCACTCTTCACCTCGGTGACGGCGCGGCCCACTTCATCCGTTACTGTACCGGTTTTGGGATTGGGCATGAGCCCCCGTGGGCCTAATACTCGTCCCAACCGACCTACCTTGGCCATAATAGACGGCTGTGTAATGATAATGTCAACATCGGTCCACCCGCCCTCAATCTTTTGGATGAATTCATCCAATCCAACAAAATCTGCTCCTGCCTCTTTGGCCTCGGTCTCCTTATCAGGGTTGCACAATACCAGTACGCGCGCCACTTTACCCGTTCCATGGGGAAGCGTTACCGTTCCACGTACCATTTGATTGGCCTTGCGCGGGTCTACACCCAAGCGCACGTCGAGGTCGACCGAAGCATCAAATTTTGTGTAGGTGATTTCCTTCACCAAGGAAGTAGCTTCAGAAAGGCAATAGAACTTACCCTCCTCCAGGTGTACCTGTACCTTTTTCTGATTTTTAGTTAATCTAGACACTGTCGTGAATTTTAATTGTTTTCCCAGGGGGCTACACCTGATACGTTGATACCCAATGAACGGGCCGAACCGGCCACCATTCTCATAGCAGACTCCACTTCAAACGCATTCATATCCTGCATCTTGTCCTCCGCGATCGCACGGACCTGATCCCAGGTTACGCTACCTACCTTCACACGGTTTGGCTGAGCGGAACCTTTGGGTGCTTTCGATACTTCCAAAAGCTGCACAGCTACCGGGGGTGTTTTCACAATAAAGTCGAACGATTTATCGGAATACACCGTGATGACAACAGGCAACACCTTGCCCGGCTTGTCCTGCGTACGCGCATTGAACTGCTTACAAAACTCCATAATGTTCACACCCTTTGAACCCAGAGCCGGGCCGATCGGGGGGGCCGGGTTGGCTGCTCCACCCTTGATCTGCAACTTGATGAACGCACTAATCTCTTTTGCCATGACAAGACTATATTAACTTATTTTTTCTACCTGCATGAAATTCAACTCCAATGGTGTACGTCTTCCGAAAATCTTGACCATCACCTTAAGTTTTTTCTTCTCTTCGTTGATTTCCTCAATTACTCCTGTGAACTCATTGAATGGGCCGTCCACCACCTTCACCGACTCTCCGATCGTAAACGAATGACGCAATAGATCAGCGGAATCCGTAATTTCATCTACCTTTCCCAAAATCTTATTGATCTCAGACTCCCGCAGTGGCGATGGATTCTCGCCCCCCAAAAAACCGATGATGTTGGGTACCTGAGTTATGGCCGTTACCAAATCGGGATTAAGAGCGGCTTCTATCAACACGTAACCCGGAAAAAAGTTGCGCTCCTTCATCACTTTTTTGTTATTGCGCATTTGCAACACCTTCTCAGTAGGAATCAGAATTTGGGGCACCAGATGGCTCATTCCCAAATGCTGAATTTCCGACTCGAGGTATTCCCGTGCCTTCTTCTCCTTGCCACTGATGGCCCGGACTACATACCAACGCAACTCTGTGCTCATGTTTACTTTTCCTTATTGAAAAAGATGATAAAAGACACTCAACGCATTCGAAAAGCCAAGATCCATAGCATAAATCAGCAGCGAGAAAATCAATGAGGCAACCAGTACAAGCACCAGACTAGATTGCAATTCCTCCCATGTGGGCCACGACACCTTGTGCAGCAGCTCTTCGCGCGACTCCTTTATATAAGTGATTATCTTTTTCATGGCTCTAATCTATCTGATGCACGGGTGGAGAGACTCGAACTCCCAGCCTATGGTTTTGGAGACCATCGCTCTGCCAATTGAGCTACACCCGTCTGACGGCCTATTGCCAGAATGCGATCCGGCAACAGACTCAGGCGGTTTTACAATTAAATGATTTCAGTAACCTGACCAGCACCTACTGTACGACCCCCCTCACGGATGGCGAAACGAAGTCCCTTTTCCATCGCGATCGGTGCGATCAATTTCACCGTGATCGAAATGTTGTCGCCGGGCATTACCATCTCAACACCTGAGGGCAGTATGATCTCACCAGTTACGTCGGTCGTGCGGAAATAGAACTGAGGACGATACTTGTTGAAGAATGGAGTATGGCGACCACCCTCCTCCTTCGAGAGAACGTATACCTCGGCCTTGAAATCGGCATGCGGCTTCACTGAACCGGGCTTACAAATTACCATTCCACGGCGAATGTCGGTTTTCTCGATGCCGCGCAGCAAAAGACCTACATTATCGCCTGCTTCGCCACGATCCAGGATCTTGCGGAACATCTCTACCCCGGTTACGGTCGACTTCAGGTTTTCTGCACCCATACCGATGATATCGACTGGATCACTGGAGTTGATTACACCGCGCTCAATACGGCCGGTGGCCACAGTACCACGACCCGTAATGGAGAACACGTCCTCCACAGGCATCAGGAAGGGGAGCTCGGTCTGGCGTGGAGGCAACGGGATGTAGTTGTCGACCGTGCTCATCAGCTCAACAACAGTGTTCACCCATTTCGTCTCACCATTCAAAGCTCCTAAAGCAGAGCCCTGGATAATTGGAATCTCTTCGCCCGGGAATTTGTAGAACGACAACAATTCACGGATTTCCATTTCAACCAACTCGATCAGCTCGGCATCGTCCACCATGTCTACCTTGTTCATGAACACAACCAGGGCGGGCACACCTACCTGTCGGGCCAAAAGAATGTGTTCGCGGGTTTGGGGCATTGGGCCGTCGGTGGCAGCAACCACGAGGATGGCACCGTCCATTTGGGCAGCACCCGTTACCATGTTCTTCACATAGTCGGCGTGACCCGGACAATCCACGTGGGCGTAGTGACGATTTGCTGTCTGGTACTCAACGTGTGCGGTGTTGATGGTGATTCCACGCTCTTTCTCTTCAGGAGCTGAGTCGATTGAATCGAAAGAACGAACCTCAGACCAACCCTTTTCAGCGAGCACTTTTGTAATGGCAGCTGTCAGCGTGGTTTTACCATGGTCAACGTGACCAATGGTGCCGATGTTAACGTGCGGTTTGGAACGATCAAATTTTTCTTTTGCCATGGTTTTTTTATTTAAGGGTTTAATTTAATAGAATGAGGCAGTTTGGGTTGGCCGCCCGCTTGCCTGGTTTGAAGTTGAATGGAGCCGTTGAACAGAATTGAACTGTCGACCTCTTCCTTACCAAGGAAGTGCTCTACCCCTGAGCTACAACGGCCTGATTCTAGCGATGAACGTCTTTCATCGCGATTGGAAGTGCCGGATTCACACCCGAAGCTCCACATTGGAGCGGGAGACGAGGTTCGAACCCGCGACCTACAGCTTGGAAGGCTGTCGCTCTACCAACTGAGCTACTCCCGCATTACCTGAACCAAAAAGAACAGGTGGTGGGGAGAGGAGGATTCGAACCTCCGAAGCTTTCGCAACAGATTTACAGTCTGCCCCATTTGGCCACTCTGGTATCTCCCCGGCATAAAACAACACGAGCCCCCTGCCGGAATCGAACCAGCGACCTACTGATTACAAATCAGTTGCTCTACCAGCTGAGCTAAGGAGGCAGATGCTCAAAGAACGACCCGAAATCAGTGAGGCAAAGCCTTCCCGAAAAGGGAGGGCAAATTTAAGAAAAAGAATTGAAAAAAGAAAGAGCGGTAATAAGAAAAAATCAGTGCTTGAGTTTCTCCAGTTGACGGCGCACAGATTCAGTACAATGATCGATTGCCTCCTCGAAACTCTTGGACTTTTCGGATGCAAAAAGGGTATGTCCAGGAAGCTGCAGCTTCAATTCAACCACCTTGTTGGCTGAATCGGAGGAGGCGCTGATTTTTAGGAAGACTTCTGCATTCAGAATATCAAGATTGTATGTCTGAAGCTTCCCTGCTTTGAGGCGGATGAACTCTATCAACTTATTATCGGCATCGAAGTGAATGGACTGAATATTGACTTCCATTTAAGTCCTGTTTAGTTTTTTCCGGAATGGGGATGAGCTGCGCGGTACACCTCTTTGAGTTTTTCGATAGAACGATGCGTGTAGACCTGCGTAGCAGCCAGGCTGGTATGCCCAAGCAGTTCCTTCACGTCCTGTAGTCCCGCTCCCTGATCGAGCAGATGCGTGGCGTAGGTGTGACGAAGCACATGCGGACTCCTTCTGGGCAATGCTTTCACCTGACTGAGAATTCTTCGTACACACCTGTATAAATAGGACTCGCTGATGGGCATACCTCTATCATTAACGAAGAGCGCATCTAATTCCGTGTCCTGGACTACATTTTTTCTTTGAAGGATAAAGTCGCCTAATTCGGCACAAACTACCGTGGGCAGTGGAATGAGCCGCACACGGTTACGTTTTCCGAGGACGCGAACCTGCCCCGTGGCGAAATTTACATCGTCCAATCTCAACCTGAGCAGTTCGGCGCGCCGCATACCCGTACCATATAGGAGCGACAGCAGAAGATGGTCGCGGCAGGCCCCGAAGGAGGTCTCTGCGGCCGCAGCACCCTGATCGAGCAACTTTTGCATATCCGTCAGCGGCACCATGGGGGGTAATGGCCGGGCCGATTTGGGCCTCTTGATGCGCGTCGCCGGATTGTCGACCCGCAATTCTCGTCGACGCAAGAAACTAAAGTATGATTTTATAGTGGAAATCCGGCGGTTTACGCTAGCGGGTGACTGGCGGGACTGGAGCAGGGAAACCACCCAAGCGCGAAGTTCGTGGTAGTTCGACTCCGATAACGGCGTTTGGATGTTGAACGTCAAATTCCTAAAGGACTGAACGGCTTGAAGGTCCGCCCCATAGGCCCTCAATGTATGGGGAGAGCATCGCTTTTCAAACTTTTGATATCGGAGGAATTCCTGAACCCAATCCATGCACAAAACCAAAAAAAGTCATTGCGAATATAAGGAAAAATAAGGCAGGGACGTCGGATGCCTGTTGATGAACAGAATCGAGCAGGGGGATTGCGCCTGAGCTTAGATTAACCCGTTCTGAATCATCTGCTGCTTGTAGACCGCACGCAGCCGCTGCTGACGAAGCTCAATGGATGGCTTTTCGAAGGCTTGACGGGCACGCAGCTCGCGCATCATCCCCATTTTCTCAAACTTTTTTTTGAACCGTTTGAGAGCCTTGTCAACCGTATCATTGTCTTTAATGTCAATTTTAATCATGAATGAATTTTCTTAGGAGGCGCAAAGATAAGAGAAACAATTAAGACTTCAAAATTTGACGGGCAATTACCAATTTTTGGATTTCACTGGTGCCTTCTCCAATCGTACACAATTTGGAGTCGCGGTAAAACTTCTCAACCGGGAAATCCTTGGTGTACCCATAACCACCGAAAATTTGTATGGCCTCGGTGGATGCGCGTACGGCAACCTCCGATGCATAGTATTTGGCGATAGCCGACTCGCAGGTCATTGGTTTATGTTCATTTTTTAGCCAGGCCGCCTTAAGAGTCAGTAGCTCTGCCGCCTCCAGCTCCGTAGCCATATCAGCCAACTTAAAAGCTATGCCCTGAAAATCCCGAATCGATTTACCAAACTGCTTCCGCTCATCGGCATACTGAATAGATGCATCCAGCGCCCCACGGGCAATGCCCAGAGAAAGAGCGGCGATGCTGATCCGCCCACCATCGAGCACCTTCATGGCCTGGATGAATCCCTCACCCACCTGACCCAAAATCTGGCTTTTATGAATCCGGCATTCGTTGAACAGCAATTCAGTAGTTTCAGATGCCCGCATCCCCAGCTTATTTTCCTTCCTTCCGCTGCTGAATCCTTGATGCCCCTTTTCAATCACAAAAGCTGTCATGCCGTGTGAATCCAGCAATTCACCGGTTCGCACCATCACAACCGCCACATCCCCTGACTTACCATGCGTGATCCAACACTTGGCTCCGTTGATAATCCAATAATCACCGTCTTGTCGCCCCACCGTCATCATCCGCATCGCGTCTGAACCCGTATTGGGCTCGGTCAAGCCCCAGGCTCCAATCCACTCGGCTGTGGCCAATTTGGGTAACCAGCGCTGCTTTTGTTCTTCATTTCCAAACTGCAGAATATGACCCGTACACAATGAATTGTGGGCGGCCATCGACAAGCCGATGGAGCCATCCACCCGGGCCACTTCCCGAATGGCCGTTACATACTCCAGGTAACCAAACCCGCTGCCACCGTATGCCTCCGGAACCAGAACCCCCATGAGTCCCATTTTGCCCAGTTCCTTGAATATGTGAACGGGAAACTCCTGTGACTCATCCCACTCCATCATATGGGGCTTGATGTATCGGGCGGCAAATGTCTGCACCATTTCGGCAATCATCCGCTGGTTTTCGGTGGTGGAGAAATCTAATCCGGTCGTTGTTGAGGCCATTTTTCAGTGGAGTTTGCGCTACGCAAAATTACGGCAAACGGAGCCATTTCTATCAACGGGATGAGAACATCCCGCATAATACGACTCCTATGGCTCGAGGTAGGGCAATAGTCGATTCAGTTTCTCGGATTCCACCCCATAGAGTCTCATCTGCAGGAGGGAGTCAGGCCCAGGCAGACGTCCATGCCGTTCACGAAATGCAATGAGTCGGCGGGCCATTGTCCGGCCGGCATAGGGGTGCGACGAGAGTTCCTCCTCGCTGCAGCGGTTTAACGAGATTCTACGGATGTTGACGGGTACTTCCAAACACGCAAAGGGAAGAAGGGCCTCGTATCGGGCACTGTCCATACCATATATTTCGAGCAGCTGCGACAAGTGCAGATATCCGCCCAAGCGATCGCGGTACTCGATGATGCGCCGGGCAGTAGCAGGGCCCACACCCGGTATGGCATCCCAGCCCGCTGAGTCAGACCGGTTCAGCTCCTGCACGGCCCAACGTCGAATGGGGATATAGCTCATGGATGGCCGTGCACTTCCCGATGTGTCGCGCCGATGGAATTTCCTGGAACTAACCTCGGCTAATTCAGGCTGTAGGCTTCCCTTTTCCGGTAGCTGAAGATAGGGTGCCAATCGCTCTTTTTCGGCCTCACTCAATGCCCTCAAGGCGTACCAATCCCTCAAACTACGTATTTTTCCGCCTCGCTCACGGTACCTTTGCAGGGAAGCAGCTGTTTTGGGTCGAAGACCCATGCCCACAAAATCGGCGGAGTCCGTTTCTTCAAATATGAAGGAGTATAACCCAACTTGCGACACCGAATTAGGTTTTTGGTCCACACTTTTCCCTTTCCGAGCCCCATGGAATTCTTCCCGAGCCCACTCCACCACCTCTAGTGGTGGATCAGGGGGATGCTGGTATTCGTAGAAGCGGAAAACGAGGTGACCAGACATCAGTACCAGGAGCACCGCAACACCATAGCGTTCAGAGCGACTCAACTCCCAAAACCGGCGCCATCCGCCTTTCTCGTCCCCCCCCACCATTGACTGAAGCCTGAAGTGCCCTAAATCGTTTATGGATCAGTGAGACTTGCGTTTGTTGGCCTCCAGAACCTGCCAAAAGAAATAGGCCGTGATGAGCGTAACAGATATTTTTACAAACATCATCATACAAAATGCGGAGATACTCATATAATCGGATTAATTGGTTGACAGGGAAAGAGGAAGGTTGCAATTCACTTTTTGAGGGTAAAAAATCTACACCGGGTCATCATCATCTTCAGATTCTAGCGGAATCCCCAAACGCTTTCTGCGAATGGTTGCCCGGTGCACCTGCCACGCAACAAAAGCAAACATGCCCAAGAGACCAATTCGGGCCATATCGATGTAAAAAACCTTATTGGTAAAAGCCCCACGGGCACGGGCGATTGGACTCCCGATCTTAACCGAATCACCACCCGCCACCGCAGGATCCGCATCCGATTCAAACGGATAACTCTTGGTCGTTTGGTTGGCCGACTCGGTCGACTTGGCCGAGCTAATGTGGATCACAAATCCACCCCCCCCCTGCTTTTGTATAGAATCGACCGAACCAGCGACCTCCGACTCGAAGCGGTCTGAGAAGTAACTTCGATTTGCCTCGAGTCCCTTGTGCGTAATATTTCCAATAATGCTGGATGGATCTAACTCCCAACCCTTATAAACAGCACGCAACCAATCGTTGTCTTTGGGAGTGAACAACGCTCCCAAAAATACTGCCAGCAGGAAGGTGGGGGTGACATATTTAATGATTGGCTTATAGATGCTCGGAACCTTCATATCGGCCCCTCGTGTGATTTCGGCCCAGCCTTTGTCGATGCCCAGAATCCAGGCAAATAAAATGGTCTCTGCCAGTGCAAAAACCACTAGTGAAACTGTTCCCGCCCAATAATCGTATTCATCAAACACCCCCTTGTCATAGAACAAAACCGTAGGCAGTCCCATCACCAGTACCAATGCCCCGAACGACCAGGCTGCTTTGGAGGTTTTCCAGCCAAATTCATCGCGCACAAAGCCCATCCAGGGTGTACCCATGGCCAACGATGAGGTTATACCCGCAAAAAACAAGAGTCCGAACCACATCACTCCAGCCACAGTGCCCAATAAAACCCCCCACTTGTTGAACAGGAACGGCATGGTTTGAAAGGCCATAGAGAATCCGGCATTTTCCTTCACCCAATCGAGACCTAGATACCCAACAGCGATAGGAATCACAATGCTTGCGCCGAGTACGATTTCCACGAAACCATTCATCCAGCCCGCCGACATGGCATTGAGGGCAATATCGTCTTTCGGACGCACATAAGCTGCATAACACTGGATCGTTCCCATTCCCACTGATAGAGTGAAGAAAATCTGACCCGCCGCTGCCAGCCAAACCTTTGGGTTCCATAGACTATCGAACTGCGGCTTCCACAGATAATCCATCCCCAGCCAACTATTGCAGTCGGTGCACCCGGTCGGGGATCCCGAACTGCCGAGCGTCCAACCCTTAACGGCGAGAAACAATCCAAAAAGCATCAAAAGGGGGATGCCGATTTTTGCCACTCGTTCGACCCCACCACTCAGGCCGCGCGACAAAATCCAGATGTTGAGTAAGAGACACACCACGTAGAACACGACCGATTCGTAGGGTATGCCGGACGTACTGCTACCTACATCCACATACTTCAGAAAAAATGTAGCCACCTCCGATTGTCCCATCGACTGAAAGGTCTGAATCAGGCTGTGGTATACGTATGCCAGAGTCCATGATTCTATGTAGCAGTAGTAGGCCGCTACCGCAATATTGGTAAAAATGCCAAAAACGCCGAAATACTTCCAAAACCGATTGTGACCCATCTGATCCAAAATGAAGGGAGTACTGTGGTTGCCCCTACGTCCACCATATCGGCCCACTCCCCATTCAATCCAGAGCAAGGGAATGCCCATCACCAAAAAACAAACCAGATAGGGAATGATGAAGGCACCGCCCCCGTTTTGCATCGCCTGCACGGGGAAGCGCAAAAAATTACCCAAGCCAATCGCATTTCCCGCCATGGCGAGGATTAAGCCTATACGGGAGCCCCAGGAGTCTTTGTCGGACATAAAGAATCAGTTTACGGATTAATGAGTGCGTTAAACATACTGCTTAGGAACGGGAATGGCAAATTAGGATCCCGAAACGGACGGCCCCAAAACAGATGTCAACCCAAACTCCAGCGAAACCGGCTCATAGTTGAGCCTCGACTTCGCCTTATTCAACCGAAACCCGGTACGGGGTGGACGAAGCTCAGCCATGGGCAGATCAGAACTCGAAACAGGCCTTACAGACTCCATACCCAAACCCAAATGCCGGGCCACCCGTCCTACTAATTCATAGATGTTCACTTCATCTTTTCCACAAATGTGGAAGATGCCTTGTTCCCTTTTTATAGCTAAATCTATGCAGGCACGGGCCAGATCCTCGTCGTAAGTGGGCATGCGAAACTGATCTTCGACCACCTGAACGGGTTCCCCGGACCGAAGCACCCGCGCAGCCCAATGCAGAATGTTGAGACGGCCGCCAGGCACCTCTTTCCCATAAACCAAAATGGTGCGCACCACCGCCCAGGAAATGGTGCTGTCGCGCAGGAGTTGTTCAGCCGCCGCCTTCGACCGCCCGTAGGTGCTGATGGGCGTTGTCGGTTCGCACTCCTCATAAGGTCCTGCCAGTCCATTGAAAACAAAATCAGTCGATAAATGAACCAGGTGAATGCCGAACTGTGCACACGCGCCCACCAGATGCGCCACAGCCCCAACGTTAAGAATGCGACAACGAGCAGGCCGCTGTTCTGCTACGTCGACCTGAGTCAGGGCAGCCGTGTGGATGATGGCATCTGGCCGGAATCGCTGACATACATCGGTAACAGATTGTTCGAGGGTGACATCCATCGGCTCATATGTGTAGCCAGTCGGATCCGGGCGGCGATCGGCCCCCAATGAGGTGGCGATGAGCTCAACATCATTTCTGGCACGCAGCTGTTCAACCAATCGGTTGCCCAGCAGACCGTTACTGCCCGTTATCAATATTCGGGTCATCACTCCACCAGCCACCGGCTCCTTTTCACGTAATGTCGGATCCGCAACCAAAAGGTAGCGATGAGATAGAGTGGAACTGATGAGCCGTAGGAAAACAGGGAAACATAAACGAACACAATGCGAATCCGATCGAGGGGCAGACCCCATGTTTCGCTGATGAGCGTACACACGCCAAAAAACTGCAGCTGACTACTGTCTTTAAGTTGATCAAGCAGTTTTAGCATAACGCTTATTCAGGGTTCTGGTCAACAAATAGGCACCCACGGCACATTCCAGGCATCGCCGGGGCTGACAATAGGCATCCAACTGATGGATCATGCCCTGCGTGCGAAGAGCGTTGTTGGCATGAACATTCAAAGATGCAAAAATATTCGTGATTCTGTTTTTTTCCGGCCCGAGTTGTTCGAGCCACTGCACCGCCCGATCCTGCTCCTGCGGCAGGTGATGCTCTTCGCCATAACAGAACAGGGCCGGAATCAACGTATTGATGATAAAAACCTGTAGCGTTGTAGGTGAAAAGCAATCGTCGGATGATGGTAAATTATGAGAAGCCGCATCTATCGAAGACATGCTTTTGAACAGGGCCCTGACTTCCGCGGGACTCGAGGTCGAAAGCAATTCATACACATCGGGCAGTCCGTGAGCCACCAACACCGCCAACTGCCTCAACTTGTGCTCCGGGAAAGACGCGGGCCGCATACGCAGTCGACGCAGCCGGATCCACGTGGAATCGATTTCCACCTGCTCCTTCATTTTACTCCAGATCAGGTTGAAGTGGCCCTGACAGGCTCGGATTTCCGCGATGGAAATCGAGAACGCAATTTGTTCCATCGCGTCGCTGTTCACCTTCAGTCCGAAACTCCGCGCCAATCCGATCCAAATAGCCTGGTTCCAATCGCCCTCACAACGCTGTAGATACTCGCGAAAACGGCGTGTATGCAGTTCGAGGCGCGCCAGCCCTCCCCTATCGAGCATGGCCAGATACCGGCTGCGGTCGACTTGCCCCTGCTGTGGGGCGCAGGGAAAGTTACCTCCCTCCGACATCAGCTGCCGATAGTGATCCAGAATGCTTCCATCGACCCAGGGCTTCATCACAAATGTATCGGCCTCACTTCCGTCGAATCGCGTAGCGGGCTGACTTCCCTCCCACACCACATGTAGCACCACCTGATTATAAGCCGGATCGAGCTGATGGCGGTGGCGGTACCACTCCATCGCATGCCAGTGTATCTCCACAGCGCCGGTCCACCACAACTTTCCGATGCGCAGTCGCGCCCCCAAAAAATCGGGTCCCGCATCATGGTTGTGCTGACCAGGCGATTCCAGCCAAATTCGGTCACCCGATTGGGTGTACCATTCTCCAGGCCTCATCAGCCGGTTACTCCAGATGAAATGCATGATGGCCTCATTCATACCGCAAAACTCGTAACCCCTCCTGAAGCCACCAAATCAAACCGCGTTAATGCGCAGAGTACAATAAAAAACGCCGCATAACAAAAATTAACGCATTCAACAATTGTCGATAAAAT
>Ga0194120_10002071_pt1 | contig 35144 bp, 28 predicted proteins | sample TA2MahCa65mmetaG_FD_148642 | JGI IMG/M metagenome (GOLD analysis project Ga0194120, IMG submission 148642) | Freshwater microbial communities from Lake Tanganyika, Tanzania - TA2015019 Mahale Deep Cast 65m | ecosystem: Environmental > Aquatic > Freshwater > Lake | place: Tanzania: Lake... | reverse complement strand
GCGGCTACATGCAGGACAGCCTGAACGCGCGCCTGATGAAGCAGCCGCTGACCGGCAACGGCCGGCGCGAGTCCTTCGCCCACCTGGTGCTGCCGCGCATGACCAACACGGTGATGCTGGCGGGCAAGGAGGACCCGCAGGAGATCCTGCGCGGCGTGAAGAAGGGCCTGTACGCGGCCAACTTTGGCGGCGGCCAGGTGGACATCACCAACGGCAAGTTCGTGTTCTCGGGGTCCGAGGCCTGGATGATCGAGGAGGGCAGGCTCACGCACCCGGTGAAGGGGGCGACCCTGATCGGCAACGGCCCGGATGCGCTGACGCGGGTCAGCGCCATCGGCAACGACTTGAGGATGGATTCCGGCGTCGGCACCTGTGGCAAGGACGGCCAGAGCGTGCCGGTGGGCGTGGGCCAGCCCACGCTGAGGATCGACCACCTCACGGTAGGAGGCACGGCCTAAACCGACGCGGCGCTGGATGTTTGGATCGGGCCGACCAGGGCCAATGAGGGTTGGAAAACACGCGGGCAAGGAAAAGGGCCAGGCAATGTAAGCACTGGGTTTTGCGCTCGCGGTGGCGGTTGCCGCGACCGGCTTTGCCGCAAGAGCGCAGGCGCCCGAGTCCCGCTTCAACCAGGTCGAGCAGCAGGCCGGCGGTGAGGGTCGCGGACCAGTTGAACCGCGTCAGCGCTGAAGGCCGCCGCAGCGCAGAAAGCGCTCAAGGCTCGCGCTAGCTTTTCGCAGACCTGGACTTAAACGACCGCAACGGCAAAATCACCGGCTGGAGGGGCTGCAGCGAGAATCCGGCTGGAGTCGAGCAGCGAGCTGGACGGGTCCGGTGATGCGGTCGGATTCCGTGCCCGGGCGCAGCGCGCGTTTGATGCGGTGTGAGCGATCGCGCGTAGGATCTCGTGCCGTTCGCCAGGCCTACGCCGCCCAGCCGGTGCTGCGTTTGACCGCCTCGCGCCAGCGCGCGAGCAGCGCCTGGGCCTCGTCGCGCGACATGGTGGGCTCGAAGCGCCGGTCCATCTGCCAGTGGGCGGCGATTTCCTCCTGCGTCTTCCAGACCTGCACCGCGAGGCCTGCAAGATAGGCCGCGCCCAGCGCGGTGGTCTCCAGCACCCTGGGCCGCACCACCGGCACGCCCAGGATGTCGGCCTGGAACTTCATCAGCAGGTTGTTGGCCGCGGCGCCGCCGTCCACGCGCAACTCCGTCAGTTTCTCCCCGGCGTCCTTCTGCATCGCCTCGAGCACATCGGCGCTCTGGTAGGCGATGGATTCCAGCGCCGCGCGCGCCAGGTGCGCGCGCGAGGAGCCGCGCGTGAGGCCGACGATGGCGCCGCGCGCATTTGGGTCCCAGTGCGGCGCGCCGAGACCTGCGAAGGCCGGTACCAGGTAGACACCGCCGTTGTCCGGCGATTCCCCCGCCAGCGCCTCGACCTCGGCCGAGGACTTGAAGAACTGCATCTGGTCGCGCAGCCACTGCACTACCGCGCCGCCGATGAACACGCTGCCCTCGAGCGCGTAGGCCTGCTCCAGGCGGCGCGAATCGAGCGAGCGCCCGACCTGCGCCGCCGCCGTGCTGAGCAGGCCGTGGGTGGATGGGACCACCTGGCCGCCGGTGTGCATGAGCAGGAAGCAGCCGGTGCCGTAGGTGTTCTTCGCCATGCCGGGCCGGTGGCAACCCTGGCCGAAGAGCGCGGCCTGCTGGTCCCCGGCGATGCCGGTGATGGGCACTGCGGCGCCCAGCACCGTGGGCGCGATCATGCCGAAGGCGTGCGAGGACGGCAGCACCTCGGGCAGGATGGCGCGCGGGATGTCAAACAGCTGCAGCAGTTCCGGGTCCCAGTCGCCGTCGTGGATGTTGAACAGCAGCGTGCGCGAGGCGTTGGACGGGTCGGTGACGTGGGTGCGGCCGTGGGACAGGTTCCAGGCCAGCCAGGTGTCCACGGTGCCGAAGGCCAGCTCGCCGCGCTCGGCGCGGCGGCGCGCACCGGGGATGTGGTCCAGCAGCCAGGCGAGCTTGGTGGCGGAGAAGTACGGATCAATTACCAGTCCAGTACGTTCACGCACGAGACTTTCTGCGCCCATCGCCTTCAGCTCGGCGCACATCGCGGCGCTGCGCCGGTCCTGCCAGACGATGGCGCGGTGCAGCGGCTGGCCGGTCTGACGGTCCCACAGCAGCGTGGTCTCGCGCTGGTTGGTGATGCCGCAGGCGACCAGGTCCTCTGCCTTGAGGCCGGAGAGCTTCAGCGCCTCGCGCGCCACCTCGCGCTGGGTGCGCCAGATCTCGTCGGGATCGTGCTCCACCCAGCCGGGCTTGGGATAGTGCTGCTGGAACTCCTTGTGCGCCGAGGCGACCGGCTTGCCGGTGTCGTCGAACAGGATGGCGCGGGAACTCGTGGTGCCCTGGTCAAGGGCGAGGACACAACGCATGTCAGCGATTCTAGCAACACCCCTGCTGCTACCATCGCGTTTTCACGGAAGGCGAAGTCCCCAGGGGCAAGCGGCTTGAAGATCCACGAGTATCAGGGCAAGGAGCTGTTTCGCAAGTACGGCGTGCCGACGCCCAACGGGCTGCCGTGCTTCACCGCGGACGAGGCGCTCGAGGCGGCGAGGAAACTGGGCGGCCAGGTGTGGGTGGTGAAGGCGCAGATCCACGCCGGCGGCCGCGGCAGGGGCGGCGGTGTCAAGGTGGCGAAGTCGCTCGACGAGGTGCGCGACAAGGCGAAGCAGATGCTCGGCATGCAGTTGGTGACGCACCAGACCGGCGCCGGCGGCCAGAAGGTGCGCCGCCTGCTGGTGGAGGAGGGCGCCGACATCGCCAAGGAGCTCTACATCGGCATGTTGGTCGACCGCGTCACGCAGCGCGTGGCGCTGATGGCCTCGTCGGAAGGCGGCATGGACATCGAGCAGGTCGCGGCCCGCACCCCCCAGAAGATCCACAAGATCTTCATCGACCCGCAGGCCGGGCTGTCGCAGGCCGAGGCGCAGGGCGTGGCGAGGAAGATCGGCATTCCGGAGGCCTCCGCGAAGCAGGCCGGCGACCTGCTCAAGGCGCTGTACCGCTGCTTCTGGGAGACGGATGCGTCGCTGGCGGAGATCAACCCGCTGATCCTCACGCGCGGCGGCCGCGTGGTGGCGCTAGACTCCAAGCTCAACTTCGACGACAACGCCCTCTTTCGCCACCCAGAGATCGTGGCCATGCGCGACCTCGACGAGGAGGATCCCCTCGAGATCGAGGCTTCGAAGCACGACCTCAACTACATTTCGCTCGACGGCGCCATCGGCTGCATGGTGAACGGCGCCGGCCTCGCCATGGCGACCATGGACACCATCAAGCTGTTCGGCGGGTCGCCGGCCAACTTCCTCGACGTCGGCGGCGGCGCCACCGCGGAGAAGGTCGCCGCGGCGTTCAAGATCATGCTGTCCAACCGCAAGGTCAAGGCCATCCTGGTCAACATCTTCGGCGGCATCATGAAGTGCGACACCATCGCCGCCGGCGTGGTCGCCGCGGCGCGCAAGGTGAAGCTCTCGGTGCCGCTGGTGGTGCGCATGAAGGGCACCAACGAGGACCTGGGCAAGAAGATCCTGAAGGACTCGGGCCTGCGCATCATCTCGGCCGGCAGCCTGGGCGACGCGGCGAAGAAGGCGGTGGCAACGCTGAGGAAGAAGCCGAAACCCAAGCCCGGGCCCAAGCCGCGGAAGAAGCCGGCGAAGAAGGCCGTGAAGAAGAAGCTCCTGAACAACAAGGCCAGGGCGAAGAAAGTGGTGCGGAGAAAGAAAGAATGAGCATCCTCATCAACCGCAACACCCGGGTCGTGACCCAGGGCATCACCGGCAAGACCGGGATGTTTCACACCCAGACCAGCCGCGCCTATGCCAACGGCAGGAACTGCTACGTCGCGGGCGTGAACCCGAACAAGGCCGGGGAGAACTTCGAGGGCATCCCGATTTTCGGCACGGTGAAGGAGGCCAGGGAAAAGGCGGGCGTCAACACCTCGGTGATCTACGTGCCGCCGCGCTTCGCCGCGGAGGCGATCTGGGAGGCGGTGCAAGCCGAGCTTGAGCTGGTCATCTGCATTACCGAGGGCATCCCGGTGCGCGACATGGTGGTGTTGCGCGACCGCATGAGGAAGGAGAAACGCCGCACGCTGCTGGTGGGGCCGAACTGTCCCGGCGTCATCACGCCCGACGAGATCAAGATCGGCATCATGCCGGGCCACATCCACAGCAAGGGCCGCGTCGGCGTGGTGTCGCGCTCCGGCACCCTCACCTACGAGGCCGTGGGGCAGCTCACCGAGCTGGGCATCGGCCAGTCCACGGCGGTGGGCATCGGCGGCGACCCGGTGAACGGCTTGAAGCACATCGACCTCATGAAGCTCTTCAACGACGACCCGGACACCGACGCGGTGGTCATGATCGGCGAGATCGGCGGCTCGGACGAGGAGGAGGCGGCGCGCTGGGTCAAGGCCAACATGAAAAAGCCCGTGGTCGGCTTCATCGCCGGGGTCACCGCGCCCCCGGGCAAGAGGATGGGCCACGCCGGCGCCATCATCTCCGGGGGCAAGGGCACGGCACAGGAAAAGCTCGCCGTGATGGCCGCCTGCGGCATCAAGGTGACCAAGAACCCCTCGGAGATGGGGCGGTTGCTGAAGTCGGCGCTGAGGTAGGGCCCCGCTGATTCTCGAGAAGCCCGAACTCCCGCCCGCCACGCCGCGCCAGATCGCCGCCGACTTCGGCGGCGCCTATGCCGCGAGCGCGCTGGTCGCCTTCATCTTCGCTGCCTCCGGCCCGGTGGCGGTGATCCTCGCCGTGGGCGCGCGCGGCGGCTTGAGCGAATCCGACCTCGCCTCGTGGATCTTCGGCGCGTTTTTCGTCAACGGCCTGCTCAGCATCGCCTTTTGCGCCCTCTACCGTCAGCCGCTGGTTTTCTTCTGGTCCATTCCCGGCGCGGTGCTGGTCGGGCCGGCGTTGGGGCACCTGTCGTTCCAGGAAGTGATCGGCGCCTACCTCGCCACCGGCGTGCTGATGCTGGTGCTGGGCCTCTCGGGCTGGGTGCGCCGCGCCATGGAGGCGGTGCCGATGCCGATCGTGATGGGCATGGTGGCGGGGGTGTTCCTGAGGTTTGGCCTCGACCTGGTGTACGCGATGCGCGACGAGTTCCGGGTCGCCGCGCCGATGGTGGCCGCGTTCCTGGTCCTCAGCGTGTGGCAGGCGGCGGGGCGGCGCGTACCGCCCCTCATCGGCGCGCTCGCCGTGGGCGGCATCGCGGTCGCCGTCCTGGGCAAGTTCGACCCCGGCAGCGGCGCGCTGTTTGGCTTCGCCGCGCCCAATCTCTACGCGCCGGCGTTCTCCTGGCAGGCGATGGTGGAACTGGTGGTGCCGCTGGCGATCACGGTGCTGGTGGTGCAGAACGGGCAGGGCGCCGCGGTGCTCACCGCCGCCGGCCACCAGCCGCCGGTGAACGCGATCGCCGCGGCCTGCGGCGCCTGGTCGCTGCTGGCGGGCCTGGCGGGAACGGTGTCGACCTGCCTCACCGGGCCTGTGAACGCCATCATTTCCGCGAGCGGGGACAAGCAGCGCCACTACACCGCCGGCATCGGCGTGGGCATCCTGGCACTCGCTTTCGGCGCGCTGTCGCCGTTCTTCACCCGGCTGCTGCTCGCCACGCCCCAGGCCTTCATCGCCGCGCTGGCGGGCCTGGCGATGCTGCGCGTGCTGCAGACCGCCTTCAGCGTCTCATTCGGCGGCCGGTTCACCCTCGGTGCGCTGGTCACGTTCCTGGTCACCGTGGCCGACGTGCCCATCCTCGGCATCGGCGCCGCGTTCTGGGGGCTGGTGTTCGGCTTCGCGGCCTCCTGGCTGCTGGAACGCAGGGACTTCGAGAAATAGGATCAGGCCTCGGCCGCGGCGCCGGGGGAGGCGAGGTCCGGCTCGCCGCAATGCCTGAGGACCTGCGCACGCACCTGGTCGCGCAGCGCCACCGCCGCCGCCCAGTCCGTTCCCTGCGGCCACACGGGCTCGCCGAAGCGCGCCGTGATCGCCGCCTTGCGCAGGTACCAGGTGCCGTCGCGCAGCGCCGAGCGCACGCCGCGCAGCGCCACCGGCACCACCGGGATCCCCGCGGCGGCGGCGGCCTGGAAGGCGCCGGTGCGGAACGCCATCAGGCCGGTGTTGCGGGTCAGCGTGCCTTCGGGAAAGACGATGAGCGAAGCGCCCGCGGCCGCGGCCGCGGCCAGTTCGTTGGCGTGCTCGCTGCTCTTGGCGACGTCGAAGCGCTCGACGAAGCGCGTGCCGTAGCCGGCCAGCAGCCGGTGCATCAGCCAGCTGTCCTGGAACTCGCGCTTGGCGACGAAAGCCTGGCCGCGGTAGTCCAGCAGCGCGAGCAGCACCAGCGGATCGAGGTAGCTGGTGTGGTTTACCGCCAGCACCACCGGCCGGTCGCGCGGCATGTGCTCCAGCCCGGTCGCGGCGAGCGGGACGCCGCAGAGGCGGAAGAACCAGCGCGACACCAGGCCGCCGGTCCTCCAGCACGCCGGCACCGAGGCGAACAGCGCGGCGAGGAACGCGACCGGGAACAGCGCCCCGAATGCCAGGTAGCCGCGCAGGCAGAAGCCGATGCCGGCGAGGGCGCGCAGGCCGCGGCGCAATTGCGGCGCGGCGCCCGCCAGCACCAAGCGCGCGAACTGCAGCCACACCGCGCCGCCCGCCACCGCCTGCGGCCCGCGCTCGTAGAACTCGCGCGCGGCGACGCGCCGGATCTTGCCGCTGGAGGTCTTGGGCACGGTGGCCGGGGGCGCGAGCACGATGTCGTCGGCCGGCGCGCCGATCAGGCCCACGGCGAGGTCGTTGATCATGCGCTTGAGGTCGTCGTGCCGCGACGCATCGCGGTCCTTCATCTCCGCCAGCACCACCACGCGCTCGGTGCCGGCGGCCGCGTCCCGGCTGCCGAACACCGCGACGCAGCCGCGCCGCACGCCCGCGAGGTCGCCCACCGCCTGCTCCAGCTCGTAGGGGCTGATGTTGCGGCCGCCGCGGATGATGATGTCCTTCTCGCGGCCGGTGAGGAACAGCGTGCCTTCGGCGAGGTAGGCGCGGTCGCCGGTGTTGACCCAGTCGCCGCTGCCAAACAGCGTCTTGGTCGCCTCCGGGTTGCGGTAGTAGCCCGAGGTGGAGGAAGGGCCGCGGAACTGCAGCAGGCCTTCGTGCCGGTCGGGCAGCTCGAGCCCCGCGGAGTCGACGACGCGGATGTCGTGGCCCGGTATCGGCGTGCCGCAGCCGATGACAATGAGGGGCGAGGGATCCGCGGGGTTTGCCTCGATGGCTTCTCCGGTCCGGGTGAAGCGCTCGCGGTCCAGGCGATCGGCGCGCCAGGGCGTGCCCGGCACCGTGATCGCCACGCCCACCGAGGACTCCGCCAGCCCGTAGGAGGGCGACAGGCAGTTCTTGCGCAGCCCCCATTTCGAGAAGCGCTGCTCGAACCGGACGATGGTGTCCGGGCTCACCGGCTCGGCGGCGTTGAAGGCGAAGCGCCAGGAGGACAGGTCCAGGCCTTCCATGTCCTGGTCCGCGATGCGGCGCAGGCACAGCTCGAAGGCGAAGTTGGGGCCGCCGGACATGGTGCCGCGGTGGCGGTGGATGGAGCGCATCCAGCTGGCGGGCCGCGACAGGAACGCGAGCGGCGACATCAGCACCGTGGGAAAGCCCAGCACGAGCGACGCGAAATTCGCGCCGATCAGCCCAAGGTCGTGGTAGAGGGGCAGCCAGCTGACGAAGACGTCCTCTGGGTTGGCGTTCGCCGCCGCGCCCATGGCGCGCACGTTGGCCATCAGGTTCGCATGCGACAGCACCACGCCCTTGGGGATGCCGGTGGAGCCCGAGGTGTACTGCAGGAAGCCGATGTCGCCGGGCTTGGGGCGCACGCGCGTGAAGCCGGCGCTGCCGCCCGCCAGGTCCGCGGGAACCAGCACCGTGTGCAGCGACTCCACCTGCGCGCGCAGCAGCCAGGCGAGGGGCTTGGCCTCCGGCACCGTGACCATGATGGTCGCGCCCGCGCTTCTCAGGACCCCCACGTGGCGCGACATGTGGTCCTCGATCGTGGTCAGCCGCGCCGGCGGATACAGCGGCACCGGCACGGCGCCGGCGAGCAGCACGCCGTAGAAACAGTAGAGGTACTCCTTGCAGGTGGGCAGCATGATCGCCACCATCTGCCCCGGCTGCAGGCCGGCGCGATTGAGCTGCGCGGCGTAGCCCAGGGCGCCGTCCCACAGCGCCCGGTAGGTCAGCGGGAACTCCTGCCGGTCCTCGTACATGAACACCGTGAGCCGGTCGGGCTGGCGCTCGAGGTGGTACTCCAGTGCCTCGGTGAGCGTCGCCGCCTGCTGGTTGGTCGGCGCGGGGACGCCTTGCGATTGCACCAGGCTGGCGACCACGGTGTCGGCCGCCTTCGCCTCGTGGCCGACGCTGCCCAGCAGGAAGCGCAGCAGGTCGCGCGGCGTCTCGCAGGTGGCGAGGGCCTGCTCCGGGAGGCTGGCGCCGAATTCCTTCTCCAGCCGCAGCACCAGCTCGACGCGCGCCAGGCTGTCCAGGCCCAGGTCCTTCTCCAGCGAGCAATCGAGAGCGACCTGTGGCCTGACGTGCGGCCGGGCTTCCGCCGCGACCGCGGCGACCACCTCCAGCACCCGCTCCGGCGCGATCTGTCTGCGAGCGTCAGTCATGCGGTCGGTTATGCGTGGCGGCCAGTGTAGACTATTCGCATGAAAACATTACTAAAACTATTGTGCGCTGCACTCGCGATCCTGCCCGCCATCGCCGGCGCGCAGTACCCCGAGCGCCCGGTCAACGTCATCGTCGCTTACTCCCCCGGAGGCGGCACCGACTTGATCGCGCGCGCGATCGCGCCGTTCGTGGAGAAGTACCTCGGCGGCGGCGCCAGGCTGGTGATCGTGAACCGTACCGGCGCCGGTGGCGAAATCGGGTTCGCGGCGCTCGCCAATTCGGCGCCCGACGGCTACAGCATCGGCTTCGTCAACACCCCGCCGCTGCTCACCATCCCGATCGAGCGCCAGGCCCAGTTCAACTGGCAGCGCTTCGATTACCTGGGCAACATCATCGACGATCCCTGTAACTTCTCGGTGCACGTCGACACCCCGATCCGCGACCTGAAGGAGCTGGCGGCCTACGCCAGGGCGAACCCCGGCGCCGTCACCGTCGGCTCCACCGGCGTGGGCTCGGACGATCACCTGGCAATGCTGATGTTCGCCCGTGCCGCGGGCGTGCAGCTGCGCCATATTCCCTTCAAGGGCTCGGCCGACGTGCGCGCGGCGATCGCCGGCAAGCAGATCACCGTCGCGGCGATCAACATCGGCGAGGCGCTGCAGTACCAGAAGGGCGGCACGCCGCTGCGCAACCTGGTGCAGATGAGCCCGGCGCGCACCAACCTCGCCCCCGAGCTTGCCACCGCGCGCGAGCAGGGCTTCGACATCGAGCTCTCGTCGCTGCGCGGCATGGTCGGCCCCAGGGGGCTGCCGCCGGAGATCCGCGAACGCCTGGTGAACGCGATCGCGCGCGCGGTCGCCGATCCGGAATTCCAGGCCAAGGCGGTGCAGTTCTTCTCCCCGCTGCGCTACCTGCCGCCGGCGCGGTACGAGGCGCTGGTGCGCGAGGCCGACGTGACCTACCGCGCACTGTGGAAGGAATTGCCCTGGGCGGAGCGCTAGTCCCGGCGGCCCGCGACCGCGATCAGGACCGCAGCACCTGTCCCGCGGCGGCGCTGGTCAGAGCGCCGTTCTCCCAGGTCACCGCGCCGTTGACGACGGTGTATTCGATGCCCTGCGAGCGCATCACCATGCGCTTGGCGCCGCCGGGCAGGTCGTAGCGCCGCTCCGGCCGCCCGAGCGAGCCCACGGTATCCGGATCGAAGATCGCCAGGTCGGCGGCAAGGCCGGCCTGCAGGCGGCCGCGGTCCCTGATGCCGAAGAAGTCCGCCGGGTCCGAGGTCATGCGCCGCACCGCTTCCTCGAGCGTGAGCACCTTTTTCTCGCGCACCCAGGTGCCGAGCACGTAGGAGGGGTAGCCGGAGTCGCAGAGCATGTCCAGGTGCGCGCCGCCGTCGCCCAGGCCCAGCAGCATCGCCGGGTTGTTGAGGATCTCCGCCATGCGGTCGAGGCGGTTGTTGAACGAAGCCATGGTGAACTCGTTGTCGAGGTCGTCCTCGAGCGTCAGGTCGAGGAAGGCATCCACCGGGTCCTTGCCCAGTTCCTGCGCCAGCTCGGCGACGGTCTTGCCTTCATGGGGCTTGAGCTTGGGGCTCTTCACCTCGTGCACCGTGATGCGCGACCAGTTGCCGAAGCCCGCCGGGTTCTTCAGCTCCTGCCTGAACGCGTGCCTGAAGGCCGGGTCCCGGTAGACCGCGGCCTGCGCCGCCTTCGCCTTGTCGGCGAACACGCGCTTCCACGACGGGAAGGCGGCGAAGGAGAACGGGTTGCGCATGTTGATCTCCCGCGTCAGCGGCAGGGGCGAGGTCTGCGGCCGCGCGCCCCTCGCGATCATCGGCGCCGCCTTCCTGAGCGAAGTGCGCACCGCTTCCGAGATGTCGTCGCGGTCGAACATGGCGATGAAGGTGATCGGGCGGGCGCTCTCGGTGAGCATGAAATCGAGCAGCTCGAGCTCCGGGTCCTCCATCACGCCGATCTGCCTGGTCATCGCGATCTCGATCGCGCCCTTGCGGCGTTCGCGCAGCACGTTGCAGTACGCCTGCAGCTCCTCGCGGCTGGCGTTGCGGCAGGCGAGCGGCCGGCCGGCGTAGCCCATGTGCTGGTTGAGCAGCGTGCTGGAAAAGCCGAAGGCGCCGGCATCCATCGCTTCGGCGATAAGCGTCCTGATGGCGGCCAGCTCCTCGCCGCTTGCCGCCCGCTGCATCGACGCCTCGCCCATCACGTAGTGGCGGAACGGCGTCAGCGGCGCGAGGAACGCCAGGTTGAGCGCCGGCTCGCGGCGCGCGGCGGCGTCCATGTACTGCGGGAAGCTCTCCCAGTCCCAGGTGATGCCCTGCTGCAGGACTTCGAACGGGATCGCCTCGACGTTGACCAGGTCGCGCATGGCGATCTCGCGCGACTCCGGCCGGCAGGGCGCAATGCCGACCCCGCAGTTGCCCATCACCACGGAGGTGACGCCGTGCCAGGAGGAAGGCGTTAGCGCCCCGTCCCAGCAGATCTGTGCGTCGTAATGGGTGTGCGGGTCGATGAAGCCGGGCGCCACGGCGAGGCCGCCGGCATCGATGGTCCGGCCGGCCTTGTCGCGGATGTTTTTCTGGACGCAGACGATCTTGCCGTTCGCAACCCCGACGTCGGCCCGCCGGGCCGGCGCGCCGGTGCCGTCGATGACGAGGCCGTTCCTGACCAGCAGATCGAGTGCCATGGGTTGCGCGCCAGTCTACCGCGGGTGGGCTGGCTTTCGGGAGGCAAGACTGTTGCCGGCTGCGAAACTTCCGTTCGAGCAACTTCTGGCGGTGGCCCGCGAGGCGTCGTGCATCAAGGGCGCCGAACGGGTGTGCCAGGGCGAGGCCTCGCGTGGCTGCTTCCCGATCCGGTCCGGCAGCGCCCAAGCGCGCGCCGCGCTGCCCGGCGGCGGCAGGCTGGCGGTGGCGCAGTTCCCCGACGGCGACATGTGCGGCGAGATGGCGCTCATCGACCGCGGTATCGTGTCCGCGACGGTGGTCGCGACCGTGGCGGTGCAGATGCTGATAACCTAGCGCCCATGGCCGACCCGGTTTTTCCCCGGCTGGTCCGTTGAATGCATCTGGGATGCATCGCCGACGATCTCACCGGGGCCACCGACCTCGCCTTGATGCTGCAGAGCGCCGGCATGCGCACCATCCAGTTGATCGGCGTGCCGGAGAGCGCCGATGCCGCGCCGCGTGACGTGGACGCAGTGGTGATTGCGCTCAAGTCGCGCACCAGCCCGCCCGCCGCGGCGGTGTCGCAATCGCTCGCAGCCCTCGCCTGGCTGCGCGCTCGGGGCGCCGCGCAGATCCTGTTCAAGTACTGCTCGACCTTCGACTCCACCGACGCCGGCAACATCGGCCCTGTCGCCGACGCGCTGCTGGATGCGATCGGCGCCCCGTTCACGGTGGCCTGCCCTGCGTTCCCCACCAATAAGCGCACCGTCTATCTGGGCCACCTGTTCGTCGGCGCCCAGCTGCTGTCGGACTCACCGATGCAGGACCATCCCCTCACGCCGATGCGCGACGCGAACCTGGTTCGAGTGCTTGGCCGGCAGACGAGGCGCAAGGTAGGGCTGGTGCCGCTGGCCACGGTGCGCCAGGGAGCGCAGGCGATGCGCGAGGCGTTTGCCGCACTGCAGGCATCGGGACACGCCTATGCGGTGGTGGATGCCGTCGAGGATCAAGACCTGAGGGCCCTGGGCGCCGCTTGCAGGGATCTGGCGCTGCTCACCGGCGGCTCGGGCATCGCCATGGGGCTGCCCGGCAACTTTGGCGTCTGCCCGGGGAGCGTGGCGGCGCCTGCCGCCGTCGGCGGCCATGCGGCGATCCTGTCGGGCAGCTGCTCGGCGCAATCCAACCTGCAGGTGGCACACTGGAGCGCCGCGCACCCGGCGTTTCGCATAGAGCCGCTGCTGCTTGCCGCGGGAGAGGATCAGGCTGCCGCGGCGCTTGCGTGGGCGGGGCCGCGGCTCGCCGAGGGACCGGTTCTGATCTATGCAACGGCCCGGCCCGATGCCGTGCACTTGGCGCAGGCGAAGCTCGGTGCGCATCAGGCAGGGATGCTGGTCGAGGCCTGTCTGGCGAAGATCGCGCGCGGCCTGGTGGCCCTGGGCGTGCGCCGGCTGGTGGTGGCCGGCGGTGAAACCTCCGGCGCGGTGGTCGAGGCGCTCGGGACCCGGGCGCTAAGGATCGGGCCGGCGATCGACCCGGGGGTGCCCTGGACCCAGTCGCTGGGCGAGCCGCCTCTCGCGCTCGCGCTCAAGTCGGGTAACTTCGGCGCCGTGGATTTCTTCGACAAGGCGCTGGGAATGCAAACATGAGCGAAGCAAGGCTGCGCGACGACATCTGCCGGCTGGGCGCCTCCATCTATGAGCGCGGCCTGACGCACGGATCGACCGGAAACGTCAGCGCGAAGTGCGATGACGGCTGGCTGCTCACGCCGACGGGCTCCAATCTCGGCCGGCTCGATCCGTCGCGCCTGTCCAAGCTCGACTGGCAGGGCAAGCTGCTCTCGGGCGACGCGCCGTCCAAGGAAGCCTTCCTGCACCTGGCGATGTACGAGGAACGGGCGGCGAACGCGGCGGTGGTGCACCTGCACTCGACGCACTCGGTCGCGGTTTCGGTGCTGGAGGGGGTTGATCCGGCCGACGTCCTGCCGCCTCTCACCGCCTACTACGTGATGCGCATCGGCAGCCTGCCGCTGGTGCCCTACTTCGCCCCCGGCGACATGGCGCTCGCGCAGGCGGTGCGCGGGTTCGCTGGCCGGCACCATGCGCTGCTGCTCGCCAACCATGGCCCGGTGGTGGCCGGATCGTCGCTGTCCGCGGCGGCGGATGCGGTCGAGGAACTGGAGGCGACCGCGAAGCTGTTTTTGCTCCTGCGCCACGAGAAGATTCGCTGCCTGAGGCCGGAACAGGTCGCTGACCTGCGCCGGAAGTATCCGGTCTGAGACAAAGGCACTGCGTAGGTTGCCGGCGCCGAAGTCCAGACCAGGGCCGGGAAAAGCGATCGTAACGCAACATGTTACCGAGCGATTGCTTTGCTACCAGGTTTTCGGCCGCCGCTCCTCGAGGCGGTCGGTGGCCGGCGGCGGGGTGGGCGAGAGCGCGGCGATCTCGGCGTAGAGCGCGGGCGTCATGTCGATCTTCGCCGCCTCCAGCGAGGCCTGCAGCTGCTCGAGGTTGCGTGCGCCGATGATGGGCGCGGTCACCGCCGGATGGGCGCCGACCCAGGCGACCGCGGCGCTCACCGGGTGCAGGCCCTTTTGCCTGCAGAAGCCGGCGAACTTCGCGGCGACCTCGAACATCCAGTCCTCGCTGTAGCGCGCCTGGTACATCTTGTTCGCCTTCAGCCGCCCTGCGGCGCCGGCGCCGGCATACTTGCCCGAGAGCAGGCCCGCGGCGCCGGGGCCGTAGGCAATGACGCCGATGCCGTTGGCCTCGGCCATCGGCAGCAGTTCCACCTCGGCCTGGCGCTTGACCAGGTTGTACATCGGCTGGATCAGCTGCAGCCGCGCCCAGTCGTGGCGCTCCTGGATGTCCAGCGCGCGCTGGGTCTGCCAGGCAGAGTAGTTGCTCACCGCCGGGTAGAGCACCTTGCCGGCGCGCACCATGTCCTCCAGCGCGCGCATCGACTCCTCGAGCGGCGTATCCCTGTCGTAGTGGTGCAGGAAGAGCACCTCCACGCGGTCGGTCTGCAGGCGCCTCAGGCTCGCTTCCACCGCGCGCGACACGTGCCGGCGCGAGCTGCCCCTGGCGTTGACGTCGGTGCCGGTGGGATTGAAGCACTTGGTGGTGATCACCAGCTCGTCGCGATGGCCCTTCATGAGGCGGCCGAGGATCTCCTCGGACTTCCCCTTGTTGTACTGGTCGGCGCAGTCGAAGAAGTTGATGCCGGCGTCGCGGCAGGCGTGGTACATGCGGCCGGACATCGCCTCGTCGGCATCGCCGCCGAAGGACATGGTGCCGAAGCACAGCTGGGAGACTTGGATCCCGCTGCGGCCCAGAGGCTTGGTTCTCATGCTGCGATCTTATCAGCGCGGCGCCGCGCCCTCCCGCAATGCGGCGTCCACCAGCGCATCCATCATCCAGCGCACCACGGCCTTGGTTTCGCGGTCGTTCGTGCCGCAGATGTCCTTCAGCACGATCATGGGCTCGATGCCGTAGACCACTGCAAGCGCCCGCAGCAGCCGGTTCCAGGCGCGCGGCGCCAGTTGCGCGCGCAGCGGCGCCAGCGTGATCCTGAGGATCTCCTCGCGCTGCCCGCGCCGGAACGGTTCCTCCCGGAGCAGCCCGGCCCGCTCCAGCGACTGGTGCTCCAGCGCAAGCTGCAGCGCGGCGCGCATGTGCGGCTCGTACTCGCTGAAGCGCGAATAGGTGCGGTTGAGCAGCTCGCGCAGGCGCCGCTTGGGATTCCCCGCCTGCGGCACGGCGCGGCGCACCGGGGCGAGCGCCTCGGCGATCACCGCGCTCACCAGCTTGGAGCGGCTGGCAAAGTAGCGGTAGGCGGTGGCGCGCGAGACCCGGGCAGCCAGCGCCACCTCGGCCACCGACGGGATGCGTCCCCGTCGTACCAGTTCGACGGCCTCCTCCAGCAGACGGCGGAACACGCGCCCGCGGTGCCCCTGGCCCAGGTCGGGCAGGGTGTAGAAGGAAGCGACGCTTTTCTTTCGCATTGTGGATTGACAGGGGCGCGGAAACCATCGTAGTCTCTCACGGCGTTTTGAGACAGGCGTCTCAAACGCTTCTCGGCATCACGTTGCAGCGCAGCATCCTCTGGAGGGGGGAATCGGCGTGGGAACCGGGCCTTGAGCACCCTGCTCGTGGAGCGCATGGCCGTCGAGATCGACGGCACCGGCGAGCCGGTGCTGATGATCCACGGCTTGGGCGGCACGTCCAATTTCTGGACGCCGGTACTGCCGGCGCTCGCGCGCTTTCGCCTCATCCGGCCGGACCTGCCGGGCTCCGGGCGTTCGCAGCGCGTCGAGGGGCCTCTGTCCATCGACCGCTTCGTGCGCGCGCTCATGCGCGTGTGCGGCGCCGCCGGCGTGGAGCGCGCCCACGTCGTGGCCCACTCCATGGGTACCATCGTCGCCCTGCACCTGGCGGCCCTAGAGCCCAGGCTGGTGCGCAGCCTCGCCCTGTTCGGGCCGCTGGCGGCGCCGCCGGAGGCCAACCGCGGCCCGATCCGCGCCCGCGGCGCCAAGGCGCGCAGCGAGGGTGACCCGGGGATGCAGGAGATCGCCGACGCCACCGTCCAGTCGGGCACCGCCGCGGAGACGCGCCGCCGCTCGCCGCTGGCGGTGGCGGCGGTACGCGAATCCCTGATGCGGCAGAACCCCGAGGGCTACGCCCGCACTTGCGAGGCGCTGGCGCAGGCGCAGCCGGCGGACCTTGCTCGCGTCGCCTGCCGCAGCTTGCTGGTGACCGGCGACGAGGACGCAGTGTCGCCGCCGCAGGCGGTGCGTGCGCTGGGCGAGCGCCTGCCAGCTGCGCAGGTGGAGGTGCTCGCGCGCTGCGGCCACTGGACCATTTACGAGAAGCCCGAGGAGTGCGGCGGGCTGCTGGCGAAGTTCCTGGAACGGCGAACCTAGGAGGCGGCATGGCCAATACCCTGATCACCAATGTGCGCATCATCGACGGCAGCGGCGCCCAGCCCTACGCCGGCGAGGTGCTGATCCAAGGCAACCGCATCTCGCGCATCGGGCGCGGCGCGCGCTCGGTGCCGGTGAGCGGCGTCACCGTGATCGACGCCGCCGGCGCCACGCTGATGCCCGGCATGTGCGAGGCGCATACCCACTTCGGCTGGACCAACTCCAAGACCCTGGACGCGATCCAGAAGATGCCGCACGAGGAGCACACGCTGTGGGCGGCGCAGGTGGCGAAGCAGTACCTCGATTTCGGCTGGACCTCCTGCGTCGGCGCCGCCACGCCCAAGCCGCGCCTGGACTGCGTCATCCGCAACGCCATCGAATCGGGCCAGATCCCGGGGCCGCGCTACCTCGCGGCCAGCCAGGAGATCACCGTCAGCGGGTCCCTTGGCGACGACCTGCTGCCGCACCTGCCCTACGCCGAGATGTCCTTCGGCTGCATCGTCAACGGCCCCGAGGAGATGCGAAAGGCGGTGCGCATGTTCCTCAAGTACGGCGTGGACTCGGTGAAGCTGAACCTATCCGGAGACAACCTCGTTCCCGGCGCCGACGCGCACACCAGCTGGATGAGCGACGAGGAGGTGGCGGCGGCGGCCAGGGAGACCAAGGTGCGCGGCAAGCGGCTGTCCTGCCATGCCCGCTCCTCGGAGTCGTTGAAGCAGGCGATGCGCCACGGCTTCGACATCATCTACCACGCCAGCTTCACCGACGAGGAGGCGCTGGACATGCTGGAGGCGAAGAAGGACCACATCTTCGTCGCGCCGGGCCTGTCGGTGATCATCCGGCTGCTGTACGAGGGCGAGGTGGTCGGCATCGACAACAGGACCGCGGCGAGCATGGGCTACGAGCGGGAGCTGGAGGCGGCCTGCAACAGCATGAAGGCGATGCTCAAGCGCGGTATCCGCGTACTGCCCGGCGGCGATTACGGGTTTGCGTGGGCCCCGCACGGCGAGAACGCCAAGGACCTGGGCTACTTCGTCAAGTACCTCGGCATGACGCCGATGGAGGCGCTGGTTTCGGCCACCAAGTGGGGCGGCGAGATGATGATGAAGGGCAAGGAGCTGGGCCAGGTCAAGGAAGGCTTTCTCGCCGACCTGCTGCTGGTGGACGGCGACCCGCTGTCCAACATCGCCATCCTCGAGAACCAGGCCAAGCTGCTGGCGATCATGAAGGACGGGCAGTTCCACAAGGCCCCCGAGATCCAGTCGGCGCGGACGCGTTGGAGCCAGACCGCCGCGTGAGCCGGATCTGGAAAGCGTTCTGGATCCTGGCGCTCGTGCTGCCGCTGTCGGTGTTCCTCGTCTGGGGCATCTGGCACAACGCCAAGCTCTTCTTCATCACGCTGCTCAACGGCCTGACGTTGGCGTCGCTCTATTTCATCGTCGCCAGCGGCTTCACGTTGGTGTTCGGGCTGATGCGCAACGTGAACCTCGCGCATGGCTCGCTCTACCTTCTCGGGGGCTACGTCGGCTACTTCGTCGGTGCGAAGACCGGCTACTTCGTGCTTGCGCTGGCCGCCGGTTTCGTCGCGGCCGCGTTCGTCGGGCTGCTGATGCAGGTCGCCATTTTCCGCTTCATGCAGGGCCAGGACCTGCGCCAGACCATGGTCACCATCGGTCTGTCGATCGTCATCGCCGACCTGCTGCTGTGGGCGATCGGCGCCCAGGTGCACCAGCTGTCGGCGCCCGATGGGCTGGCCGGTCCGTTGCGCGACATCCCCCTGATCACCGCCTATTCCAAGTACCGCATGGCGCTGCTGCCGGTGGGCATCGCCATCGGCGTCCTACTGTGGCTGTTCCTCAACCGTACCCGCGTCGGCATGATGATCCGCGCCGGGGTGGACGACCGCGCCATGCTCGCGGCCACCGGGATCAACGTCAACCTGGTGTTCGCCGCCACCTTCGCCATCGGCGCCGGTCTGGCTGGCTTGGGCGGGGTCATCGGCGCGGTCGAGCTGTCGATGGTGCCGGGCGAGGATGTGCGCCTGCTGCTCGCCTCGCTCATCGTGGTCATCGTGGGCGGCATGGGCAGCGTGGTCGGCGCCGCGGTCGGGGCCACCATCCTCGGCGTGGCCGAGACCTACGGCCTTGCCTATGCGCCCACCTACAGCGTGGTGTTCACCTTCGTGATCCTGGTGCTGGTGCTCGCGTTCAGGCCGCGCGGGATTCTGGGGCAGGCGGCGTGAGGACATGAGCGCGGTACAGTGGCGCAACGCGATGAACGCCGGGGCGGGGAGGGCGGCGCTTGGCAAAGGCCTGCCGGGCCGGGGGCCCGGCGTCTCGTCGCGGGCAAAGGGCGCCGGCGACGAGATCGTCGAACGGCAAACACCATCGATGTGGGCGGCGGTCAGGGCGCGGCACGTCGTGGTGCTCGCGTTCCTGCTCGCGTTCCCGTTCTTCGCCACGCCCTTCCTCACCTACCAGATCGGGGCGCAGTCGCTGGCGCTGGGACTGATCGCGCTCTCGCTCACGTTCCTGGGCGGCTACGGCGGCATGATCTCGCTGGCGCAGATGACGGTGGCCGGGGTCGCCGGCTATATGCTCGCGATCTTCGGCGCCAGCGGCGAGGCGACGCTCAGCCTGGGCTGGAGCTGGTGGATCGCGGTGCCGATCGCCATCGCCATCTCGATGCTGGCGGGCACGTTCGTCGGCTGGCTTTCGGTGCGCACCGAAGGCATCTACACCATCATGATCACGCTCGCCGTTGGCGTCGCTTTTTACTATCTTTGCCTGCAGAACTATTCCGTGTTCAACGGTTTCCAGGGCTTCCAGCGCGTCTATGCGCCGACGCTGCTCGGGGTCAACTTCCGCAACCCGGTGCCGTTCTACTTTCTCGCCCTTGCCTGCGCCCTGGGAGGCTACTTGCTGATCCAGTACGTCCTGCGCGCGCCGTTCGGCGTCGCGTTGCAGGGCATCCGCGACAACCCCAGGCGCATGAATGCGCTCGGCTTCCATGTCACCGCGCACCGCATCGCGGCCTACGCGCTGGCGGCGTTCCTCGCCGCGGTCGGCGGGATCCTGTTGGTCTGGTACAACGGCCTGATCACGCCCAACTCGGTGGGCACCTCCTGGCTCATCAACGTGCTGATCATCGCCGTGCTGGGCGGCATGAAGCATCCGATCGGCGCCTTCGTCGGCGCGGTGATCTTCGTGCTGCTGCAGACCTTCGCCATCGACCTCATCGACCGCGAGCGCTTCAACCTCGTGGTCGGCGGCGTGTTCCTCGCCATCGTCCTGTTCTCCCCCGACGGCCTGCTCGGACTCTGGGCCAGGCTGCGGGAGAGGATTTCAACCACGCGGCCGCAAGCCGCGCTTCACCCAAGGAGGAGTAAGCCATGAAGAGCAGCAAGAGAGTCTTCCTGCGCACGCTTGCCGGGGCCGCGGTGTTCGCGGCGTTCTCCGGCGCGGCGTTCGCGCAGCAGACGGTCAAGATCGGCCTGCTGGCGACGCTGGAAGGGCCGTTCGCGGCCGGCGGCGCCGACGGCATGCGCGGCGCCGAACTGGCGATCAAGCAAAGGAACGGCATGGCAGGCGGCAAGAAGATCGTGCTGGTCAAGGCCTCGTCCGACGCCAAGCCCGACGTCGCGGTCAACGCCACCCGCAAGCTGGTGGAGCAGGACAAGGTGGACATCATGGTCGGTCCGCTTTCGGGCGGCGAAGGCATCGCGGTCAAGGAGTACTCCAAGACGCAGCCCAACATCACCTTCATCAACGGCTCCTCGGGCGCGCAGGCCACCACGCTGGTGAACCCTTCGCCCAACTTCTTCCGCTTCAACACCGAAGGCGCGCAGTGGATGGTGGGCCTGGGCAAGGCGGCGCTGGACAAGGGCTACAAGCGCGTCATGCTGATCGCCGAGGACTACGCCTTCCCCTACTCGCAGGTGCAGGGCTTCATGTCCGAGTACTGCCGCCTGGGCGGCAAGGTGCCGGTCAAGGCCTGGGTGCCGCTGGGCGGCAAGGACTATGCCTCCGTGATCGCGCGGATACCGAAGGACGTGGACGCGCTGCTGGTGGTCCTGGGCGGGGCCGACGCGGTGAACTTCCTCAACCAGTACGAGGCCGCGGGCGGCGACAAGCCCATCGTCGGCGGCTCGATCACGGTGAGCCAGGACATCCTGAACTACAAGGGCAAGCGGCGCGATTCGCTGGTGGGCACGATCGCCGGCGCACCGATCGCCGACGCCTACGACCACCCGGACTTCAAGGCTTTCGTCTCGGCCTACCAGAAGGAGTATCCGGTGTCCTCGGGCGCCTATCCCAGCCCGTCGCTGTTCGCGCTGGTGTACTACATCAACATGAAAGCGGCGCTGGACGGCTTGGACGCGGTCAAGGGCGATCTCTCCGGCGGCCAGGCCAAGTACCGCCAGGCGCTCTCGAAGATGACCCTGAAGACCCCGGTGGGCGACGTGCGGCTGGACGCCAACCGCCAGGCGATCGGCACCACGTTCATCACCGAGGTGGTGAAGGACGCCCAGGGCAATCTGTTCAACCGCGTGCTGCGCAAGGTGGACGGCATCGACCAGATGCTGGGCATGCCCAAGGAGCAGTTCAAGATGGGCTCGCGCGACGAGCCCAGCTGCCCGTAACCGGGAGCCGGACGAGCCGATGGCATCGGTCACCGAACTGCAGCCGCGCGAGCTGCTCACCACCGGGGATGCGCTCCGGCTGGAGGGCGTCTCGCGCAGCTTCGGCGCGCTCCGGGCGGTCGAGGACGTCTCGTTCTCGGTCGCCGCGGGCGGGCGCAGGGCGGTGATCGGCGCCAACGGCGCGGGCAAGACCACGCTGTTCAACGTCATCACGGGCGACTTCGCGGCCACTTCCGGCCGCGTGCGCTTCTTCGGCGAGGACATCACCGAGCACCCGCCCCACGAGCGCATCCGGGCCGGGTTGCGGCGCACCTACCAGTCCTCGCTCCTGTTCCGCGACCTCACGGTGCGGGACAACCTCTTCCTGGCCGTGCGCGGCGTCGCGCGCGGCCGCTTCAGCCTGCTGCGGCCCGGGGGCGCAAGCACCACCCGCGCCGCGGCCGAGGACCTGCTCGAGCGCGTGCGCCTGACGGCGGTGGGCGACGAGCCGGTGGCCGCGCTGTCGCACGGACAGCAGCGCCAGCTCGAGATCGGCATGGCGCTCGCCGGCGCGCCGCGCCTGATCCTGTTCGACGAGCCGGCGGCGGGCCTGTCGCCCGCCGAGCGGCGCGAGCTGGTCGCGCTGCTGCGCGCGCTCCCGGCCCACATGAGCTTCGTCCTCATCGAGCACGACCTGGAGATCGCGTTGCGCGTGGTCGACCGGGTCACCGTGATGCACAACGGGCGCATGCTGAAGGAGGGCACGCCCGGGGAGATCGAGAACGATCCCGAGGTGCAGCAGATCTACATGGGCCGCACGGGGCGCGCGTAATGGCAGGTCCTTCCGCTGCCGTGCTGGCGATCGAGAACCTGGACGTGTTCTACGGCCGCGCCCATGCGCTGCAGCGCGTGACGCTGACCCTGGAGCGCGGCGTGATTTCCGTCGTCGGCCGCAATGGCATGGGCAAGACCACGCTGTGCAACGCCATTGCCGGGCTGGTGCCCGCCACCGGCAGCATCCGCTTCCTGGGGCGGGAGCTGCTGGGGCTGCCCTCGCACCGCATCACGCGCCTCGGCATCGGCTACGTGCCGCAGGGCCGGCGCGTCTGGCCCTCGCTCTCGGTGCACGAGCACCTGCGCCTGGCCTCGACCAGGGGGCCCTGGACCGTCGAGCGCATCTACGCCACCTTCCCGCGCCTCGCCGAGCGCAAGGCGAACGGCGGCGCCGAGCTCTCCGGCGGCGAGCAGCAGATGCTCGCCATCTCGCGCGCGCTGCTGCTCAATCCGAAGCTGCTGGTGATGGACGAGCCCACCGAGGGCCTGGCGCCGGTCATCGTGCAGCAGGTGGAGGCGATGCTGAAGTCGCTCGCCGCAGACGGCGAGATCTCGGCCCTGCTGATCGAGCAGAACCTGGGCGTGGCGCTCGCCGTCTCCGACACCGTGGACGTGATGGTGAACGGGCGCATCGCCCGCTCGATGCCGGTGGACGAACTGGCCGGCGACCCCGGCCTGCAGCAACGCCTGCTGGGCGTGAAGGCCGCGCAGGACGAGGTCATTGCGCCTGAACCGGAACCCGAGGGGAACACGCGGCTGCAGGTCCTGACGGTGAAGCGCGCCGAGGCGGCCAGTATCCCTGCACCGCCTGCGGAGCCGCGCGCGGTGCGGGGCTATACGCGCTGGGGTTCGGTGGACGTGGACCGGCCGCTGGAGCGGGAAGCCGCCAAGCAAGCGCTGGCGAGGCCCGAGCCAAGGGTGATCGAGTTCCCGGTCGCCGCCAGCACCGGCCGCGCCGCCTACGTCGTCGGCACCTTCGACACCAAGGGCCGGGAACTGGGCTACCTGCGCGGCTGCCTGGAGAAACTGGGCCTGCGGGTGGTGACGGTGGACATTTCCACCTCCGGCAAGGCCTCCTCGGCGATGGTCAATCCGCGCGAGGTGGCGCGCTGCCATCCGATGGGCGAGCGCGCGGTGTTCACCGGCGACCGCGGCAGCGCGGTGACGGAGATGGCACTGGCGCTGGAGCATTTCGTGGCACGTCGCCGCGACCTCGGCGGGATGATCTCGGCCGGCGGCTCCGGCAATACCGCGCTGGCGACCCCGGCGATGCGACGGCTCGCAATTGGCGTGCCCAAGGTGATGGTGTCCACGGTCGCCTCGGGCGACGTCAAGCCCTACGTCGGTCCATCGGACATCTGCATGATGTATTCGGTGACCGACGTCTCGGGGATCAACCGCATCTCCGAGAAGGTGCTCGCGAATGCCGCGCACGCGCTGGCTGGCATGATCGCCTACGCGAAGAAGGAGGACGCCGCGGCGAGCACCCGGCCGGCCATCGGCCTGACCATGTTCGGCCTGACCACGCCCTGCGTGCAGGCGCTGACCCCGCTGCTGGAAACCGATGGCGACTGCATCGTGTTCCACGCCACCGGCACCGGCGGCCAGTCCATGGAGAAACTGGTCGAGTCCGGGCTGCTCGCGGCGGTGGTCGATGTCACCACCACCGAGGTCGCCGACGAGATCGCCGGCGGCTTCCTCACCGCGGGGCCGGGGCGGATGGACGTATTTGCCCGCCTGAAGGTTCCCTACGTCGGTTCCTGCGGCGCACTGGACATGGTGAATTTCTGGGCCTGGGACACGGTGCCGGCGCAGTACCGCGGCCGGACGCTGCACCGCCACAACCCGAACGTGACCCTGATGCGCACCACGGTCGAGGAGAATGTGCGCATCGGGCGCTTCATCGCCGCCAAGCTCAATCGCATGCAGGGGCCGGTGCGCTTCCTGATTCCGGAGGGCGGGGTGTCCGGCCTGGACGTTCCGGGCGGGCCGTTCTGGGACCCGGCCGCGGACAAGGCGCTGTTCGATACCCTGGCGGCGCAGTTCCGCGCCGGGCCCGACCGCAAGCTCCTGCGCCTGCCGCTGCACATCAACGACCCGGCCTTCGCCCAGGCGCTGGCCGCGCAGTTCAACGAAATCACCGCCAAGGGAGGGCGGGGCGCATGGCCCGCATCGCGCGTCACGAGATCCTGAAGAAGCTGCGCGCCAAGGTGAAGCGCCGCGAGCCGATCATCGGCGGCGGCGCCGGCACCGGGCTGTCGGCCAAGTGCGAGGAGGCCGGCGGCATCGACCTCATCGTGATCTACAACTCCGGCCGCTATCGCATGGCCGGGCGCGGGTCGCTGGCCGGCCTGATGGCCTACGGCAACGCCAACGACATCGTGGTGGACATGGCGCGCGAAGTGCTGCCGGTGGTCAGGCATACGCCGGTGCTTGCCGGAGTCAACGGCACCGACCCGTTCATGCTGACCGACCACTTTCTGAAGCACCTGGGCGAGCTTGGTTTCTCCGGCATCCAGAATTTCCCGACCGTCGGCCTGTTCGACGGCACCCTCCGCGCCCAGCTCGAGGAAACCGGGATGGGCTACGGCCTCGAAGTGCAGGTGATCAGGCGCGCGCGCGAGCTGGATCTCCTGACCACGCCCTATGTGTTCTCCGAGCGCAATGCGCGCGACATGGCGAAGGCCGGCGCCGATGTCCTCGTCTGCCACCTCGGACTCACCACCGGCGGGGCGATCGGCGCCAACACCGCGCTGAAGCTCAAGGACTGCGTGCCGCTCATCGAGCGCTGGGCGGCGGCGGCGCGCAAGCTCAATCCCGAGGTGATCGTGCTTTGCCACGGCGGCCCGATCTCGGAACCCAAGGACGCCGCTTTCATCCTGAGGAACTGCCCGGGATGCGATGGCTTCTACGGCGCCTCCAGCATGGAGCGCCTGCCCACGGAACGGGCAATCACTGAGACAACCCGCAGGTTCAAGCGAATCAAGAGAGGTGCGTCATGAGCGGAGCGCAATTCGGTCAATTCATCCTCGGCCTGATCGTGGTCGCGGTCCTCGTCGCGATCGCGGTGTGGCTGCTCAACTGGCTCTACTTGCGCTCGTCCAAGGAGCGCGCCTTCGTGAGGACGGGCCTGGGGGGGCAGAAGGTGGTCATGAACGGCGGCGCGTTGGTCCTGCCCATCGTGCACGAGGTGGTGCCGGTCAACATGAACACGCTGCGGCTGGAGGTCTCGCGCGGACGGGACAAGGCGATCATCACCCAGGACCGGATGCGGGTGGACGTGACCGGAGAGTTCTACGTGCGCGTGCAGGCGACGCCGGAGGCCATCGCCTCTGCGGCGCAGACCCTCGGCCAGCGCACCCTGCAGCCCGAGACGCTCAAGGAGCTGGTGGAGGGCAAGTTCGTGGATGCGCTGCGGACCGTCGCGGCCGAGATGACGATGGAGCAGATGCACGAGAAGCGCGGCGACTACGTCAAGCGCGTGCGCGCCGTGGTCGCCGCCGACCTCTTGCAGAACGGGCTGGAGCTGGAAACGGTGTCGCTCACGCAGCTCGACCAGACGGCGATGGAGTTCTTCAACCCGTCGAACGCCTTCGACGCCGAGGGCCTGACGCGGCTCACCGAGCAGATCGAGCGGCGCAAGAAGACGCGCAACGACATCGAGCAGGACACCATGATCCAGATCCGCAACAAGAACCTGGAGACCGAGCGCCAGGCGCTGGACATCGACCGCGAGCTGGAAACGGCGCGGCTGGAGCAGGAGCGCGAAGTGGAGACGCAGCGCGCGGCGCAGAAGGCGAACCTGGCGCAGGAGCGCGCGGCCAAGGAACAGGAGGCCGAGCGCGCGCAGATCGCCGCCCGCGAGGCGGTGGACCGGGCGCGCCTGGCTTCCGAGCGCGCGGTGGAGGAGGAGCGCATCGCGAAGGAACGCGACGTCCAGGCGCGCGAAATCGAACGGCGCAAGGCGATCGAGCTGGCCGAGCAGCAGCGCGCCATCGCGGTGGCGCAGCAGTCCAAGGCGCAGTCCGAGGCCCAGGCGGCGGCAGACCAGGCCCGCGCCAGGGCGACCACGGAGGAGGAGCGCGTGTTCACCGCGCGCGAAACCGAGATGGCCGAGCGGCGCAAGAAGATCGAGCTCATCGCCGCGGCGCAGGAGGCCGAGCGCGACGCGCTGCGCCTCACCGTGGCTGCCGGGGCGGAAAAGACGGCGGCGGCCGACCGCGGCGCCGCGCTGCGCATGGACGCGGAGGCCGCGGCCGACGCGGAGAAGATCCGCGCCATGGCCGCGAAAATCCGGCATGAGGTGGAAGCCGAGGGCGCAAGCCTGATGAACAAGGCGCAGAACCTGCTGACGCCGGAATCGCGCCAGTCGGCGATGCGCATCCGCCTGATCGACAAGCTGGAGGGCATCATCCGCGAGTCGGTGAAGCCGATGGAGAGAATCGAGGGCATCAAGATCCTGCAGGTGGACGGCCTGGCGGGCGGCGGCCGGGGCGGTGGCGACCTGGGCGGCGGCAACGGCGCCAGCTTCGCCGACGGCGTGGTGAATTCGGCGTTGCGCTACCGCGCGCAGGCGCCGCTGGTGGACCAGCTGCTCAAGGAGATCGGGGTGCAGGGCGGCGACCTGGGCCAGGCCGCGACCGGGCTGCTGGCCGCGGGCGGCGTGGCGGCGATCACGGACAAGCCCGGGAAATAGATGATCAAGGTCTACACCTCCAGCGTGATCGAGGCCCCGGCCGAGGCCGTCTGGGCGCAGGTGCGCGACTTCAACGGCCTGCCGAAGTGGACGCCGTTCGTGGCCGAGTCGCGCATCGAAGGCGGCATGCCTGCGGACAGGATCGGCTGCGTGCGCAACTTCCGCCTCAAGGACGGCGGCCTCATCCGCGAGCAGCTGCTGACGCTGTCGGACTACGACTACCAGTGCAGCTATTCCATCCTGGAGAGTCCGATGGGGGTGGAGAACTACGTCGCCACGCTGAAGCTGACGCCGGTCACCGACGGCAACCGCACCTTCGCCGAATGGTGGGCCGAATTCGACTGCGCGCCGGAGCGGGAGCGGGAACTGGCGCAGAACATCGGCCAGGGCGTGTTCCAGTCTGCGTTCAACTCCCTCAAGCAACTGCTGCGTTGATCAGGGTCACGCGCTCCGCGGTCATCGACGCGCCCATCGAGCGCATCTGGGCGGTGCTGCGCGACTTCAACAGCCACTGGGCCTGGCACCCGGCGGTGGGCGAGTCGAGCATCGAGAACGACGAGCCGCCGGACCAGGTGGGCTGCGTGCGCAACTTCTTCCTCAAGGACGGCAACCACATCCGCGAGCAGCTGCTGGCGCTGTCGGATCGCGATCACATCTCCACCTACTGCATCCTGGAGGCGACGCTGCCCATGAAGCGCTATGTCGCCACGGTGCAGCTGAAGCCGGTCACCGACGGCAACCGCACCTTCTGGCACTGGCAGTCCACCTTCGAGGCGCCGCGCGGGCGCGAGCGGGAGTTCGCGGACCTGGTTGGCAAGGGCGTCTACGAAGGCGGGTTCGAGGGCCTGCGCGCCTATCTGCGCCGCGGCAGCCCCGCGCCGGCGCGCGCCGCCAACGCGGGCGCAATGCAGTGCCAGGTTTCGGTCGCGACCGCTTTCGGCGGGCCGGAGGTACTGCAGTTGGAGAATCGTGCCGCGCCGGCGCCCGGTGCCGGCGAGGTCCGGATCCGGCAGACCGCGGTCGGCGTCAACTACATCGACGTCTACGTCCGCAAGGGCCAGTACCGCATGATCGAGCCGCCGGCGCCGATCGGGATGGAGGCCGCGGGCGAGGTGGTGGACGTGGGCGAGGGCGTCGCGCACCTGTTGCCCGGGGACCGGGTTGCCTACGCCTGCCCGCCGCCGGGGGCCTATGCCTCGGTGCGCACGCTGGCCGCCGACCAGGTCGTGGTGTTGCCCGACGACCTGAGCGAGGAGACTGCGGCCGCCGTGATGCTGAAGGGCATGACCGCGGAGTACCTGCTGCATCGGACCGTCCGGGTCCGGCCCGGCCAGGCGGTGCTGGTTCATGCCGCCGCAGGCGGCGTCGGCCTGCTGCTGTGCCAGTGGGCGAAGGCATTGGGCGCGAAGGTGATCGGCACGGTCTCGAGCGAGGACAAGGCGCGCCTCGCGCGCGCCAACGGCTGCGATTTTCCGATCCTGACCTCGAATTACCGGTTCGCGACCGAAGTGAAGAACCTGACCAACGGCCGCGGCGCGGAGGTGATCTACGACGGGCTGGGCCGCGAGGCCGCGGCCGAGAACCTGGAGGCGCTCGCCTTCACCGGGCATTGGATCTGCTACGGCCAGGCGAGCGGGCCGCATGATTCGCTGCCCGACCTCGGCTCCAAGTCCGGCACCCTGTCCCGGCCGGTGCTGTTTCACTACACCGCGGACCGCGCGGTTCTGAACGAGATGGCCGAGCGCGTGTTCGCGGCGCTGCGTGCCGGCACGATTCGCGTGGAGATCCGCCACCGCTACCCGCTTGCTGCGGCGGCGCAAGCGCACCGCGAGCTGGAGGCGCGGCGCACCACCGGCTCGGTGCTGCTGCTGCCATGAGTGCGATGGCGCCCATCACGGATGCCAACCCGAGCCTCGAGGAAATCGAGGCGCGCATCGCGCGATTCGCGGCGTTGCGTCCCGCTGGGGACTACCTCGACGCCGGTATCCCCGGGTGCGAGCCGACGACCTACCGCGTCCTGGGGGAGCGCCCGGAAGCACCGCTTGCGGCTGAGGACTTCCACCTCAATCTCGTGCGCTGCGCGGCCGGCAAGTCGGCACCCCTGCACAATCACCTGTCGCAGGAGGTGTCCATTGCCCTGTCTGGTCAGTGGGAAGTTTTCTGGGGGCTCAAGGGCGAGCGCAGCCTGCGCCTCGGCCCGTGGGACACCGTCAGCATCCCGCCTGGGGTCTCACGCGGCTTCCGTAATGTCGGTGCCGCGGAGGCGATGTTGCTCGGCATCGCCGGGGGACGGGATCCAGGCCGGATCAACTGGCCGGAGTCCGTTCGTGCCGCGGCACGCGCCGCGGGCGTGGCGTTGCCGGGGGGATTAGGCAGGCGGCGGCCGCTCGGTTTCAATTGCCAGAATCGCGGTTGGATCGTAAAGTCCCGGGCGGCACAGGAGAGCCACGAAGATCCGTGGCGGCCTGGCACATTCAGGGCCGCCCAAACAGAGGAGAGAGCAATGTTCCGACCCCGTTTTTCCAGACGCGCCGTTCTCGGCGTTCTCGCCGCCGCCGTGCTCGCGCCCGCCTTCGCCCAGGACGCCCCGGTCCGCATCGGCTACGCCATCGCGCGCACCGGCCCCTGGTCGGCGGGCGCCCAGGTGACGCAGGAACCTAACTACATCATGTGGGCCGAGCAGGTAAACGCGCGCGGCGGCCTGGACCTGAAGGGCAAGAAGCGCAAGGTCGAATTGATCGGGCTGGACGACCGCAGCGAGATGGAGACGGTGGTACGGTCCTACGAAAAACTCATGGGCAGCGACAAGGTCGACCTGATCCTGCCCCCCTGGGGCACCGGCGCCAACTTCGCGGTGATGCCGCTGGCGCAGAAATACGGCTACCCGATGCTGTCGCCCACCGCGACCGGGCGCAAGCTTCTAGGCATGAAGAACCCGTACTTCTTCGCCTTGCTGCAGCAACCCGACCGGATGATGGACGCGCTGGCAGAGTTCCTCGCCGCGCGCGGCGCGAAGACCGCGGCGGTGATCTACGTCGACGAGCTGTTCGGCCTGGAGCAGTTCGCCGGGCTGGAGGCCTCGCTCAAGCAGAAGAACATCCAGATCGTGGAGAAGAAGAGCTACCCGATCGGCGTCAAGGACCTGCAGCCGGTGCTGAACGACATCAAGTCGAAGAACCCGGATGCGTTCATCGCGCTCAGCTACCCGCCCGACACCTTCCTCATCACCGGCCAGTCCAGGGCGATCGGCTTCAACCCGAAGCTGTTCTACACCGCGGTAGGCACCGCCTTCCCGGTCTATCGCGACAAGTTCGGCCCGGTGGCCGAGGGCGTGATGGGGCTGGGCACCTGGAACCCGAAGACCAGCGCCGCAACCAAGGCCTATTTCGACGCGCACGTGGCGCGGTGGAAGAAGGAGCCTGACCGCTGGGCGAGCGCCCACGCCTGGGCCGGCTTGCAGATCCTGGAGCAGGCGGTGGCCAAGGCGGGCCTGGACCGCAAGGCGCTGCGCGACGCCATCGCGAGCTCGGAGTTCGACACCATCATCGGCAAGATCCGCTTCCGCAACGGCGAGAACGTCTCCACTCCGGGCAGCGTGAGCCAGTGGCATAGCGGCGAGTTCGAGGTAGTCTGGCCGCCGCAGAAGGCGACCGGCCCGGCGTACTACCCCAAGCCGGCCTGGATGTAGCCCGGAACCGCCCCGGGGCCCCGCGGCGCACCCGCGGGGCCCTGTCGTACCCGCCGCCCGCTTTGCCATGGCCTTTTGGTTCGAACTCGTCGCCACCGGCCTGATCACCGGCGGCATCTACGCGCTGGTCGCGCTGGGCCTCAACCTGCAGTACGGGCTGATGCGGATCATGAACATCTCGCACGGCGAGTTCCTCATGCTGGGCGCCTACCTGACCTGGCTCGGGCACACGGTGCTGCAGGTGAACCCGATCGTGTTCCTGCCGGTGGTGGCGCTGGCGCTGTTCACGCTCGGCGTGGCGGTGTACTGGCTGTGCTTCCGCCGCATCATCCGCACCGCGCCGGCGGTGGAGATGATCGAGGCGAGGAGCCTGCTGGTGGGCTTTGGCCTCATGTTCCTGTTGCAGAACGCCGCCTACCTCGCCTGGGGCGCGGACCTGCGCGGCTACTCCTTCCTCGCCGAGGCCGTGGACGTGGGCGGGGCGCGCTTCCAGGCCAACCGCCTGGTGGTGTTCGCCTTCGCGGTGGGCGCGAGCCTCGCACTCCTCGCCGTGCTGCGCTGGACGCTGATCGGCAAGGCGGTGCGCGCGATGATGCAGTCGCCCACCGGCGCGCAGCTGGTGGGGATCGACACCCGCTACCTGCACCCGGTGGTATTCGGCCTGGGTCTGGCGATGGCCGGCGTGGCCGGGGCGCTGCTGTCCATGGTGTACGAAATCTCCCCCGGCATGGGCGAGCCCTACACGGTCACCGCGCTGATCGTGATCGTGCTGGGCGGACTGGGCAGCGCGCTGGGATCGCTGCTGGGAGGGTTCCTGCTGGGCCTGGTGGAGACGTTCGGCATGCACTACACCAGCCCGTCGCTGAAGATGCTCCTGTCCTATGCCGTGCTGATCGGCGTGCTGCTGGCCCGCCCCAAGGGGCTGTTCGCGCGATGAGACGGTTCACGCTGCGCGACTCGATTGCCGCGACGGTCCTCGCCGCGCTGGCGCTCGCGGCGATGCCCTGGCTGATGTCGGACTTCGCCCTCGCGCTGACGCTCACCTGCCTGATGTACGCCGGGCTGGCGGTGAGCTGGGCGATGTTCTGCGGCGCCACCAACTGCTTGTCGCTTGCGACCGCGGCATTCTTCGGCATGGGCGCCTACGTGACCGCGTGGGGGATCGGGACGCTGGCCTATGGCCTGGGCGTGCTGCTGGGCGGCCTGGCGGCGGCAGCGTTCGCGGCGCTGGTGGGCGCAGCGGTGCTGCACCTGCGCGGCGCGTACTTCGCGGTGATCACCTTCGGCCTGGGCGAGCTGGTGCGCCATGCCATCACCTACTACGAGAAGGCCTACGCGGGCACCGTCGGGCGCGTGATCTCCGAGCCCCCGGAGACGGTCACCATCTACCACGTGGTGCTGCTGGTGTCTGCGCTCGCGGTGGTCACGGCGCTCGTCGTGCGCGCGAGTCGCCTCGGCCTCGCCCTGCGCGGCATCGGCTCGGACGAGGAGCGTGCCCGCACCCTGGGCGTGGAGACGCGGCGCGCCAAGATCCTGGCGTTCTCGCTGTCGGCGTTCTTCCCCGGCGCGCTCGGCGCCGCGATGGCGGTGCGCTGGACTTACATCGACCCGCTTTCGGTGTTCAACCCATTCATCGGCTTCCAGACGGTGCTGATCGCGATGGTTGGCGGTGCGCATACCATCCTCGGGCCGATCGCCTCGTCGGTGCTGTTCAGCGTCCTCACCGAATACCTGCGGCTGCAGTTCCCGTACCTGTTTCTCGTGATCCTGGGGCTCTTGCTCATCCTGCTCGTGCTGTACCTGCCCGGCGGGTTGGCCTCCCTGCTGGAACGCTGGCGCTGGGGGAAGAGCCGTGCGTGAACCGCTGCTTGCCGCACAGGGCGTGAGTGTGCGCTTCGGCGGCCTGGTGGCCGTGGACGCGGTGGACCTCGCGGTCCACGCCGGCGAGCTGGTCGGCGTCATCGGGCCCAATGGCGCGGGCAAGACCACGTTCTTCCATGCGCTGTCGGGGGTGCTCGTCCCCACCTCGGGCTGCATCGTGATCGTCGGCGACGACCTGACGGGCGAGGGCGCCCATGCCTTTGCGCGCCACGGCATCGCCCGCACTTTCCAGACCCCGCGTGTGTTCAAGGAGATGCCGGCGATCGACAATGTCCGCTTCGGCCTGGAATTTGCCGGCCGCACGCGCAGCCATGCGCATGACGCGTTCGACGAGCCTGGCACGATCCTGGAGTTCCTCGGCCTCGCCGACGTGGCTGCGGTCCCGGCCGGCGGCCTCACGCCCTCGAAGCAGCGCCTGCTCGAGATCGGCATGGCGCTCGGCGCGCGGCCGCGCGTGCTGCTGCTCGACGAGGTCGCCGCGGGCCTCACCCACGCCGAGGTCGAGCTCACGGCGCAACTCATCCGGCGCGTGCGCGACGAGCTGGGCCTGGCCGTGATCTGGATCGAGCACGCAGTGCGCGTGCTGATGGACTATGTCGAGCGTGTCGCGGTGCTGCACCAGGGTCGCAAGATCGCCGACGGCGACCCGCGCGCGGTGGCCAAGGACGCCGGCGTGATCGAGGCCTACCTGGGCGAGCAAGGCGAACCGGTAACCGAACCCGGGCGCAAGGCGGCATGAGCGGCCTGTCCATCAGGGGCCTGAGCGCCGGCTACGGCCCGATCCGCGTGCTGCAGAACGTGGACCTGGAGGCGCCAGAGGGCGAGATCACCGTGGTGGTGGGCCCCAACGGCGCGGGGAAGACCACGCTGCTGAAGGCGGTGTCCGGCCTGATTCCGCGCGAGGGCGCGGTGCTGCTCGACGGCGAGCCGCTGCCGCCGGAGCCCTCGTCCATCGTCTCGCGCGGTCTGGCGCAGGTGGCCGAGGGGCGGCAACTGTTCCCGCAGATGTCGGTGCGCGAGAACCTGGAGCTGGGCGCGTACCTCCTGCCGCGCGGCGAGCGCGAGGCGCGCCTGCAGCGCATCTACGAATTCTTCCCCAAGCTCGCGCAGCGGCGCGAGCAGCTGGCCGGGACCATGTCCGGCGGCGAGCAGCAGATGCTGGCGGTGGGGCGCGCCCTGATGGGCAAGCCCAGGCTCCTGATGCTGGACGAGCCCTCGCTCGGCCTCGCGCCCAAGATGATCGACGAGCTGCTGGGGATCGTGCGCCGCATCAGGGACGAAGGCGTCACCATCCTGCTGGTGGAGCAGAACGTCGCCAAGGCGATGGCGATCGCCGAAGGCGCCTACGTGATCGAACGCGGCGTGGTGGTGATGAAAGGCCAGGCGGGCAAGCTCCTCAAGTCGGAGCGCCTGCGCGCGGCTTACCTGGGCGCCGACACCAAACCCGGAACACTGACCTGGAAAGGAGGCTTGTTCATGGCCGAGAAGCAGACCACCGCGGTGACCATCGCCGCCGAGAACGCCTGGAGGGGCAAGGTTTTCACCGGACGCTGGCAGCTCGCCAAGGGCGGCACGCGCGAGGTGCGCGAACCGGCCACCGGCAACGTGCTGACCGAAGTCGGGTTCGCGGATGCCGAGGACGTGCGCGAGGCGGCGCAGGCCGCCGCCGCCGCTCAGGTGGAGTGGGCCAACACGCCTGCGGACCAGCGCGGGGCGGTGCTGCGCCGCGCGGCACAGTTGCTGGAAGCGCACGCCGAATCCATGCGCGGGTGGATCGTGCGCGAGACCGGATCGATCCCGCCCAAGGCGGATTTCGAGCTGCACATGGTCACCGGCATCCTGCTGGAGGCGGCGGCGATCGCGACGCAGCCCCCGGGCATGATGCTGCCCTCGGGCCCCAAGCGCATGAGCTTCGCGCGCCGGGTGCCGCACGGCGTAGTGGGCGTGATCTCGCCCTTCAATGCGCCGCTGATCCTCTCGGCACGCGCGGTGGCGCCGGCGCTGGCCCTGGGCAACGCCGTGGTGCTCAAGCCCGACCCGAGCACGCCGGTCACCGGCGGCTTCATGCTGGCGCGCCTGTTCGAGGCCGCGGGCCTGCCCGCCGGGCTGCTGCACGTGCTGCCGGGCGACGCAAAGGTGGGCGAGGCGATGATCACCGACCCGGCGATCGCGATGATCTCGTTCACCGGATCCACGGCCGCCGGCAAGCGCGTGGGCGAGCTGGCCAGCCGGCACCTGAAGCGCGTGACGCTGGAACTCGGCGGCAAGAACTCGACCATCGTGCTGGACGATGCGGACCTGGACGTGGCCGCCTCCAGTGCCGCCTGGGGCGCATACTTGCACCAGGGCCAGATCTGCATGGCCACCGGCACGGTGCTGGCGCAGCGAAGCATTGCGCGCGAGCTTACCGAGCGCCTGGTGGCGAAGGCGAAGCACCTGCCGGTGGGCGACCCGAGCGCCGGGCCCTGCGCGCTGGGCCCGATCATCAACGCCCGGCAGATCGAGCGCATCGACGGCATCGTGAAGGACGCAGTGGCCAAGGGCGCCGTGCTACGCGCCGGGGGCACCTACGACAAGCTGTTCTACAGTCCGACGGTGCTGGAGGGCGTGCGGCCCGACATGCGCGTGTACACCGAGGAGGTGTTCGGACCGGTGCTTACGGTGCTGACTTTCGACACCGACGAGGAGGCAATCGCGATGAGCAACGCCACCGAGTACGGTCTGTCGACTGGCGTGATCACGCAGTCGGTGGAGCGCGCGATGGCGTTCACCGCGAAGCTGCGCAGCGGCATCATCCATGTCAACGACCAGACGGTGGCGGACGAGCCCTGGGTGCCGTTCGGCGGCCGGGGTGCCTCCGGCAACGGCGGGCGCCATGGCGGCGTCGCCAACTGGGAGGAGTTCACCCAGTGGCAGTGGGTGACGATCCAGGACAAGGCGACGCCCTATCCGTTCTAGCCGGGTTTCGAGCCCGCGGGACGAACCCAGGTCTCCGACCACGCCAGGCAGGCGCTGGAGGACTCGCGCTCGCCGCGCTTCTCCGGCCAGGGCTTGCCGCCCGCCACAAGGTTGTTGAACGCCACCTGCGCCCAGCGCGCGGGGAAGAAGG
>Ga0194120_10002069_pt1 | contig 35165 bp, 28 predicted proteins | sample TA2MahCa65mmetaG_FD_148642 | JGI IMG/M metagenome (GOLD analysis project Ga0194120, IMG submission 148642) | Freshwater microbial communities from Lake Tanganyika, Tanzania - TA2015019 Mahale Deep Cast 65m | ecosystem: Environmental > Aquatic > Freshwater > Lake | place: Tanzania: Lake... | reverse complement strand
ACCGGCATGAACGGAAACTTCGAAGCCTACATCTTCGGCCAGACCGACTCCAAGCAAATGTCTTGAAAGCGCCAGATGACCGCTCGATGAGACCGGAAGGAACTCGGTCAAACCTTGCACCACCCCCATTACCGCCCCATCGATGATCGTCAAACCGGCACTCTGCCAGGCGTCATCGCGACTCCCATACCAGCGGCTCGATTTGCCCCCGGTAGAGACGGATCAGGCCCAGGTGCTTGTTCACTCGTTCGTCCCGTAACAGACCGACCGGTCCTGAATAGGTTTGAACGTCCCGCATTAAACCCAAAGCGCGCCGCACGTCGGCTGGTGAACGCGCTCCTTCAAGTGATTCCCTCGCTACCCGAGCGGCTCGCTCCCCAGCCAAATGATGTCTGTTGAGACGTCCGCTGCGACCGGCATCTGTCATTTGAACTGTGAAACTCTCGTATTTCTCGCCACCGGCGGCAGGAAACGGCTCGGCGTAAATCAGGCCATCCACATAACGTTGAACCCGCATCAATTTCTCCCGGTCGGCCCAATTCTCGTCTCCATAAAGTTGTGCCAGGATGTTCTGACGGGCGTATTGAGCCGCGAGGATTTCAATGCTGGTTGGCTCGACGATCATCAGGATCGCATCGATACTCGTAACCGGTATTGCGAGCGAATCGATTTCACGCCCGGTCGATTCCATCCATCTCAGAGCCTTTTGATCGGCAAGTTTCCAAAGCGAATCGCAGAAGGCCGGGCTGAGTCTCAACCTGCGCGGTGTCATTGCGCCACTTCCTTCAACGTCATCATCTTGCTCGATCAACTGCTCTCGTGCCGGTACCAAGGGTAGGCCGTCCCAGTAGATTATGCCGTTTTCATCGTAAATGGCTTGCAGTGAGTCGTTGAAAGCGAGCCTTAGGCCGGCCTGACGGATGCGGTTCAGTTGATGCGAAAAGTCGATGGCTCCGGGATAGTAAGTCTCCGATGCGACTACTCGTCCGCCGGCATTGGATACCGTTTCGCGGAAGGCACTTGCCGTTGTCCGCCCCGGGCGCGTAATCGGTGCGATTATAGCGAAAGTCCGGTGGCCTTCGGATTCGGCGGCATGCCAGCCGAGCCGGTGTCCGATAGCACCGTAGTCGATCCGTCCCTGAAAGACGTTCGGCCCGATGGCAGCCATCCCCTCGTCAGGCGACAAGGCAGCCAGAAAGGGAATTCCAGCCTGCTCCGCGGCTACAGCCAGTGCCGTCGTCTCGTCACCGGCACTCCCCCCCACAAACAGCCCTACCCGACCTTCCCGCGATGTTCGCTGCATAAGACGCACCGCCCGGACCGGATCGCCTTCGCTGTCCCAGACAAACGGTTCAACGCTGCTGCCGGTATTATGACGCCAAAGGAAACCACGCAGGAAACCGGCCGAGACTTCGGCATCATTCCCCGACAAGGGGAGTATAAGTCCGACGCGAAGTGTATCCCGGGGAGGTGGTGACGATTTGCCTGAGCGTAAGGTTTCGGCTTCACGCCACGCATTTAACTCACCGAGCCGGGTCCGTGCCTTCTCCGCCAGGGTTCTATCTGCCGCAAATCCGATAACCCAACCCAGTAGCCGCTCGGCGTCATCAAATCGACCGGCAAGCAGTTCGACTTCGGCTTCTATAAGCCGGGCGTCGTCGAGATAGCCCGATTCAGGGAATTGTAGAGTTAGTCTGCGGCATTCGGCGCGCGCACGATCCAGGTCGCGCGTTTGGAGCGATGCCTGTGCCGCCAGCAGCGCTATTGACGAGAGGCGGTTTGAACCGGGGTGAGCAGTTCTAAAGGAGTCGATTTCTGCCAGCAGACGCTCGTCCTCGCGTCGCTCGAAAGCCTGGCGGATCGTCTGATAGGCTTCTTCGGCAGGATCGACTCGCTCCGATGCAAGTGTAAGAGGCAATAGCGCTAATAGCGTGAACGCAAACCGGACAGACCACCGGAGGTGGGTCGAAGTAGTCTTCATTGCCATTCGACTGTGGCAGGGGGTTTGGAGGTGATATCGTAAACGACCCGGTTCACGCCGCGCACTTGATTTGCAATGCGCGACGCTACCCGGGCGAGGAAGTCGAATGGTAGAGGCGAGAAGTCTGCCGTCATAAAGTCGCGGGTGTTGACCGATCTCAAGGCGAGAATCCGTTCATAGGTGCGGCTGTCTCCCATCACACCAACAGTCCGGTCGGTCAGGAGCACGGCAAAGGCTTGCGAGACGCGGTCGTAGAGGTCCTCCTCGCGCAACTCTTCTATGAAGATAGCGTCTGCTTCCTGCAAGAGGGATACGGCCTCGCCGGTAACTTCGCCGAGGATTCTTACTGCCAGTCCCGGTCCGGGGAAGGGATGCCGCATCAGGATCGCTTCCGGCAGCCCCATTTCCCGGCCCAACTGCCGCACTTCGTCCTTGAAAAGATAGCGCAGCGGTTCGATTAGATCGAAGCCCAACTCCTCGGGCAAGCCGCCTACATTATGATGAGTCTTGATGACAACGGCCGGACCCTTGGCGGACGCCGATTCGATTACGTCGGGATAAATCGTCCCTTGCAGCAGGTAACGCACTCCTCCGAACCGCGAGGCCTCTCGCTTAAAGACTTCTACGAAACGGTGTCCAATGAGGCGCCGTTTCACCTCAGGATCGAGGACCCCTTTCAGATCGGCAAGGAAGTCGCGCCCGGCAGTGATGATATGCAAGTGATTGCCAAAGCGAGGTCTAAAGAGCGCCTCAACCTGGGCGGCTTCATTCTTGCGCAATAGTCCGGTATCAACGAAGACGCACTCCACCCGATCGGGCGCCACTCGAGCGGCCAGAGTTGCCACCACCGTCGAATCGACTCCTCCCGAGAGCGCACAAAGTCCCTTGGCAGACTCGAGAAACGCCCCCGCAGAATCTTCGGCTTCGCGCAGATAGGAAGCCATGGTCCAACTGGCTCGGGCGCCGCAGATATTGCGCAGGAAGTTGCGAATAATGCGGTCACCTGAGGGTGTATGGCTAACCTCGGGATGAAACTGCACCCCAAAGAGAGGCTTCTTCCGATGTTCTATCCCGGCGATGACCCCCGCGTCGCTCCGGGCGGTAACGAACCATCCCTCAGGCAGTTGTGTCGCGTGATCGCCATGGCTCATCCAAACCGGCTCTTTCGGCGAAAGGCCTTCCAAAAGCCGCCCTGGTGCGACGACATCAACGACCGCCCGACCATATTCACGACGCACTGCCGCCTCAACCGACCCGCCTTCCTCCTTCATCATCACCTGCAAGCCATAACAAATGCCCAAGACCGGAATCTCGAGCCCGGCCAGATCGCGCCAGCGCACCGGCGCACCCTTGTCGTAAACGCTGTTCGGCCCGCCCGATAGGATAATCCCAACAGGAGCCATTGCACGAATCTGGTCCAGCGGAAAGTCCCACGACTCTATCCAACTGAAAACGCCCTCCTCCCGGCACCGGCGCGCTATCAACTGGGTATATTGCGCGCCGTAGTCGAGAATTAGTATGGTCTCACGCGAAAAAGTCAATATGTATCCCTATGACTTGAACCACTCGGCAACCGGTGCAAGCAGCGCCTCGTCGGTTAATTTTGGCGCCACCGGAGTAATCGTCACATACCCATCTTTTAAGTAACTTACATCCGAATCGTTGCCGTGATCCCGCTCCGCCTTCTTCCAACTACTCCAGTAGTAACCGACGCCGCGTGGATCGTGGCGCCGCTCGAGGCTCTCTTCGTAATATGAGTCCGCTTGAGGGGTTACTCGCAAACCCTTGATATCGTTCATATGCAACAGGGGGACGTTGACGTTGAGGAGCCTTCCGGCAGGCAAATCACGTTTAATTACCGCTTCACAGACGATTCGCGCATAGTGAGCCGCGGCGGTGTAATCGACTTTGCGACGGCTCCAGGCTTCTCTTCCCGAGGGTGGAATCGGACGCGACTCGCCGTGAGGTCCCGGGATTCTGAGCGACTGGGAGATTGCGACCGCGGGAAAACCCAGTAATGCGCCTTCCATCGCACCGGCTACCGTTCCGCTGTAGAGCAGATCGACACCCGAATTCTCGCCCCGGTTTATCCCGCTGACGACTAGTCCAGGCGGCTCAGGCAACAGCGCCCGAATCGCCAATTTCACTGCATCGACCGGGGTTCCGTTCACCGCGAGTCCAAACCGGTGTCCATTCCAGATGACTTCCTCGACCCGTAACGGTCCGGAGAGCGAAAAGCCGTGACTGACGCCGCTCTGTTCGCCGGCGGGAGCCACGACCCAGAGATCGCCCAAGCCTTCGAGTGCCTCCTTCAGCGCCTGGAGGCCGGGAGCATAGACGCCGTCGTCATTGGTCAGGAGAATGATCACATTGAAGCGGTAGTCAAGACTTCGATGACGCTATGTAAGGTCATGCAAGATAGTACTGTTGACCCAGGATGACCCCTTTCGCTCGACCTCTTAGTTCCCAGCCATGGAAAGGGGTGTTGATCGACTTCGAACTCTGTTGGCTGCGATCGACCACCCAATCTTCATTCGGAGCAATGAGGGTCAGGTTGGCTCGGGCACCTGGTTCGATCCGCACCGGAGGAAGCCCCATTATACGACGGGGTTGAACGGTCATCGCATCGATCAACCGCTCGAGGGGCAGTCTATTAGTCTGGACAAACTTCGTCAAGATCACGCCGAGGGCGGTCTCAAGACCGAGCATCCCAAAGGGAGCGCTGATCAACTCAACTTCCTTTTCATCACGGGCGTGGGGAGCATGATCGGTCGCAATGGCGTCGATGGTTCCGTCGAGCAGGCCCTCAAGCAAGGCTTCAGAGTCGCGGGACTCCCGCAGCGGCGGATTGACCTTGTAATCGGAATCGTACGTCGAGAGGAGTTCGCAAGTGAGGGTCAGATGGTGCGGGGTCACCTCGGCGGTTACAGCGATGCCGCGTCGTTTCGCCTCCCGTATGAGCGCTACCGAACCTGCCGTTGAGACGTGGGCGATATGCAAGCGTCCGCCGGTATATTCTGCGAGAGCAATGTCGCGTGCAATGCAGATTTCCTCGCCGACGGCGGGCCACCCGGGAAGGCCGAAACGGGTCGATGCGGCGCTTTCGTGCATGACGCCTCCTGAGGTGAGACTCGGCTCTTCGGCATGTTCAACGATGACTGCGCCGCTCTTTGCAGCATACTCGAGGGCCCGGCGCATCAGTCCGGCGGTCGCTACCGGCGCACCGTCGTCGCTGAAAGCAGTAACGCCTTCAACTGCAAGTTCGGCCATGTCGGCGAGGGTTTTACCGGCCCGGCCCTTGGTAACACACCCGACAGGATAAACTTCGACTGGCAGTCCGGTTGCTTGCTCACGAATAAACCGGACGACACCCGGCGAGTCTATGGGCGGATCGGTGTTTGGCATGCAGGCGACACCGGTGAATCCACCAGCCATGGCGGCTGCGCATCCGGTGCGAACGGTCTCCTTGTGCTCCTGACCCGGCTCGCGCAAGTGGACGTGCATATCGTAAAGTCCGGGCACGACAAGCCAGCCTTTGCCCGAGATAACCTGCGCCTGTTGAGACGGACTCAAGTCGCCAATGGAACTAATGACACCATCTTCGATAAGGATGTCTGTCACCCGGTCAAGTCCGACTTGAGGGTCGAAAACGCGTGCTCCGCGGACAACGATCCGATCTGCCTCTCCCAATCCGACCTTTATGCTGCTCACCGACTAACCCCTTCCTTCTTCGCGTTCATGTCCAAGGATCATGAAGAGCACCGCCATGCGAACCGCGACGCCATGAGTAACCTGCTCGAGGATCACCGAAAAGGGACCGTCGGCGACGTCCGAGTCTATTTCAACGCCCCGATTCATCGGCCCCGGATGAAGCACGACAATCTCCCGATCGGCGCGCTCAAGGTGCTCCCGGGTAAGGCCGAATTGACGCTGATAGTCCCTAAGCGACGGGATCAACCCCTGGTTCATTCGCTCCAGTTGCAGTCGCAGGACGTTAACTGCATCGCACCACTTCAGTCCTTCATCGAGATCTGATGCGACTTCAACACCAAGCGACTCCACGTTGCGGGGGATGAGCGTTGCCGGACCGCAGACTTTCACCTCGGCGCCGAGGGCAGTCAGTCCGAAGATGTTCGAGCGGGCTACGCGACTATGGGCGATGTCGCCCAATATCAAGACTTTCAATCCCTCTATCCGTCCGCATTCCTTACGCAAGGTGAAAATATCGAGCAGTCCTTGGGTGGGGTGCTCATGGGTGCCGTCGCCGGCATTTATAACCGCAGCGTCGATGCGTTGCGAAAGGAAATGCGGCACTCCGGATGCGCCATGTCGTATCACTACAGCATCGACCTTCATTGCTTCGATGTTGCGCACTGTGTCGAGCAGCGTTTCGCCCTTGGATACCGAAGAGCCTGCTGCTGAAAAGCTGACTGTGTCCGCCGAGAGTCGCTTTTCGGCCAGTTCAAATGAGAGACGGGTACGGGTCGAGTTTTCAAAGAAGAGGTTGGCGACGGTTACTCCGCGCAGCGACGGAACCTTGGGGATGGGGCGGTCGAGGACTTCAAGGAATGTTCCCGCGGTATCGAGTATCTCAGTCATAATTGCGGGTGCCAGACCATCGAGTCCGAGCATATGCCGCAATTCGCGCGAGTCACGAGGGGCTGAATCAGGCATGCTCAGTCTCGACAATGACGACTTCATCGATGTCATCGACTTCCGTCAAGTGAACGCGCACTTCTTCACCGGGCGAAGTTACGACCTTCTTGCCCACGAAGTCGCCCTGGATCGGCATCTCGCGTCCACCACGGTCGATCAGGACGGCGAGTTGTATCCGGTCGGGGCGGCCATAGTCCAGGATGGCGTCGATTGCCGCCCGCGCGGTCCGACCGGTGAAGAGAACATCGTCCACCAGCACCACCGCCTGGTCCTGGATGTCGAACGGGATGTCTGTCGCGCGCACCATAGGGGTTCGGTTCGAAATGAGAAAGTCGTCGCGATAGAGGGTGATGTCGAGGATACCGACCGGCAGGTCGCCGGTGCCTTCGATAATGCCGATGAGGCGGGCCAGGCGGTAGGCGAGCGGTGCGCCCCGGGTTCGTATGCCGACCAGAGCAATACGTGCGGCACCGCGGTTTCGTTCGATGATCTCGGCTGCCAGCCGGGCCAGCGTCCTCTCCAATCCGGCGGCGTCGATGAGACAGGCTTTAATTCGTTCCGGCAAAGTGGGTCTTGGAGGAAATAGAGGAATTATAGACTTGCGGAGTCAGGTTAATCGACCCAGAGGATCATGACTTAATCGAATCAATTTAGCGGGCGGACAGCCATGTCGCAAGCGGGTCGCACCCATTGAATCTTGATATCATCTAAACTTGCCCCCCGTGGTGCTTGCCCCCGGTCGGAGAGTGCCCTATATTGCTTCGTTCATAACCTATAGCAACCCATACAGGACGAATCTCGTGAAACCCGACATCCATCCCGCTTACAATCTGGCCACCGTGACTTGTGCTTGCGGGAACACCTTTCAGACCCGGACGGCAGTCGGAGACGTCAAAATCGAAATCTGCTCCAACTGCCACCCCTTCTTCACTGGTAAGCAGAAACTGGTCGATACCGCTGGCCGTGTCGATAAGTACTATCGCAAGTATAAGATCGAACGGCAGGGGTAGTAGCGCAAGTGCTCTATCGCTTAGGCACTTAGTAAAGGCCTAAGATAACAAGTTACAGGTGCCGAGAGGCTGCTGACGGTCGTCGGCAGTCATCCCTTCAATTCGTCTTTCGGAGTGCCGCCATGTTGCGATCGCTCGGACACATCGTCAGCCTTGTCTTGCTCATCATAGCATCGACAGGGCATCTTCCAGGTAACGCAAACGCCGCCACGGAACCCGATCAGCCCGGGTTTTTCCGTTTTCCGGCAATCTCGGGAGACTGGGTCGTCTTCACCTCGGAAGGCGATCTCTGGAAGGTCCCCGTAACCGGTGGAACCGCCTTACGGCTCACGACCCACGAAGGCGAAGAGAAGTATGCGAAGTTCTCCCCCGACGGCAAATGGGTTGCTTTCACCGGCCAGGAAGATGGTCAGGACGACGTCTTTCTGATTCCCTCCAGCGGCGGCGAACCGCGACGGCTCACCTATCACCCCCATACCGATCAATCCATCGGCTGGGATCTGTCCGGCAACATCCTCTTTCGTTCGACGCGCGAGATTCCCTATCGCGGCTTTCGCGTTTATCGCGTCGCTCCCGAGGGCGGGATAGCGGCTTCGATCGGGCTTGACAAGGCTGCGCTAGTCACCTTCGAACCGGGCGGCAAGCGCATCGCCTTCAACCCCCTCACTCTTGAAAATCACCGCTGGAAGCGCTATCAAGGCGGCATGGCAATGACCATTTGGGTCGGCGATCTGGGCGTGCCCGAGTTCACCGACGTTACCGGCAAGGGTGCAGCATTCAAGGACTGGAAGGGCGACTACGGCTTCCCGATGTGGCATAAGGGCGGCCGGATCTACTTCCTCTCCAACCGCGACGGCCGGGCTAACATCCATTCGATGAATCCCGATGGCAACGCACCGAAGCAGCACACCTTTCACAAGGAGTTCGACGCCCGGTTCCCTTCGATGGGCGGCGACCGGATCGTCTATCAATTAGGGATGGACCTGCGTCTCTATGACCTCGCAAAGAACGAGGATCGAGCTATACCGATAGCCTTGCCGACCGACCGCTTGCAGGCTCGCGTCAAGTATTTCCAGCCGGGCGACTTCATCACCGACTACGACCTCGGACCCGACGCGAAGAGGATCATTCTATCGGCGCGCGGCGAGATCGTCACCGCCCCGGCCAAGGGCGAAGGCCTCATCCGGCAGTTGACCTATAGCGCCGGGTCGCGCGAGAAGTACCCCCGCTGGTCTCCCGACGGCAAGTCGATCGCTGCGTGGACCGACGCCTCCGGTGAGGAAGTGCTCCACCTCTACCCCGCCGAAGGAGGAACCTCTAAAGTGCTCGGCACCGACAGCCGGGGCTGGCATTTCCCGCCGGTTTGGTCGCCCGATGGCAAAAAGGTCCTCTTTGGCAACGAAGAGTGTGAATTGATCGTGATGTCCATCCCCGACGGCAAGACCTCGGTCATCGACAAGAGCACTTGGGAGATTTCCCAGTATCGCTGGTCGCCCGATAGCCGGTTCGTAGCCTATGCCCGCGCGGAGAGAAACTACAACTCCATCATCCAGATCTGGGACTCTGTAACCGGTAAATCTACGCCCGTCACCGACGACTTCGTCAGCAGCCATTCGCCGGCCTGGTCAACGGATGGCAAGTACCTCTTCCTCCTCTCGGACCGTGAAGCCAACCCGGTACTCGACGGAATGGAAATGACCTACATCCTCGACCGCCGGACGAAGATCTATGCCTACTGCTTGAAGAAGGGGACGCCGTCGCCCTTTGCGCCGGAAGTCGATCCGCGGAGCGACGACGACGAAGGCTGGGGTGGTCGAAAGGAAAGTAAAGACTCTGGAAAGGGAAAGGGCAAGGACAAGGAGAAGGATAAAGACAAGAAAGACTCGGTCAAGGTCGAGATCGACTTCGACGGCCTCGCCTCGCGCGTCGCAGTCTTCCCGATACCTGCAGGCAACTATGGCGCCTTGGAGGCCACAGAGGAGAAGGTCTTCTACCTGGCATGGGAGCGGCAAGGGATGCTCGGCAGCGGCCTTTTCGATGACGATCGACTCGGGCGATACGACCTGCACCGCTTCGACTTGAAGAAGAAGAAGGACAAGGTTGCGGTCGAAGGAATCGACAGTTACGATCTCGCCATAGGTGGCAAGAAACTGGTCTATCGCCAAAAGGGCGAATTCACCTTGATGGGTGTCGATGAAGAGGGTAGCGATGGCGGAGGAGGCGGTCGAGGTGGCCGAGGCGACAAGGAGGATTCGAAAAAGGTCGAATTAGGCGGCTGGGAAATGCGCCTCGATGTCCGCGCTGAATGGCAGCAGATATTCGACGAAGCCTGGCGCTTGCAGCGCGACTTCTTCTGGGATCCCAATATGCACGGAGTGGACTGGAAGGCGATCCGCGCCAAGTACCGCCCGCTTGCCGCACGCATTTCGACCCGCGGTGAGTTGAACGATCTGATTGGGGAACTCTTCGCCGAGTTGAACTGTTCGCACACCTATGTCTGGGGCGGAGATGTCAAAGGCGCCAAACATCGCCCGTCCGGCTTGCTGGGGATCGATGCCTCGCGGGACGCCACAGGCTTTATCCGGATCGACCAGGTGATCACCGGACGTCCGTGGGAGCCTAACGCAACCAGCCCGCTTGCCGCGCCCGGCATCGACGCCAAAGCCGGAGAGTACATCGTTGCCATCAACGGCCGCTCGACCAATTCCGTGCCTGATTACTTCGAACTCCTGCTTGGCACTGCCGACCGCATCACCCAAATATCGCTGAACAGCACACCCTCCCTCGATGCAGCGCGCAATGTTGTTGTCAAGCCGCTCGCGAGTGAAGCCGCGCTCCGCTACAATGACTGGGTTGACGGACGCAAACGCTATGTGGAGGAGAAGTCGGGCGGGAAGATCGGCTACATCCATCTGACCAATATGGGCGGAGCAGGTCTATCGCAGTTCACCGCCGGATATCAGCCGCAACACACCAAACAGGCGCTCATCATGGACGTCCGCTACAATGGAGGCGGATTTGTTGCCGAAATGATCCTGGCGCACCTGGACCGCAACCTCGTCAGCGCCGGGATGGCCCGGCACGGTCTCCGTTATCGCAGCCCATCGACCGCCTTCTACGGTCATTTGGCCGCCGTTTCAAACGGCGAGACCGGATCCGACGGCGAAACCTTCACCGAAGGCTTCAAGCGTCTGAAGTTAGGACCGGTAATCGGAACCCGCACCTGGGGCGGTTGGGTCGGCATCCGGGGCGACAAGCCGTTGGTAGATCGCGGAATGGTAACCCAACCTGAGTTCACAGGCTGGGGCGTCAGCGACCGGAAATGGCTCATCGAAGGCTGGGGCACCGATCCCGATATCGAGGTCGTCGATGACCCGGCTTCGACAATGCAGGGCAAAGACCCGTCACTCGACTACACCATAAAGTATCTCCTCGACAAGATCGAGAAGGAGCCGATGACGGTTCCCGATATGCCCGAATTCCCGAAAGACCGGGGGTATAGGAAGTGAAGAATTAAGAATTAAGAATGTGGGAGTCATTCCAAGTGAAGTGAGTGACGGCACTCCAGATTCCACACTCCGAATTCCGCATTCAGTATTCAGTATTCCACACTGCATTCAAAAAACGCCGCTCCCGGTGCCGCGACACCGGGAGCGATCTAAGGTGAGGGACAGGGCCGTCGGGCGGAATGACGTCCCTGTCCTTCGGTCGTCCGACGGCGACACCTCATTCGGTTCGGGGTGAAGGTATCGTGTCGGACGGTTGATGATTCATATGATACCCTCCACATTGACAGACGTCTGTGTCCCCCCTCACAAGTTGATACGAAAGAATCGCCGGATTGTTCCCCCAATAGGTGACAGGCACCCCAAACTTACTATCTGCGTCATCAATCCTCAAGAAGCCTGATCCTGAATACGCTTCCCTGCCCGACCTTGCTTTCGACCTCGATCCGCCCGCCGTGCGCCTGAACGATATGCTTGACGATAGCCAGGCCCAACCCCGTCCCCCCCATCTTGCGGCTTCGGTCGCGATCGACCCTATAAAAGCGCTCGAAAAGTCGCGACAGATACTGCTCTTCGATACCTATTCCCTGGTCCTGAACCGAAATCTCGACACCGTCCTGGACGCGGGCTGCGCTAACCCTCACCAATCCTGTCGGGATGCTGTGTTTGAGTGCGTTGTCAATCAGATTGACCAAGGCTTGTTCGAGCAGTGAGGGATTAGCCATCGCCATCAGATCCACGGGTCCTTCAGCCTGTAGTGTGATACTACGCGCCTCGGCTTTACGCAGGCAGTTACTAATTGCATCGTCTATGACATCTCGAATCCGGCAGAGTTCCAATCTAAGATGGCCGCTTGCCTGATCTTGCTCGATCCTTGCCAGTGTAAGAAGATCTTCGATAATCGCGTTCATCCTATCGACCTGCCGCTCGGCCATCACCTGGAACTTCATACGGTCTGCCGAGACGGGAAAGTCTCCCTGAGACAATGCTTCAAGAGCCCCCTTGAGCGATGTGAGCGGCGTCCGCAGTTCGTGTGAGACGTTTCCTACGAAATCTCGACGCACTGTCTCAAGGTGCCGGATTTGAGTAATGTCGTCGAAGACCAGCAGCATCCCACCTCCCGGCGGGATTGCCTTGCCCAGAGGCGAGCAGCGCACCTGCACTATTCGATTGTCAGGCTCAACGGTGAACTCCTCCTGCATGGTGATCCCGCTGCGCGCGACCTGCTCCCTAAGTTGCTGCAAGACCGGGTAGCGCAGGAGGCCGGTCAGGTTTTGCCCGAATGCTGCAGTGCTGCTAAGCCCGAATAATCTTCCTGCCGACTGGTTTAGACTGATGATACGGTCATCGGCATCGACCGCAATGACGCCCTCGACCATTGAACCGAGCACCGTCTCTAATTGGTGTTTCTGACTTACAATCTGCTCAATGCGGGCGGCGGATTCGACTGCGATTCGATTAAGCGCTTCGGAGACTGAAGCCAACTCGGCAACTTCGGATGGCCTTGTTCGTTGGTTGTAGTCTCCTCGCGCCAGTGCCAATGCGGTAGTCTCCATTTCCTTTAGCGGCTTCAACACTCGCCTTGTCAGCGCGAAATAGATCGACGCCATAAGCAGCAATACAACCGTCAGCGAGATGAAGAAGGCCGGGCGAGCACGATTCAAGGCTTCATCGATCCGCTTGACCGGCATTGCTATTCGCAGCAGAATGGGAACGCTGCCGGTTGCCGTATCGCTTGCCGCATAGGCCTGTTGCGCGAGATAGATCATCGGAACCTTTAGCGTCGGGCTGAGCCGGATGATTTGGCCGCTGCCGGAGGCTAACGCCTGAGCCACCTCCGGGCGGAAGAGATGATTCTCCATCACGGAGGATTCTTCGTGGCTGTCGCCCAGGACCTCACCATCGAGCGCGATGAAGGTGACACGCGTTCCCGTTTCGGTAGCGAGCCTTCGAGCAAGGGTCTGGAGTGAGTCGCTGCTGTCGGGAGTCATACTGAGAATGCGCCCGGTCAGGTTGGCGATACCGGTCAGATCGAACTGGATTTGATCTTCGTAGAGGCGATGCGTCGTCCGGGTGGCGATCCAGGTGAGGAATATGATGACGACAACCATCACTACCAGGAGCGGCGTCAGAAGAATTAGTGCCAGGGGGCGGCGTCGTTTCACACTATTATCCTTTCCAGCGATAGCCAACGCCACGCACTGTTTCGACCAGTCGGCCATACTGGCCCAACTTCCGACGGAGTGAGACGATATGGACATCAACCGATCGGTCGGTGACGAAGTGATCCTCACCGCGCACGGCATCGACAATCTGGTTACGCGTGAAGACCCATCCCGGCCGACGGGCAAGAAACCCGAGCAGTTTGAACTCGGTTGTGGTCAGAGCGACATCCTCACCATCGACAAGGGCTCGATACTGCGCTGTTAGAATCTGCAGATTATCATATTGAAGTTGCTCACCGGTATCGCCGACCGGAGATTGCTGCCTGCGACGAAGCACAGCTTTAATCCGGGCAACCAGCACCCGCGGGCTGAAAGGCTTGACTATATAGTCATCGGCGCCCAATTCCAGACCGGCAACGATGTCCGATTCCTCGCCGCGAGCCGTGATCATCATGATCGGGATCTTCGCGAGGTCAGGCGAACCCTTCAACCGCCGGGCTACTTCAAGCCCTGAGAGTCCGGGCAGCATCAGATCGAGCAGAATTAGGTCGGGACGATCGGTACCCGAACTGGTAGGGACGACTGATCCTCCGTCTGCAAGCAAGGTAACCCGCCATCCCTCGCGCGTCAGATGATAACGGATCACCTCGAGGATGTCTTCGTCGTCATCGACGGCAAGAATATGAAGAGAAGTGTTCAAGTAAGAAAGTAAGAAAGTGAGCAAGTTAGAGAGCTTCCCGCTCGCACCTAAAGCAATATAGTCTATGTTTGGTGCTTATGAAGACGAGCAGGGTGATTACTCAGTGAGAACTTGCGGCCGTCTCAAACCGGCACGCGGGGTTTATTGCAACACCATTATATAGCCCTTATACTAAAAGCGGTTGGTGAAATGTTCAGAGATGGTCATTCTGCCACATCCTCGAACTTTAATCTTGATCACTTGAACACTTGATCACTTGAACTTGCTCACTTGATCACTCGTTCCACTGCACATAGAGAATGGTTCCGTGACTGGTCGGGAGATGATTACGACCTCGTCTATGCCCACCGCGACCAAGCCGAAGCGGACCGATTCGTATTGTCCTGGCCATTCTTTGACGACTTGCCGCAAGGCAGTTGGTGCCTGGACCTTGGATGCGGTGCAGGAAGATACCTCCGCGCGCTTGCCGGCAAAGGCTATCGGGTGATCGGCCTCGATCGCTCGGACACGATGCTGAGTAAGGCGCAACAGAACTGCGGCCAGTTTGAGAGCATCTATTTTGCGCGATGCGATTTGCGGCAGTTGCCGTTCGGCTCACCACCCCGAATTGGTTTGGCGGTTAGCCTGTTTACAAGTTTCGGCTATTTCGCAAGCGACCGGGAGCATTTGGAGGTTTTGCGGGACGTTGCCGCTGTCGTCCAGCCAAATGGTATCTTGCTCCTCGATCTACCCAATCCCGACGACGTTCGCCGCTGCGTCCGCGATGCTCCGATGCGTAAAAGAATGATCAAGTGCGAAAGGGATGAAGCGGGCAAATTTGCGAACGATCAAATACCCGACATCGAGATCGAAGAGCACTACCGGTTGATTGAAGTAAATGAAGGACTCCGGGTTGAGAAGCGCATACGGATAACCCGAAAGGATATGCGTCTCGCGGATCGAATGGCAAGTGTTGGGGTTCGAGGAACAGGAGTCGAGGTGCGCAGGTCAATGGAGTCAGTACGACTTTTTAGCAAGTTGGAAGTTATCGAACTAACCCAAAAGGCGGGATGGGAACCATACGGCCCTCTTCGAGGCGACTACGATGGGAATCCACTCTCCGCTGCATCGCCTCGAATGATCTACATAGGCCGAAGACGTGTCTGAACAATTGAACTGGGCCAACCTGCCCAACGTCCCCCAGGTGATGCTGGAATTCGCCGCGCAGAATGATAGTGTGATAGACCTTCTGGGCGGCGACTACCGCAGTGCAGCAGCACGCCGTATTGCACGCGATCGGCGTCTAAAGCACTCAATTCCGGACGGACTGGGCGAAGCACTTCGTCAGGGCTACGGCGGGATGGATTTGTCTCCCGCCATCGAAGCCAACCTGGTCCGCTTGGACCAGCCCGGGACGCTGGCCATCGTTACCGGGCAGCAGGCAGGCTTGTTCGGTGGACCGCTATATACTACCTATAAGGCACTCTCAGCCATCCGGTTGGCGCGGCAACTGTCAGAGGAGACGGATGGTCCGGTCGTGCCGCTTTTTTGGATGGAAACTGCCGATTCCGACTTCGGCGAGGTCAACCGCATCGCCTTTCCGCCGCTGAGTGGAACACCCCGTCGAGCGCTTTACGCACCGCGCGATGTTGTTGCCGGTAGATCGATCAGTTTGCACCGCTTGATGCCGGAGATCGACGCTGCCATCGCCGAAGTTGATGTTTGGATAGAGAATGCTCCGCACAGAGACCGGGTCGTCGAACTGATCCGGTCAGCCTACCAGCCGGGAGAGTTCATTGCGGACGCCTTTCGACGTATGATGAACGAACTCTTTGGGGCTCGAGGACTTGTGCTCGTCGATCCGCGCCACCCTGCACTGATCGAACGCTCCATCCCCTTTTGGCAAAAGGCACTGGCTCGTCCGGAGAAACTGAACCAATCCTTTGCCGCTTCGTCGCGGTCCCTGGCATTGCTTCACCTGCCGCTTCAGGTCTATCTCCGCGACGACGCCCTGCCGGTCATGCATCATGGCGACGACGGAGTGCGGCGTCGTTTACAGGGGGAATCGGGTGTTTGGCGCGCCGGTCCCGAGGGTGAGCCCATTACCTCTGACGACCTGAAGAAACTTGCGGCCCGAGAACCGCACCGGTTTTCGCCTTCGGCATTGCTAAGACCGTTGCTGCAGGATTACCTGCTTCCGACATGGATCTATGTAGGCGGCCCGGCCGAAATCTCATATCAGGCGCAGATTGGTCTGGCTTATGAGTTGTTGGAGATCGGGCGGCCCTTAGTAGCGGCGCGATCTGGTTTCACGCTTGTCGAGCGACCGGTGCGGCGCTACCTCGACAAACACAACTGGACCGTCGCCGATGCAATGGGAGGGCGTGAGATGCTGTTGCGGCGGCGTGGCAGCGGCGAGGCGCTTGCCTCGCTCTTCGATAGTGGCATGGCGCACCTTGAGGGCTGGCTAAAACGTATCGAACAAGCCGCCGAGGAAGCAGAGGTTGCTATTGCCACCGAACTCGACCAGGCCGGGCGCAAGATGACTTACCAGTGGGGGAAGTTGAAATCGCTGGCGCTTACCCGCATCGAATCCCGGGATCTAACCCGCTTGCGTCACGCCGACTTTGTCATCGAACATCTCCTGCCCGATGAGGTGTTGCAGGAGCGGCATGACAGCCCACTCTACTATATTGCCCACTATGGAGATCAATTCATATCAGCGCTTTCTGAAAAGGTCAACCTGCTTGCACCCCGTCATTACGTCATCGAACTGGGTGACTAATATCGAGTTTTATTGCTGCCAGCCGATCTTCGTTTCTCTACTCATTGCATCTGACACTTGAGCACCTTGGATTATAGCGCATTGCCGGGCCTCGACGCTCTGGCTATAGGCGCCCACGCTGACGATGTAGAATTGGGTTGCGGCGGAACTCTCGCACTCCTCGCCGAAAAGGGCTATCGAACCGGAATTCTCGACATTACCGATGCTGCTCTATCGACTCGAGGGGATATTGCAACGCGAGCCGCCGAAGCCGCACTGGCAGCGGAGATCCTCAAGGCTGAAAGGTGGAATCTCGGAGCACGGGAGAGCGCCATTTATCCCGATGCCGGTAATCTGGAACATCTGGTCCAATTACTGCGCGCTACCAGACCGACGCTGCTCATTGTCCACTATGAAACGGATCGGCATCCCGACCATTCTGCCGTTAGCAGGCTGACGCGGGAGGCGGTCTTTTGGGCTGGTGTGATCAAGTTTTCGCCCGGGCTTGAACCCCATCGTCCGCGACGGGTCTTTCATTACTTCGCGCATATCGAGGGCCCGGTTTCGCTCATCGTCGATGTAAGTCGGCACCATGCGCAAAAGATGGCGGCGGTCTGCGCATATCGTTCGCAGTTCTTCACCGCATCTGGGGAAGCCCCCGACACCTTCATCAGCCGTCCCGAGTTTATGGACCGGGTAGAGACACGAGCCCGCCATTATGGTGATATGATTGGTGTCCGCTACGGTGAAGCGTTCCATGTGCGCGAAGCGATTCGCATAGAAAATCCAATCGAGTGGACGCTTCGGCAGGGCGACCTCGGATGAGAATCGGCATATCGTGCTGGCCGACTTTTGGCGGCAGCGGCGTTGTTGCATCGGAATTGGGAATGGGGCTGGCTGAACGGGGGCACGAGGTGCACTTTATCACCTATGCCGTCCCGGGTCGGCTTAATTTGACTCAGCCGGGGATTCACTACCATCAGGTTTCGATCCCGGACTACCCGCTCTTTGAATATCCTCCCCATTCTCAAGCACTCGCCTCGATGATGGCCGAGGTCGCAGGCGAGTCAGGATTGCAATTGATCCATGCCCACTACGCGATCCCGCACGCGGCGTCAGCGCTGCTTGCCAAAGCGATCACCGGAGGCCGCCTCAAGGTGGTCAACACTTTGCACGGCACCGACATCACGTTGGTCGGTCGCAGCCCGGCTTTTATGCCGGTGGTCAAGTATGCCATCGCGCACTCGGACGGCGTAACCGCGGTGTCGGAATTCTTAAGAATGGAAGTCTGTCGAACTTTTGACTGCGATAGAGAGATCGCCGTCATAGCGAACTTTGTCGATCCGAGAGACTATGAGCATCTTTCACCGGATCCGGTTCGCCGGCGCTTTGCTCCGGGCGGTGAACGTCTCCTGGTTCATGTATCGAACTTTCGACCGGTCAAGCGAATCGAAGACGTTGTTACGGTCTTCCTGAAGGTCCGGGAACAAATACCCGTCAAGTTGATTTTGATAGGTAACGGCCCTGAATTGCCTGCAGCCGTACAACGCATACGCGAGTCTGGATCCGTTGACGATCTCCACCTTCTGGGCAACATCGCACAGGTCGAACGGGTCGTTGCAGCAACCGACCTGATGCTCTTGCCGAGCGACGCCGAGAGTTTCGGCCTCGCCGCACTCGAGGCAATGGCTTGTGGGGTCCCGGTCATCGGTTGTCGTGCCGGAGGTCTTCCGGAAGTGATCGACGATGGCCTGACCGGCGTCCTCACTGAAGTTGGTGACACCGAGGCGATGAGTAAAGCGGCGTTAGATTTGCTGTTCAATGAAGAGCGTCGCCGGGGGATGGGACATCAAGCCCGCCGCGCAGCATTCGAGCGGTTTGATCGCGACACCATCCTCGACCGATATGAGGCGCTATACCGCCAGGTGCTGGGAATCTGACCAACAAAAACCAACCCCTGCGCGTATAATCGGGCAGAAGGTCTAAAGGACAGTTCATTGACTAAGCCAGGCACTATCAACCCTCACATTTTCCGGGAATACGACATCCGCGGCGTTTTCGGCGTTGACTTGACGCCGGATGTGGTGCGCGATCTCGGACGCGGCATCGGCACCTATCTAATCCGTGGAGGAGCCCGGCGAATATCGCTGGGGCGTGACGGGCGCCTCTCGTCGCCCGATATCCGCGACTACCTGACGGACGGCTTGCTCTCGACCGGGCTCGCGGTCGTTGACCTGGGTATGATCCCGACGCCGCTCTCATATTACTCGACGCATCGCCTCGAAGCCGGCGGTGCGATAATGATCACCGGCAGCCATAACCCGCCGGAATACAACGGCTTCAAGATATCGCTTGGACGCGAAGCAATTTACGGGATTGAGATTCTCAAGGTCCGCGATATTATCGCGTCGCGAGAGTTCGAGCGAGGCAGCGGGACCGTTGAACGCTATGACCTTATTCCCGAGTACCTTGACGATCTTGCCGCGCGTCTAAAGGTCGCCCGGCCGGTTCGGGTGGCGGTAGATTGCGGCAGCGGTGTGGGGGGGCTTACAGCGCCGGAACTACTTAAACGGCTCGGAGTCGAAGCTCATGTCATCTACAGCGAAGTCGATGGCCGGTTCCCGCATCATCACCCGGATCCGACCGTTGAGACGAACCTTGCCGACTTGAGAAAAGTCGTACTGGAAGGTCGCTACGAACTTGGCATCGCTTACGATGGAGACGCCGACCGGATCGGGGTCATCGACGAAACCGGGAGACCGCTATGGGGAGATCAGATTCTCGCCGTCCTGGCGCGCGATCTACTGCTCGAGCGACCTGGCGCGACGGTTATCGGTGAAGTGAAGTGCTCACAACTCTTCTTCGACGACGTTGCCCGGCATGGCGGCAACCCGCTGATGTGGAAGGTCGGCCACTCACTTATCAAGAGTAAGATGCACGACACCGGCGCCGAACTGGCAGGGGAAATGTCAGGACATATCTTCTTCAAACATCGCTACTATGGCTTCGACGATGCGGTCTATGTTTCCGGGCGGTTGCTGGAGATCGTCGCTCGCTCGAATCGGCCGGTCAGCCGGCTGCTCGATGACTGGCCGCAGACCTACAACACCCCCGAAATCCGAGTGGACTGCCCCGACGACCTTAAATTCGCCGTTGTCGAGCAGGTCCGCGACTCGTTTCGGGATCGGTACAAGATCGTCGATGTCGATGGGATGAGGCTCATCACCGAAGGCGGCTGGGGATTGTTGCGCGCTTCAAACACCCAGCCGGTGCTTGTTCTTCGATTCGAAGCCGATTCGCCGGATAAGTTAACTGCCATCAGAGCCGAAGTCGAGGATCGGCTCAAGTCGATCAAGTCTGCACTTTAGGGCACACTATTTGCTAATGCTCCATTTAGAAACCACATCACGAACGGGAGTTCAACACCGGGAGGAGAAATGACGACCTGCATCTATTGCCACAAGGAAATTCGCCAGGGCGAAAAGCGCTACTTTAGCCGGCAGGCCGGGATGAAGGGACTCTATCACTGGGATTGCTTCATTCAAGCCTGTCGTCAAGCCAATAAGGTCGGCGCTCAGGAAATCGAGACGATTACCGTAAGCGCTGGTCTTTACGATAATTACAACGAATATCCCGAAGGCGGGGAGTTCTGAAGCCGACAGCGCTCGCAACTTCGGTAGCCGCTGGTAGCGATATTCAAAAGGCGGCTGTCGGCTATCAAGCGAGCAGGAAACTGGCGCGAAATCACTACGAGAATTTTCGCGTCGCATCACTTTTCCTTCCCCGCCGAATCCGGAAGGATATCTACAACCTCTACGCCTTCAGCCGCCTGGCCGACGACATCGCCGACGAGCCAGCCGACGGAAGTCCTTCAGCGCTGCTTGATGAGTGGGAATTGCGTCTTGAACATGCGGCAGAAGGAAATTCAGACGATCCGCTTTTTGCCGCACTGGGCGAAACGATAAGGCGGCATAAACTGCCGCTGGAGCCGTTTCGCGACCTCTTACAGGCGTTTCGTCGCGACCTCACCTGTCTGCGATACGTATCCTGGGAAGACCTTCTCGATTACTGCCGCCTCTCGGCAAATCCGGTCGGGCGGCTTGTTCTACTGCTTGGCGGCGAATCTAATGAGCCGTTTTTTGCATACTCAGACAAAATTTGCACGGCACTGCAACTGGCTAACCACTGGCAGGACGTCGCGGGGGACTTTAGGCGGGGCCGGATCTACATTCCACTGTCTGAAATGGCCCGGTTCGGTGTAAGTGAAGACGCGATCCAACGTCGTGAGACTGGCCCCCTCTTCAAGCAGATGATGGCCAACCTCGTTGAACGAACGGAGGCGATGTTCGAAGAAGGCCAGGCCCTGCTCGATCTGGTTAACCGGCCACTTGGACGCCAGTTGCGGCTCTACTGGGGCGGCGGCATGGCTGCTCTAAGGGCTATTCAAAGCATCGACTATGATGTTCTCAATCATCGCGCCCGGGTAGGCCGACCGGCGAAACTGAGAGTTTTCATTCGCGCGGCTCTTAATAGATGAACGGAACTTTGGCACCATACCTGCCGTTGGAAGCAGCATCGCGATCCGACCTGAACCGGGCCTGGCGAACCTGCTCCCGCATCGCCCGTCGAGCCGCCGGCAACTTCTATCTTGCTTTTCTCATCCTTCCCCCGGTTCAGCGGCGCGGCATAGAAGCCCTCTACGCCTTTTGTCGGGCCGGCGACGATGCAGCGGACTTTGCCGATGGCTCCGCTGAGGCTGTGCAGGACAGTGCACTTATCTCCCAACTCCGTAACCGGCTGGACACCGTCTATACCGGTCAATACTGTGACGATACGTCGCTTGCCCTGGCTGTAGCCGTCCGACGTTTCTCCTTTGAACGCAAGCACTTCGACGATTTGCTCGAGGGCCTTGCAAGCGATCTCGACTTCCGCCCTTTCCCGACACGTCATGAACAGGAGTTATACTGCTACCGGGTTGCTTCAACGGTGGGGTTGCTCTGCCTGCACATCTTTGGCGTCGTGACAGAAGCCGCTCGCGGGTTTGCGGTCGATCTCGGCAAAGCAATGCAGTTGACCAACATCCTGCGCGACATCGGTGAAGATCAGGCACGGGGGCGCGTTTACATTCCCATAGAGACGCTCGCACGACATGGACTGACTCCATCCAACTTCCTTCAATTAGACTATCGGGCTGCACTGCATAGTTTGGTAGCTGAAGAGGCTGCCTTTGCACGACGTTTCTATCGACAGGCTCGCGAGGCGCTTACCCCCGACATCCGCGGCCCGCTCACCACCGCTCGCGCCATGGGCGCCATTTACGAGGCGCTCTTGGGCCGGATCGAATCCACGGGGCGCTACGACCGTCGGATAAGATTGACCCGGGGGGAGAAAGTAGCGATTATCAGGTCATTGACTTCCACGGCTGCAGTATCATAGCCTCACTTGTGCGGCGACGAAGAAAATTGCCAAAGATGGAGTGTGAGGGCTTGACTTTGCTTGTTGTAGGTCTCTATATTTTGAATCGGTAAGATGGATGATTCCCGGCCTGACCTCCCGGGCGCAAGGCGTTCGGAAAAGGGTTCAAATGACTATCCCAGACCGGGTAGATTGACGCGCAGTTCACACGTTTTCAAGGAGGCTACATGCGCAAGGTTCGCAAACTTTTTCCTGCAGTGCTCATTGCTGCAGTGGTGATGATCCTCCTCGCGGCCTCGCCGGCGCTGAGCATCTGGCAGGTGCTGGTTGACGAGGACTTCGACAAGGATCAAACTGTGGCGACGCTCCGCTGGCCGTGGGGCACTCCCCCCCAGAACCCGACGATTCGCTGGCATTATAACCCGCGTCCCAACTGGTATCGTGCCGAGATCGGGGTCTATTACGAGAACTACACCTGGGGTCTGCAGAACTGGGCCTACAACGTCCTCGTCCGGCGGCACGCCCGATTTCCGGCTTCGATCTGGTGCGCCTATACCAACCGCGACTCGATCAACAATCCGCGCTGGCCGGAAGACGACGACTATATGGACAACCAGAACGCCTGGGCCTGGTGGGGGCCGATCGACCTACGCCAAGCCAAGAACGCGGCGGTCATCTTCTGGTATTACAATGATATCGACCCCGGGGTGCGGGATTCGCTCGTCGTCTGCATGGTCAACAACGACAATTATCTGACGATCGGCAAAGTCCCCAACACCAACCCGCCGCGCCCCGACACGACCGCGATGCGAACGCTCCCGGCATACGGGCGGTTTATGTGGATCGATTCAGCCGGCGATGAACATTGGCTGCTGACCACTTTCAAGACCCGGCCGCTGGATTGGCAGCGACGGCAGTTCTTCCTGAATGACTTGCGTAAACTCGACAATCGGGGGCGCGAACTCGATACCGTCGTCAATTGGTGCCGCCGCCCGGCAGTCGTGAACGACCGCGACACCATCCTGGCCGGCGAACGTCGCGTCTGGCTCTGCTTCGTATGGCAGTCGAACGAGCGCGTCATCGGAGACAAGGGAGCCTTCATCGACGACGTAATGGTCGTGTGGGATGACGGCCTCTTCGATATTCGCTCGAGCATGTCCTACATCGGCATCCCGATCAACGAGGACTCGACTCGTTGGAACAACGACTATACGCCGCGCACCGGAGACCAGTTGAGGTTCCGGAGCGACTGGACGGTGGTAGGCGACGGCGAAGTGCCCGAGTTCACTATCCGCTTGAAGATCGACGACGAGTATGTCTATTCCGAAGTCCGTCGCGGCATCTTTGCCGGAGATACGACCTACACCTCGATCGCCGATACGATCTGGACTGTAACCCCGGGCGCTCATACCATCACTTGGGAACTCGACACTCCGCTTAACGACGGCGGTGTGGTGCGGGAAACCCGCGAAGACAATAATACCGGTTTCCTCTCCTTTAATGTCGAATGGAATCCGGCACCGGAACTCGACATCAACAGTCCGTTCCGGGATATGACCGAAGTCTTCGCCGATTCGACCTGGCGGATCCACTATGTCGTTCAGGACTCGAACGAGACCGACACCACCTTCACGGTCTATCTCTACTTCACCGACGACACCTCCGGCCTGGCTGCGAACCCGGAGTTGATGTATGACTATAACTACATCAACCACACCTTCCGGGGGGTAGTCGGCGAAAGTTCAATGCTCTGGAATGTCCGGCGCGACTGGAACGCGGAGCGAGTCGTGGAAGGCGGGGTTTACTACATCTGCGGCTTCGCGACCGACGGCTATCCGGGCAACCTGACCCAGTCCTTCGCAATAGGCCGGGTAGTGATTCGCGGACCGCAATCCGCGCCGCCGCTGGTCGATCTGCCGCGCGACTATGCGCTGACCCGCGCCTTCCCGAATCCGTTCAACCGGGCGCTGACGATCGACTATGTCCTTCCGGCTGCCGGCTCGGTTAGAATCGCGATCTACGACCTGACCGGACGTTTCGTCGAGACGCTCGTCGAGGGCCAGCGTCCGGCCGGGCAGCAGACCGTCGTCTGGCGTCCGACGAACGTCGGCGCCGGGCTCTATCTGATCAAGATGGAAGCCGGCGGAAAGACCTTCCTCCAAAAAGCGGTCTTCGCGCCGTAAGTCATCACCTATCGAAGGGGGCGCGGGAACTGCCTTGCGCCCCCTTCACGCTCTTACTCGACTCAGGCCTCCCGCAACGGGAGACGAAAGCATGCGACACTTCAAAGCGAGGTTACTATGAACCGGCAGATTCGCTGCTCCACACTCCTTCTATCCACACTTCTCATAGTTCTGACCGCGCAGCCGTCGGCAGCGCTCTGGAATATCGCCCTGGACGAAGATTTCGACAAAGACCAGGCAATTGCCATTCTACGCTGGCCATGGGCAACGCCGCCACAAGCCGCCAGCCCCCGCTGGCATTACAATCCCCGCGGAGCATACTATCGATCTGAAGGCCGCACTACAGACTACTCCTGGGGGCTGCAGAATCTCATCTACAACACCCTCGTCCGCCGCAACGACATCCGCCAGGCGATTTGGTGCGCCTATACCAATCAGAACGATCCCAATAATCCGAGGTGGCCCGCCGACGACGACTATATGAACAACCAGAATGCCTGGGCCTGGTGGGGGCCCTATGACCTCCGGCGCGCCCGCGATGCGATGGTCAGTTATTGCTATTTGGTCGATGTCACCTTCGGCAGTTCTGATTCGCTTACAATCTGCATTGCCGATAGTATCGACGAGCCTACCCTGGATGGGGCTGAATTTCGCCGAAGGCTGCTCTTGGGGGTGGTCGAAGATCAGCAGGGCAACCAACGTCTATCGACCTATCCCACCCGCAACAACGACTGGCTGCGAAATTCTTTCTCGCTTTCCAATTTGCGCGGCTTCAATGCTCAGACCGGACGCTATACCGATTCGGTCAGCGTCGTGGGACAGAATGGAATCTTTATCTGCTTCGTCTGGCAGTCGAACTATCAGGGCGTCACCGGCAAAGGCGCCTTTATCGACGACGTCGTCACCGCCTGGGACGACGGGCTCTTCGACCTGAACGCCCTTGAGACCTGGCGCGGGCATCCGGTAGCCGAAGACTCCGTCATCTGGTCGCACAAGGGGCGCGTCCGGGCCGGCGAGAGCATCCTTCACCGGGCCGATTTCACCCTGCGCGGCAACGGCTTTGCTCCACCTTTCGCCGTCGAATGCCTCATTGACGGGGAACTCTTCCAACGTATCGAGGGCCTTGAACTTGCCGCGAGCGACACCCTCATCCGGTCGGTCGTCTCTGAGCCGTGGATAGCCCCGCGCGGACAGCACATTGTCCGGTGGGTGCTCGACAGCAGCGGGGACATCGAAGAGTCGAGTGAGGACAACAACGTCGTCCTCGACACCATCGACGTCTATTGGAATCCAGCGCCGCAGGTCGAACTGATCCGGCCTTACGAAGGCGCGATCGAGATCGACTACCTGCATCGCCTCGAAGTCCACTACGCCATCGACGACTCGCTCGAGACCGACTCGCTTTTCACCGCCTACTTCTACTGGACGACCGATACCACCGGTCTGGCGGGTAACATCGACCGGTTCGACGACTATCACTTTCTCGGCTTCTCCCGCGAAGCGCGGCGCGGCGACAACTGGATCGACCTCAGCATGGCCGAAGCGATCCGGCGGGGTGAGATCGAGTTCCTCGACACGCTCTACATCTGCGGGTTCGTCACCGACGGCGAGGTCTTCAACAATACGATCTTTGCCGTGCAGGGAAGACTCTTCGAGACGTCGGCTCCGGGCGAACCGGATCCGCTTCCGGCGGAGTTCCGGATCGTCTCGCTCCACCCGAATCCCTTCAACCGGACGACAATGGTGATCTTCGACCTGCCGATTCCGTCTGAAGTGCGCCTTGAGGTGTTCGACCTTGCCGGGAGGAGTGTCGAAGCCGGTCGGCCGGTCCGGTTTGCCGGGGGCCGGCATTCGCTCGCTTGGCAGCCGGACGGGTTGGGAGCGGGGGTCTATCTGCTCAGGATGGATGCGGCGGGACGGGTGCAGTGGGCGAAGGGAGTCTATGTGCCGTAGGTTCAGGTATCACTGGATCCTGTGAGTTCGGGATCCAAATGGATCTATCCTGCATTAAGGAGTTTTGAAATGACGTCAATTGCAAGACTGACCATTCTGCTTCTTTTTTCGCGGCTCCTGTTCGCCCGGGAGCCGCTCCCGCTCGAGGAGGTCTGGCGGGTGGAGTTCGATCGCCCGGCGAACGCCATCCTCTCCCAGCGAGTTGGCGAGGATGGCAATAAGTATCTTGTTCAGTTGGATAGCAGCGCTGTGATGGTCTCGAACGGGGAGATCATTCTGGACAGCGATTCGGTCCGCTTCGATTCTTGGGTGGGAAGTCAATCCGAGAATCAGGGATTTGTAATCAAATGGCAGAATGGTGCATGGCGAGAGGGAGCTGGATACAAATTCATTAGACGGTATTCACCGGAAAATTTTCAATACTTAGGTCGTACCGAAATATTAAGCAATAGAGGTGGAGGAGATGAATGGGATTCCTGGCATAATTATCTTACTTCAATTGTGCCACTAACTCGGATGAACCTGGAAAACCTCGCCACCGTTCTTGTTTACTATCATACCTCCCGTTACTATACTGATTTTCGAGGTGATGCCAATGTATATCAAAGTGGGGGGATTTGTTCAATCAGATTGGACAATGGTGCCGGGATTGACACCATTATACTCGGGAGCACAATTGGTGGTCTTATATGGAACCAACTTGAAGAAAATCGATCGTTCTTGATAGGTCAGTTCTTGATATTCGAACGGCATGAAAATATTCGAGCGCCCCAATATGTCCGAATACGCCTGGCCGTTATCGACCACAATCTGCGTTTGAATTCACATGTTGACTTGGATGAAAATGCTTACGGATGGTATCAGGATGGATCCCTGTTCAGCCTAATGACCACAGCAAAGGATCGACATGATGATCATTGGTTGTGGATATTACGTAATTATGGCCCCCGCGAATTGATAAGATACTCGTTACCAGCACTTGGCAATCCTCACAGGTTTGAATTGCCTAATGGCTTGAGAAACCCGCTGATGATGCTGCCCCGCCTCTATGAGGTAGGATTTGGATATGAACTTATGTATCTCTTGATCGATCGCGATAGATCAATCACCTACTTATTCCCTCTTACGAGTGAATTTGTATCTTCTCCTTACCAATTCCCGGTTACGCCATTACAAATCCTTGAAGTGGATGATGACCGGGATGGTGAGACGGAGTGGATCGTCTTGACGCAGCGAACATTGATTTGCTATCGTCAGGTCGATATTGACTTAGGCGTTACCGCCGAACCTCTCCTCACCATGCAATTCGCGCTGTCCCCCTTTCCCAACCCCTTCAATTCACAGGTTCGCATCGGATTCAGTCTCAAGGAAGAGTCCGATATTCGCCTGACTATTCACGATCTGATAGGGCGTGAAGTTAAAGTGATGGAGAGCGGCAGAAAGATGCCCGGATATTACGATGCCGTTTGGAACGCTGACAATCATCCGGCTGGAGTCTATTTCTGCCGACTCAACATTAAAGGGAATGAGTTCACGCAGAAATTGGTGCTGTTGAAGTGATAGTCGCCAAAGGTCGAGGGCGGGCTCTGCCCGCCCTCCTCATACTCATCTTATACACACCAGACATCTTCGCACAACCCGAGGTCGATTGGCAGCGCGTATGGGGTGGAAGGGGAAGCGATTTTTGCTGGGACGCTGATTGGAAGTCTAATCAGTGCTACGCATTGATTGGTGATCGTCATGGTGGTGGAGATATTTCTTCTGATTATGCAATTTACGTTGTTGATCTTAATGGCGATACTATAATGTCAAAAGTCTTTAATGAAGTGGGAATTCAGTCTGCATACTGTGGAACCGTTGGGCATGGTGATGGCGGATATCTGCTTGCTGGTGAATGGAATGGTTTTGCACACATCTTACGCATTGATGACGAAGGTGAGATAGTATGGGAGATGAATTTCAGTGACTGGAATGCGCGAGATTTCTGGGGAATCAAGAAATTTGGAGATCAAGAGTATATTCTTGCCGGCACTCGTCGAGTGAACGGCGGTGATGTTCTGGTGGTCAAAATTAACGAGAATGGCGAGATCATCTGGATAACTTCTTACGGCACAGATAGATCCGAATACGGCTGGGGATTATGTATCGATTCGGAAGAAAACATTGTTATTGCCGCACAAAGAGGGACTTTTGATCGCGGGTATAATGCGCTTCTCTTGAAGGTATCTGCAGATGGTGATTCACTTTGGATGCGAGAATATGAACCTGATGTCAGCGAAGGGCTAACTGAAGTTGTCGAAGTTCCCGGGGGATATGTAGCAGGCGGTCTCTCGGGCAGGATTGGGCCGGGGGAGATCACCCGTTTCTACCTTCTCAATGTCGATTATAATGGCAATAGACGCTGGTCGCGCCCTTACGACGAACTTGGTGAAGCCGCATTGCGAACTATATCTTACGCCTCAATTGATCGGGGATTCCTACTCGGGGGATCAAATGGCTCTTTAGGAGGCAACCGAAATAGTTGGTTATTGAAAGTAGATCGTGATGGTGAAGTGCAATGGAGTATGAGGTGCGGAGGGAACCGAGGTGGAGATTATGGAATTACTCGAATCATCGAATTGCCCAATTTTTCCTATGCTTTGGGAGCAACGATTAATTACACTGATTTCGACCGGGATCTTCATGGAAGTTGCATCGCTCTAATCAAGACCGCTCCTGACCCGCTGGCGTTCGAGCCGGTGGTCTTCGAGCCATCTGCCAGAATATACAACTTCCGCGACGTGGCGCTCGACTCGACCGCCGTCTGGGAACTGCAACTGCGCAACATCGCCCCCCGCTTTGGGATGGTGCATCGAGGGGAGATGATCGAGGGCGGGGAAGCATACTCTTTCGACCTTGCCGACACCTCATGGCGCATCTATCCGGGCGATTCGACGACGGTGCAGGTCTTCTTCCACCCTCCCTCTGAAGAGCGTTACACCGGGTTACTGCGAATTTACACCGGTACCGAGCGCGGGATCACCGATTCGCTCACGGTCACCCTATCCGGTCGCGGCGTTCCTCTCGCCGTCCCCGACGACGACGGGCGAATCGGAATTCGCCCCTACGCCTTAACCCTTTCCCCCTTTCCCAACCCCTTCAACTCCTACCTCTCCATCTACTACAACCTCCCCCATCCCGGCTGGTGGACGATGCGGCTCTATGACTCCCGCGGCAGCGAGGTGATGCTCTTAAAGGAGGGTTATATGCCTTTCGGACCCCAACAGTTCCGCCTCGACTCCGGCGCCCTCCCTTCGGGGCAGTATCTGCTCTCGCTGCAAGGCGCAACAGGCGTCACGACCCGGCGGGTAGTAATGACCAGATAATCAGCATCATCATCAGCATCACCATCAGCATCACCACTTCCGTCACGCCTTAACTCTGCTCCCTGCCATCAGATACGCATGATTTGTGACGATGTGACGATTTTTCCGCTGCACACCCCTGCCATTGCCATGGGCATTAATCACTCTTCCGCTCCTCCCCCCACTCCGACACGAAGATGTTCGTCGAGTGCGGATGCGGCCCGAACCGGTTCGAGCACCAGATCAGTTTCTTCCCATCGTTCGAGAACATCGGAAACCCGTCGAACTCAGGCCCGTAGGTTACGCGCTCGAGGCCTGTTCCGTCGAGGTTGATAAGGTAAAGGTCAAAGTTCGGCATTCGTCCCTCCTGCCGCCAGGTCGAGTCGGCCCAATTCGAGCAGAAAATGATCCGCTTGCCATCCGGGTGCATATAGGGCGCCCACGACGCCGCTCCGAGGCTCGTTACGGCCCGCCGCTCGCTCCCGTCCGGGCGCATGATCTGAATCTCAAACCGCAGCGGCATCACCATCTTGCGCGCGAGCAGGTCCTTGTAGCGCGCGATTTCGGCATCCGTTTTGGGCAGGTGGCTGCGGAACACGATCCACTTCCCATCGGGTGTAAAGAAGGGCCCGCCGTCATAGCCCAGCGTCGTCGTCAATTGCCGGACATTTCCCCCGTCCGTGTCCATCGCGTAGATGTCGAGGTCGCCGTTGCGCACCGACGTGAAGACGATCTGCTTTCCGTCCGGCGAGACGGCGCTCTCGGCATCGTAGCCCGGCTCGTTCGTCAACTGCCGGAGGTCGGTGCCGTCCAGGTTGACGGTATAGATGTCATACTCATCAAGCCCCCAGACATAACCGGCCGCGCGATCCGGATCGGCCGGAGGCTCTTTCGAAAAGCCGTGCGTCGAGCCATAGACGATCCGGTTCGTCCCGGGAATGAAAAAGGCGCAGGTCGTCTTGCCGAAGCCCGTCGAAACGAGCGTCGGCGTGCCGCCTTCAGCGGGCATCGTCCAAATCTGGTCGGCCGGATAATTCTCCTGCCACCGGCCCTGCCAGACGATCTGTTTGCCGTCGGGGCTGAAGTAGGCTTCGGCATTCTCGCCGCCGCTGGTCAGCATCCGGACGCTGCGCAAATGACGGCTTTCGCCCTGGAAAAGCAGCGAACCGGCAGGCATTGCCTTTGCTGATAATGCCATCAGAGTCAGACTGACGGCTATCACCGGAAGTTTCTTAGATCCGATCATACCTTGTATTTGACTAATGACAAGTATGGAATATTCGGCGAAATGGAGCGTCGTTCCCGCATAGGCGGGAATCCAGTTGGCCAACCTGGTTTACATCCCCACGCTAATCCCGCCATCGACGAAGAGCACCTGCCCGGTGATGTAGTCGGCCAGCGAACTGCAGAAGAAGAGATGCGCATTTGCAACGTCATTGGGATCGCCGAACCGGTTGAGCGGGATGCGTTCGATGTACTTGGCGCGGGTCTCTTCAGCGACCGCTTCGAACATCGGGGTCATTATGGCTCCCGGCGCAACGCAGTTGACGTTGATACCCGATTTGGCCAGTTCCAATGCCAGAGTGCGGGTCAGCCCTATCACGCCGGCCTTGGTGGTGGAGTAGTTCACCTGCCCTGGATTGCCGAGCGACGCCACCGACGAGGTGTTGACGATACGCCCCCAACGTCGTTTGCGCATCGGCCGGATCACCGCTTGCGAAGGAATCCAGGTCCCGCGCAGATTGACCCGGATGACCGAATCCCACTCCTCCTCGCTCATCCGCAGTGAGAGATTGTCCCGCGTGATGCCCGCATTGTTAATCAAGACGTCGAGCCGGTCGTGGCGCTTTGCGATGTCGTCCACCGCGGCATCGACCTGAGCCTTATCGGCGACATCGAAAGCCAATGCTTCCGACCTGCCTCCAGCAGACCGGATATCTTCCGCCACCTCACCCACCCACTCGGGCTTGATGTCAGCGCAGATCGCGACGGCGCCTTCGGCGGCAAACCGGCGCGCTATGGCCGCACCAATGCCTCGACCGGCACCGGTGATGAGTGCGACTCTATCCGTGAGCAGCATAGCGCCTAATTCCCCACCGAAGGATGGCCTTCGGGCAACTTGGGGTGACCTTCTGGAAGTTCCTTCTTGGCCGGCGGCTCGCTGCCGTGATCGTGTCCGTCGTGCTCGTGATGCTCGTGTGATTCACCAGGCATAGCCGAGCCGTCCATCGGGGGATGACCCGGCGGCATCGCCACCGACCCGCCTGGCACTTCAACGCCCATCATCGCGAGGTGCATTACGACGCCATCCTGCGATAGCCCGGCGTCAAGCATCATCCGGATAGACTCTCGAATATCGGCTGACGATGCGCACTTGCTCTCGGCAACGGTGATCTCTTTGCCGACACAGCAACTATCCGGACAGTGGAGTTTGGCGGCAATAGCCATCACCGCATCGGCGCTCGCTTTGCTGGTTGATTGACCGGGAACCGGCATCACCTGTGCCTTGCGCGCCGGATTGTGATAGATCGTCCAGCCGAATCCGACCGCAACGATGGCTATTAGAATGCCGATGATCGCCTTCTTGTTCATTATGATCCTATAGTCTTGAAATTGAGAAAGTCAGTTGCCGCTGCTGCTGAAGCATTGCGCGTACACTCGCACCGGCTCGGCTCGCCCCTTCAGTTCCAGTTCGCGCAACTGGCATTGCGCGGTATCGAGCCGCCCGGCCTTCGCCGCCGCGTCACTGATTAGCAACTCACCGGGGCCGGCTGCCGAAGCGAGCCGGGAGGTAACATTGACGGCATCACCGAGTGCGGTAATGTCCGCAAAGGTGTCGATGGAACCGACCGATCCGAAGTAAGCCACGCCGGTATGCACGCCGACTCCGACCGGGACCAGCGGCGTCCGGCCGGCCACATTTCCGGTTGCTTCGAGCAATTGCCGTGCCGCGTGGATGGCCTTTTCGGAATGTCCCGGCCCTGCCCAACCGGGAATGAAGAGTCCGATCACCTCGTCGCCCATCATCTTGTCGATGAATGCATCGTATTCTACCAACACCTTGTTGGCGACGTTATAGAAGCGGTTCATCAATCTGCTGAAATCGACTGGACTGCTCCGCTCGGCAATCTGCGTCGATCCTCGAACGTCGGCAAAGAGGAGCGACATCTCGATCTCCGCACCGACATCCCCGTCTTCCGGCGTGAAGCAGAGCGCGCAGAATTTCGGATTGCGCTCCGAACGGCGAATCTTCATGAAGGTCTTCACCAGTCGTCCGCCAAGACCCTCAAAAGGCGCATTGCAGATCTGACAGCGCGGCGAGGCTGGAATATGCCGGAAGAAGTGGCGCATTTTGCCATGATTGCCGGCTTCGCCGGTGAGAACGCACTCGCGCCACATCGCGTCCTTATCTATCTGTTCACTCATTGCGCACGATTATCGAGGGGTCCAGAAAACATCCTCAACTCCGGACTTCAGGTTTACGAACCGTGCCGCAACAAAGAGAAAGTCTGAAAGCCGGTTGAGGTAAATCAGTATGGCCGGGTTCACCTCCACACTTCTGCCTCGAGTAAGGCTAACCACGGCGCGCTCGGCGCGCCGACAGATGGAGCGCGCAAGGTGCAAAGCCGCGGCACCAGGCGATCCCCCCGGAAGTATGAACGCCCTAATCGGTTCAAGGTTCTTTTCAAGGCGATCGATGGCTTCCTCAAGAAATCGTTCAGCACCGTTATCGAGTCGTGCCACCTGGTCGCCAGGCTTGACGGCACTTGACGGAGTAGCCAGATCGGCTCCAATGACGAAGAGGTCGTTCTGCACTTTCTTGAGGATTGCATTGACGGCATTCGGCAGGCCGCCGGTGCGTGCTAACCCGATAGAGGAGTTGAGTTCATCGACCGTCCCGCACGCTTCGATGCGTTTGGATGACTTGGAGACTCGTCCGCCTCTATAAAGTGCCGTTGTCCCCGCATCACCGGTCCGGGTGTAGATCTTCATATATCACAATATACGAGAATCCGGCTGATTACCTCAGTACATCACTCTGAACTGACAGCAACTGCCGAACGATACTGCGATGCGCCGAGGGCATGAGAAGGCGTTCCATCTCACTGAAGGAATTCCAAACCATTCCCATCGGCGGTTCAAATGTCATGTCGGCTTGCCAAACTTCCGGAAGCAGCCTCACCACATTGACGGTGTAATGGTGACTCACCGGCTTAAGGCGAGAAGAAGCCATCCTTTCTAACCCGATCGAGTTGGGATCGAGTCCTGAATCCCCTTCCACCAACGGCAGCAGCCATAACCCCGGAAATCTGTCATCCCCAGGTGAATGAAGCAGGATTAAACTGCCTCTCACAATGAGTAATACCCGAGAATCTCGACGATGCACAGGACGCCGGATCCGCATTTGAGCATCATCGAACTGTTTACTAACGGCTGCCTTGCATTCTTTCTGGAGTGGACATTGGGCACAGCGCGGCGACCTCGGAAGGCAGACCGTTTGACCTAACTCCATCAGAGCCAACGTCAATAGGCGGGGTGATGTTTTTGATAGTGCCTTTGTCAGGAATCCTCCGGCGTCGGCTGCAGATGGATTTGACCAGTTGCTCAAGCCAAGATACCGCTCCAGTATCCTGCGAATATTGGCGTCGATGGCTGGTTCCGGGCGGTCGAACGCCAGTGCCATCACCGCAGCTGCGGTGTAGTCTCCCACCCCGGGCAGTTGCTTCAGTTCCTCTACATCATCTGGAATCTTACCGCCGCATTGGTCCATGACGACCGCTGCCAAGACCTTCAGGCTTCTGGCTCGTCGGTAGTAGCCGAGTCCTTCCCAATAACGTAGCAATTCACTCTCGTCTGCCTGATGAAGCGACTCCAGTGTTGGGAAGCGAGCCACCCACCGGCGATAATACTCTACCACCACCGACCAGACCGTCTGCTGCAGCATTATCTCGGCGACGAGTACGGCGTAGGGATCTGTCGTTTCGCGCCAGGGCAGGTCGCGCCGGGTAGGATTATACCAATCGGTTAATTGCCGGGCGAACCAGTCCGCCTCCTGTGAAATGCCCTCTAAAGCGAAGGGGAAGCCGGTGGCGGCTCCCCCTTCACTTGTCTGATCCACGGAACGGCTTAGTTTTAGGCTCATTGCCCGGTTCACTCAGCCTTGATGACCCGGACCCGAACGTGGGCTTCGACGCCGGCATGAAGTTTGACCGGCACGGTATAGACGCCGAGGGCCTTGATCGGCTCCTCGAGGTCGATGATACGGCGGTCAATCTCGATCCCTTTGGCGGCGAGTAGTTCCGCAATGTCGGCCGCGGTTACGGCACCGAACATCCGGTCTTCCTCGCCGGTCTGAACCGTGGCGACGACTTCCTCGCGCCGAATCCGCTCGGCGACCGCGCGATGGCTCTTCATTTCGCGCAGTGACTTCGCTTCAGCCTGTTTGCGCTGGGCTTCGAGCGAGCGGAGGTTCCGATCGCTGGCGAGCAGAGCAAAGCCGGCCGGGATG
>Ga0194120_10002068_pt1 | contig 35170 bp, 30 predicted proteins | sample TA2MahCa65mmetaG_FD_148642 | JGI IMG/M metagenome (GOLD analysis project Ga0194120, IMG submission 148642) | Freshwater microbial communities from Lake Tanganyika, Tanzania - TA2015019 Mahale Deep Cast 65m | ecosystem: Environmental > Aquatic > Freshwater > Lake | place: Tanzania: Lake... | reverse complement strand
GCCGGACTCGGAGGTCGGTTGAGCATGCCCAAGATTCTCGACTACGTCGAATACACGGAAACCGACAAAGGCTGGGTCAGCCGCAAGGTCCACGACCAGGGAACCCCCGCCGGCGAGTTCGAGATGATGCGGGGGGCTCAGGTCGCCATCGATACCGACATCGAGGCGATCCGCGCCGGTATACGACCTGCGTGGACGCTCCTCGGCATGCCCAAGATCATCGTGAACGGCGAGGTCTTCAGACAGGCTGACCAGCCCTGACCGCTGCCGAGTTGCCAAGGATCTTGAAAGGACCGCGAATGTCAGAAACAACCCGGATTCCGCGAGCAGCGCCCACGGACGAAGCAAAGGGCCCGACGCTGCTCGATATCGACGACTTCAACAAGCGAATCGTCGGCGCGTACAACTCCGGCTCCGCAGAACTCAATCTGGAAGCCGATCTGTCCACCGCCCGCAGCCACGTCCCCGCCGGAACCGGGGCGCTCCGCGACTTCAGCTACATCGCTCCCGAAATCCCGATGTACGATCCCTCCAACTGCATCGCCTGCATGGAGTGCGTCATCGAGTGCCCGGACACGGCGATCCTCGCCAAGGTCGTCAAGCCGGAGGCGCTCGAACAGGAGCTCGCGAAGATCAGCGATCCGCTGACTCGCGACATGGTGCGCTCGCGGTTCGGCAAGACCAAGAAGTACTGGGATTTCTACGAGCGCAAGGAAGCCGGCAGCGGCGGGCTCTTCGGCATCTTCATCGATCCGACGAAGTGCAAGGGCTGCTGCGAGTGCGTCGAACAATGCGACGACCTCGCGCTCTCGATGCTCACCAAGAGCGAGCAGAACGTTCCTCAGTTCCAGGCAGCATTCTCCGTCTTCGAGAGCCTGCCGGATACGCCGGAGGAGTTCGTCAAACCGGCGTTGCTGACGGACATGATGCTCGCCGAGAAGTCGATGCTCTACGTCGGTGGAGCCGGCTCCTGCGCGGGATGCGGCGAGGCAACGGCGCTCCGCATGATGCTCGCTTCCACCGGGTTCCAGTACGGACGAGAGAACATCGGCATCGTCGCGGCGACAGGCTGCAACACGGTCTACACGTCCACGTACCCCTACAACCCGTACCTCGTGCCGTGGACGAACTCGCTCTTCGAGAACGCGCCAGCGGACGCCATGGGGATTCGCGTCCGGTGGAATCAGATGGGGTGGGAGAACAAGCGCCTCTGGGTGGTCGGCGGCGACGGCGCGATGAATGACATCGGTTTCCAGTCGCTGTCTCGTATGCTTGTCTCCGGCATGGACATCAAGGTCTTGGTTCTCGATACGCAGGTCTACTCGAACACGGGCGGGCAGGCGTCTACGTCGTCCTACACGGGGCAGAACACGAAGATGTCCTACCACGGTCGAGCGATCAAGGGGAAGACCGAGGCACGCAAGGAGCTGGCTACGATCTGCATGATGCATCCGCATACGTTCGTCGCGCAAACGACGTGCGCGGACTTCAACCACTTCTACAAAGCCATCTCGACGGCAAACGAGTTCCCCGGACCTGCCATCATCAACGTCTACACGACGTGCCAGCCCGAGCACGGGGTCGGCGATGAAATGGCTTCGCACCAGGCTAAGCTCGCGAAGGAGTCGCGAGCGTTCCCGATCTTCATCTACGATCCGCGCGCAGGCGACACGATCCGCGAGCGCCTCGATCTTCGAGGGAACCCGGCGGTCAAGGAGGATTGGTACACGATCCCCAAGACCGGCGAGGTGATCGATTTCATCACGTTCGCCCGATCCGAGGGTCGGTTCGCCAAGCACTTCGACGCGGACGGGAACCCGTCGCCGGAGCTCCTGGCTGTTCAGGAGGATCGGCTGCGCAACTGGCGGATGCTCCAAGAACTAGCGGGCGTACGGTAGCGCCCGAGCAGTCGTCCATGCCACGAACCCCAATCAGGCTTTGCCAGGGCGATCCGAAACGGATCGCCCTATCTCGTGCCCAGAGCCATCGTTCATGTCTCCACACGTGTCGAGCGCACCGCCTCCGCCGTTGAGGCGGATCGGCAGGGCGGACGGATGATTCGCGACCAGGACGTAGAGCCGCAACCCGTACAGACGCCAGGAACCACCAGTTGGATGGGTGTCGCCGGCGTCCTCGTCGTCGCGATCCTATGGAGCCTCAGCGGGGCTCTCATCAAGCTCATCAACGCGCAGGGCAGCGGCGTGTCGGGCTTCGCCATCGCGTTCTACCGATCCGTGATCGGGGGCGTCGTCTTCCTGCCCTGGGCGTACAGCCGCCGCGAAGCCTTGCGTCGCGCGCGCGCGCGCTGGCTCATCGGCTCGGTCGCCAGCTTCACGGTGATGTCGGCGACGTTCGTCATCGCGACGACCCTCACCGCCGCCTCCAGCGCCATCATTCTCCAATACACCGCGCCCATTTGGGTGTTCCTCGCATCTCCCCTGCTGCTGAATGAACGAGCCAAACCGGCGGAAGCCGTCGTCCTCGCGATCTCCATGGTCGGAGTGGCGATCATCTGGTTCGGCAGTGGCAAGGGTGACTCGGTCGGGTTGGCGACTGCTTTGGTGAGTGGGCTCGGATACGGGCTCCTGATGGTTTCGCTACGGGGTTTGCGAGCGGTCGATCCCTTCGTGCTGGTCTGCATGAACTGCTTCGGATCGGCGATCATCTTGGCTCCCGCGGTCGGCGTGTGGGGCAGCTTCCGGCTCACCCCCTCCCAACTGGGACTGCTGATGGTTCTCGGCACGTTCCAGTTCGGGGCGGCATATGCGCTTTTCGCGTGGGCGCTGCGGCACATCGAAGCCCATCGCGCATCGCTGATCGCCCTCCTGGAAACGCTCTTGAACCCCGTGCTGACGTACGCCGTTGTCGGAGAGCGAGTTCCGTTACCGACGCTCATCGGGGGGCCCTTCATTCTGGCTGGCGTCGTGGGGTGGCTGGCGGTGAACTGGCAACGCGAGCGCGCCCTGAGACGGGTTTCGGCGGCAACGCGATGACGAAAGGTGAGGGATGGAATCGTTCGTTTCGCACGGGAACACGATTGCGACGACGACCGACAAGTTCGGGTTCCTGCGGGAGTCCAACGACGTCGTCCACGATGGGACGGCGCTGGCGAGCCGGATGGAGGAGGACGGCTACGTTTTCGTTCGCGGTTACCTGAACCGAGACGACGTGCTCGGCGCGCGTCGGGAGATGCTGGAGCGGCTGGCGTCGGTCGACGAGATCGACACGTCGCATGGACTGATGGAAGCCATCGCCAGCGGTCGTTCGACACGCGGATCCATCGACGGGCGTGCCTTCGCCAAGGAGATGCGGACCGGTCCCGCCGTCCGCAGGCTGGTGCACAGCGGGCCCGCCATCGCGTTCTACGAGAAGCTCCTCGGCGGCGCGGTAAGACCCTTCGACTTCGTCTGGCTCAGAACCGTCCGCGTCGGCGGGGCGACCGGCTGCCACTACGATGTCGTCTACATGGGCAGAGGCACGCACCGCCTCTACACGAGCTGGATCCCCATCGGCGACGTGCCCTACTCCGACGGACCCTTGCTGGTTCTCGAGAAATCCCACCTGCACGAGGACCTCAAGCAGACCTATGGAGCCGTCGACGTCGATTCCGACAAGCCGAACCCGTGGGGCGGGGGCTGGTTCAGCACAAACCCCGTCGAGGTCCAAGACCGCCTCGGAGGACGATGGCTCACCGCGTCGGACGGCGGTTTCCGGGCTGGCGATATGCTCTCCTTCACGATGTTCACGATGCACTGCTCGGCTGACAACCGTTCCCCTGTGAACCGCATTCGTCTCTCATCGGACACGCGCTATCAGCTCGCGTCCGAGCCGGCAGACGAACGATGGGTCGGCGACGACCCACTGGGTCATCATCCGTCTCACCGGCGCCGCGGATGATCGAACGACACAGGCGCCTCGTGGTTATCCACATCAGGAGTTCCGTATGTTTGGGTTCATGCCCAAGAACAACGACACCGAGTTCGAGGAGATGTTCCGGCAGCACATCGCGCTGGGCGTGCGCTGCGGAACGGAGATTCAGGAGTTGCTTCGCGACGTGAGCACCATCGAGCAGAAGGTCCGCCGGATCGCTGAGCTCGAGCACGAAGGCGACCGACTGGTCGATGCCGTCCGAAGCATGGTGGATCGCGTCTACATCACGAAGTTCGATAAGGAAGACATCGTTCGGCTGACGAACCGGCTCGACGACATCATCGGCAGGATGCGCCAGGTCGCCGAGCGGATCGACATCTATCAGCCGCAGTCCGGATGCGACGCAGCGGTGGCTCTGGGCGACCTCGCCGCGGCGACTGTCGGACTGGTCGAGCCGCTCGTGGCGTCGCTCAACAAGGCGAGGCTGGGCGACATCCAGCAGCGCGTCACGGAGATCAAGGACAAGGAGCAGGAGAGCGACGAGCTGCTCCATCGGTCGCTGAAGGAGCTGTTCCGGACCGAGTCCGACGTGAAGGCGCTCATCGAGTGGAAGGATATCTTCGAGCGACTAGAACAGGTCACAGACCACTGCCAGCACGTCGCCGAGATCGTGGCATCGATGGCGCGCAAGCAGAACACCTAGGCGCAAGGAGTTTGCATGAGCGCTCTGCTCATATTCACGCTCGTTCTGATTCTGCTCGCTGAGTTCGTCAACGGATGGACCGATGCGCCCAACGCGATCGTCACGGTCGTGTCCACGAAGGTCCTCACGCCGCGTTCGGCGGTCATCATGGCGACGATCCTCAACACCATCGGCGTCATGTCGGGTACGGCGGTCGCCCATACGATCGGTAAGGGCATCATCGACCCGGAGATCGTCAACCTGACGACCATCGCGTCGGCGGTCGTCGGAGTCATCGTGTTCGGGACCGTCGCAGCGCAGTTCGGCATCCCGACCAGTGAGTCCCATGCGCTCGTCGCCGGGCTGGCAGGAGCAGGGCTGGCAACCGCCGGGCCCGATGTTCTGCTGTGGTCAGGATGGCAGAAGGTGTTCATCGGCATCGTTCTGTCCAGTGTGCTGGGATTCGGCATGAGCGCGGTGATCGCGACGATCATCCTGCGCTTCTTCTCGAGCGGCACACCGCAGCGTTCCAAGCGCACGTTCGACCGTCTCCAGGTGCTGTCGTCGGTCTTCATGGCGTTTAACCACGGCATGAACGACGGGCAGAAGTTCATGGGCGTCTTCACCCTGGCGCTGGTGATCGGCGGTGTGCTCGGATCGTTCCACATCCCGCTCTGGGTGATCCTGCTGTGCGCCGGAGTGATGGGCTTGGGCACATCGGTCGGCGGCTGGAAGATCATCCGAAAGATCGGCATGCAGATGGTCGAGCTGAAGTCGTGGCAGGGATTCAGCGCCGAAACCGCCGCAGGTCTCACGATCTTCGCGGCTTCGACCTTCGGGATCCCGCTCAGCACGACGCACACGATCACGACGTCGATCATGGGTGTCGGGGCTGCGCGGCACGCTCGCGGCGTTCGCTGGGATATCGTACAGTCCGTCATAGCGGCGTGGCTGTTGACGTTCCCCGTGTGCGGCGCGATTGCGTTCCTGAGCTGCCTGCTGCTCAAGAGCCTGTTCGGCTAGTTGGCATCGTGAACCGACCCAGACAGGAGGAACCGTGAGATTCCGCGTCCGGCTACCTCAGGCGGTCGTTGACCAGATCGCGGCATTCGACGATCTGTTGTACGACGTCCGCCCCCGCGTGACGGGGTTCCTCCATCACGCGATGGTGGTGATCGGGCTGCTGGCGTCGGTCGTGTTGATCGCCGAGTACGGCTTCTACCTGCCCTCGACCTGGAAAAGCGTCGTCCACGCGCTGAATGTGATCATCGTCTGGGGGTTCATTGCGAACTCCCTGGTAGGAGTGGTGATCGCAGCGAACCGCGTCGAGCACGCCAAAGAGCGGTGGTTCGAGCTCGTCCTCACCGGGCTCCTCCTCCTCGGCTACATCGCCACGCTGCCGCTGGTCGGAGCCGAGCTCGCCCGCAAGCTCGTCGGATTCGTCGCCGGAACCCTCGAAGTCGAGCCGGCGCGCATCACCTCCGTCTACATCGCCCTGACTCAGCTTTATATCTTCCTGAACTTGCTCGTCGGCGGAGCCCGATACAGCCACCGTTTGCTCGAACGGCGATTCCGCCCAGTTTCGGCGGTCGTCATCAGCTTCGTCGGCATCATCGTCGCGGGCTCGCTGCTCCTGATGCTACCGGCAGCCAGCGTGACGGCAGGCGCGATGCCCGCCCTCGATGCGGTCTTCACATCCGCGAGCGCTGTGTGCGTTACCGGACTGATCGTCGTGGATACGGCGACCTTCTTCACGATGTTCGGTCAGACGGTGATCCTGGTGCTGATCCAGGTCGGCGGACTCGGCTTGATGACGTTGACGATGTTTTTCGTCATCTTCATGGAAGCCAGCGCGAGCCTCCGCCAGCAGGCATACATGCGCGACGTGCTCAACGACGCCACGGTCGATTCCGCTCGCAAGACGCTCGAGAGCATCATCGTCTTCACACTCGTCATCGAGGCAATCGGCGCGGTCGTCCTCTACATCTCCACACCTGCCGAACTGATCATCGACCGACCACGGTGGTTCTATTCGCTCTTCCATTCGGTGTCGGCGTTCTGCAACGCCGGTTTCTCGCTGTGGACACCCAATCTCGCGGCGCCGCTGTCCGCGTTCCACCTCCCAACGAACCTGATGGTCATGGCGCTGATCGTGTCTGGAGGTCTCGGGTTCACCGTGTTGAGCGAGATCGTGAACGCCGCGCGGTCCGTGGCGCGACGGAGACGACCTCGGTTCTCGGTGCAAGCGCGGATGGTCTTCGCTATCACGGCAGTGCTCATCATCGCTGGAACCGTGGGCTACTTCTTCCTCGAACGCGACGCGACTCTCTCCGGGCTGTCTCCGGGACGACGGCTCCTCGCCTCCGCCTTCCAATCCGTGACGACACGCACGGCTGGCTTCAACACGCTCGACACGACGGCAATCGTCGTGCCGACGGCGCTGATGATGATCGCGCTCATGGGCATCGGCGGATCCCCGGGCGGAACTGCCGGTGGCGTCAAGACGACGACGGTCGGCATCGGCTTTCTCTCTGCGCTCGCCACAGCTCGCGGAAAGCGACGAATCGAGCTTCTCGGAAGGTGCATCCCGGAGGACACGGTCAACCGGGCGATGACCGTGTTGATCTTCGGCGCGTCGGTGGTGTTCATGTCCGCGTTCGTTCTGTCCATCACCGAGCCCGAGCAGGACTTGGTCAAGCTCGTTTTCGAGGAGGTCTCGGCGTTTGGCACGGTGGGACTGTCGATGGGGATCACGGCTGGCTTGTCTGCCGTCGGAAAGGTCGTCATCATTCTCTCGATGTTTCTCGGACGGGTCGGTCCGTTGACGATTGCCATCGCCCTGAGCCAGCGCGTCCACGCCGGCAAGTTCGAGCATCCAGACGAAGAAGTCATGGTCATGTAGGTCGTCAGGTGGATAGGACGGTTGAGACATGGCAGCGCTGCGGATCGCCGTGATCGGCTTGGGGCAGCTCGGACGCGTTCTGGTGCAGGAGCTCTCAGCCGCGGGAGCCGAAGTACTGGCGATTGACGCCGACATGGAGAACGTCGAAGCTGTCAAGAGCCTCGCTGCCTACGCCGTGAGGCTCGACTCGACGGATGCAGACGCCCTTCGCGCCAACAATCTGGCGAAGATGGACGCCGTCGTCGTCACGATCGGCAAGGACTTCGAGTCCATGGTGCTGACCCTGCAGGAGCTCCTGCTGATGGGTGTCACGTGCGTTCACGCGCGCGCCTCCAGCCCGACCCATCGGCTGATCCTCGAGCGCCTGGGCATCACCGACATCATCGCGCCGGAGGAAGACGCCGGGCGGCGACTCGCGCGTCGGCTTGTAAACCCCGGACTCGTCGACTACATCGACCTTTCCGACGAGTACCAGATCGCCGAAATCCAGTGTCCGACGAAGCTTGCCGGGAGCTCGTTGGCGAAGCTGGAGCTCATCCGACGGTACCGCGTCGTCGTCGTCACCATTCGCCGTCTCGATCCGGACGGGACCTCGCGCATCATCGGAGTTCCGGGTCCGGATACCGAGATCGAAGCGATGGACACTCTCATCGTCCTCGGCACTCCGAGCGATATCCATCGCCTGGTCGAGCACAACCGCTGACAGAAGACCACGTCGATGCCCAGCGCCATCCGTTCCGAGCATCTCCGGAAAGTCTACGGCGGCGGCTGGAGGAAGCGAGCCGTCACGGCTGTCGACGACCTCACTCTCGATGTCCCCGAAGGCGAGGTGTTCGGGTTCCTGGGATTGAACGGAGCCGGCAAGACCACCGCCGTCATGATGCTCCTGGGAGCCGTCCACCCCACCAGCGGCACTGGGTGGCTGTTCGGTAGTCCTTTGGGCGACCCGGCGTCGCGCCGACGCGTCGGGTTCCTGCCGGAGAAGTTCCGATTCCACGAGTTCCTGACGGCGCGCGAGCTTCTTCGGTTCCACGGCAAGCTGTCCGGGATGAAGTCACAGCGACTCGCGGGGCGCATCGACGAGGTGCTGGAAACCGTCGGCTTGTCGTCCGCTGCCGACCGCCCCATCCGCGGCTTCTCGAAGGGCATGCAGCAGCGCGTCGGGTTGGCGCAGGCACTGCTGCCGGGCCCTGACCTGATCATCCTCGACGAGCCCACGTCGGCGCTGGACCCTCTCGGCAGACGCGACGTGCGCAGCATCCTTCTCCGGCTGAAGAAGGCTGGCAAGACGGTGTTCCTGAACTCCCATCTGCTGACCGAGATCGAGCTCTGCTGCGATCGCGTCGCGATCCTCCATCGCGGTCGTCTGACGCGACAGGGCACCGTCGGCGAGTTGCTCAACACTGGAGCGCGTGTCGAAGTGCGAGCCGCCGGTCTCACGCCCGCGATCCGCGAGCAGCTCACCGACATCGGCACGGTGGAACCTGATGGGCGACCAGCCGGCGATGTTCTGCACATCCGCGTCGCGAACGCTGCCGACGTTCCGAAAATCGCCCAAGCTCTCGTGTCGGGAGGCGCGTCGGTTCATGCGATCATGCCGGTGCGTGAGTCGCTCGAGGATTTCTTCGTCCGCAGCGTCGAGGGGACGCCATGAACGCCGTGCTCCAGATCGCCCTGCTGACAGCCCTCGAAGTGCGGCGGCGGCGTACGTTTCTGGCAGGTGTCCTCCTGTCGACTCTCTTCTTGGCGGGCATTATCACACTGACGACGTTGGCGGAACGCGCGTCGGACCGCCAGGAGGCGGCGCAGCAGGCAGCCCCCACCGAGTCGCCGTCAGCAGCGGCTCCGGACGAACAACAAACTGCCGAGCCCCTTCACGACCCCTCCGATCCCGACGACGCGGATCACCCTCCGCGCCGACGGTCGCGTCGGTTCGAGCACGCCATGGCAAATCAAGCGATCCGCGCTGGCGGCATGTGGATCATCCGCACGTTTGCGACGCTCATGGCGATCGTGCTCGCTGCGGGATCCATCGCCCCGGAGATCGAGTCAGGCGTCATGCACGGCATCGCAACCAAACCGATCCGGCGCGACATGATCGTCGTCGGAAAGTGGCTCGGACTGAACGCCGTGCTGCTCGCCTACCTGTTGGCGCTGGGGGTCGTTCTGTCTGCGGTGCTCACGGTTCGTTCAGGGGAGATACCGAGCGATGTTCTGAGAGCGTCCGTCGTGTCGCTGCTGTTCCCCATGCTTTTCATCACGCTCGGAGTGACGTATTCGACGTTCGCATCCATCTGGGTCAGCATGGGGCTCGGGCTCTTCTCGTGGGTGGTGGGAGCCCAGGAGTATGGCTTGGTCCGGGCGGCCGCCACTGTGATCCGACGTATGGGCAGAGGACCGTCTGCCGACGTCCTGGATGCTGCCGGCACGCTGGCGGGGTTCCTGGTCCCGACGGGCCGCATCGGCCTATGGGTTGACAAGATGGGCGGATCCAACCAGCTCACCATCGTGCCGCCGATCGTGACGAGGCCGCCCGCGACCGTCTGGGACCTAGTCTACGTCGCGGTCTACGTCGTGGTTGTCGTCACGGGCGGCGTTCTCTGGTTTCGGCGCCGCGACCTCTAGGCGGGTTAGGCTTCGTCGACACTACAGCACGTCGAGCTTGACCGTGTTCGTGGTGCCCTCGACCGATAGGGGCGTTCCTGCGACGATTGCCACGCGGTCGCCGTACCGACCCATGCCGCTGGACAATACGGCTCGCTTCGCCTTAGCGACCATGTCGTCCGTATCCGACGGCGCGTCGATCCTCACAGGAACCGTACCCCAGCAGAGCTGCAAGCCCCGTAGGACGCGCTCGTGGTGGCTGGCAGCGACGATCGGCATGGGAGGACGGCACTTCGCAACGCTCCTCGCCGTCTGACCCGACCGGGTGCAGCAGATGATGAACCGCGCTTGCACAGCCGCCGCCATCTGACACGCCGCACGGCTGATCGCATCCGAAATGTCGGACGAAGCGCTCAGGGGCGCGGCGCGGGCTCGGCTCTCGGCAAGGGCGTGAGCAGAAGCCGCGCGAGCGATCTCGTTCATCGTGCGGACCGCCTGCACGGGGTAGGCTCCGACGGCGGTCTCGGCGGAGAGCATGACCGCGTCGGTCCCGTCGAGGATGGCGTTCGCGATGTCGGTCATCTCGGCGCGCGTCGGTCTCGGACTGGAAATCATCGACTCCAGCATCTGCGTCGCCGTGATGACGGGCATCCCGGCGAAGTTCGCCTTGCGGATGATGTCTTTCTGAACCCACGGGACCTCTTCCATCGGGATCTCGACTCCCAGGTCGCCGCGAGCGACCATCACGCCGTCGGCTTCCATGAGAATCGCGTCGAGCTCGCCCAGTGCCACCGCCTTCTCGACTTTCGCCATGATCGGCGCTGCGCGCGACGGCGAGCCCATGGCGCGACGCGCCTCCGCGACATCCGAAGCCGCGCGGACGAACGAGAGCGCCACCCAATCGACCTCGTGCCGCAACCCGAACTCCAAGTCCGCGCGATCCTTCGCCGTCATCGATGGCAGAGCGAGGACTCGACCCGGCACACTGATCCCCTTGTGCGAACCGAGCTCGCCGCCTGCGATGACACGGCAGACGGCGTCCGTTTCCGTCGTGCGTTCGACGCGGAGCTCCAGCGCCCCATCCGCGAGGAGGACGACATCTCCCGGCTCCAGCTCGCTGACGAGACCCGCGTAGTTGAGCGACACTTCGTCGGGTGAACCGGGCGTCTCGCGCGACGTCAGCGTGAAGACGGCCCCTGCCGTCAGCGGAACGGAGCCGCTAGTCATCGGTCCAGTGCGTATCTTGGGTCCGCACAGGTCCTGAAGGATGGCGACGTAGATGCCCGCATCGCGGGCGACCTCTCGGACCCACTCGATGCTGCACCGATGGTCGTCGTGCGTGCCGTGCGAGAAGTTCAGTCGCGCGACATCCATCCCTGCCTCGACCAGCTCTCGCACGCGTTCTTTCGAGTTGGTGGCTGGTCCCAGCGTGCATACGATCTTGGTCGGGCACAGCGTCTGATTCCGAGTCATGGCGTCTCTTCGTCGGTGGATGGATCGTCGTCGGAGGGTCCGACGATGCCAAGGTCCTTCATTCGCTGCCGCAAGGTCGTCCGGCTGATCCCAAGCAAGCGCGAGGCGCGAACCTGGTTCCCACGTGCCGCATGGAGCCCGTACTCGATCATCGCCCGGTCGAAGAGCGCGAGGACGTCGCGGTAGACCTGCCCCGGCTCGGTCCGTCGCGCCACGGCTGCGAGTTCAGCCCGGAACGCCGCGTGCGTGCCCTCGACCTCCTGCCCGGGAACCGGCTCCCGGACCTCAGGCGGCAGGTGGTGCGACAGGATCACGCCGCCACGGCTGAAGACGAGCGCCCGCCGCAGCGCGTTCTCGAGCTCGCGCACATTGCCCCACCATGGGCATGCCATCAGCAGCGCCATGGCGTCGCCGTCGATCGCGCTGACGGATTGTCCCATCTCATCGGCGATGCGTCGCAGGAAGTGCTGCGCCAGCAGCGGGATATCGGCGCGGCGCTCGCGCAGAGGCGGCAGATTGACCGAGACGACCTTCAATCGGTAGTAGAGATCGCGGCGGAACTTCCCCTCTCGCACCGCAATGTCCAGCGGGACGTTGGTCGCCGCGATGATGCGGGCACGAACCGGAAGCGTCTGCGTGCCCCCGACGCGCTGATACTCCCGCTCGTGCAGGGCGCGTAGCAGCTTCACCTGTAAGGCAGGCGAGGTATTGCCGATCTCGTCGAGGAACAGCGCGCCGTCCTGCGTCGCCTCGATCCTGCCGATCGACTGCTCCTTGGCGTCGGTGAACGCGCCGCGCTCGTGACCGAACAGCTCCCTCTCCAAGAGTGACTCCGCCAGGGCTCCGCAGTTGACCGCTGTGAACGGCTTCGCGCGCGAAGGGCTGTTCGCGTGGATCGCACGGGCGACGAGCTCCTTGCCCGTGCCGCTTTCGCCCTCGATGAGCACGGTGACGCGCGTGGTCGTCAGCATGCCGATCAGCTTGTAGACGTCGAGCATGGCGGGGCTCTCGCCGACCAGTGTCACGGCGGGTAAAGCCTCGCTCGGCGCTTCGACGTCGTTGGTCGCTGAGTGCGCACGCGCCTGCTGAGCCTGCGCCGCTCGCGTCAGAACCTCTCGCAGGCGCGCCAGGTCCAGCGGTTTGGTGAGATAATCGAACGCCCCGTGCTGGATCGCCTCGATGGTCGTCTGCGCCGTGCCGTACGCCGTCATGATGATGATGATGGCGTTCGGCAGCAGGTCCCGCACGCGCCGCAGGACATCCATGCCGCTCATGTCGGGGAGCCGCAGATCGCAGATGACGGCGTCCGGGCTCTCCGACCGGGCGAGTTCGATGCCCTCCGCCGCCGTGTTCGCCGTCAACGCGCGGTAGCCATCCCCGGACAGGAACTTCTCGAACGCCCAGGTGGTGCGCGTCTCGTCGTCGATGACCAGTACGGTCTTCAAGGCACACCCTCGATGGGCAGCTCGATGACGGCTCGCGCGCCGCCGTCCAGTCGGTTCTCGACCCGCAACGACCCGCCGTGCAGCTCGACGCATCGTCTGGACGTCACGAGCCCAAGCCCGCTGCCTCGAGCCTTCGTCGTGAAGAACGGTCGGAAGAGCTCGCGCGCCGCCGTCCGGTCGGTTCTCGACCCGCAACGACCCGCCGTGCAGCTCGACGCATCGTCTGGACGTCACGAGCCCAAGCCCGCTGCCTCGAGCCTTCGTCGTGAAGAACGGTCGGAAGAGCTCGCGCGCTACGTCCGGCTCGATCCCAGGGCCTCGGTCGGCGATCTCGACAACGCACGACGCCGACTGGGTATCCAGCGAGACGCTCACCTCTCCGCCGTCCGGCTGCGCCTCGACCGCGTTGACCAGCAGGTTCGCAATGGCGCGCCCGACTGCGTGGGCGTCGACGACAACGCGCGGACGATTCCGCACATCGCACGCGAACCGGATCGGTCGATCCGCGAAACGCTCCGATACGATGCGGTACTCGCGCTCGACGACGTCGGCGAGGTCGCACGGCAGCTTGGTCAATGGAGCCGGACGCGAGAAGTCGAGCATTCCCTCGACGATCCCGTTGAGCCGATCCCCCTCCTCCAGACTGTTGCGGATGTACGGAACGATGGTCTCGTCGTCCGTCGATTCCGCCGCGAGCTGCAGCATCAGCTTGATCGCCGACAGGGGGTTGCGCACCTCGTGCGCGAACGTCGCCGCGAGCTGACCCGCAGTCGCCAAGCGCTCCGCCTGGACGAGCTCTTCGCGTGCGTGGCGCAGGCGTTCGGTCATGTCACCGAACGCGCTGGCGAGTTCGACGACCTCTCCCGCGCCGCGAACCTCTGGCGCGCTCTGCCAGTTGCCGTCGGCAAGCTCGCGCGTCGCGGACGCGAGTCTTTCGATGGGCGTCGTGATCGTGCGGGCGATGGCAGACCCGACGACGACCGACAGCACAATGCCGACCGAGGCAATGGCAACGACCGCCCAAGCGACCTGACGCTTCGTCCGGTTGACCTCCGAGAGCGGCATCAGGAGCGTGACAAAGGCGATCTGCCCGCCTCGACGGACGGATCCCCGCAGAACCCGATAGGTCATGCCCTGCACTTCGACAGTTCGTGGAGAGGAGCTCGGAGGGGCTTCAGCGCGGATCAGAGCATGAATCTGCCGACCGGTCTCTGGGTCCCAGTCCGCGCCGGGCAGGGTCGTCGACACGATCGTGCCGTCGGCGTCGGACGTGATGACATCCGCGCCAAGCGTCTCCTTGATGTTCGCCTGCATCGCCGCGTCGAAGATGCTGCCGGTCGTGGTCACCATCCGGAGCATCCGGCTCAGGGCTTGGTCGATGCTGCGGTCGGCGTACCGGTTCAGGAGGACGATGGTCGCAGCGGCAGTCAGACCAATCGTCAGCACGATGAGCGCGGCGAAGGGAACGACCGTCTGGTGCCGGATCCTCCAGCGAGTCGGTAGAGCCGGCGGGCGATGCGACATCATCGCGTCCGAGCATCTAGGGGCTGTGACTTGGCTCGCGGGTTCTGCCGCGCCGATCAACCGCCAGGCGTCCACGCCATCGTCGTGCCGAAGCTGCCGAACTCGGAGCTCCGACCCGACGTCAGGATCCGCGACGCCTGGACGATCACGCGCGTGTGCAGACTCGTCAGCTTGTAGCTCGTCGGCGCGTCCTTGCGGATCAGAGGGCTGCCGTCGGCAGCGGTCAGCTTGTCCAGACGATAGTGAACGGACTGCTTCGGCTGAACCGTGAAGCGAGCCGACACCGGCTTCAGGCTCGTGTCCTCGTAGAACGCTTCCAGGATGCAGTCGGTCGGTCGGGACGCCGTGTTCAGCACGCAGATCGATTCATGCGAGAAGTAGCCGCCGCCGTGCTTCTCCCAGACCTTCTCGACCTCGGACAGGCTCGCCATGTATCCGTCGGGCACGAACCAGATGTAGCTGCCGTCGCCGTCCATATCGAAGTGCGCGAGCAACTGCCGAAGCTGCTCGTACCCGTCGTCTGCCACTCGAAGCTGCTCGAAGTCGATGCGGATCGTGTGGGGCCCGAACGACACGCCGACGATGCCGCGCCCGGTCTCCCGCAGCGAACCGCGCACGTTGGCGATGATCTTCCGGTCGCCGATCACGGCGATCTCGCCGATCCCCATCGCTGCCGCGCAATCAGCGGTTAGATCGTTCAGCAGTCGTCCCTGGATCGGCACGGGCAATCCATCGTATTCTTCGAGCGCAACGGCGATCTGCCTCAGCATGGCGTGGAACCCTCCTCGCGTGACATCTCGAGGTATCGTCGCACCGGGCCGGCAGGCTGTCAAGGAATTGCCGGGCGCGCGGGAACCGGGTAACCTCTGTCTTCACGTGGAGGTCCCGCATGCCCCGTCTCACGGTCCGTGTCCGCGAGAACATCACGCGGCATCCGCTCGCGTTCCGCGCGTATCTGACGGACGCCGCCGGGACGCTTCGAGCGCCGGAGTCTCCCCATGTCCTCTTTGAGCGTTCGGAGGAGCGGCATTTCCTCGCCGAGGGCGGGTTCGAAGCAGACCTTCCAGGGGGAACCTACGACCTGCGCATCGAGCGGGGCCCGGAGTACGTTCCGTACACAGAGCGCATCGCCGTCGGTAGTTTCGACATCCTGCGTGACGTGACGCTCTCTCGATGGGTGTGGATGAACTCCTGCCACTGGTACTCCGGCGATCTGCACGTTCATCGGCGTCCCGAAGACATGCGCCTCGCCGTCCTCGCCGAAGACCTGAATCTAGGGACGAACATCGTCATCCACAACGCCGTGCCGACGGTTCTGCCGGAGCAGGATCGCGTCGAACTGAACGATGTCGCCGTCTACTCGACGTTGGACGCCGAGATCGAACGGCTCTTCGACGGAATGGGAGCCACGCTGCTGCTGGGACTCCGCGAACCCATCGATATCCGCGAGCCTGACACGCTCTACCCGCCAGATTCGCACTACACGACGCTCGCGCGAGCGATGGGCGGTCACATCGACGGCGAGAAGCCGTTCTGGAAGGGCGTTCCCATCGCTGCGGCACTGGGGCACCTCGACTCGATGGGCGTTGTGCCGAACCACTTCCATCGCCAGAAGGTGATGCGCGAATCCCGCCGCTGGCGCGCAGTTCCCCAGGACGACCAGTTCGTCGGCGACGAGGGATTCGCCCTCTGGATTCTGAGCCTCTACTATCGACTGCTGAACTGCGGCATTCGGCTTCCGGCGTCGGGCGGTTCCGCGTCGGGGATCATGCCGTCGCCGGTCGGCTACTGCCGCACCTACGTGCGGCTCGACGAGGACTTCTCCTACGACGGGTGGTTCACCGCGCTGCGCAACGGTCGGAGCTTCGCGACCAACGGGCCCATGCTGTTCCTGACCTTGGGTGACGCGGATCCCGGAGGTCTGCTGCGCTACGCGCTAGGCGAACCAGTAACACTGGAAGCCCGCGCGGTCGCCGTCTCGCAGACGGAACTCGCCTACGTCGAGCTGGTGCGCGACGGCGAGGTCGTCGCGCGCAACGAGGGCGGAACCGGGGAATCCCAACTGGAAGCCCGCGTCCAACTCGACTTCGCTCGCAGCGGCTGGGTCGCAGCGCGATGCTTCGAGCGGCACGAAGGCAACGTGCGCTACGCGCAGACGAGCCCGGTGTACGTTTTCATGGGAACCGATCCTATCGCCGTCGAACGGGACGCGCTTTTCTTCGAGCAGGCAATCGCGCGCCTGATCGCGCAGGCGGAGTCGTGGACGGGCTTTCGCGAATCCCGTCATCGAGATGAGACCCTGGGCGAGTTGCGCGCAGCCAGGGACTTCTACGACATGGTGCAGGAGGCTGCGCGAGCACGGTCTCAGTAGGAGTGGTGTGATGGACAGACTCAATGTCGCGGTGGTAGGTCTCGGTATCGGACGATGGCACGCGGACTCGTACGCTTCGACGGAGAACACGAACCTCGTCGCCGTCTGCGACGTCGATCCTGGTCGGCTCGCATCGGCGAAAGAGCGCTACGGCGTCGAGAAGCTCTACACGGAGTATGAGGCTCTCTGCGACGACGACGAGGTCGATGCCGTCAGCGTGTGTGTCCCGAACTACCTCCACGCGCCGATCAGCGTTCGGGCGCTCGAATCCGGCAAGCACGTGCTCTGCGAGAAGCCGCTGGCGAACAGCGTCGAGAACGGCGAGCGGATGGTCGAGGCGGCGCGGAGGTCCGGCAAGGTCGCCATGGTCGCCATGAAGTTCCGATACACGAAGGAAGCCGTCGCGATCCGTCAGCGATTGGACGCCGGAGAGCTCGGCGCAATCTACTACGGATGGACGACCTACCTGCGCGCGCTGGGCGGAATCCCCGGCATGGGCGGCTGGTTCACACGCAAGCCGCTGTCGGGCGGCGGGCCCATGATCGACAACGGCGTCCACTTCCTCGACGTGCTCTGGTGGCTCATGGGATGCCCGAACCCGACGCGCGTCAGCGGGGCGACCTACGCGGAGTTCGGACCCCGTGGAAAGGGAGCCAGCGGCTGGACCGGCACGCCGACGCCCGAGCAGTTCAGCGTCGAAGACCTCGCGACGGCGATGATCCACTTCGACAACGGCGCGAGCGTGCTCATGGACAACGGCTGGGCGGGTTACGTCCTCCACGAAGCCATCGGCGTCCGGCTCATGGGAACCCAGGGCGGCGCAACGCTCTGGCCCTTCGGCATCGCAGCAGAGCAGGACGGCAAGGTGGTCGATGCGACGCCAGACCTAGCGACCGCCCCGGAGCCGTCCCAGTTCCGCTACTTCGCAGACTGCGCCTTGAACGGCACTCAGCCGATCTCGTCGTTCGAGAACTGCCTGACCGTCCTGAAGATGCTCGACGCCGTCTACCGATCCGCGGCGGCAGGCGCCGAAGTGACGATCCCGTAGGGCTCCGTCACCTCCAGTCGAAGAGCACTCCGGCGGAGTCACCCCGGTTCCTGTCGAGCGACGCGTACGCCTCTCCCGCATCTTCCGCGCGGAACCGGTGCGTGATCAGATCGGCGACCTGCATCTCGCCTCGGCTCACGTAAGACAGAAAGAGCTCAGCCTGACGGCGGGGCGTCCAGTGGGCGAGTTCGCCGGGCAGGTTCTCGTTGTGCGTTCCGATGATGCGCAACTGCCGCGTCAGCACGTCCAACGTCAGATGCTGCTTGGAGGGATGCGGGCTGTCTCCCTGGAGGATCACCGTCCCGTAGCGACGCGCGAGCGGGAGCGCCATCGCAAAGACCGCGTGGAAGCCCGTCACATCGTAGACGACATCGGCGAGCTCGCCGCCCGTGTGATCCAGGACGAACTGCTTCGCATCGGAGGCGCTCCCGCAGAACGCCGCCGTCGCTCCGTGCGCCAACGCGCGGTCGAGTCGCGGCTGCACGTGGTCGATTGCGAGCACCTCGCGCAGACCGAGCACGCGGAGATACTGCACAATGAGCTGACCCAGCGGGCCCAACCCGATCACGACGGCGGTATCGCCCATCGAGTGCTTCGCCTGCCGCACGCCCGTCTGGGTGATCGTCGCGAGCTTACACCACGCGGCTTCCTCCACCGACACGCCATCCGGCAGCCTCACGACGTTGCCCCAGTCCGCCGAGACGTTCGCGTGCGATGCATGGGAAACGCAGGCGAAGAGCCGATCTCCCTCGCGGAACTCGGAGACGTTCGACCCAACAGCGACCACTTCACCGACGCAGCTATAGCCCGGATGGAACGGATACCTCACCCAGCCGTGCCAGTGAGTTCCAGGGTCCGATTCGCCGCGATAGCAAATGAGCTCGGTTCCCATGCTCATCAGGTTCACGAGCGTCTGCACCGTCACTCCGCGCGGGCCCGGGTCAGCCAATGAGCGCTGCTGCACCTCGACCTGTCGAGGACCCGTGAAGACGATTGCCGTCGATTCCAATGCTTGTCCCTCCCAAACGGAGCCGGTCGATGTGCAGAGCATGCCGTCGGCCTACCAGACCCGCAACCCCCGCAGCAGAAGCGCGACGCCCACCGCCAGGAATCCGACGCAGCAGACGGCGCTCATGCAGCCCATCGCCATCGACACGAGCAAGGGTGTTCCGGGCTTGCGGCGCAACCCGACCGTCCAGATCAGCAGCGGCGCCAGCCGCAAGCCAACCAGTAGAAATGGCACGGCGAGAACGACCAGATGCCATCTCATCGCAGGGCTTCGCAAGCAAGAGGACCGCGCTCCCAGTCACCGGAGGTCTCGGCGGACCGAGGTATTTCCCTATCCGTGACGGATTCAGGTGCAAGACGAACCTACTGGATGAATAGCCGAATCGTTCGGACTGCAAAGAGCCCACAGAGAGCTCGCCGCATCGCATCAACGACGGACAGCACTGGCAGCGATCAGGTAGGCGGCGATCACGTCGGGTTCGTCATCGCTCAGTCGGGATCGAACCGACATCTCCGCGATGGACGCCCGCCATTGCTCGGCTGAGGCATAGTGTGAAGGGCTGTATAGCGCATGGCATCCGCTGCACTTGGCGACGTAGAGCGAACGACCGCGCCGGAGGGACTCAGCGGACAGACCAGACCGCTGAGATAGCTCCGACGTGACGGATGGGAGCGTGGCAGCGCATGCCGCCACGCCCAGAATCACGCCAACCGAGAGCATCAGCGCGCAGATTCGCCGCCACCTCACAGGTGGAGCCCGATGAGGAGTCTCGACTCCGTTCGCTCATGGGAACCATACTCGTCACTGAGCTGCCGGAGCACGGTCAGGGTTGCCCACCACTTCTCGCCTGCGGCATGGACCGCAGGACCGAGGAACACGGCAGTTTCTTTCTCGTCTCCCTCGATGACGGTGTGAGATCGCGCTTCCGCCCCGACGGCAACAGAGCCGATACGGTACGAGAGCCCACCCACGCCTTCGACGATCTGCTCCGTCTCAGAACCGATCTCGCCAGCGGCGTCGAGGGTCGCTTTCCACTCCTGCTCGAAGATGGCGTTCGCAGCCACGGTGAGGGGGCCGATGTTCTTCCCCACGACGAGCTTGCCTTCGGCTTCCCACTCGCGCCGATCCACCGCGACCTCGCCGTACAGCAGCACGCCGATCGGGTCTGCGGTCGGATCGAGCAACTTCAGCTTCCACTCGGACGAGATGCCCCGGAAGTAGGTTCCGTTGGTGGCAGCCTTGCCCGGCTTCCACTCGTATTTGTTCGACGAATTCGCATAGATGGCGGTCGTCAGGCGGTCGGTCAACCCGACCTCGATCTCGGTTCGTAAGTCCCAACGCGTGTAGATGCCCTCGTCTCGACCGTTCCGCATCGTCGCCCACTGTTCGAGCTCGACGGCTCCTTTGGGCAGAACCTTTGGTTCGTAGGTGTAGGTGAACAGACGCTCATCCGCCTTTGCCGTCGTCGCCACACCGAGGGCGATACTCAGCGCCGCCAGCACGTTTCGCGTCCAGCGCGACATTCCGACCCCTTCCTTGAGCCGTCTCATCGCCCACATAATAGCGTATGAGACTCATTCTCATTTATGCTGCGCAATGAAACCGACTTCGTCGTGAAGTCGGTATCGACGTGCCCAGGCACGTCCACCGTCATCGTAGCCAACCCGGTTGCGTCAGTCAAGGCAATCGGCTAGGATGCGCCGCCCTCGGCAACAGGTTTCAGGCTCGCCAGGATCTCCTCGGCGCGCGCGCGCGCGGCGTCCATCTTCGGATACCGGATGCTCCTGTAGCCGCGAGCCTCATCGGGGCAAGAGAGCACGTCCACCCACGCCGCGTACTCGTGGTCCCCGCGGCACTGGAACTCGTCCACGCGCGCGAGGTACCAGTCGCGGAAGTCCTTCTCGCGTCGATGCCACTGCGGCAACAGGCGGCGCAGGAACTTCGCGCGCTTCATCCATTCGAGCTGCCAGTCCTTCGACGTCCATCGGAACTCGATGTCTCTGCCAAAGACGGTGAACGATGGTCGGTTCAGATGAGAGTAGTGGATCGTGTCGCCATTCGCGGGGTTGATGTCGTAGCGCGCCCGATCCCGCGCGCGCTTCTCCTCGCTGGTCAGCAGGTGCGCGACGTAGACCTCGTCCTTGATGCACATGACGCGGTGGAGCCCCCGAATGACCGCGAGCGTCGCCGCCCAGCCCCGCGATGCGCCGTCTTTGAGGTGCACGTCGAGCACGTGGTCGGCATACAGCCTCGCGTATTCGATGTCCTCATGCTGGATCAGGTCGTACACGCACTGCGCGAAGAACCGGTGATCGACGTCGTCGAGCTCCAGGCGGTCAACGCATTGCTGCACGAGGTCTTGGTATTCGAGCGCCAGCGACTCGCCGTCCTCTCGCTTTCGCACGGAACGCGCCAGAATGCGTGATTTGTCCCGAACCAGGTCCTTGCACGTCTGCGCCTGCGGCGGTCCGAAGAGAGAGGGATGCGCCACCGCCATTCTGCCGATGCGGAACGCCTTCAGGTTGGCATCGATGTCCGACCGAGGCACGGAGTTCTCGATCGCCCATACGAGCGCATCGAGCGAGAGTGGCAGGTTCCCGAGTTGGTAGGCAGCGCCCAGCAGCATCAGATTCGCGTAGAGCTTGTTCCCGAAGTAGCGCTCGGAGTGGGCGGAGAAGTCGGTCGCGAAGTAGCCCCCGTCGGCGACCGACGCGCGGATGGTGTCCTCCAAATCGGCGACGTCGAAGTGCGCCTTGCCGACGAGCATCGGGATCGTCGGAGTCCGGCTCGTGTTCACGACGACGCGCGTCCGGTCTCGCGAACCGACGCACATCCTCCCGCCGGGGTCGAGCGCCCGAGCCGATTCCAGCGCGTCGATCCCCAGCAGGACGTCGGCTCTGCCTGCCGGGATGATCGGCGACAGCACGGCGTCGGACTTCGAGAGGATGACGTGGGCGAACACGCTGCCGTTGCGGATCGCCAAGCCCTTCTTGTCGCAGAACTGGACGCGGTACCCCTGTCGGAACGCTGCCTGCACCAAGATCGCCGAGATGACGCCGATTCCCATGCCGCCCACGCCTGCCGCATAGATGGCGAACGTCTCGTCGAAGTCGCACGGAGTCGGCTCTTCGACGGTGTCCAACGGGAAGTCGCGCTGCGCCTTGGGGGCTTTCCGCTCGACGGTCACGACCTCGAACGCCGGGCAGGCGTGGACCTTCGTGCATGCGGAGTCGCCGACGCACGTCGAGAGGTCGGTGACGATCTTGGGCCCATAGTCGGTCTCGACGATGTTGAGCGCCGGGCATCCCGTCGCCTGGGTGCACGCCAGGCAGAACTCGCATGCCTCCGGCGTGATGTTGATGAACCGGTCCGACGCCACGAATCCGCGCTCGCGCTCCTCCTGACGCCGTGCGCGCCGCAGCCGACGGTGGTACGTGATCCCGCATTCCTTGTCGGCGATGATGATCTTCACGCCGTCCTGGAGGATCGTCTTCTCGAGCAGCCGACGGTATGCAACGTAGTCCGCAGGATCCGTACGGACGATCAGCAGATCGGTCGTGCCCGCCAGCCCGGAGACGACCCGCTCGATGTCCTGGGCGACCGTCGGATTGCCCATCAGATCGCGCTCGAGTCCGGGAGTCGTCTGGTGACCCGTCATTGCCGTCGTCTTGTTGTCCAAGACGATGTAGGTGATGTCCTGCCCGTGCTTGATCGAATCGGAGATCCCGATCATTCCGCTGTGGAAGAAGGTCGAGTCCCCGATGAACACGACCTGCTTATTCGTGATGAAGGGGTCGATCCCGGCTCCCGTTCCGCCGCCGCCAAGCCCCATTCCAGCCAGGTTGTGCATCAGGTGCTGGAAGGGATCGTACTTGAACATGACGTAGCACCCGATGTCGCCGTGGAACACGAGCTGAATCGGGTCCATGCCGTGGTGATGGCGCATGTAGTCGGCATCGGCGAAGTCGTGGACGATGTTCTCGAGCACGACGCCGGAGTCGCGGTGCGGGCATCCGGGGCAGTAACCCGGCGTCCGAAGCGGCAGTGCGGGCGAAGACCCGGAGGGAACCGCCGCGACGGACGCCGAACCGGTTCCGTTGCCGTCGGCGCTCGCCGGGGCGTTATCGCGCAGCCGGGCGAACAGCGGATGGAGCGCCGCTGCGATGGAAGTGGGTGTCAAGCCGAGCGTGTCGGGCAATCCCGGAAGTCCGAACGGGAGCCGCTTGCCCCAGACGCGGGGAGCCCGAAGCAGCGTTCCGTCACGCAGCATATCGGCTACAGCCGACTTGACCGCCGACTCGAGCAGACCGCGACGTTCCTCGACGACGACTAGGTGCTCAGCACGGCTGGCAATATCGACGATGCTCTCAGAATCCAGCGGATAGGTCATGCCGAGTTTGAGGATCGGGTACTCGCCGGAGAGGCCCATCTCGTGCAGCGCGTGCTCGAGGTACAGGTACGCCGCCCCAGCCGTGACGAACGCGACCGGTGCGTGCGCGTCGGCGTTCACGATGCGGTTCAGCCCCGCCTTCCGCGCCAGATCGACCGCCATCGGCAGCCGTCGGGCAGCCATGTCCCGCTCGAGGCGCGCGGTATCGGGCGGAAGGACGATGCGGTCATCGAGAGCGATCTGGTCGGGATCGATCGTCAGGGGCTTTTCAGGCGAGACGGTCAACGGAGGATGGGGGCGGAGTTCGACCACGCCGCCGCCATCTGCCTGATGGGTCGTGATGATGTAACCGACGTAGAGCGAGGCTTCGGAGGAGATGTCGAGGGCGACGCCGACCCAGTCTTTGATTTCCTGAAAGGTCGATGGCTCGATGGTCGGCACGAACAGATGCTGCGCGATGTAGCGCGAGTCCACGGGAACCTGGGTCGAGTCCGAGTGGGGGTCCTCGCCCATCACGATGACAGCGCCGCCCTGCGTCCCGGCGATGTTGCCGATGGCGATCGCGTCAGCCGCCACGTGAACGCCGACGCTCTTCATGAACGCGATGGCGCGTACCGGGCCCATCTGAGCGCCGTTCAGACGCGCCGCACCCAGCGCCTCATTGTTGGCGAGTTGAGCAACGACGCCGTGTTCCTTGAGAGCCGGTCCCAGGCGCTCGACGACATCGAACACTTCGGCGATGGGGGAGCCCGGGTAGCCCGTCAGCAGACTGGCTCGACCCTCGAGCGCGCCTTTGACGAGCAACTCGCACCCCGTGTACACGTTCGTGCCGTGCTCGAGCAGCATGCGGTCGCTCATAGGCTCACGTCCTTACGAGTCGTCGCCATCGAACCAGGGCTTCGCCAATCACGACGTGAGGGACCGCGACGCAAGCAGTTCGTGCGCGTGGGCGCGGCTGGTGACACTATCGCCTCCGAGCATGCGCGCCAGCTCGGACACTCGCTCGTCGTCCGTCAGGCGTTCCACAGTCGTCACCGTACGCGCCGAGGACCCGTCGCCCTCGACATGCTTAGCCACGCGGAAGTGCCTATCTGCCCGAGACGCGATCTGCGGCAAGTGCGTGATGCAGATCACTTGGCGCGTCTCGGCGAGCTGTGACAGCTTTGTTCCGACAATCGCTGCCGTGGACCCGCCAATGCCGGTGTCGATCTCATCGAAGACCAGCGTTGGCACGCGGTCGACGTCGCTCAGAACCGTCTTCAGCGCCAACATCACTCGCGAGATCTCGCCGCCGGACGCGATCCGGTTCAGAGGCTTCAGGGCTTCGCCGACGTTGGGGCTGATAAGGAACTCGACGGCGTCCAAACCCGTGGCACTCAGGTTGTAGCTCCGCTCGTGCCGCCGAAGCAAGCCGCTCTCCGACTCGTCCTGCGTCACAGACACGCGGAACGCGGTACGCTCCATGCCAAGCTCTGCCAACTGCGCTTCGACACGCTCCTCGAGGGCGCTTGCCGCTGTTTGCCGCGCATCGGACAGCGCGAACGCCATGCGTCCCGCCTCTCGGAGCGCCGATCTCAGGTTCTCGCGGACCCGCTCGATCTCGGCGCTTCCGGTCGTCAGTGAGGACAGCCTCGCCTGCGACTCCGCCAGCCGCGCAATGGCGTCCGTCAGCGTTCCGCCGTACCGTCGTTTGAGCTCGAACAGGAGCACGAGGCGGTCTTCGACCTGCGACTTGCGCTCCGGGCTGAACTCGACGCTGTCGCGGTACTGGCGCACACGCGTCGCGATGTCCTCTGCCTCATAGAATAGCGCATCCAGCCGCGATTCGGTCTCCTTGAGCGATTCGTCGAACTGGCGAAGCGACCGTATCTCTTGGAGCGCGACCCGCAAGTTCTCCAGCACGGAACCGGGTACTCCCGGTCCCAGGTGTCCGAAGAGCGATTCTGCCGTGGCGCGGAGCGTCTCGGCATTCTGGAGCCGGCGACGTTCCGCCTCGAGTTCGACGTCCTCATCCGGGCGGAGGTCGGCTCGACCCAACTCCTCGACTTCGTGTTCCAGGTATTCGCGCTCACGGAGCGTCTCGCGCTGCTCCTGCTGCAACGCGCGCAGTTCGGACCGAAGAACCTGGATGCGGGCGTGCGCCTCCGACAGCCTGGACCGATCAGCAGCCACTCCGGCGAAGTCGTCGAGGAAGGTCAGGTGCTCCTCGGTTCTGAATAGCGATTGGTGCTCGTGCTGACCGTGGAGGTCCACCCACGCCTCGCCGAGGGCTTTGAGGAGCGTCGTCGTCGCGAACTGATCGTTGATGTAGACGCGGCTCCTGCCGGACGACGCGAGCTGCCTCGCAACGATCACCGTGTCTTCGTCGTCGACCGTCAAGCCATACTTCGTCAGCAGCTCCGCCGTGGGTTCGGGGATGCGCGCCTCGAATGCGGCTCCCACGCGCGCCGATTCCTCGCCGGTGCGAACCAGGTCCGGCGTCCCTCGACCGCCGAGCACGAGCCCGAGAGCGCCGAGGATGATCGACTTGCCGGCTCCGGTCTCGCCCGTGAGGACGTTCAGCCCGGGCCCGAACTCGATGGCGAGCTCATCGATGACCGCGAGGTTGTGGATCCGGAGTTCCGTCAGCACTTCGAACACCCTCGCCCTCGGCGCCCTGCGGTAGGCTGCCGAGGTGGAGCTTCGCGCGCAGCACGCCGTAGAAGTCGCGTTGACGCGAACGGATCAGACTGATCGTTCGGTCCGACAGCCATACGTCGATCTCACATAACTCGGTGAGCGGATACTGCTCCTGACCGTCCGCCCGAAGTGTTCCGCGCGGCGCGGCGGATCGGACGACGACCCGGATGCGGGAAGACCCCCTTGCCACGAAGGGTCTCATCGCCAGAGCGAATGGGCAGATCGGCGTGAGAAGGATCGCATCGCTGCCGGGATCGATGATGGGACCGCCCGCGGACGAGTTGTATGCCGTCGAACCCGTCGGGCTGGACACGATCAAGCCATCTCCGTTGTACGTCACGAAATAGGACCCGTCAATGTACGTGTCGAGACAGATGAGGTGGCTCTCCTCGCGCACGACGACGTCGTTGAGCGCGTGTCCCGACGCGCGCTGTGCGCCGTCGTCGCAGACGACGTATTCGAGCATCCGGCGCTCATCCACCTCGAACTTGCCGCCCAAAGCGGACGATAAGGCGTTGTAGAGTTCGCCGCGCGCCACTTCGGTCAGGAATCCCAGGTTCCCCAGGTTCACGGCGAGGATCGGAACCGCCTCCGCGCCGGGCGTGCGCGAAACGCTCAGCAACGTGCCGTCACCCCCCAGCACGACCAGCAAGTCCGACTCGCTCACCACCTCCCCGATGGGCGACACGCCGTCCGGCTCAAGGGTTTCGCCCACCGACGGCAAGTGGACACGAGCGATCTTCGCGCCAATGCCGCGCGATCCGAGCCATTCCCGCGCCTCGAGCGCCGTCGAGAGGGCGTCGGGAATCCGAGGATGGACGATGATGCCAGCCTGTCGAATCTCGGTGTTCATAGGAATGCCTTGAGTGCGAGGAACCCCGCGATCAAGAGCACGGTCATCGCGACAGCGACAGCATCGAAGTGCCGCTCGATCCACGGCTTCAGCGACGGACCGAACAGACGCAGTGTGCCCGCGACCAAGAAGAACCGCCCGCCTCGACCGACGACCGACGCGGCGACGAGCATCGCAATCGACACCGTGCCGTTCATCCCGGCAAGGATCGTGAAGACTTTGTACGGGATCGGCGTGAACCCCGCCGTGACGATGGCGAGGAAGGCGTTCGCCTGGTACATCGCCAGCACTTCCTGCGCCTTCTCCGTCACACCGTAGAACTCGAGGATCGACCGGCCGATCGTGTCGTACAGCAGGTAGCCGATCGCCCAGCCACCGATGGCGCCCAGCACCGAAGCGGTCGTGCATACCAACGCGAAACGAAGCGCCTTTCTGGGCGCCGAGCCCGCGAGCGGGATCAGGAGCACGTCGGGAGGAATGGGGAAGAACGACGCCTCAGCGAACGCGATGGCGAACAGCCACGACGTCGCTCGGCGGGATTCGGCGAGCGCTTCGACTCGGTCCTTCTGCCTGCGAAGCCATCCGAGGACGCCTCGGCGACCTTTGGCTTGCGGCTCGGACGGTCCAGCGACCCCTGCGCTCGGTTCGTTCGCCAACAGCAGGCTCCTCAGCAGCGCCGTAACGGTATGACCACGTATCCAACGCGACCATCAGCCGATCCCGATGTGATCGAAACCTGGTCGGGTCGCTTCACGGCTCCCATTCGCGCAGCGGCTCCAGAGACTCATAGTGCGTCATGTCCGCGTGCAGCGGTGTGATCGAGACCCATCCGGTGCGCAGCGACCCGAAGTCCGTGTCGTCGCGGTCGTCGATCTCGACGCGAGCGCCGCCGATCCAGTAGTACGGAACGCCTTCCTTGTCGAGTCGCGTTTCGACATGTGTCGTGTACGGCGCGGGGTCCTGACGCGTCACGCGGACGCCCTTCACGGCGTGCAAGGGCAGATTCGGCACGTTGACGTTCAACAGCACTCCTGGCGAAAACGCGCGCACCAACGCGGTCTTCACGATCCGCCGGGCGAACTCGCACGCGGTGTCCCAATGGGCGTCCACTGAGCGCGACAGCGAAACGGCAATCGACGGGAGCCCCAGGAACGCGCCCTTGCGCGCGGCAGCGACCGTGCCGGAGAAGTGGACGTCGTGACCGAGGTTCTCTCCGTGATTGATGCCGGCAACCAGCAGTCGCGGCGCTTCCGGCAGCAACGCGCCAATCGCCAGGTCCACGCAGTCCACGGGCGTCCCGTCGACGGCGACCCGTCCCGGAGCCACGTCCTTCGCACGCAGAGGTCTCGAAAGCGTGATCGCCATGCCGATTGCGCTCCGCTCGCGGTCCGGAGCCACGACGAACACGTCGTCGAGCGTCGACAGGGCATCGGCGAGGTGGTTGATCCCCGGAGCGTGGATCCCGTCGTCGTTCGTGATGAAGATCATTCGTGCCGTCCATCGTGGGTGACGCTAGCGGTCAATCGCGCCGGAACGCGGCACAGGCTCCGAAACAAGAGTTGCGTGAAGCGGTGCATCTCGCGTAGGGCGCGCACGTGGCTCGTTTGTCCGGAGTAGATCGTCGAGACGTCCACGGACTCGATGCGGAACCCGAGCCTGCCGGCGATGATGAGCAGCTCCGACTCCGTCTCGTAGCCGGTCGTGGTCAGCAGAGGCAGGATGTGCCTCAACGCGTCGCACCGGATCAGGCGATAGCCGCACTGGAAGTCCTGCACCGGCTGCCCGCACAGCCATGTGCCCACGGCGGAGACGAGCGCGTTGTTGGCGCGGCGGTGCAGCGGCATCGTCGAGCGGCGGCGGGCTCGGCTCCCCACCACGATCGGGGCTCCGGTGTGCAGGAAGCGCTCTACGAGTTTGCCCATCTCGCTCGGAAGGTGTTGACCGTCTGCGTCCATGGTGACGACGGCGTCGAAACCATCGCGCTGAGCCTGGGCGTATCCCGTCCGAAGCGCCCCTCCCTTGCCTCGGTTCACGTCGTGCGTCAAGACGGATGCGCCGGAGGCGAGCGCCTTCTCGCCGGTTCGGTCCGTGGAGCCGTCGTCAACCACGTACACGTGCGGTATGGCGGCGCGCGCCTCCTCGACGACGGCTCCGATATACGGTTCAGCGTTGAGGGCAGGGATGATGACGCACAATCGCACGGCGCTCGACCTTCCGCGACGACTGGAAGCGGCGCTATCGGGCTCCGGCTAGGACCCGACTCGAAGCCGCGCGAAACGCCGCCTCCCGACCCTCAGGACCATGCCGTCCTCCGGGACGAAGTCGAGCGACGGGTCGGTGATGCGATGGTCGTTGAGCGAGACTGCGCCCTGAGTGACCAACTGACGAGCGTCTCGGTTGCTCGTGGCGAAGCCCGCCAACGTCAGGAGCCGGACGATCCAGAGCTCGCCGTCGGTTAGGGCGTCGGACGGCACACGCAGATCCGGCATATCGTCGGGTGTCTCGTGCTCACGGAAGACGCGAAGAAACTCCGTCTTCGCGGCGTCCCCAGCCTCGGAGCCGTGATAGAGGGTAACGATCTCGGCGGCAAGGCGCAGTTTGGCGTCCATCGGGTGCAGGGCGCCGTCTTCGACGTCCTGCATCATGCCGCTGATCTCGTCGGCGGGAAGGTCCGTGCAGAGCCGGTAGTAGGCTTCCATGGCGGCGTCTGGCACGGACATCACCTTGCCGAACTGCTCTGTGGGCGGCTCGTCGATGCCGATGTAGTTTCCGAGCGATTTGCTCATCTTCTCGACGCCATCCGTGCCCACGAGCAGAGGCATCAGGACGACTGCCTGTGGAGCCTGCCCTGCCTCGCGCTGTAGGTCGCGCCCGACCAGGTTGTTGAACTTCTGGTCGGTGCCGCCCATCTCGATGTCGGCGCGGACCGCGACGGAGTCCTGTCCTTGGCACAACGGGTACAGGATTTCGTGGATGTGGATGGGCTCGCCGGCTTTGTATCGATTCGTGAAGTCGTCGCGTTCCAGCATCCGAGCGAGAGTGTACTGCGACGACAGCCGGACGACGTCGGCGAAGTCCATCTTCCCCAGCCAGTCGCCGTTGAAGGTCACTTCGGTCTGCGCCGGATCGAGGATACGGTAGAGCTGCTGCTCGTAGGTTCTGGCGTGCTCGCGGACCTCGTCACGGCCCAACATCGGTCGTGTCTTGGACTTCCCCGTGGGATCGCCGATCATCGCCGTGAAGTCGCCGATGATCAGACAGACCGTGTGTCCGAAGTCCTGAAACTGGCGCAGTTTGCGGAGTACAACGGCGAACCCGAGATGGATATCGGAAGCGGTGGGATCGATGCCCAGCTTCACCCGCAGCGCTCGGTTCTCACGCGCCGCGAGGAGCAGCTTGTCGCGCAAGCCGACTTCGGGAACGACTTCCTCCACGCCCCGCATCAGCAGCCGCAACTGCTCGTCAATCGGTACGGTTGAGGTTGGGGGCACTGTCGGGCTCGCAGTGGGTAGCGGTCTTCTTCGGCATGCGCAGAGAGCCGGCGGCAGCTATTGTAGCGGAGCGCACAAAGCTCTGTCAACGCTCGCCCAGACGGCAGCATGCGCGTGCGCGCCCGCGCAACCTGCGCCGGAACCGAACCGTTCCTTTGACGCACCCATGCCACCATGGTAGGATTGCCATCGATTTCCCATCGATCTCCCTCTGCCAACGACGCGCCAGCCGTTCCGGAGACATGACGTTGCCAGCGAACAATCCAGACATCTACGACATCACGATCGTCGGCGCGGGCCCAGTCGGTCTGTTCGGGGCGTTCTACGCAGGGATCCGCGAGTGCCGGACGAAGATCATCGATAGCCTGGCGGAACTCGGCGGACAACTCACGGCGCTCTACCCGGAGAAGTACATCTACGACATGCCTGGGTTCCCCAAGGTGCTCGCCAAGGACCTGGTGAAGGAACTGGTGGAGCAGGCGATGTGGAAGGACCCGACGGTCTGTCTGGAAGAACAAGCGCAGAAGCTGGACTACGACGAAGCGACTGGCATCTACCGCTTGGTGACGAACGTCGCCGAGCACTTCAGCCGCACCGTGATCGTCTGCGCTGGGATCGGGTCGCTGCTGCCGACCCGCCTGGACAAGCCCGGTGTCGAGGAGCTAGTCGGCAACGGCGTCTCTTATGTGGTACGCAACCCGGATCAGTTCGCAGGCAAGGACGTTGTCATCGTCGGAGCCGGCGACTCGGCGGTCGATTGGGCGCTCTACATGGCGCCGATCGCCAAGAGTCTCAACCTGGTGCATCGCCGCGACGTCTTCCGCGCGCACGAGGGCAGCGTTCGCCAGTTGATGCAGACGAACATCCCGATGCACCTGTTCTGGGAGGTCGAGAAAGTGCACGGCACGGATCGTCTCGAGTCCGTGACGATCCGCAGCAACAAGACCAAGGAAACGCAGACTCTCAAAGCCGACGCACTGCTCATCAACATCGGCTTCAAGTCGGATCTAGGACCCATTCAGGACTGGGGGTTGGAGGTGGACGAGAAGGGCGGGATCCTCGTCTCGCGGCACATGGAGACGAACCGGCCCGGCGTCTTCGCGGCGGGGGATGGCGCGTCGTTTGACGGCAAGCTCAAGCTGATCGCCACCGGCGTCGGCGAAGTCGCCATCGCCGTCAACTACGCCAAGTTCCACATCGATCCGACGAGCAAGGTCTTCCCAGGACACAGCAGCGAGATGGCGCTGCGGTAGCGCGCGACTCCTCCGTCACGCCCGCCCGGCGGCTAGCCGACCTCCTGCCCGTCGAGCATCCCAACCTCGATATTCGCCTCTTCGCGCGTCTCGATCCGTGCGACGCGCCCGTCCTGCACGTGGAAGATGCGGTCGGAAACGTCCAGCATTTTCATGTCGTGCGTCGCCGTGATGATCGTGACGCCCTTCTCGGCGTTCATGCGTCGCAGCAGCTCGATGATCTCCAAGCCCGTCTTCGTGTCGAGGTTCCCGGTCGGCTCGTCTGCCAGCAGGATCGAGGGGTCGTTCGCCAGAGCCCGCGCGATGGCGACACGCTGCTGCTGCCCGCCCGAGAGCTCGGGCGGTTTGTGCTGGTACCGTTCGCCCAATCCGACCGATGCGAGGATCTCAAGCCCCTTCTCGACGGCGTCATCGGTCGTGGCTCCGGCGAAGATCATCGGCAGCGTGATGTTCTCCAACGCCGTCATGACCGGGATCAGGTTGAACGTCTGGAAAATGTAACCGATCTTGCGGCACCGGAGCCAAGCCAGCTCGTAGGCGTCCAACTGGGCGATGTCCACTTCGTCGATGTAGACGCGCCCTTCGGTCGGCTTGTCGAGTCCGCCGATCATGTTGAAGAGCGTGGACTTGCCGGAACCTGAGGGCCCGACGATGGAGATGTACTCCCCTCGACGCACCTCCATGTTCACACCGCGCAACGCCTCGACGACGACGGTGCCCATCTCGTAGCGCTTGATGACATTGCGAACACGGACGGCATTCTCAATCGGAGCGTGCGGCTCCGCGGGAACGGTTCCCGGCTGTGCGACGGCGGCCGCATCCGACATAGTCAAGCCCTTCCCTTGGACTTCCTTCTGTTGCCCTTCGATGTCTTGCGTCCGCCGCCAGGGCGGTTCTTCGCGTCAGCCCCTGACTGAGTGGAACGCGACTCAGGAACGGCGAATCCGAGCATCCCGCGACGACCCAGCACTCGGAAGAACTCCGCGAGCGACGCCTCCGCCTCGCGGCGCGTCAACTGGAACCGCCCGCTCAGCTCCTGCGCGATCTGCTCGAACGTCGATTCGCCGTCACAGCGCTCCCAGACGAACGACCCGACATCGTCCAATGTGACCACGCGCTTGTTCGGCAGGCTCATCGCGCGGATCAGCCAGCGCATGTGACGCTTCTGGTCCGCCGGGATGATCAGCGAGACCTCGCCGCCATCCTCCTTCATCCACTCCACGAGCGAGTTGCGGATCGGAACCGACTGGAGGACCTCGCCGCGCGTCCTCTGGAGTCGCGGGCGCTTCTTGAGCCGCAACGCGTAGAGCACACGGTCCAACCCGCCAGCCATCGACGTCACACTCTCGCAGCCGACTGCGACGGGATGCTGAAAACGATCCCGTCCACCAGCGGCGTCGGGTCCGGTTTGCCGGACGCGCGAACGACGAAGATGCGGTTCCGATCCGGGTCGTACCACATCCGCGCCATCGTCCGGCTTCGCCGGAACAGCTGATCCCACCCGCGCGACGCCCCGATATCCCAGCGATCCACGCGATCTAGCACGCGAGCGGAACGACCGTCCATCGTCATCTGGACGGGTTCGAGCCCCGTCGTCGGCTCCAAGACGAAATGAGTGCCTCGCAACGACTTCGCGTAGGCGCGCCGGAACCATGCCTCCAGCGATCCGCCGCGCAACGCCTGATCCGCGAGTCCGTACCGCTCGACGGCGATTCGGCTCGACCCGTCCGTGAATGAGAACAGGATGTACCCGTTCAGGAGCTGCAGCTTGTCCAGTCGGTAACGTCGTGGGACCTCGACCTCGAACCCGTACGCCGTCCAGAGATTGCGGCTCGTGTCGGAGTGGTCCCGCAGCGACCGCAGAACCCGCATCGCCGTCTGCCGAAACGCGGGCTCACCGGGCGAGGCGATCACCTGCGACATCACGATCCGTCGGCACTTCGAGCACCGCCAGATGACCCCGTGCGCCTGCAGCGCCCCCTTCCACGAGAAGAAGGTCAGCTCGCGATCCGCGTAGAAATCCTCGTTCGCGGCGAGGTCCGGGATCAGCGCCTGATCGCGTCTCACCTCGATCTGACCGACCTGGGCGCTGTACGCTTTGCGGATGCCTTTGAGGTACTCGTCAAGCGTCTTGCTGATGTCGAACTGCCGCTGGGAGTGCGCCCGCCACTTCAGTTCGAGTCGCGGATGGTTCGCATCGTCCAGCCGAAGGTAGCCCTGGTCGGGGTCATGCTCCTTGGGGATGCCGACGAGCTCCCACTGCGACGGGACCTCCGCCTGGAGCCCCTGCCATCCGAATCGGGCCCAACCCTCTTCCGACATTGGCGCTCCGATGCGAGATCGCGGCGCGGGCCGCTAGAACGGCTTGACGATGACTGCCTTCTGGATCAGGTCGATGGATACCCCCGCCATCGCGATGAGCGCCAGTCCGCACCAGAAGCCCGCCAGCAGAACCGGGTTGTACCGCGCCCATCGGTTCCTGCCGTACCGCTTGATCATCACGTAGCGCCCGATGATCGCGCCGACGAACTCCAGAAGCGACCCGCCCGGATCGCCCCCGAGCCCCCAGATGACGCCGTACCCCGCGATGTTGCGGAAGGGCACGTGGGACACGATGGTCAGCCCGTACGCCGCCAGCGAGACGATGAATCCGATGCTGATGTACTGGAACCGGATCGCCTGAAGCTGCTCCGAATGTCCGTCTCGGAGCGCTGTGATCCACAAGGCGCGCTGCGTCGCGTAGAGGGGCCACCAGGTCTGCGCGAACTGGTATTGCGCGGACGGGATGGGAGCCAGCTTCCAGATGAAGTGCCACGCCAGAATGCCCGCCAGCAGCAGGATGGGCCACGCGATCAAGTCTGCGGCGATCTTGCTGGTGAACGTCGTGCCGGTCAGCTCCAGAATCCGCCAGCCCTGCGTCTCGCCGCCGTAATCCTCGTTCGGGAAGGGAGCGAACCAGATGTCGACGTCCTCATACTTGCTCAGGACGATGGTCGCTTCGAGCATGTACGGGATGTCGAACAGAGGTCGGCTCATGATGCCGAACGCCCGCGCGTTCACGTATGAGTGCAACGGCGTGTAGATGAATGCGAAGAAGGCGAGGAACTTCAGGGGGAACCCGGGGATGAGTCGGTGGACGACGTACACGTACCCGCCCATGCCGATGATCCACAGACCCAACGACACGAGCACCGGGAAATCGCCTCTGCCAGGAGGAGCCTTGAACGTGCGCTGCAACCCTCCGCGCTGGCGACGCATCCGAAAGAACATCGGGATCATCGTCAGGAAGCCGAGCGCCGCGACCGCGAAACTCTTCCCGATGCCGAAGCTGAACCAGAAGTCGAGGCTGTTCCGCAGACCCGTGACCCGGACATCCATGCCCGGTTCCCACGTGTGCAGGATGTCCCGCGAATGGAGCCACGGATTCAAGAAAAAGGTCGAGAAGACCCGGACGACGAAGTTGGCGATGACGATGGGTAGCGGCAGGACGAATCCGTGCAGGATCGCGGCGGCATCGGTCGTGATCGCCAGCGTTCCCGTCGGGGCAAAGCCCTCGATGCTCTGCGTGAAGTCGAT
>Ga0194120_10002067_pt1 | contig 35173 bp, 31 predicted proteins | sample TA2MahCa65mmetaG_FD_148642 | JGI IMG/M metagenome (GOLD analysis project Ga0194120, IMG submission 148642) | Freshwater microbial communities from Lake Tanganyika, Tanzania - TA2015019 Mahale Deep Cast 65m | ecosystem: Environmental > Aquatic > Freshwater > Lake | place: Tanzania: Lake... | reverse complement strand
GTGGAACACAGAGCAACATGAATGTAAACGAAGTGATTGCCTATCGCGGACATGTACTCAAAGGTGGAAAGCTTACCGATAAGGAAAAATTTCTTCATCCGAATGATGACGTTAATAAATCCCAGTCTTCCAACGATACTTTTCCAACTGCAATGCATATTGCAGCTTATACCGTACTCGTAGAAAACACCATTCCGGGTGTAAAAAAATTAAGAGATACACTTGCTAAAAAAAGCAAGCAATTCATGAAAATTGTCAAGATAGGTCGTACGCATTTTATGGATGCAACGCCATTGACAGTAGGACAGGAATTCAGCGGTTATGTATCCCAATTGGATCATGGGTTAAAAGCCATTAAAAATTCATTAGCGCATCTTCGCGAGTTAGCCTTGGGAGGAACAGCAGTAGGCACCGGAATCAATACACCAAAGGATTACGATAAGAACGTAGCCAAGCATATTGCCAAACTAACCGGCTACCCATTTATTACAGCAGAGAATAAGTTTGAGGCATTAGCTGCACACGATGCTATAGTGGAGGCCCATGGTGCCTTGAAAACCGTAGCTGTTAGTCTAATGAAAATTGCCAATGATGTTCGCATGCTTTCTTCAGGACCACGTAGTGGTATTGGCGAACTATTTATTCCGGATAACGAACCTGGTTCTTCCATTATGCCGGGTAAGGTAAATCCCACGCAATGTGAGGCGCTCACCATGATTGCTGCACAAGTATTGGGAAATGATGTTGCGATTAATATCGGTGGGGCATCTGGTCACTTTGAATTGAATGTGTTCAAACCGGTAATGATTTACAATTTCCTACACAGTGCTCGATTGATTGGCGAGGGTTGTGTGTCCTTTAATGATAAGTGCGCTGTTGGTATTGAACCAATTCAAGCCAATATCAAAAAGCATGTTGACAATTCCTTAATGTTGGTCACAGCATTGAACACTAAAATAGGTTATTACAAAGCTGCCGAGATTGCCCAAAAAGCACATAAGCAGGGAACTACTCTAAAGCAAATGGCCATTCAACTGGGTTATGTTACCGAAGCAGAGTTTGACCAGTGGGTACGTCCGGAGAATATGGTTGGTAAAATAAAATAAGCATGTCTAAGAAAAACCAACTAGTTCTTTTGATCTTCCTGATATTGGCGGCTGATCAGTGTCTAAAGTTTTGGGTTAAACTTTACCATCCCACCGGTGAAATTGTTCGTGTATTTGGAATGGATTGGTTTCGTTTGCATTTTATAGAAAACCCGGGAATGGCTTGGGGATGGAAATTTGGAAACGAAACAGGCAAGGCTATTCTTACCTTGTTTAGATTAGTGGCCGTAGTTGTTGGTGCCTGGTATTTGGGAAAATTTATCAGAGTGAAATACACTTTTGGTTTTTTGATTTGCGCAGGATTGATATACGCCGGAGCCGTTGGAAATTTAATTGATAGTCTTTTTTATGGAGTGATCTTTGACAAAGGATTGCATTACAGCCCTATTCTCAATGACTATATTGGATACACCGGTATTGCTCAATTTTCAACAACGGGCTACTCCTCTCTTTTACACGGTAGCGTAGTGGATATGTTATACTTTCCAATAATTCAAGGTCATTTTCCCGGTTGGGTTCCATTTGTTGGGAATAATGCTTTTGAATTTTTTAGTCCCATTTTCAATATTGCTGATGCCTCCATTTCTGTTGGCGTAATTATTCTTTTTTTATTCCAGCAAAAATTGATTAGAAAAGAATCACAGGAACTTCCTGTTACCGGAACTACTAATTCAAATGTTTCGGATCAAGCACAGGTGCTCTGATCAATCCTGAAAATAAACTCGCTTGACTCGTTGCGAGATTCCCGTTAGCATTTCGTAAGGAATCGTGTCTGCCCATTTTGCAACCTGCTCCACAGGAAGTTCCTTGCCAAACAAAATAACCTGGTCGCCAATCTGTGCAGAAGGGATATCTGTAATATCAACCATGAACATATCCATGCAAACATTGCCCAACAATGGAGCTAGTTTTCCCTGCACCAGTACCTGCCCTTTCCGATTTCCAAGACAGCGAGGATATCCATCCGCATAACCTACTCTTACGGTAGCCAAACGAGTGGGTCTGTCTACAATTGTTTTGCGATTGTAACCTACGCTACTGCCAGCAGGAATAGTTTTGATTTGAGCAATGGAAGAATACAAAGAAATAGCCGGGATTAAGTTAAGCGGCGCAGGTACTTCAACACCATATAACCCAATTCCAATTCTAACCATATCAAGTTGTAGTGATAAATGTCTGATTGCTCCAGCCGAATTAGCAATATGACAAATAAAACCAGTTCCCATTGCCGACTGCAGCAATTGGGTAAAGGATTGGTACAGCTCAAATTGTTGATAAGTGAAACTGTCTGCAGCAGGATCCTCACTGGCAGACAGGTGCGAAAAAACAGATTGAATTAAAAAGCTAGAAGTAGATGTTAATCGCTTTATTAAATGAGGCCACTCTTCTTCCACAAACCCCAGACGATTCATGCCCGTTTCTATTTCCAGATGTACCGGATAATTGGTAATACCCTGCCGTAGAAGAAATTGATCAAAGGATTCGAGTATGGAAACAGAAAACAATGTGGGTTCCAATTGATAATTTACCAGTGTTTCAAAAGCAGCTGGCTCACTATTCATGACTAAAATTGGCGTGGTAATTCCAGCTTTGCGAAGCTCCACTCCTTCATCTGCATAAGCCACGCCAAAATAATCCACTCCTTGAAATTGTAAAACATGTGCAATTTCAGTAGCTCCGCTTCCATAGGCAAAGGCCTTTACCATGGCCATTATTTTAGTGCCGGGCTTAAGTTGTTGACGATAGTTCGTGTAATTATGAGTAACTGCCTGTAGATTAATTTCCAATCTTGTTTCATGTACTTTTTCTTCCAGCATGGCAGCCACTTGCTCCAATCCAAAACTGCGAGCACCCTTGATCAAAATAATTTCGTCTCTGAATGAACGTATTTGTACTTGTGCAAGAAAAGTGGTGGTATCTGCATATTGTTCTAGTTGCCATAGGTTAGCCGTGTGCAACAGTGCTGCCCCGCTAACGGGACCAATAGTAATCAATCGAGTAATAGGCACTTGTTCCAACAGCGCTTGAATATCTGCATACAGCTTTTGAGGCTTGCCCCCCGCTTGCATAAGATCAGAAAGTATAACCGTGCGTTTCAAAGAACCTGCCTGTTGTTTTAAAAAGGCAAGTGCTATCTCCAGCGAATTTAAATCGGCACTATAGCTGTCATTGATCAATTGACAGTGGTTTACTCCCTTCTTTAAACTCAATCGCATGTCTACCGCACTAAGACTTTTCATTCGCTCGGCAATAGTTGACTCAGGTATTTTTAAAAACAATAATAATTCCCAACAGCTAATGGCGTTTTGGATAGAGGCCGCATCGGTAAATGGAATTTCTATCTTACCTCCCATTGGAAGTAGCTCCCCTTTGGCTGTAATAATCGCATAACTGCCTTTTGATTCAACCGAAACCAGCGTTAACGAAGGAGGTAATACAGCACGAGTAAAAAGTTTACGCTTTTCCGTTTCTTTTTCTTCATTGGACACAAATCCCTCCCGGTGAGCCTCTCCTATATTGGTCAGTATGCCAATAGTAGGTTGAATAACTTTTTCTAAGCGCTCCATTTCGCCAGGTTGCGAAATACCCGCTTCAAAAATGGCTAACTGATGATAGGACTTTAATTCCCAAACACTTAACGGAACTCCCAACTGAGAGTTAAAACTCTTGGGACTTCTTGCAATAGAATAATCGGACTGCAGTAATTGAAACAACCACTCCTTGACTATGGTTTTCCCATTGCTTCCCGTAATACCAATTACCGGAATGGAAAATTGCGATCGATGTGCGGCCGCCAGCTGCTGTAAGGCAGTAACGGCATCGGCAACTTTGATAAAGTTGGCCAATGGAAAAGGCGTAGTCTCTATGTTTTGAGTAATAACAAAACTGCGCAGGCCTTTTTGATAAAGTGCCTCTATATAGTCGTGGCCGTTTCTACGCGGTGTTGCAATAGCAAAGAACAGGGAGCGGGCCGGAGAAAATGCACGTCGGCTGTCAATGAGTAAATATTCTACAAGATGGTCCGTAACCACCGGCGATGTTGCGCCCATTAGCCTTATCACTTCTTGTATGGTATACAAAACAATTTGTTTATTGATCTGAGATACTATTATCCACTTGATCTGCCGGTAGTCCTTTTTTCTGGATAAAGAGGGAATAAAAAATAGATCCGCTTATGCAAATGGTAATTACACCCAAAGAAACAGCCACTTGAATTTGCTTTGGCATCCACTGGTTAATCCAGTGTTCTCCCAGCATTTTTATACCTATGAACACCAAGACAAGCGCAATCCCTTGCTGTAGATAATCAAATTTGCTTACCGCACTTCTCAATAAAAAGAAAAGCGATCGCAGGCCAAGTACGGCAAAAATGTTGGAAGTATAGATCACAAATCGATCGCGCGAAATCCCTATAACCGCCGGAATAGAATCCAGCGCAAAGATCAAATCAATGGAAGCTAGCATGATGATTACCACAAACAAAGTAGTGTAAACCGGTTTTCCGTTTTCCCGAATCATGAATTTTCCTCCACCATCGTGCGGAGCCAATGGTAAAAAACGCTTCAAGAATAAATACACCTTGCTATTTTGGGGATCGAACTCTTCTTGCTCGTTAGTCTTGAACATGTTAAATCCAGTGTATACTAGAAACACGCCAAAAACATATAAAATCCAATGGAATTTTTCCACCAGCACAACGCCAACGGTAATAAAAATAATTCTGAACACAATAGCCATGAGAATGCCAATCAACAATACGCGTCCATAATTTTTTTCCTTTACCGCAAAAGCAGAGAAGATCAGAATAAACACAAATATGTTATCGACGCTTAAGCTCCATTCCATTAAATAGGCGCTTAGGTACTCCAACGCTAATTGTTGACCTTTCTCCGCCCACACATAAACAAAAAAAGCAAGGGCAAGGCCCACCCAAAAAAATGTTTGCTTTAAGGCCTGCCGTATAGAGATCGTTTGGTCTTTTTTACTCATCAGCCCTAAATCAAAAAATAAAGCCAATAATAATACCAGGGCAAATATCAGATAGCTGATTTGATCAATGTTCATAATGTCCGCAAAGTTAGGTGCTTAATACGCCAGTTGTCTTTTCCGTATCACTTGGAATAATATTCCTCCGGCAATGATCAGTAAAAGTGGAAATAGAATAAGCAGTAATTGCACCCACAGTTTGTATTGATTTAATTTTTCGCCATCGAGTAATCTCAATCTGATTTCTTTAGCGCGTAATTGACTAATTGCAGGATTACTTATTAGATACTCCACACTGTTCAGTAAAAATTCTTTGTTGGCAACCGGGATAAAGTACCGACCAGCCCCTCCCCCTGTCTGGTATTCAAAAAAAGTGTAGGGATTCCATCCCATCTCTGTGGGCACCAAGGGTGCTTGAGGATCGTATGTGCCCTGCTGATCTACATCAGGAATGTAATCGTTCAAGACCAAGTCTCCATCGGCCACTAATAAAACACCGCCCTGTGATGATTGCGCAATAAAGGGAATTCCAGCACGCTTCATTGAGTCTGCCTGAGCACCAAATATTCGGTTTCTAAAAAGCGAAGGGATTTTTCCTTCCAGCAGCATGGCTACGGGAACCTCGCTGCGGTTGAATGATTTATTTTCCGGAATAGTACTGTTTTCGTTCAAAGAAATCAAAGCAGGCGTGCTGATAGTACGTGCTTGTGTAGAACTGGCCAAGAGTGGGGTTTTGCTGACACCAGGCGCTTCAACCGTATCTATGGAATTAGCAAATCGCAAACCCACATAACCAGCTGTCTTCAATTTATTATCTGCCGCAGGTGCACTTGCCAACGGAAAGTAGTTCCAAGGTAAAAATTCATTCTGCGGTTGATCGGTAGTACCTCCTACTTGAATATAACTTACCTCACACCGAAGGTCCATCACCAGGTCAGGATTTATTCTGGCACCATATCTAAAAAAAAGATCTCCTAGATTAAGGTCTCGGTCAAAAGCAACAATAGTGGGTTTTCGGCCAAAGCTATCCATCTCTGCAACCAGATTATCGATAAAGCAGAGCAATCTGCCCCCACGCATTACAAACTGATCAATTTTTAATTTATCAGCCTCACTGAATTGGAGCGTTGGTTTTACCAGCATCAACAGATCAACACCGGCTGGCACAGCTGGCTGACGGGTAAGGTCCAGTGTGCGTAACTCATAATCCTTTTGCAAAGCCATGCGCAACTGATAGGTACGTTGATCAGTGGGCTGGCCATGGCCAATTTCATAGGCAATTCCTGGCTTACGTGGATGTAAAAGTTTATCGATTACACTGGTAAATTGAAATTCCAATAAAGCTTCAGCCCTATTTATTTCTGTTTGTGAAATAGCTCTGCTGGCACCAGGCAGCAGTGTAACCAAAGCATGTTGTCCTTTGTATTGAACCAATGCAACAGGAAATAATATATTACTGCTTTGTCCGGCTTTTTTTTGAACGGTCAGATTAATATTTAATGCCCCCAAAGAAAGCAATGAATCTCTCCAGAGTTTGCCCTTTCCAACTTCTTCCAGTGGCGAAACAAATCGATATTGAAAAAAACCGGGGTTTTGTTTTTGTAACAAAGAAAGAAACTGTTCAGTGCTGGTGGCTAGTTTTTTAAAGCCTGAAGGAAATTCTCCTTTTAAAAAAACCGTGACCTCAATAGGGTCATTTATTTCTTTCAGTTGTTGACGGGTAACTTTATCGATAGTGTATCTGTTCTCCTCCGTTAGATCCAATCGCCAATCAGAAAGTGAAGCCATGCTATTCAATAAAACAAGGGCAAGGATTATTCCCAACCGGTTTGCCAATATTTTGTGTAGTATTTTTTTCATTTATCGAACACGGAGATTGTGGAGGGTAAATAAAAACAATAACAACAACAACGAACCGAAATAAACCAAGTCCCCAAGCACCAATAAACCACGGCTTATGCTTCTGTAATGAAAATCAATTCCCATCCACTCTATCAAATAATCCAATCCTGCAGGAATACCCGGGATCAGACTGATAGCATGAAAGCCATAATAAAGTACCGCCATAAATATCAGGGCCAACAAAAAAGCAACAATGGTATTGGCGGATAAACTACTACACCATATTCCTATAGCAGTAAACACCGCTGCCAAAATATAAAGTCCCAGATATGAACCCATAGTGGCACCCCAATCTAATCCGGGACCGGCAGAAAGCTCCTGCAATAAAAAAGCATAAAAAAAAGTAGGCATTAATGCTATAGCCACCACAGTGAAAGCGCTCAAGTATTTTCCCATCAATAATTGCCAAAAAGTGAGCGGCTGTGCAAGCAGCACTTCCCATGTACCTGTTCTGAATTCCTCTGCAAAACTCCACATGGTGATAGCGGGTGCCAATAGCAAAAGTATCCAGGGCGAAAGTTCAAAAAACCGATCTAATGTAGCGTACCCAAAATCAAGAATATTATCTTCAAACACAAATAACACCAATCCATTCACGATTAAAAAAATAACAATGGCAATAATGCCACTCAGGCTGCTGAAAAATTGAGAAATTTCCTTTCTGTATAAAGCCCACATATACTGCTAAATTACTAAGATCGCTACAACAATAAAGCCGCTTTGTAAAAAGCGGCTAATCTTTAAAAGGCTTTAACAGATTTAAACAGCAAAACTCTCTCCACACCCACAGGTACGGCTTGCGTTGGGGTTACTGAAAAAGAATCCTTTTCCATTCAATCCATCTGAAAAATCAAGTGTAGTATTAACCAGGTATAAAAAACTTTTCAAATCCGTTACTACACGAATACCATTGTCCTCAAATTCCTGATCCATGGGTTTTTTCTCATTGTCAAAATCCAGCTTATAGCTAAGACCTGAACAACCTCCGCCCACCACGCCAACTCTTAAAAAATAAGTTGGATCAGTGGCAACTCCTGCATCTATCATGAGTTGATTTACTTTTGCGCGCGCTTTATCACTTACATAAATGGTATTAGCCATTTCTGCAGGGGCAACAGAGGCGGTTATTGTTTCAGTAGACATGTATTATTCAACTAATTAATGAATAGCGCTCTCTTCAAATTGCAATTCTTCCAACCCATTTTTTTTACGGTAATCATTTATAGCCGCCTTGATTGCATCTTCGGCTAATACTGAGCAGTGAATTTTTACGGGAGGAAGATTCAACTCTTCCACAATGGTCATGTTATCAATCTTTACCGCATCCTCCACAGATTTACCCTTTAGCCATTCTGTAGCCAGAGAAGAAGAGGCAATAGCAGAGCCACAACCAAAAGTCTTGAACTTAGCGTCACGGATAACCCCTGTAGCTTCATCTACTTCAATTTGTAAACGCATTACATCTCCACACTCGGGAGCACCCACCAATCCGGTTCCCACGTTGTTTTTGCTTTTATCCAGTGTTCCCACGTTTTTGGGATGCTGATAATGATCAATTACTTTTTCTGAATATGCCATAGTATAAAATTATTAATTAATGATGCGCCCACTCAATGGTATTAATGTCAATGCCCTCTTTGAACATTTCCCAAAGTGGACTCATTTCTCTTAATTTGTTCACCGTATTGGTTACCTGTTCGATAGTATAATCAATTTGTTCCTCTGTGGTAAAACGTCCTAAACCAAATCGAAGCGAACTATGTGCTAGGTCGTCTCCGAGACCCAGTGCTTTCAGTACATAAGATGGTTCCAACGACGCAGAGGTACAAGCAGACCCGGAAGAAAGCGCAATATTTTTATTAAAGCCCATCATCAGCCCCTCTCCTTCTACGTATTTAAATGAAATATTAGAAACATGCGGCAGTCTGCTTTCTTTGTCGCCGTTGAGATAAGACTCTTCTATCTTAAGTAATGCATTTTCCAGTTTATCTCTAAGCAAACCAATGCGCTTGGCATCCGCCTCCATTTCCTGCATACAGATCTCACAGGCTTTACCAAACCCCACAATGCCAGGTACATTAAGCGTACCGCTTCGCATGCCGCGCTCATGTCCACCACCATCGATCTGCGCTGTTACTTTTACACGAGGATTTTTACGACGAACATATAAAGCGCCCACCCCTTTAGGGCCATACATTTTGTGCGCAGTGAATGCCATCAGATCAATGCCATCGTTTTTAACATCAACTGGAATTTTTCCAACCGCTTGAACTCCGTCTGTAAAAACCAATACCCCATGTGTGCGCGCAATAGCGCTGATCTCAGGTATGGGCATCACGGTTCCAATTTCGTTATTGGCATACATGATGGCAATGAGAATGGTACTAGGTTTAATGGCGGCTTCCAGTTGTGCCAAATCAATCAAACCGTTTGGCTTTACGTTCAGGTAAGTTATTTCCGCTCCTTCTTTTTCCAGGTGACGACAGGTATCCAGAACCGCTTTATGCTCGATGTTGCAAGTGATAATATGATTTCCCTTGCTGGCATACATTTCATAAACCCCCTTAATAGCCAGATTATCGCCCTCGGTAGCCCCTGAGGTAAAGATGATTTCTTTAGGGTCAGCACCGATTAATTTAGCCACCTGCTCGCGGGCTATATCTACAGCCTCCTCGGCCTGCCATCCAAAAGGGTGGTTACGGCTGGCCGCATTTCCAAACGCATTGGTAAAATAAGGCACCATGGCTTCCACAACACGGGGGTCGCAGGGAGTAGTGGCATTGTGATCCAGGTATATAGGCAGTTTTAACATATTCACTTTCAGCTTAATCCTCTAGTACCCACAAAATTATCTCAAAAATGTCTTGAGCTAATTGGTTAATTTCATGTTTAGAAATAAATTACCTATTTCGTAAATGCAGTAATTGGTTTACAATGAATAAAATAGAGCATATTGGCATAGCGGTAAGGTCTTTGGAGGAAGCCATTCCCCGATATGAGCAACTTTTACAGACCCCATGCTACAAAACAGAAAAAGTGGAAAGCGAACAAGTCAATACTGCGTTTTTTAAGTTGGCCGAATCCAAAATAGAATTGATAGAAAGCACCGATCCTTCTGGGGTCATCGCCAAATTCATTGAAAAAAGAGGCGAAGGCCTGCATCATACGGCCTACGACGTAACCGATATTGAGGCCGAAATGTGCCGTTTAAAAGAAGCCGGATTTGTGCTATTGAACGAAAAACCCAAAAAAGGGGCGGATAACAAATGGGTTTGTTTTGTTCACCCTAAAACTACAAACGGGGTGTTGATAGAGCTTTGTCAGGAAATTTGTTGATCGGCACCCGTGCCTGATAATCCCAGTTTTTCAACGGCAGCCTGTGCTGCCAATTGTGAAGCGTCTTTTTTATTGAATGCCTTTCCTTCTGCCAGGGGTTGTCCATCTATCACAGCTGCCACAGTAAATAATCGTCTACTGCCTTCTAATTTTTCATCGATGGTTTCAAATTCCAATGTGCTTCCGTTTCGGCTTGCCCAGCCATACAACTTGTTTTTGAAATTATACTCCTTGCTCTCCAGCTGGTCAACGAACATATGGGGCAGGATGATGTTTTTCATCACCCAACTTTCTGTTTTCTTATACCCTATATCCAAATAGACCGCGCCAATCAATGCTTCGAGCGTGTTTCCAAAAATATGACTGCTTCTAAGTGAAAAATCAGCTCTGTTGAAACGAATAATTTTTTTCAATCCCATGCGCAAAGCAATATGATTGAGTTGTTGGCGATTCACCATTTTACTGCGCATTTCAGTCAGGTATCCTTCCCCTTTATACGGGTAGCGCTTAAAAAGATAATCCGCAACCAAGGCACTGAGTATGGCATCTCCGAGATACTCCAGCCTTTCATTATTTTGATCTGTATTTTCTCCTTGAGACCGGTGGGTCAATGCTGTTTCGTACAATTCCAGAGAATGCGGATAGTACCCAAGTAAATGAGACAGTTCTCTGATAAAAGAATTTTTCTTTTTAAATCTAGACAAGAATGTAAACCAACGTACAAACACTAGGGTTGATATTTCTTGGCAATCATACAAGCATTGTGCCCGCCAAAACCAAAGGTGTTACTTAATGCAGCACGCACGGTTTTTTGTTGAGCCTTGTGGAATGTAAAGTTTAACCTGGGATCAATTTCCGGATCGTCTGTAAAGTGATTAATTGTAGGTGGAATGATATCGTGCACCACCGCCATAATGCTGGCTATGGATTCAATCACCCCTGCTGCTCCTAAACAATGCCCGGTCATAGACTTGGTGGCACTGATATTTAAAACATAAGCATGCTCTCCAAATACCTGCGTGATGGCTTTTACTTCGGCACCATCTCCAACGGGAGTGGAGGTACCATGCGTATTGATATAATCAATTTCGTCAGCGCGCATTCCCGCATCTTCCAACGCAGATAACATTACATTTTTAGCACCCAATCCCTCCGGATGTGGGGCAGTAATATGATAAGCATCAGCGGTGGCTCCACAACCTGCAATCTCTGCATAGATTTTTGCTCCTCTGGCTATAGCGTGATCTAAAGATTCCAATACTAACACGCCTGCCGCTTCTCCCATAACAAATCCATCACGGTCCTTATCATAAGGGCGGCTGGCCGTGGCGGGGTCATCATTACGTTCGCTCATCGCTTTCATTGCATTGAATCCTCCTACACCCGCTTCATTAATAACGGCTTCGCTTCCTCCGGTTAAAATAATATCTGCTTTGCCAAGCCGAATAAGATTGAAGGCATCCATAATAGCATTGGTGCTACTGGCGCAGGCACTCACCACGGCAAAATTGGGACCCCTCAGATTGTGGCGCATACTAATCTGACCCGCTGCAATATCAAGAATCAGCTTTGGGATAAAGAAGGGATTAAAGCGAGGCGTTCCATCTCCTTTTGCAAAATCAATAATCTCATTTTGGAAAGTTGTCATTCCCCCTATTCCACTAGCAAACACCACTCCTACTCTATCCGGATTAATATTTTCTTTATTTAGTCCGGCGTCTTGCATTGCCTGATCACTTACAGCAAGGGCCAGTTGTGCAAATCGATCCAATTTGCGTGCCTCTTTTTTTTCCAGATATTGTGTTGGGTCAAATCCTTTGATTTCACAGGCAAAACGCGTGCGGAATTTGGATGCGTCAAATTGTGTAATAGGACCGGCACCGGATACTCCATTTATCAAACCCTGCCAGTATTCTTCTAAAGTGTTGCCGATTGGGGTGATAGCACCCATACCCGTTACTACAACGCGCTTCAATTGCATAGTGGAAAGTTAAATGAGTTTTATTAAAAAAACCGCCTTCCTTAATACTGCGTGTAAAAAAGAAGGCGGTGCAATTTATTTCCTGTTCAGGAAAAAGAAAAATTGTAGCAAGATTACTTGGCGTGCTCCTCGAGATAAGTGATGGCTTGACCAACGGTTGTAATGGTCTCAGCTTGCTCATCAGGGATGGAGATGTTGAATTCTTTTTCAAACTCCATGATCAACTCGACGGTGTCCAATGAATCGGCTCCAAGATCATTAGTGAATGAAGCTTCAAGGCTTACTTCAGCTTCTTCAACACCCAGTTTGTCAACGATGATCTTTTTTACTCTTGATGCAATGTCTGACATGTTTTTTTGGTTTGGTTTACAGTTTGCAAAAATATACTATTTGCGCAAAAACCACCTCTAATAAGTATTATTTATCCATAAAAGTTAAACGATTGGTAACGAGGGATTCAGCGGCCTATTGGCCCCTATTCCAGGCAATGCAGGACAATGAGGGGAGAAAAAGCTCTAAAAATTGTTGTATTTTGAACAATATGGCACTTCAGCTTATTGAACACGGAAGCCCCGAGTATCAGCAAATGCTGAACCTGCGGAATTTGGTTTTACGTAAACCTCTTGGGCTTGAATTTGATCCTGTTGAGCTGGATAAGGAAAATCATAATATTTTAATTGGAGCCTTTGAGGATAAGGATATACTAGGTTGTTGTATGTTGATAGAGGAAAACCCGACTACCCTACGTCTTCGTCAAATGGCTGTTTACAACGAAAAACAAGGAAAAGGGATAGGGCGGGCTATGATGAACTTTGCAGAAAACCTGGCCAGAGAACGGGGATACAAAACGCTGAATATGCATGCCCGCAAAAACGCAGTAGGCTTCTATGAAAAAATGGGCTATCAGGTTACCAGCCATGAATTTACTGAAGTAACCATTCCACATGTAGTAATGGAGAAAAAACTGTAGCCGATTAATTAGTTACGGGAAATCTTAAGATCAGTTTCCATCACTGACCAACTGGCAATATTTTCTCCATTGATTCCCACAAAATCAGTTGTTAATTTTCGATTTCCTCGAGGGCCACTTATAGTAATACGGCCGTAATTCTGTTTTTGGTCAACTCCTACAATGCGGCTTTGATTGTTTTTTTCTTCCTTCCCAAACGAATGCGTACCGGAAGTCAATGGAGAAACCGTAATATCATACAAGGGGTAAAGCCCAGGACGTTCCAATTTGATAATTTCACTATGATGACGATCTCCCGTTAAAAAAATTACTCCATTAACTGGATTTGCAGCTAAGAACTGAAGAAACTCCTGATACTCGGCCGGAAAGCGTCCCCACCGATCAAATGGAGAAACCGGATTGAGTACCTGACTTCCCACGGTTACAATCTTAAACGTTGCATTACTTTCCAACAAAGCCCCTTTCAACCATTGGAGTTGCTGACGTCCAATCATGGTTTTTTCAGGATTAGGTTTTCCTTGTATAGAATCCAATGCGTCGTCAGCGCTTCTCCACCAACGATCATCGAGCATAAAAAAATCTGCATCAGCCCAGGATAGTTTGGTATAGATACCCTGTCCGTTTTCGCCGGCAGAGGCATTGGGAAAATAACTGGTAAATACTTTTCTGCTGGCTTCTTTAAGATGATAAGCAGCACCTGAATTGTTGGGACCGTAATCATGGTCGTCCCAAATTCCTACTTGCGTCATTGATTTAAGAAAGGGCTGAAGTAAGGGAGTAGAACGATCTTTGCTGGCACGATACCAGAGCCCCCATTCGCTATAATAGTCTACTTCACGGGTATACCAAGCATCTCCTAACCACATCATAAAGGCAGCCTTTTCCTTAGCCATGGGTTCAAATATGGAAGGATCCTTTCCATAAGGAGCTCCAGGCCTGTCGTAAGCAGATTCGTTGAAGTAAGAACAAGAACCGGTCAAAAAACTAAAATCAGGAACGGGTTCGCGATATTGCCATAATTTTTTTGTGGTGAACGTTCCGCTTGCTTTGGTGGGTTTATCATTGGCAAGGATCACATACTCATAGGTTGTATTGGGCTCTAGTCCGCCTACGGTAAATGTGATTGGGTTAAAATCGTTGCCTAACTGGCCTTTGTAATTAATGGTACGCGAATTAGTTTCGCCTTTTTTATTAATGCTTATGGCCGCTTTTGAAACAGATGGGGATAGTTCAACCCAAATTTTTGCATCTTTTAATTCAATGATCCCTAACATGGGGCCTGATACAATCTGAGAAAAGCCAACGCTGGGAATCAGCGAAACAAGTAATGATAAGATTAGAGAAAAGCGTATCATGAGATATGTTTTGGCAAAACTAGCCTTGTCTACTTATTTATCATCTGCTTAGCCTCAATGCTTAAGGTAGCATGGGGTACCGCACGAAGACGAGCCTTATCCACCAGCTTACCGGTAACTCGGCAAATACCATAAGTTTTGTTTTCGATGCGCATCAAAGCTTTTTCCAAATGATCAATAAAAGTAATTTGGCGGCTGGCCATTTGACTCAATTGCTCTCTTTCCATACTAACACTACCATCTTCCATGGTCATATAACGAGCGTCGTCCATATCACCACCTTCATCTCTACGAGTGATTAATCCTTGTAGGTAAGACAATTCTTTTTTAGCCGCATCTAATTTTCTGACAATAATTTCTCTGAACTCATTCAAATCTGCGTCTGAATATCGCTGTGATGGTCCAGCATGTGCAGCCTCGGCTTTATTGGCATCCAATATAGATTTGGTAAAATCCGGCTCATATTTTACAGCGGATTTTGTAGTAGTCTTAGGGATAACCACTTTGGTTGGTTTTGGTGGTTCCTTTTTAGTTACAGGCTTTACTTTAGCTTTTATGGACACAAAAGAAAGCGGATCTCCCTTTTTGGGCATAGGAGGCGGGGGTGGCACAGGCGCTGGCTTTGCAGCAGTCGCAGGTGCAGGTTTTGCCGCAGAAACAGGCAAAGACTTGGCAGCAGGAGCTTTGGTAGCTGTAGCTGTGGATGGCTTAGGGGCCACTTTGGCAACTGTAGCTGCTTTTTGAGGGGCAGCTTTCTTAGCCACCGGTTTTGCAGGAGCTGTTTTTTTTGCAGCAGCTTTCTTAGCCACCGGTTTTGCAGGAGCTGTTTTTTTTGCAGCAGCTTTCTTGGCCGCTGGTTTTGCAGGAGCTGTTTTTTTTGCAGCAGCTTTTGCAGGCGCTGCTTTTTTAGGAGCAGGCTTTTTGGCTGCTGAATGAGCGGCCTTTGCAGGTGCTTTTTTAGCTACGGGCTTTTTAGAAGCTGCGGGCTTTGTGTTTTTCTTTGGAGTAGGTTTTTTCTTAACTGCCATGACTTAGCCTTTTTTTGTTACTTGTACCTGAAGGGTTTCTTCGTTAATTTCTATGGTTGTTGTATTTGCCATTTCATTGGAAAATTCCAGCGTGTCTGCAAGAATTTCGTCGCAAATATAGGTTTTAAAGGACGCAAGTGAACTGGTTAAATCAGCAGAGGCCTGAACCTTAACAAGTACCCGGTCTGTTAGCTCAAATCCAGCATCTTTTCTGATTTTCTGAATACGATTTACAAACTCTCTTGCGTGACCTTCTGATTCCAGTTTTGGAGTTACGGTAATATCAAGCGCTACGCTTAATTTCCCTTTTCCAGCCACCGTCCAGCCTGGAATATCCTCGCTACTGATCTCGGTTTCCGCAAGTTGCAATACTAGGGTTTCACCTTCTACTTGCAAATTAATTTGTCCTTCTTTTTCTAACAATGTTATCTGATCCTGTGAAAAATCGGTTAATGCTGCAGAGACCGCCTTCATTTTAGGACCCAGCTTTTTCCCCAAAGCAATAAAATTGGGCTTGATTTTCTTTTTAATAAAAGTGTTATCAGGGCTCAAATATTCAACGGACTTCACATTTACTTCTGCCTTGATCAGGTCCTCTATACGTTGTAATTGTGCTTGCATCGAAGCATTGAGCACAGGGATCAACACCCGTTGTAAGGGTTGTCTAACCTTAATGTTAACTTTTTTACGTAAGGATAAAACAAGCGAAGAAACATCCTGTGCCAGTTGCATACGCTCTTCCAAAGACTGATCAATAAAGGAAAGGTCTGCAACTGGATAATTGGCATGATGAACAGATTCCGCATTATTATGATGAGTAACTGCGTTCAATTGCAGAAACAGCGCATCACTGAAAAAGGGCGAGATGGGAGCCATTAACCGAACCACTGTTTCTAAGCACTCATAAAGTGTTTGATAGGCACTGATTTTATCGGTACTGTATTCGCCCTTCCAAAAACGTCTGCGACAAAGTCGAACGTACCAATTGCTCAATTGCTGGTCTACAAAATTCTCAATGAACCTGCCCGCCTGTGTGGGTTCGTAATCATTCATGGCGGCTGTTACTTGTTGTATCAATGTGTGTAAGGAAGAGAGGATCCAACGATCAATTTCTGGTCTTTGGGATAGTGGAACAGTAGATTCTTTATAAGAGAATCCATCTACATTAGCATAGAGCGCAAAAAACTGATAAGTATTGTAAAGCGTACCAAAGAATTTACGTTGCACTTCTTTGATACCCTCGAGATCAAATTTTAAATTATCCCAAGGTGATGCATTGGTGATTAAATACCAGCGTGTAGCATCGGCTCCAAAAGATTCAATGGTCTGGAAGGGATCTACTACATTTCCCAACCGTTTACTCATTTTATTTCCATTCTTATCCAATACCAATCCATTACTAACTACAGTTTGGTAAGCAACAGAATCAAAAAGCAAACCGGCAATGGCATGCAGTGTGTAGAACCAACCACGGGTTTGATCTACTCCTTCTGCAATAAAACTGGCAGGAAAAGCTTCTGCGCTAATGGTGCCATTGAGTGCATGATATTGGAAGAAGTTTTCCGGACTTAAAGGACCAAATTGATTAGAGGAAGTATCGGGCAATCCCCATTGTGCATAGGGCATTGCTCCTGAATCAAACCAAACATCAATCAGGTCGGGAACCCGGTGCATGGGTTTTCCGGATGGACTCACTAAAACAATTTGATCAACAAATGGTTTGTGTAAATCCGATATAAGTTTTTCTATTTGTTGTGCAAGGTCAGTTTGTCCTTTTTTACAATTGCCGCTTACAAAACCAGCTTCTACGCTTTTAGTAAGTTCCTCTCGGAGTTGAGCGATGGTGCCAATGCAAATTTGTTCTTCTCCGTCTGCTGTTTTCCAAATTGGCAATGGAGTTCCCCAATAGCGGCTTCGACTTAGATTCCAATCCACCATGTTTTCTAACCAGTTTCCAAAGCGTCCTTCGCCAGTGGATTTAGGCTTCCAGTTGATGGTTTTGTTAAGGGCCACCATTTTATCTCTTACAGCCGTGGTGCTAATAAACCAGGCATCGAGAGGATAATATAAAATGGGTTTATCTGTGCGCCAGCAATGTGGGTAATTGTGCTGGTACTTCTCAACCCGAAATGCTCGATTTTCTTTTTTAAGTTTTATGGCAATGTCAACGTTTACGTCAACATAATCAGTTTGATTTTTGTAATCCTTTACATAGCGTCCACTGAACTCTCCTACTCCCTCCACAAATTTTCCCTCACGATCTACCAGTGTAAGAATTCCAATTCCATACTTTTTGCCCACCTTATAATCGTCTGCCCCAAAAGCTGGCGCCGTATGTACAATTCCGGTTCCATCCTCAGTGGTTACAAATGAATCCAATAAAACTTGAAAGGGTTTTGCCCCCGGAGTGATTAGCTCAATAGCTACAGTTGTATTTGCCTCGAAGGGAAGTAATTGCTGGTACCGCGCTCCCTCCAATTGAGATCCCTGAAAACGAGTGATTACTTTCCAAGGGAATATTTTTGTTTTTTCGTCAATGGCTGCAAAGTTGCCATTCTCTCCTTCGGGTTTAAAATATTTTCCAATCAACTCAGTAGCCAATACCACATTGATGGGCAATTGCGTGTAAGGATTGATGGTTTGAACTAATGCATACTCTATAGATGCGCCCATGGTCAATCCGAGGTTAGAGGGAAGAGTCCAGGGTGTTGTGGTCCAGGCCATCAAGAATACTTCTGAAGAAGGCAGTGCCTTTATTGCATCAAATAAAAATGTGGATGGTCCTTGGTTCAACAAGTTAAACAGCGCCACACAGCTGGTATCTTTTACATCCTTATAGGTGCCTGGTTGGTTGAGTTCATGCGAACTCAACCCTGTTCCTGCAGCAGGAGAATAGGGTTGAATGCTAACACTTTCATAGAGAAGCCCCTTTTTGTATAATTCACTGAGCAACCACCATAAGGTTTCGATATATTCATTCTTAAAGGTGATATAGGAATCGTCCAGATCAACCCAATAGCCCATTTTACGAGTAATATCGTCCCACTTGTCTTTGTAGCGAAGCACAGCTTCTCTACACTTCTTATTGTACTCTTCAACCGAGATTTTTACGCCAATGTCTTCCTTAGTAATTCCTAATTCCTTTTCCACCCCCAGCTCAATAGGCAAACCATGTGTGTCCCATCCCCCTTTTCGTTTTACCTGAAAACCTTGCATGGTTTTGTAGCGGCAAACCAAGTCCTTTAGGGTGCGTGAAATAACGTGATGAATCCCGGGCATTCCATTGGCACTGGGCGGACCTTCAAAAAAAACAAAGGATGGAGCCCCTTCACGCAGGGACACACTCTTCTCAAAAGTCTGTTTTTCAGACCATTGCTTCAAAATCTCCTGCTCAATAGCAGGTAGATTTAGACCCGTTAATTCTTTGTATTTCACACTCATAAGCCTCGAAGAGATCCTCACATAAATGGCGGGATCAGCTATTAAGTGTGCAAAGGTACCAACTCTTAGTCAACGATAATAATGCCTTTGGCAGTTACGCGTACTTCTTTTTTAGGCTCTTTTATCTGGTCAATTTCGGCTTGAGTTTTTTTAGCATCCTCAGCATAATGCTTTAGCTCAGCCACGGTAGTAGTTTTCATAATCACTTCTCCTTCTACAACTACCGTTTTACCCTTGGCCGCTACGGGAAGGAAAAATGCATAATCCTTCATTTTAACCATCACTTCTTCTCCTTCTGAAACCTCCAGTTTTAACCAGCATCCTTTTTTAGCACATACATCCGTTACCTTGGCTGTGAATTTTACATTGGCAAAATCGTTTCCGCCCTTTACTTTTTTTACCACATCTGTAAAGGATAAGGCATCCGCTGTAGTAATTTTTTCGCCATAGGTTTCACCGGGCTTTGCCTCTCCCACAGGAGGCTGTGCAACAGTAAGTAAAGCAATACTCATGCAAATCAAACTGGATAATAATTTTTTCATACGAGAGGTATTAAGTGGGAGTAAAATTAATTGATTTTTGTTTTCTTAAGTTGAAAGGTCCGAGATAGATTAAATCCAAATCGAATCTGTCCTTTGCCCCATTGACCAGTGGTTTCAGTGATAAAAGCTCGTTCATTCATACCAATGGAATTAGTCACATGCAATTGGAAAACGTGTCCACCGGTTTCAATATCCAGCCCAATTGACAAAGGATTATAGAATCCAGAAGCAGGCATACCCACCAACACATGAGTGTAATCCCAGGTCAATGCCGTGCGTTTAGATAATTTAAGACGCCCTCCCACGCCCATGGCAAAAATATCATTGGGGTCGTTAGCCGCTTGCACCAGATTTTTATGCACTACGGTTGGCATCAGCTGAAGCGTGAAGCTTTCATTAAACTTACGTCCCAGGATAGCTTGATGATAAAAGGCAAGTCGGGAAGTGAAATAATTTTTACGAGCAGGATCCGACCAAGGCAATCCATCTACTGTAATACCAGAAACAAAAGCTAATGTTACTGGCGAACTCCAAGGGCCTGTAGATTGACGTATCGGTGCGTATTTGATAAAGGCATCAACTTCTTTTTTAAAAGTACTACGACCAACTCCAACCATTAAGTTATGCAAGATGCCAAAATCAAAACTCATTCGCATACTGGCTTGATCCAGTCCAAAAAAGTTTTTATACCCTTGGTCGAGAGTGCCAAACCGATGCAGAATTCTAAAATCCATGGTACCTGGATTTAAAAACTCCATAGCATGGGAATTGATTACTCGCGGAGATTTAAATGCATATTTAATCCGCTCCTTTTTGGGCTTTTCTTCGCCCAACAGACTTAATAAATCATCCTGCGCTTGTATTCCTGTTGAAAAAAGTAAAAGAAAAAGAAAAGCAAATAGTTGTTTGTGCATTATTAAAATATTTAACCGTACTTAACTCTTTAATGGTTCCAGGTTGCAAGCCACTTCAATTTTAGCCGCTTTGTTCACCTTGTCTGCTACCAAACTCGGAATATCCACTTTGTAGTCAGTTAGTAACACGGAAAAACTGGCTGTTGCATTAACACTACCATCCTGCACTACAATTTTGCCTGATGCTTCTACATCATTGGTTTGACCATGTATGGTAAGTTTTCCTTTTACGGTAACCGCATAGGTTCCGTTCTTGGTGTAATTGACCGTAGCATTATTTGACACCACCCCTTTGAATTCGGCTTTTGGAAATTTATCGCTCTCCATATAGTTTTCATTAAAATGCTCTTGCATCAAGGCACGTTCAAAAGTGAAGCCCTTGATTAATACAGCAAATTGCATGTTTCCATTAGCCACATCAAGCACACAGGTGACTGTTCGATTTACAGCCTGAATGGTTTCCGGAGAAGAGGGTGCTGTTGCGTTGAAATCAATTCGCCCTGCTTTTGTAAAAAACTTTTGCGCATTAGCCAGATTTACTAAACAGACGCTTAGCAATAAGATGAAAAATGATTTTTTCATAGCCAGATTTTTTATTTTTTAATAATAGCACAACGCACCAATGTAACATCTGATCCAAGTAAAGGATCTGCCAGGAAACCGGTACAAACCCCACGAACAGTAACGCCCCCTCCTGACTCTAAGCCACTTGCTTGTTCACTAAAAATACTGTCAACACTGCACCTAACGGAGGAAAGTGAACCATCATCACCCAAGGTAACTGTATATAATCCCGTCTGGTCCTTGCTCACGGCACGAATGGCCCCCTCTACTTCTATAACTCGATTCAAATATTGTTGATTGGCTTTTGCTTCGTTTTCCTCGAAGTCTCCCAATAAAGTAGCCGTATTGGTTACAAAATCAGCCGGTGAGTTTTCCATGCTGGCCGGCTTTCGATTATATTCTGTATACGCATACCAGCCTCCCAGTGCAGCAGCTAGCAACACAAGGGGAACAATGATTTTGAGTTTCTTTTTCATAATTTAATTTAATTATTCAGCATACCCCCATCAATCCATTTTTTTATTGTAGCTATCTGGCAGTTACTCAGTTTAGCGGCACCTTTTGGCATAGGAGAAAAGCCACTGGCGTAGCTTATGGTTCCATGCAATTTTCCATTTTGTGCCATGGCTTTATCAGCAGCGTAGGTTCCCATTAATTGATTGCCTGAAGGAGAACTTCCGGAATGACAATTATAGCAACTGGCTCTTAAAATGGGAACCACTTTTTGTGCATAGGAAACCGTACCGACAGAATCCGTACAGGGCTGATTAGTACCAGCACCGTATAAGACTTCTTCATGATCGTAATAACAGGCTGTAAGGGTAAGCAGGACTGCTCCAGCAAGGAAATAGGATAATTTATTTTTCATGGCTATACAATCAATTGTTCAATGATCCGGTTGCAATCCAGCGACTAACCTGTGTTATTTCGCAATTAGAAAGTTTTGCACTGTTTTTAGGCATGGGAGAAAAACCAGATTGATGAGCAATGCTCCCCAACAATGTCCCGTTCAACGCTACGGCCCTGGTTCCGATATAAGTAGATACATCCACATTGCCACCAAGATTACCCGGCTTATGACAACCTACACATTTATTATCCATGATAGGTTTAATCACAGCAGCGTATGTAAATTTTGATGTATCACAACTGCCAATGCAAGAATTATTTTTTGCCCCTTGATCAATCCACTTTCTAATTTTAGCGATCTGTGCTGTAGTCATTGGACTGAGTGGTGGCGGAGGCATGCGGTCACCTGGGTCTGTGGTTATGATAACTTTATATAATTTACTTTGAGGCGCATTGCCAGCTTTAACATACTTCATGATCTTAGTATAGTTGGTCAGCTCAACACCATCTGCGCGGGTTACCGCATCATGACAACCGCTCATAGCACAATTGGAAGCAATAATGGGCATAACTTCATTGGTAAAATAAACGGTATCTGGGTTGCAATTGATACTTACTGTTGGAGGAGGAACACCCGCATTAGGGTCGGTAGGTTCATGCGTACACGCATAAATCCCACCAAACAAAACAACAACAAATAGGAAAACAGGAATTTTATTCATCCATAATGGGATTTGATATAAAGCTATTCAACGTAATTTATAAGATAATATTGTAAATAAAACTTTAGCAATTACCGTAGCAGTTCACAGGGTTTGCAGCCGGTATGTTTTTTAAATGCGGTAGAAAAATGGGAAATGGATGAATACCCCAGAGAAAGTGACACTTCCGTTACGGTATGTCCTTTTTCGTATAATAAAAACTTGGCGTGCTCCATGCGCAGGCCTTGATAAAAGTCAAATACCGTGGTGCCAAATAATTCTTTGAATCCTTTTTTCAGGTAGCATTCATTAATGGCTGCTTTACGGCTTAGCTCCTTGATGGTAATAGGATCCCCAATATGTTTGATCAAGATCTCGCGGGCTAACATGATCTTTTCCCGATCCGCCTCATTTTCCAGGAATTTGCAAGATCCCGTGTCTGCACTCTCTTCCCCCATCATGGTGTCCAATGTGTACAATAACAGCATTTGGATTTGCGCATTAATAAAAATGTTTTCCCTGGTATCGGTATAATTATGATTTAAGATGCTCTCTAATACTTCTATTGTTTTATCAGACAACAAGGCTGATTTTTTAAAAGGCAACGGATGTTTGAATTGAAGCACCTGGTCTAATAAACTTGTTGATTTTTTCCCTTTTATAAATTGGCCAACCTGGCTTGGTAAAAAGCGGAAGCTGACCAAATCAACAGACTCCACCCGTTCCAAACAAGTAGATACGGTAGTTAGCTGACAACTATCACAATTCTTAGTCTTTTGCTCACAATAAACTTTACCACTTAGGCAGTAGTGGAGTTCCAAGTAACACCCTGATTTGGCCGATTTCTGATAATGGTAGTCAAGCATCCCCATATCCTCCAGATCCCAATGGGGCTGTTTGTTGTAACGTTTAATGCTATATTGAATCGAACCGGGGATTTGTTGCACACGGCTATACAAAAGATCTTGATAATCAAGAGTGTATGCATTTTGTGTTGCCAATGCTACTATGTCAAATTGTGGATTCACCGCTGTAAAATTACTAATTAAAGTTATATTTGCCCCCTTACATGATTCATCCTCTTACCTACATTCACCCCAATGCAAAGGTGGCGCCTAATGTCAAGATCGATCCCTTTACGGTAATCCATCAAGACGTGCATATTGGCGAAGGCACCTGGATTGGTTCTAATGTAACCATTATGGAAGGGGCCAGGATTGGGAAAAACTGTAAGATCTTCCCTGGAGCCGTTATTGCCGCAACGCCGCAGGATATTAAGTTTGACGGGGAGTATTCAACCGTGCATATTGGCAACAACACTACCATTCGTGAATTTGTGACCATCAATCGGGGTACCAAGGATCGCGAAAAAACGGTCATTGGAAAAAACTGTCTCATCATGGCCTACTGTCACTTTGCACACGATTGCATAGTGGGAGATCATGTGATTACCAGCAATAACACACAGGTTGCCGGGCACGTGGTTATTGGTGATTGGTCCATTCTGGGAGGCATGTGTGCCGTTCATCAGTTTGTGAATATAGGAGCCCATACGTTTGTAAGCGGTGGTTCCTTAGTGAGCAAGGATATTCCGCCTTATATCAAAGCAGGTAGAAATCCCCTTAGCTATGCAGGAGTAAACTCAGTGGGGCTTAAGCGTAGAGGATTTAGTGTAGAACGCATCAATCAAATCTTGGATATTTATCGGGTGATCTATAATAAAGGACTCAATACGGCACAAGCCCTGGAATTTTTGGAAGAAGAAATGCCTGCCACCGACGAGCGTGACGAAATAGTCACTTTTATTCAGGAAAGTAATCGAGGAATCATCAAACGATTTATCAAAGGAGCAACTGATGACAATCTCGCTATCTGATCTCGGGAAGCGATTTAACAGAGACTGGATTTTCCGTCGTTTAACGTACAAATTCAGCGTAGGGAATAGTTATGCATTGATCGGTCCAAACGGGTCGGGGAAAAGCACACTGTTGCAGGTAATTGGAGGTGCATTATTTTTTAATGAAGGAACACTACAATACACAAATGCCTCTCAACAAATAATTAAGGACGAATGGGTATACCAGCAGGTTTCTTTCACTGCTCCTTATTTAGAACTGATCGAGGAAATGACAGGACAAGAGCTGTTGGATTTTCATCATTCTTTCAAGCCTTTTTTTACAGGAAAAAATAGTTCTTCAATTTTGGAAGAAGTTGGACTCAGCAATGCTGCCCACAAACAAATACGTTACTATTCCTCAGGGATGAAGCAACGATTAAAACTGGCACAAAGTTTTTTTTGTAATACCTCCGTGTTATTGCTGGACGAACCCTGTACCAATCTGGATCAAGATGGAATTGAATTGTATCATCGACTTTTATCTCTTTATACAAAGGACCGCATAGTGATTATTGCCAGCAATGATCTAGTGGAATACAAATTTTGTCAGCAGCAATTACTGCTTAGTGATTTCAAAGGAAATTAACTGCTACTTGTCATGAGCAGGTTCAGGTCAGTATACTTTAATTCAAACCGCTGGCTTAAATAATAATTGGTCAATGCTCCGTTAAAGAGGTAGATACCATTGCGTAAATGCATTTTTTTCCAGAGTAATTTTTCAAATCCACCCACTTCGCCGGCGTCCAACAAAAGTGGCATTAACACATTACTGATTGCTTGTGAAGCTGTGCGTGCAAAACCTGAGGGAATATTAGGTACGCAATAATGAATCACCCCATAGCTGGTATAAACAGGCTGTTCATGTGAAGTGATTTTAGAGGTTTCGAAACAACCGCCTCTGTCAATGCTTACATCAATGATTACGGATCCCTGACGCATATTACTGACCATCTCCTCAGAAACCACCAGAGGAGTTCTGCCAGAAGTAGAGGAAAGAGCACCCACTGCCACCTCGCAGGTTTTGAGTTGCTTGGCTAGTAGACGCGGCTCAATCACAGAGGTCCACATCCGTTGTCCAACATTATTCTGTAATCTTTTGAGTCGATAAATATTGTTGTCAAATACTTTCACGGAAGCGCCCAGGGCCAATGCTGTTCTTGCTGCATGTTCGCCTACAATACCAGCGCCCAATATGATTACCTTGGCAGGTGCAATACCGGAGATACCGCCAAGTAAAACTCCTTTTCCATGATTAGCCGAACCCAAATATTGCCCGGCAATCAGCATTACAGCACTACCCGCAATTTCGCTCATGCTTCGTACAATAGGATAAGAGCCGCTATCGTCTTTTAAATTTTCATAGGCAATAGCCGTAATTCTCTTCTCCATCATTTTTTGCAATATGGAGGGCTGTAAAACAGAAATATGAATGGGAGAAAAAATCAGTTGGTTAAATTGAAGCAATTGCAAGTCCTCTTCAATAACAGGCGCACTTTTGATCAAGATGGGGGCTTGAAAAACTGAAGCTCTATCCTGAACTATACGAGCACCCGCATTACTATAATCCTGATCCTTAAAATGAGACCCCTCTCCTGCACCTTTCTCAATCATCACCTCATGCCCGTTACTGACCAACACTTCCACGGCATCTGGCGTCAGAGAAATTCTGTTCTCCTGAAAAGCAGTTTCCCGCGGAATTCCAATTAGCATTTTTCCAGCACGAGGAGGAATATCTAATGTTTCCTCCAGCGGTTCATAGCTAAATGAAGGTGAAATAGAAGGTTTATGTTGGCTCATGCGTTGTGTAAGTAAATGTACAGAGATATCGGCTATCCTCGGTGCCTGCAGGAGTAGAATCAGGCTTGACCTCCATGCGAAGGTGCAAGGTTTTATCCGGTAAAATTTCAGGCGCTTTTTCTGGCCACTCCACAAAACAAATAGCCCCGCTATGTAAAATTTCTTCGATGCCTGCATCCCTGGCCTCCTGGTAATTGCTGATCCGATACAAGTCTATATGGTAGATTGAGGCTCCATCTGAGGTAACGTATTCATTTACTAAGGAAAAAGTGGGGCTCGAGGGCTGTACTTGTACCCGAATTGCCCTGCAAAGGGCAGCAATAAAAGTTGTTTTACCCGTGCCCATAGGAGCATGAAAGGCAAAAACCTTATAGGGTTTAGCTTGCTCAAAAAACAAGCGGGCCGCTTGATCAATGGTTGAAAGGGTAAACTGAAGTTCCATGCGTAATTGATCCAAGCAGCAATATAGTATAGATCTACTTGTTAGAGGCCACCTACTTTTGATAAATTTGCATCATGAAAGTTACCAAATGGAAAGTGGGAGGGATGGACTGTAGCACCTGTGCGCTAAATATCCAACGTTATTTAGAAAGGGAGGGAATGAAAAACGTAAGGGTCAACTTTGCTACCGGAGATCTACAGTTTGAACAATCAGACACGAGCAATGAAGAATTATTGAAAAAAGGCATTGAGCAATTAGGCTATACTATCGAAGGAAACAATGGCGGTTCCGTAGCAATAGAAAACCCCCATTCTTTTTCGCCCCAGCTTATTCGTTTTTTACTTTGCTTACCCCCTACCTTACTTTTACTTTTTTCGCATACATTAAGTGGATGGATAAATCTGGGAGACTGGTTGCATAATCCTTGGACACAACTAGGGCTTACCATTCCTGTTTATCTAATTGGTATGCATTTTTTTGGTGCCAGTGCCTGGAAAAGTATTCGGAACCGCATGCCCAACATGAACGTGTTGATTACCTTGGGAGCTACGGCAGCATTTGGGTATAGTCTGTATGGTAGCTTCAGCGAACAGGCAGCCAATTTTATGTTTTATGAAACAGCTGCCACCATCATCACTTTGGTTTTTTTAGGTAACTATTTGGAAGACGCTTCCATTGCCTCTACTCAAAGAGCACTGCAACAGTTGGTAAAGTCACAAAAGGTGATGGCCACCATGATTGCCTTTGATGATGAACACCGCGAACAATATTTTCCCGTAGAAAATACACAGCTTCACGTAGGCGATCTGATCTTGATTAAAACAGGCGAGCAGGTGCCAATAGATTGCAAAATTCTTTGGGGAGAATTACATGCCAATGAATCGATCATTACGGGCGAGTCTCTTCCGGTGCGTCGTGTGGCCAAGGATAGATTAATTGGTGGCAGCTTAGTAACAGAGGGCACTGTAAAAGCGCAGGTAACGGCAACTGGAGAAGAAACGGTACTTGCTGGCATCATTCAATTAGTTAAAGAGGCACAAGGCGAAAAACCGCCCGTACAACAATTAGCAGATCGCATCAGTGCTATTTTTATTCCAAGCGTTTTGATTATTGCTGCTGGTTGTTTTGCATTGAACTATATTATTTTGAATGATCTGGAGGCAGCGCTATTAAGAAGCATTGCCGTATTGGTTATTGCCTGTCCTTGCGCCATGGGATTGGCAACCCCTGCAGCCATTGCGGTGGGATTGGGCCGTGCAGCCCGCAGCGGAATTCTTTTTCGTAATGCAAAAAGTTTAGAACTGTTTCAACAAATTGAGCAAGTTGTATTTGATAAAACAGGCACACTAACAACCGGACAATTTGAGGTAGGAAATTTTCACGTCACAGATTCTGCTACCAGCCAAGAACAATTCAAGTTACTGGCCTACTCACTGGAAAAATATTCTAATCATCCCATTGCACAGAGTGTCAGCAAAGCATGGAAAACAAAGGATCAATTAACCTTCAAAAAAATCGAAGAGATTAAGGGGTTAGGGATGATAGCCACCGATCTCGATGGTAACGTTTACAGTATTGGTTCATGGAAAATAGTAGAAGGTCTTACACAGGAACGTACACATAATCTTTATCTGAAAAAAAACAACACGCTGCTGGGTTGGATAGATGTGGTAGATCAGGTAAGACCGGAGGCGCATGCAGTGATCAATTATTTACAGCAAAAAAAAATCAACACTATCCTGCTCAGTGGAGATACACTGGAACGTTGTGAAAAATTGGCACAACAACTTGGTATCGATTTGATCTATGCCGAAAAAAGCCCTGCTGATAAATTAATCATTGTAGAATCATTGAATCTGGAAAAACCTACCGCCATGGTGGGCGATGGAATCAACGATGCTCCAGCACTTGCCAAAGCTACTATTGGTATTTCCATGAACGACGCTTCGCAGTTAGCCGTTCAAACTGCACAGGTGGTGTTAATGAATCAGGGGTTAAAAAAATTACCTGCTGCGCTAGGATTAGGCCGTCACACCTACTTGACCATTAAACAAAATCTATTCTGGGCATTTGCCTATAATGTAATAGCCATTCCTGTTGCAGCATTTGGATTTCTAACTCCCACTTTTGGTGCTTTGGTGATGGGGCTTAGCGATGTGGTTCTTGCCATCAATTCAGTCCGTTTGTTCGTAAAGCGGGTAGAATGAGTCAGTCTGCGGCTGTTTTAAAAAATTACTGGGGCCATACCGCATTCCGGCCTGGACAGCTTGCTATCATAGAAGCCATACTAGCCGGAAAAGACGCCTTGGCCTCTCTCCCAACCGGGGGAGGTAAATCAATTTGTTATCAAGTACCGGCTTTACAATTACCCGGAATTTGTTTGGTCATTTCTCCCCTGATTGCCCTTATGCGAGACCAGGTTGAAAACCTGCGAAGCAAACAAATCACTGCCTTTGCCTTATACAGTGGTATGAGTCGTAAAGAGGTGATTAATACTTTGCAAGTGGCAAGCACCAGCAATTGTAAGTTTTTATATGTTTCCCCGGAAAGATTGGAGTCAGCATTGTTTCAGGAATATTTACCTGGATTAAATGTTCAGTTAATTGCAGTGGATGAAGCGCATTGTATTTCGCAATGGGGCTATGATTTTAGACCCCCATATTTGCGTATAGCACAACTCAGAGAAGAACTGCCTGCTGTTCCCATTTTAGCACTGACCGCTTCTGCTACTCCACTGGTTCAAGAAGATATAATAGCAAAGCTTCAACTTCATGAGCCCTTATTAGTAAAACAATCTTTTGCGAGGCCAAATTTCTCTTATAGTGTTTTTGAAGTAGAAATGGCCATTCCTAAAATAAGTAAGATCCTAAAGCAAGTAAAAGGAAGCAGTATCATCTATTGCAGAACTCGCAAGAGAACTCAGGAAATTGCCACGCTATTAAAAGCGCAGGGAATAGAAGCCAGCTTTTATCATGCAGGGTTGGATGCAGCAACAAGGCAGGAAAGGCAAGCAGCTTGGAAAAAAGATCAAACGCCGGTAATGGTGTGTACCAATGCCTTTGGTATGGGAATTGATAAACCAGATGTACGGACGGTAATTCATGTTGGCATACCAGATTGTTTGGAAAACTACTATCAAGAAGCAGGTCGTGCCGGACGTGATGGAAATAAGTCTTACGCAGTATTGCTTTTTACTCCACGAGATAAGCAAGAACTGTTGGACTCAGTTGCCGATCGATTCCCATCACTTGCTTCGATCAGAGAAGTGTACCAAGCAATAGCCAACTACTTGCAACTTCCAGTGGGGAGTGGAGAAGGACAGTACTTTGATTTTGACTGGACCACCTTTATTCATCGTTTTAAATTGCCGGCACCACTGGTATTACAGTCCTTAAAAATATTAGGACAGGAGGGGTGGGTAAGTTATAACGATGCCGTTTTTATTCCACCGCGTGTTCAATTTGTGGCACCTCGCCAATTGATAGAATCACTGGAGCAGGAAGATCTTGACCTGGACAGACTAAGTAAAACATTGTTAAGAACCTATAGCGGCATCTATGATCAGCCCGTTAGCATTTCAGAAAAACAAATTGCCGCATTGTTAAAATCCTCAGTGGAAGAAATACAAACGCAGTTACAAGAATTGCAAAAAAGAACTGTGCTTGTTTATCATCCTCAAAAAGAAGAACCTCAACTATTTTTTCCTATCCCCCGAGTTCGGGCGGAGGAGTTAGTGATTGATCAGGCAAACTTCAATAACAGAAAAAAACAATATGAGGAAAGACTGCGTGCCATGCTTCAGTATACAGAGCACCAACAAAGTTGCCGCAGTGTACTCATTGCAAACTACTTTGGCGATCTTGCTGTTAAACCTTGCGGAACTTGTGATAACTGCCTGGCTGCTAAAAAAAAGCCCCTTTCTGAGGCAAGCTTTGAAGCAATCAAAAATCAATTGCTGGCTTTATTAAAAAACGGCCCCCTGCCCTATAGCACCATACCCGAATTGCTTAGTGATAATGATGAAACAGAGCTGCTAAGCGTGCTTGATTATTTACAGGCAGCCGAGGTTATTCAGTTGCATAAAGACGGAACAGTTACACTAGCGTAATTGCTTATTCTTTAACGATCAGTCGGAATCCTTCTCCGTGGATATTCACAATTTCAATACGGCTATCTTCTTTTAGATACTTCCGTAATTTGGCAATGTACACATCCATACTTCTTCCGTTAAAATAAGTATCGCTACCCCATATTTTCTTTAGCGCTTTTTCGCGAGGTAGCAGATCATTCAAATGTTCCACTAATAATTTAAGCAGGTCATTTTCTTTGGGAGACAAGGTTTGCGTTCTGTCTCCTATAGACAACTCACGCAGGCGAGGATTAAAATGATAAGCTGCCAGATCAAACTCACGTTGTTCGGTTTCACGTTGCTGCTCTTCGTTTCTTTTTAAAATAGCTTTGATCTTTAACAACAACACTTCGCTGTCAAAAGGCTTGGTTACATAATCATCGGCACCTAATTTATAGCCTTGAATCAGATCCTCTTTCATGGTTTTGGCACTCAGGAAAAACAAAGGCACATCCGGATCCACATCGCGTATGGCTTCAGCCAAAGCAAATCCGTCCATATTGGGCATCATCACGTCAAGCAAACACAGATCCACCTTTTCCCGCTGAAAAGCAGCCAGACCTAATCTGCCATCACGCTCAAGAATAACATCAAAGTCATTCAATTCTAAATAATTCTTTAATACAACGCCCAGATTTTTGTCGTCTTCGCAAAGCAGGATTTTTGATTTTTTGTTTTCCATAAACAGGATATTTTAAGGTCCTATAAGTACAAATAAAAGCAATGCCAAGGGGCGAACGAAGGAAGAATGCCGAATATTTTGTTAAAACAACGTACCCGTTTCCTGAGGCCCTGTTTTTCCTAGATGTTCATAGGCCTTGCGAGTAACCTCACGTCCTCGGGGTGTACGTTGTAAAAATCCCTCTTGAATTAAAAAAGGTTCGTATACCTCTTCAATAGTACCCGGCTCCTCGCCAACTGCAGTGGCAATGGTGGTAATGCCTACCGGACCACCTTTAAATTTATCAATGATGGTAGAAAGTATTCGATTATCCATTTGATCTAATCCATGTTCGTCCACATGCAAAGCACGCAGCGCATGTTGTGTAATTCCCAGATCAATAGTCCCATCATTCAAGACCTGTGCAAAATCCCTTACCCGACGCAGCAGTCCATTGGCAATTCGAGGTGTTCCGCGACTTCTTCTTCCAATTTCAGCTACTGCATTATCCGTAATGCGCACGTCTAAAATAGAAGCTGACCTTTTTAAGATGGCATCCAATACAGCAGCTTTGTAATATTCTAATCGAGATTTAATGGCAAATCGAGAGAGCAACGGAGCCGTGAGCAACCCACTTCTTGTAGTGGCACCTATCAATGTAAAAGGATGCAAATTAAGTTGAATGCTTCTGGCGTTGGGGCCATTATCAATCATGATGTCTATTCGATAATCCTCCATTGCAGCATATAGATATTCCTCCACTACCGTACTCAGTCGGTGAATTTCGTCAATAAACAATACGTCATTGGGCTCCAATGAGGTTAGCAGCCCTGCCAGATCTCCCGGTTTTTCAATTACTGGCCCAGAGGTTTCTTTTATTTGTACACCCAATTCATTTGCTACAATCCTGGAAAGCGTTGTTTTACCTAATCCCGGTGGGCCATGAAATAACAAGTGATCCAACGCCTCGCCTCGCATTTTTGCTGCTTTAATAAATACACGAAGATTTTCAATCAATTGTTCCTGTCCTGCAAACTCGCTGATCTGTGCCGGTCTGATATTATTTTCAAACTCTCGCTCAGCTGCAGAAAGCTGGTCTTTTGCACTATGTAAATTGGGGTTGGCCATGTTTTGTAAAACTAATAAAAAAAGGCACCCCGATTGGAGTGCCTTTTGAAATGATGCTTTAACAATTAGCGAGCAATAAACACTTGGTATGTTTTATCCGCACCACGATCCATGCCATCTCCATAGTAGAGACGTACCATGTATGTGCCTGCTGCTAAATGATTCATGTTAACAGGAATGACTCGTGCAAACACCAATCCTCTCCACTGATTGGTATATACCAGTTGGCCTGTAGTATTGTACACCTTCATGCCAAGTACATTGAAACGAGTAGAGTTTACACGAATATTGAACTGACCACTGTTTGGATTCGGATACAGTAAAACAGCTCCGTTATCAAGATCACGGTTACGCTCCTCACAAGCCAATACCGTTACGCTTGTTGTTGCACGGTTTACGCAACCATTTGCATCAGCGTAGGTATAGGTAATTGGCCATGTGCCTACATCGGTAGCAGGAGGCATGAAGTTAAATCCGGAAATTCCAAATCCACTCCAACGTCCACCTACAGGTGTTCCATTCAGGCGCACCAAGGTATCGCTGATACATACTCGACCAGGCAATGCACCGGTAGAAACTACTGGCAACGGATTTACTGTAATTACAAAGCTGGTTGGTGTGCCAACACAAGTTGCACCACCGTTAGTAAAGCTTGGTGTTATAGTAATTGTTGCCGTTGCAGAAGCAGACGTGGTGTTTATTGCTGTGAAAGAGATATTTCCAGAGCCGCTGGCAGGTAAGCCAATAGCAGGATTTGAATTGGTCCAGTTAAACACAGTTCCCGTAGTTGCACCAGAGAATGCAGCGGCTGCAGTTGAGTTATGACAAACCGCAAAGCTGGCTACAGGGTTAACCGTTGGAATTGGATTAACCGTGATCGTGAATGTTCTTGGTGTTCCAGTACATGTTACACCAGCGTTAGTGTATACCGGCGTTACCGTAACAGTACCAGAGATCGGAGCTGCAGTAGTGTTTGTACCTACAAAGCTGGCAATATCTCCAGTGCCACTTGCAGCAAGACCAATTGCTGTATTACTATTTGTCCAATTGTAAACTGTTCCGGTAGTAGCTCCTGTAAAGGTTACAGCCGCCACGTTAGACCCACGACATACTGTTTGGTTAGACACCGCATTAACTGTAGGTGTTGGATTAACCGTGTAAGTGTAACTAATTGGAGAGCCTACACAACCCGTACCCGCATTGGTGTAAGTTGGTGTTACAGTAACAGTGGCTGTTACAGGAGCCGCAGAAGTATTTGCTGCCGCAAAGCTGGCAATATTACCTGTGCCGCTGGCTGCTAGCCCAATACTAGACAAGTTATTTGTCCAGGCATAGCTAGTAACAGCAGGTACCAAAGTAGTGTAGTTGATGGTGATTGACCAGTTAGTAAGTGTTCCTATGTCACCACCAGCATAATCTCTCATCCAGAGTGTCCAATCTCCAGAACCAACTGAATATAATCCGGCAAAGTTAGCAGCGGTAGAGAGCTGACCAGTAGGTCCAACCCCGATTGCCGCATCTGCTGCAAATGTTCCGGTAAACGGTGCGGCAGCGGTTGCCAAACTTACCGTACCGGTAGAGCTAATGGTTGTATTAGTGAAATTATCACCGGCACCACCACGTCTGTTGACAAGGTTCAGAATCTGGCCATTTGGTGCTTTCAGGTTAAAGACCATATCACTTACCCAAGTATGGGTCATGTTGAAGTTAACGCTCACCCCAGTGACAGTTGCACCAGAGGGAAGTGTTACAGGTAGTGTGTGGCTAGTACCCGCAGCGTTTGCATCAGGAACTACCACGGTGATAGCACCAGAGTTAGCCGTAACAGGTGTGCCCGCCACAATGGTTCCGCCACCATTAACAGTAGCAAAGCTTACCGCAGCTGTGCTAGATCCATTGCATAATACTTGGCTATTAACCGCATTCACCTGACCTACTGGATTAACAGTGATAGTGAAGGTGCGTGGTGTTCCCGTGCAAGTAACACCAGCATTGGTATAACTAGGTGTAACGATAATTGTTGCACTTATTGGTGTAGGACCCGCATTGGTTGGTGTAAAGGACAAGTTTCCTGTTCCACTAGCAGCCAATCCAATTGCCGGATTATCATTTGTCCAGCTGTATACCGTTCCTGTAGCATTTCCGCTGAAGTTCACCGTTGAAAGCGAACCAGCGCAGAACACTCGGTTAGCCACCGCGTTTACAGTTGCGGTAGGATTTACCGTATACGTAAATGTAGTTGGCGTTCCTGGGCAACTTGTGCCAGCGTTGAAGTATGTGGGCGTAACGGTAACAGTAGAAGTTACAGGTGCGCTACCATTGTTTATAGCGGTAAAGCTTGGAATGTTTCCTGTACCACTTGCACCCAACCCAATAGAGGTAGTGCTGTTTGTCCAGTTCATGTTAGTGCCAAATGTACCCTGAACCGCATAGTCAAAGGAAA
>Ga0194120_10002066_pt1 | contig 35189 bp, 41 predicted proteins | sample TA2MahCa65mmetaG_FD_148642 | JGI IMG/M metagenome (GOLD analysis project Ga0194120, IMG submission 148642) | Freshwater microbial communities from Lake Tanganyika, Tanzania - TA2015019 Mahale Deep Cast 65m | ecosystem: Environmental > Aquatic > Freshwater > Lake | place: Tanzania: Lake... | reverse complement strand
GCCAGGCTTGGCGACTCCCGCAGCAAAATTCCATGGATGGTTTTTATAACCTTACTTGATTTTTGTCGTTGTGTTAATCCCAGTCAGATGTTTCACTTGTGGAAATCTAATTGCTGATAAATACGATGATTATCAAAACAGAATCAAAGCTGGAGAAGAGCAAGTCAAAGTTTTAGATTCACTTGGTTTGAAAAGATATTGCTGCAGAAGAATGATGTTGACAACTGTAGAGACGATGCAACAAGTCATTCCATTCTACGAAGCAATCCAAAGACGTTACTTGGAAGTTCAATCTGAGTTAGAGTAGCTTGCCAAAGATCACATCGGTAAGAGGCAGACTACTTTACAACAGTCGCGGTAGCAAGACAATCGAAATAGATGTCATTTCAGACAAAAAACACCTCGGCCGAGCCTGTGCCCCCTCTGGTGCAAGTGTCGGAAAATACGAGGCACAAAGCTTTGCAGACAACAAGCCAGAAAAAAGCCTGCAAATCCTAAACAAAAATCTCAAAAAATTTGTCGGCCTAGCCTCTGACGACCTAAAGTCAATTCAACAAGAGATAAGAAAAATAGATTCTACCAATAACTACTCCAAGATTGGCGGAGCAGTTGCATATGCATTAACAATAGCATCGATTGATTCTGCGGCAAGAGCAAGAGACGAGCCATTCTTTAAGGTTATATCTCAGACCAAAAAATGGAGATTTCCATTCCCGCTAGGAAATATTCTTGGAGGAGGCGCCCATGCAGGCCCTGGAACACCAGACATTCAAGAGATTTTGATCTGCTCAGTTGGAGCAAAGACACCAAGAGAGTCAATAGAAATGAACTTGGCAGTACACAAGGAGCTTGGCAAAACACTCCAAAAAGAGAATCCACGATTTACCAATGGCAGAGGTGATGAGGGAGGATGGGCGCCAGAGATGGACAATGAAAAGGCACTAGAGATCTCCGCCCAAGCAATAGAAAGTCTAGGCTACACATTAGGAAAAGAAGTAGCATTAGGCGTTGACTTTGCATCATCAACGCAGTGGGATGAGAAAAAGAAAAAGTACGTTTACGACAGGGCTGGCTTTGAGAACACTCCAGAAGAGCAAATCGACTTTGCCGCAGATATCATCAAAAAATACAAGCTAATCTATGCAGAAGACGCAGTACATGAGGAAGCATTTGATGACATGGCTGTACTGACAAAGAAATTCCCAAAGATGTTTGTCACAGGCGATGACCTAACAGTCACAAATCCAAAAATTCTGCAAAAAGCAGTAAAGAAAAAATCATGCACCGGTGTCATTCTCAAGGTAAACCAGGCAGGAAGCCTCTATGACGCGCTAGAATTTGCACAGATTGCAACCAAGAACAAAATAGGAATCATAACATCACACAGATCAGGCGAATCCACAGATTACCAGATATCTCATATCGGAGTTGCCACAGGTTCTAAAATGCTAAAGGTGGGCGTAGTGGGCGGCGAGAGAATAGCAAAACTAAACGAATTGATTCGTCTCTCAGAGCATGGTTTAATATCGGGTATGGCAGAGGTTTAAAATCGTAAAATGAGTCAGCAGACAGAACCACAAGACATCAAGAAAAAGATCCTCTCTACCGGTATAAGAGTAGGAACTACTGTCAAGACAACCTTCATGCAGCCATTTATCACAAAGGCAAGTCCTGAAGGACTCTACATGATTGATCTGGACCAAACATTGGCAAGAGTCAAGACTGCAGCTAAATTCATCAACAGAATCGAGCCATCACAAATCTTGGTTTGCTCTGGACGAGAATATGCAAGCACACCAATTGAGAAATTCTGCGAAATCACTGGTGCTCGCAAAATGCTAAGCAGATTCATGCCAGGAACACTGACCAACCCATCATTGCCATATTACACTGAACCAAAACTAGTAATCATTTCTGATCCTCAAGTTGACTCGCAGGCAATCATAGAGGCAACAAATGCCGGAATTCCAGTCATTGGTGTATCAAATACTGACAATGTCACATCAAAAATTGATGTAGTCATTCCAGCAAACAATAGAGGAAGAAAGTCACTTGCCACAGTATTTTGGTTGCTGGCAAGAGAAATACTGATCCAAAAGGGAAAGCTGGGCGAAAATGACCCAATGAAATACGAAATCGACGATTTTGAGACAAAGATTTCTGAAGAGGAACTAGAATAGATGCGAATTAGAACACCAGCAGTTGCTGGCATGTTCTACCCAAAAGAAAAATCAAAACTCGAGCAATCAATTATTCATTCCATATCAAGCGAATTTGGGATAGGTCAGATTCATCAAAAAAAAGAAAAAATCTACGGAGCAATCTGCCCCCATGCAGGCTACATGTATTCAGGTCCTGTGGCTACTCATTCCTTTGAGTGCATTGCAGGCCAAGACTTTGATACCGCCGTGATTTTGGGCCCAAATCATTGGGGAATTGGGTGCAACATTGCAACAATGAAGGATTGTTCTTGGGACACACCGCTAGGTCCAGTAGAAGTCGATTCGGATGCTGCAAAACAAATCAACGAAATATCAAAAATAATTGAAATCGATTATTTTTCCCACACAAGAGAGCATAGCATCGAGGTGCAAGTACCAATGCTCATGCAATTCTACAAAAAACCATTCAAGATTCTACCCATCATTCTAAATGATCAAGATTATGAATACATGCAAGAAGTTGGTAGTGCCGTTGCCAAGCTTGCAAAAGTAAGAAAAACCATCATAATTGGCTCATCTGACTTTACGCATTATGAGACAAACGAGTTTGCGTACAAGCAGGACAAGGCACTCATCGAACCGATACTGAAATTAGATGTGGAAAAATTCTATAAAGTATTGAATGAAAGGAGGGTAAGTGCGTGTGGATACGGAGCAATTGCCTCAACTATGATTGCATGCAAGGAACTTGGAGCGACACAAGGAAGACTGCTCAAGTATGCAACAAGCGGAGACGTTGCCGGAGACAAGAGCTCCGTTGTAGGATACGCATCAATCGTGTTTAGTTGAAATCAATAGCGTCTGCGCCTGCAAAGGTAATCTTGTTTGGCGAGCACTTTATCGTGTATGGCGGAAAGGCAATCTTATGTGCAATAGACAAGAGGATAACAGTAGAGTCCGAGCTTGTCAATTCCGGTATAATTCAGGTAAATTCTACACTTGGAACCATTTCCATACCAAAAGATGAACCAATCAAAAATGTCGATGCAAAGTTTAGGCCGGTAGTATTTGTTGCTCAAAAAATCCTAAAGCGATTCAATTCCGAATCTGGACTCAAAATAGCAATACGATCAGAGATCCCATCTGGCGTCGGCCTTGGATCATCATCTGCTTGTTGCGTTGCCGCAGCAAGTTCAATTTCCGGTCTTTTTGCAAAACCTTCCAAAGAAGAAACCCTAAAGCTAGCACTGGAAGCAGAAAAGACGGTCTTTGAGAATGCGTCTGGTGCAGACACTGCAAGCTGTACCTTTGGTGGAATAATGGAATACACAAAACAAGGAACAAAAAACCTGAACCTTGCACCCAAGTTTCAGCTAGTCATTGCCAACTCCAAGATTATTCATTCAACCAGCAAAGTAGTATCACGTGTAAAGCAATTCAAGGAGAAACATCCTGACGAGTTTTCCCTTCTTTGCCAGAATGAATCCGCATTGATTGAAGAATCCTTGGAGGCTCTAAAGGCAAATGATCTTAAAAAAATAGGAGAAAAAATGAACGTAAACCAAGCACACCTACAAAAAATAGATGTATCAAACCAAACTCTGGATTCGATGGTGCAATTAGTCAAAAACACAGCCTATGGTGCAAAGCTGACCGGCGCAGGAGATGGCGGATGCATTGTAGTACTAGTTGATGAATCCAATCTGAAAAACACACTTGATGCACTATCAGAATACGAATGCTTTGCAACAAAAATAGACACCGTAGGTGTTGAGCAAAAAGTATAGAACCACTCGATACTTTTTAACTGAGTCCATTTCTGAGGTCAATTATGATTCTCATCAAGCTTGGAGGCTCCATCATAACCAACAAGGAAAGACCTCTTTCTCCAAGAACAAAGACCATAAACAACATTGCAAAACAACTCAAAAAGATCTCAGAGCCTTTCATCATAGTACATGGTGGGGGTTCATTTGGCCATTATTGGTCTGTCAAATATGACATGCACACAAAGCCTGCAAAATACGACTATCATGGTGTTGCAATAGTCAAAAACTCGATGATTCAGCTAAACAAGATAATTCTGGATTCTTTTGCAAAAAACAAGCTAAATCCATACTGCCTTCCGCCAACTGACTTTATGGCAGGAAACAAATCAATCACGTCAAAGGTAAAAGAGGTCAAAAAAATTGCAGAATCCAATTTGATTCCAGTAACATTTGGCGATGCAATGTGGTACGGCCAGAAAAAATCCTATATCTTATCAGGAGACAAAATAATGAGCATTCTGGCAAAGACATTACGTCCAAGACTCTCAATATTTGTCCTAAATGTAGATGGACTGTATTCCGATTTTAAGACAAAACTACTGATCCACGACATGAGGGACCAACAAGCATCAATACAGGACACACCAATGGATGTCACAGGCGGCATGAAGCGCAAAGTCGAAGAGGCAACCAAGATTTCCAAGATGGGCCTAAAGGTCTTTTTTGTAAACGGAAACAAGCCGCAGAGAATAGTTGATGCAATACAAAAAAACAAGTTTGAGGGGACAGTATTTCGATAGATATGGCAGAAGAATTTCTAATCCTAGTAGATAGCAACGACAACCCAATAGGCACGGAAGAAAAGGTAAAGTGCCACCTTCCAAACGGCAAGCTCCACCGTGCATTTACGATATTGCTCTTTGACAAAGACCACAAACTCTTACTTACAAGAAGGAGTGAAAGCAAGATGCTTTGGCCCGGAGACTGGGATGGAACGGTCGCAAGCCATCCAAGAAAGACAGAGACCTATGTATCATCTGCAGAGCGAAGACTACCAGAGGAAATTGGTGCCCAATGCAAGCTGGATTATCTCTTCAAATTCGAGTATCACGTTCCATACAGGGATGTAGGATCGGAAAATGAGATCTGTGGTACATTGATCGGCCTAGTCTCAGATGATTTTCAAATGAAACTAGTCAAAGATGAAATCAGTGAAATAAAATGGGCAGGCGAAAAAGAACTGTTCTCAGACATTGAGAAGAATCCTCAGATTTATTGTCCATGGATGTTAGTTGCCCTGTATTTTCTGTATGCATCAGATGAGGCAATGATTCAAAAACACAAGCCAGTCTTTGACAAGTGGATGAAACCAGAATACAAGCCGATACTGGAAAAATCACTCAAATACCACTTTCCAACAAATAACTGGAGGCTGCTAAACTAATGGTAAAGACACTTCCAAGCACTGCAAAAAAGATCAATTCCTATCTAAAGTCAAATCTGGACGGCAGACCAGATGTTTTGTACAAGGCAGGTGCTCACCTAATTGTCAATGGAGGCAAGCGACTCAGGCCATACTTGGTACTGAAAAGCTGCCAAATGCTTGGCGGCTTGACAAAAGATGCACTCCCAGCAGCTGCTGCAATAGAAATGGTTCACAACTTTACTCTGGTCCACGATGATATCATGGATAATGATGAGATGCGACACGGCGTTCCAACTGTGCACACCAGATTCGGCATGCCGCTTGCAATACTTGCAGGAGACGTTTTGTTTTCAAAGGCATTTGAGATGGTTTCCACAGACAAGGTCAGAAATCCGCAGGTATCATCAGGGCTTGTTGCAAGGCTTTCCAAGGCGTGTGTAGACGTATGCGAAGGCCAAGTCCTTGATATCAAGATGGCCGAGGGAAAAAAGATCCCAACCAAGTCAGAATACATTACCATGATAGAAAAAAAGACATCTGCTCTCTTTGAGGTATCATGTGCAATGGGTGCAATTTGTGCCAAAAAGCCGCAAGACGTGGCAAACTTGGCATCATTTGGAAAAAATCTTGGGGTTTCATTTCAGATAACAGATGACTATATTGGAGTCTTGGGCGACCCCAAGGTCACAAAAAAGCCAGTAGGAAACGACCTGCGCGAGGGAAAGAAATCCCTGCCAATACTGCTTGCAATACAAAAGGCAGACCCAAGATCCAGGAGAATAATCCTCAAGGTATTTGGAAATCCAAGAGCCACAAAATCAGACATTGCAAAGGCAATAGAGGTCATGCGAGATCTGCACATAGAGCAAGAGGTAAGGAAAGCAGCACTCGATTACGCGCAAAAGGCAAAGCGTTCTTTGGCAAAATATTCAGGCCCTGCAAAATCAGAAATGATTGGGCTTTTGGATTTTGTTGTAACTAGGAGCCTGTAGATTGAGTGAAGAAACAAGAGACAAGATACTAAAGGCAGCACTGCAAAATGCACTAGACCACGGCAAAACCCAGGACAAAATAGTCCTAGGAAAAATTTTAGGAACAGAACCATCGCTTCGAACCCAAGTAAAGGAAATAATGCCAACCATAATCGAGATAGTAAATTCCGTAAACCAAATGTCGCAGGATCAAATCAAAAGGCAGATCCAAGATAAATTTCCAGACTTGCTTGCAGAAAAGCCAAAAAAGCAAGAAGAGCGAGAAGGCTTGCCTCCACTTGAAGGCGCAGAACATGGCAAAGTAGTCACAAGATTCCCTCCAGAGCCAAACGGATATCCGCACATCGGACACGCAAAGGCAGCCATAATCGATGAAGAGTATGCCAAAATGTACGGCGGCAAGCTAATTTTGCGATTTGACGATACAAATCCAGAGGCAGAACGACTGGAATATTATGCAGCAATCAAGGTAGGCCTTGACTGGCTCGAGGTAAAATACGATCGAGTAAAGAACACATCAGACGACATAGAATTACTCTACAAAAAATGCCAAGAAATGCTAGATGGCAACTATGCATATGTTTGCACATGCAAGCAAGAGACAATCTCTGCAAACAGGCGAGAGATGAAACCATGCAAATGCAGTATGGGCGAGCTTGAACAGAACAAGGACAGATGGGACAAAATGTTCTCCAAATTCGGCCAGGGGGACGCAATAGTTCGATTCCGAGGAAATATGAGCTCAGAAAATACCGTGATGCGCGACCCGGTAATGTTTAGAATCATAGAAACAAAGCACCCATTACTTGGCGACAAGTACAGGGTCTGGCCAAGCTACGACTTTGCAGTGGCAATTGAGGACAGTATTGATGGTGTGACTCATGCGTTTAGAACCAAGGAATATGAGTTGAGAAACGAGTTGTACTATATCATTTTGGATCTGCTAAAGATGAGAAAGCCAAAGGTCATCGAGTTCTCAAGACTTGGCTTTGAGGGAATGCCTGTATCCAAGAGAGTATTGCGGCCGTTAATTGAAGAGGGCAAGGTCTCAGGATATGATGATCCAAGATTGCCAACATTAGAGGCGCTAAAGAGACGCGGAATACGACAAGACGCAATCAGAAAGTTTGTGCTGTCATTAGGATTTACAAAGGCAGACACACTAGCGCCGTTTGAAACCCTAGAGTCGTTTAACCGCAAAATAGTCGACCCAGAAAGCATCCGATTGCACATGGTGAAAAACCCAGCCTCAATTAAGATCAGAGATTTGCCATCAGGTACAATCACTATGCCCAACCACCCAACAAAAGACATGGGCAAGCGCACAATAGAGTTAGGAGAGGAATTTTACCTAGAATCAGAAGACATTGAAAAGCTAAAGCCAGGAGATGCGATTCGCTTTATGGGCCTAGGCAATGTCAAGATAACAAGCCAGTCACCCGCAGAAGGACAATACGTCGGAGATGAATTAGGAACTAATATTCCGAAAGTGCACTGGGTTGCACAAAAAAATGCACAGAAAATCAAGGTTTTGATTCCAAGTCAGCTCTTTATCGGCGAAGAATTCAATGCAGCAAGTCTGCAAGAGATCAACGTTTTTACAGAACCCCACTATAACGAGCTAAAAGAGGGAAAGGAAATACAATTCGTAAGATTCGGATACTGTAGAAAGGATTCTATGCTGCAGGCAATTTACACACACAAGTGAGAAAATAATGAAGATTGGCAGATTTTTGATTGGTGGTAAGGAGACTTATGGATTTGTCAAGGACGGACAAATCGCAACAAAAGAAGAAATCATATCAAAGACGGGAATCCCAATTCCATTATCGATTAAGGAGTTTTTGTTTGATGGCTGGTACAAAGAAGTCATATCGCAAAACCCCAGGCTGGATTATTCCGTAAAGTTATCTGATGCAAAGATCTTGGCCCCAATTCCAAACCCACCCAAAGTGATCTGTCTTGCATTCAACTATGTAGATCATGCAAAAGAACAGAACCTATCACCACCAACAGATCCTGCCATAGTCATAATTCCCAGAACCACACTGAATGGTACAAATTCCGAGATTGTCTGCCCCAGTTTTGTAAAACAGCTAGACTATGAGGTAGAGCTTGCAATCATCATAGCCAAAGACTGCAAAAACGTGCAAGAAAAAGACGCAATGGATTCAATTTTTGGATATATGGTCTTCAATGATGTGTCGGCGAGGGACATTCAGGCACAAGACAAGCAGTTTGGACGCGCAAAGGGATTCGACACATTTGCTCCGTGTGGACCATGGATTACAACAGCAGATGAAATCTCAGATACCCAAAATCTCAAAATGACCACAAAAGTAAACGGCGTGTTGCGCCAAAATTCAAACACCACAAACATGTTCATAAAAATCCCATCAATTGTGGAAAAGTTGAGCAGAGTAATGACGCTAGAACGAGGTGACATCATATCTACTGGAACTCCTGCAGGCGTGATGTTAAACAAGCCAGATGCGATTTTCCTAAAGGATGGAGACAAAATAGAGATGGAAATAGAAAAAATAGGCAAGCTGGAAAACACCGTCCGATTCGTGCACTAGATTTTTAAGAAATACCAAAATTTCATAGGACAATGGGCAAAATCATTGTAGGCAAGACATCGGATATTCCGCCAGGAAAAATGACAAAGATAACCGCCGACGGACGAGAAATTCTGGTTGCAAACATTGATGGAAATTATTGTGCCTGTGATGACACTTGCACACATGCAGGAGCAAGTCTTTCGGGAGGAGTCTTGGAGGGCGGAATTGTTACATGTGGATGGCATGGTGCCAAATTCAACTGCATGAGCGGCAAGCTGGAAAAGTTCCCAGCTAAAATCAGGAACCTCAAGTCATATCGAACAATAATAGAATCAGACAACGTTTTTGTGGAGTTCTAGGGTGTAGACTTTAAAACTAGTGCAAATATTACAAAAATGAATTAGGCATGGTAGACAAAAAGGCTCAAAACCAAAAATCACTTGAAATGGCAATCCAGACACTAACACAGGTTGCCGCAAGCCCCACTACGCCTAAGAACATCAAAAAGAATCTGACTGATTTGATTTCCAATCTAAAGTCAGGCCAAGACCCAGTTTCAATTAGAGCCGCAAACGCAATCTCACAAATTGACGATGTGACACAAGACCCGAACCTGCCATCATATGTGCGAGTTACGCTGTGGCAAGCAGTATCAACGCTTGAGAGCATCAGGGATTAAATTTCTCTAAATCATATTTCCAGTGTGAAAATAGAAGAATACATTTCGTCATTACCAGATTCGATAATTTCAGGCCAAGAAGTTCAGTTATTGGATGATTCGTTGCGAGAGATTTTCAAGCTTGCAGGCCTTGGTGCAAACGATATTTTCTATCACCTAGGATGCGGAACTGGAAACAGCCTGCAAATAGCTGCCAAAGAATTTGGAGCTAGAGCAGTCGGAATTGATAATGACTTGGAAAAAATATCGCAAATAGAAAAAGAACCAAGGATAACTATTCTACATCAAGACATTATTGATGCCGATCTGTCAGATGCAACAATAATCCTGTTTTGGTTCTCCGATGAAACTATAATTGGAAAAATGCTTGAAAAATTCTCCAGTCTAAAATCAGGATGTAAGATTGTCACCATTTTTGATCCATTGCCTGGTGTAATTCCAAACAAGGTTAGTTTTCCATATCTATTGCACCAAACTCCATTTACCCCAGCAAAAAGTCTCAAGGACCAGTTAATGACAGTCTTTGAGACAGAATGCATCGACTTTACCACAGCGTGGGAGCATGCTGAACGATATACCAAGGCAGTAGGCTCGCCAGATTCTGGAAATGACAGATTTTTGACCATACTGCAGACAATAATGATTTGGATAAATGCGAAAAATCTAGGACTATCCTGCACTCAGGAAATTCCAGCACCTGTCAAAGCATACATCGAAATACTGGATAATTTTTTCAACATAGAGGTAAGGCATCTCATAAAATAGTGAGCCTTTTATTTTTCAACAACATAAGCAAGGCATGAGAGTTAACATCAACGTTTCCGCTACAGACTATGACAAATCCAGTAAGGAGATAGTCAAGGTACTATCAGGCTTGGAGGAAATGGTTCACGAAAAGGACGGCTTTACCGTCACGGATTCGGAATTTGCGTTTGGTTGGCATTTCTATGTGGTTTCAGTAAGGTCGGATTTAGTGCAAAAACTAGCAGACCAGATGGGTTCTGATTTTTCCAAGCTGAAGGGTAAGGGAAATGAAAAGAAATTTCTCTCATGGATGACACAGAAGATGGAAAAGACTAGTCTTCGCGTAAAGTTTGCCATCAAAGAAGAGATGGAATCAAGCAAGTACGGAATCTTTTAGGGCCTAAGAAGGATTTTGAGTCGGCCGGGACTTTTTGCTGCACCTAGGGCTTCATCAAGTTTGTCCAGTGTATAAACAGAATCAATCAGATCATCAACGTACACTGCGCCCGTCGCCAGCGCTTGAATTGCAGGCCTAAATGGGCCACATCTAGAGCCGACAAATGTTATTTCGTTTACTATGGCAGCAGTCAAGTCCATCTTGTTCTTTGATGCAATTGTGGATTTGAGAACTACGACTCCTCTTGGCTTTGCAAGCCTTATTGTATCTAAGAATCCTGATTCGCTTCCTGTTGCCTCCACTACAACATCAAATGAATGCTCATCCTCTGATGAAATGCCAGTTTTTGTCTTTACTCCAAGCTTGGCCAGCAATTGCAGCTTGTTTTGGTGTCTTCCAAAACAGGTAATATTTTTGCGGTTTATTCCAAGCACTCGAGTTATCAGCTGAGCCAGTCTTCCATCTCCAAGTATTGCGATTGCAGAGCCCTTGTCGATTTTCAGCTGCTCTTCAATTTCAAATGCAGCTGCTAATGGCTCTACAAAGACAGCCTGCTCATCAGAAATAGAGTCAGGAATAACATGTAGGTTTTTTTCAGGAAGTGACAGATATTGCGCAAATGCTCCATCTCGCTTGTATATTCCAAGCACAGTTCTCTCTGGACAATGTCGTTCTAGCCCAGTTGCACACATTGAGCATTTTCCACAACCTGCGTTGATTTCACCCACAACACGTTTTCCAATTAGATCCTTATTTTCAGAAGACACTATCTCGCCGACAAACTCATGGCCTAAAACACCAGTGTATGAGGCATAACCCTGAATCATCTCAAGGTCTGTACCACAGATTCCAGCCAATCTAACTTTGACTAGGGATTCACCAGGTTTTGGATCTGGATAGTCTGAACGCATTGATATTTTAGAGCCATCAAAATAAGCAGCTTTCACGAATTGTTTTTGGTACGGACTGTTATTTGTGATTTAGTTTTGCAGATTTGATATTCTTTTGATTATCACAATAAAAAATCATTTGTAAATTTTAATATAACTAGTTCTGACGCCTTGTATGAATTTAGACGAGTTATGCCAAAACGTGTTGAAAATTAATGAAGATGTAAGATTCGCGGGGATTTTGGATAAAAACGGTCAGCTGGTATCAGGGAGATATAAGGACGGCTTGGCCTCACATCTACAATCAAACGAGTCAAAAATGTCATTTCACTATGCCTCAAAGGCATTGGAGAGCAGAAAAAATCTCTCTCACCGAGTAGGCAAAGAAAAGTTTGCCATAGTAGAGTTTGAAAAGGTAAAGCTGATCTCAGTTCCAGTCGACGGCAATAACCTATTGCTAGTAAGCGTTGAGCCAAAGACTAGCCATGACCAAATACTAGATAGCGTATTTACACTGTTAAACAGTTCTTGAACCTAGAGATGCTCATAATCTGTATTGTGTGGAAATAGAACTAAAAGGTGTAGGCCCTCGAGGGGAATCGAACCCCTGTCCGGGGATCCACAGTCCCCTATACTAGCCACTGTACTACGAAGGCCGCAAAAACCAAAGCCGACAGATCCACTATTAACCTAACTACAGCTAAAAATCATGGACAAATTTATTATCGACTATAAAAAAAGACCGGTTATGCAAGGCAAAGGCTGGTTCATTGGAATGGCAATAACTATAGCCGTAGTATGGTGGGGCGTAAACTACCTATTTCCGTGGGTTCGCTAGTCAGCAAGCCACTTTTTCTTGTAGAAATACGAGAACATCAGAGCAGACGGCAGCATCGATATAATCAGCATTATGATTAATGCCGTATATTCCCCAAGAAAAGTCCAGCTTCCTGTCTGGATTCCGCCTGGCAGATTTATGTTCATGCCATATATGGCACCTACCACGGTTGGCGGAATTGTTAGTGTGAATATTATGGTAAGTGTTGCAAGTATTTTGTTTGATTTCTCAGTTGATAACATAAAGTCAGTATCCTTGTAGATTTCCATTGTTTCCTTTGCTTCGTCTAGTGTTTCTGCCACCTTGTCAATATGATCAATTACGTCATCAAAATGAATTACCAAGTCATCATCAGGATTTGAGAAGCGTTGCGTATTCTTTGATGTTTCCAGCACAGTTTTTCTCAATGGGTGAACTATTCTTCGAAGTATTGTGATTTCGCGTCTCAGTAGCGAGATCTTTTTTGGGGTGGACTTGTTTTCGTCAAAGACATCATCTTCTATTTCATCCAGATTCTCTACAATTCTGCGCAATGTATGCAGTAGATCATCTACCAGCGCGTCAACTATTTTGTATAGCAAAAATCCAGACGACTTGCCAAGGAGTTCATTTCTGTATTGAGAGTCATCTTTGCAGTGATTTACCATTTCCACTAGAGGTTTGAGCTCGCCATAGTGTATTGTGACTAGATGATCCTTACCAATGAATACTGCAAGCTGGTTAAATCTCGACATGCCGCGCTTTAGTGCAAGCGGAGGAAAGTGCAAAATGATAAAGGAATGATCGTCATAATTGTCTATTTTTGCTAGCTGGATCTTTGAGATGGCGTCATCCAAGTTCAGGGAGTTAAAATTGTACATTTGTCCCAGCTTTTCAATTTCTGTTCGATCCGGGTTTTGAATGTCAGTCCAGGTAAAGCCATTTCCCTGGATGGTCTCCAGCTTACTTTGGATTATCTCAGTAGGCTGGGGATGTCTTCGCAAATGCGGTAATCTGGAGATGAATAGTTCTTTTTTCAATTCAGCTAAACCTCTCTAAAATTCAATTTAAGTTTTCATTATGATATCGCAAACAAACTTTGCACAAACTGCATAATTTTTGTGAGATAATGTGCGGGCGTGGCCCCAAGCGTAGAACTTGAGAGAATACCTCTCTATTCCATAACGCCCAAGGCGTTCATGGTTCACAATTTCGTTCTACTGAGCCACGCGCGGACTATTTGTTGGATTTTACATCCTTCCGCATTAATCATTATAGGAATTTTTTGTATTTAACATTTTGTATGAATTTTTACAATAAAGATCTGAATATAATGAAATAATTTTTTGCATTAAAATCAGACTCGGCCCTATAAAATGAAAAATTAAGTAAAACCAAGCTGAAAAAAATACTATGAGTTGCTCAGGAGAATTTGTAGAAAACGATATCATCCAAATCAAGTCATCCATTCAACAACAGCTCAAAAAGGCCAAGTATGGAGTATCGGATCATTCGACAGTAGAATTATGCCACTGGACAAAAAAATCCTTCAAGGGAGAAGAAAGCTGCTACAAGCACAAGTTCTATGGCATATCAACACACCAATGCATGGAGTTTTCCCCTGCTGGGATGTATTGTGAAAACAGGTGCGTCTATTGCTGGCGCCCAATGGAATTTTATGATTCACTAGAAATGAATCCACAAAATGTGGCAGAGCCAAAAGACATCATAACTAAGCTAATGGCAGAGCGAGAAAAGCTGATCATGGGCCATTATGGTGATCCAAAATCAATCCACAAAAAGCTGGATGAATCACTACTGCCGGCTCATTATGCAATATCGCTTTCTGGCGAACCAACAATGTACCCCAAGCTTCCAGAACTGATAAAATATCTTAAGGCCTTGCCTGCAACAAAGTCAATATTTCTTGTGACAAACGGCCAAGAGCCACAAATGCTCAGGCGACTCCAAGACGAGGATGCATTGCCGACTCAGATCTACTTGTCCACAAATGCTGCAGACTATGATTCCTTTATGAGAATAAACAAGCCAAGATATTCAGATTCATGGGAGAGATGGAACCAGTCCCTGGAATCACTACAAAATATGGACACGCGAACAGTGCTTAGAATGACCATGATTAGAAACCATAACGATTACGAGGAAATGATTCCAGCTTTTGCAGACATGGTAAGGCGTGCAAATGTGCATTTTATTGAGATGAAATCATACATGCACATTGGCCGCTCCACAAACAGGCTTGCCCGCTCTGATATGCTAGAATTTGAAGAAGTCAGCCATTTTGCAAACCAATTAGCAAAGAAAAGCCAGATTTATTCAGTAATTGATGAAAGCACTGCATCAAGAATAGTCTTGTTGCAAAACCAGCAAAGAAAGATCAGCCCGTTTATTTCTGCGTACGCACAAACCAACTAGCAAATTTTGCCAATGCGCGATATCGATGAGATACAGTGTTTTTGTCAGGAATTTGTGCATATGTCTTGGTTTTCCCCCTTGGGATGAATATTGGGTCGTATCCCCAGCCTTTGCCTGAGATCTTTTTTGCAATTTTGCCAAGAGTGATTCCCTCAAAAAGAACTGACTTTGTTGTTTTGTCACAATACGATATTGTGGCATAGAATTTTGCTGCCCTGTTTTCTTTTACTAGATCAACTACTCCCTTGTTGCCAATGGTATCAAAAACATATGATGAGTATGGTCCTGGAAAGCCGCCAAGCGACGGAATAACCAGTGCATCATCTTCTATTATGATTGGTTTTTTGCATTTTGCAAATGCATCTAGTGCCTTTGCCTTGGCAATCTCCAATAGAGAATCGGACTGGATTTCCAGCAGACTCACTTGGAAGAATCCCAGCTTTATTCCAAATGAAGATAAAATTTCTTTGGCTTCTAGATACTTGTGCCTATTTGAGGATACAAAATACACATCATTCCATTCTTGCATATCTTCCCCTTCCTTCTATTATGGATAATTGGGCCAGTATCTTGTTGAATCGATCTGTACCGATAACTGACTTGTATCCTTTTAGAAACGCATTCCACAACTCTTGCATTATTTTTACATGGGCGCTGCCAAGAATCTCTTTGTATAGTCGCAAGTCCACCGCATGGTCTTCCACTCGAATTGATTTTTGCGCAAGGCCAAAATCAATTGCATAGATTTTGTTGTTTTTCGATATGAAGTTTGATGTGGTAAGATCACCATGTACTATGCCATTTTTGTGCAGTGTTGCGGTGATTTTGCCAATTTCTGCGCACGCCGACTTTAGCTTGGCATCTTTTAGGTCTCTGACTATAACTCCATCAATTTGCTGCATAAGAATGGTACAGTCGCTGGTGTTTACTTGATAGACCAGGGGTGTTCTAATACCAATGGATTTTGCCTCAGAGAGAATGGATGCTTCTCGTATGGTTCGTTGTTTTCTTATTTTGTTGTCAAGTGTCGGATGTCGATATGGCTTTGTTTTTCGTGTCTTGAGAATTGCAGGCACATTATCAAATTTTGTAAGATAAATGTCTCCTTCGGCTCCTTTTTTGATCAGCTTCACTATCAGTATAATTTTTCAATCAGATATTAGGATTAAAGAAAAGATAGCGCCCTTGGCGGGATTTGAACACGCGTCTCAGCCGTGACAGGGCCGAATTCTAGACCGGGCTATACTACAAGGGCTTGAATTTTGATCAAAGAATTTCCTTTTTTAAAGTTATCATCTAAGAGAAATCCTTCATCCAAAGACTAAATTATACACGGTTTTGAGAATTTGCGAAGGGTTCGTAGCTCAGCCAGGTAGAGTACCGGACTTTTAATCCGGCTGTCCGGGGTCCGAATCCCCGCGAACCCGCTATCTACTTAACATTCTAATTTTGGCAGACAGTTTTTCAATTGCAGATGTTATCAGAGTACTGCGTTTTGCCACATTTTTTTGGTATTGCTGTATTGTGGATTTGCGTTTTGTAATTAGTCGCTTTTGTTCTGCTATGCCAGCAGAGCCAAGAGAAGACCTGCTCTGAAGTGAGGATTGGGCATTAATTGAGGAGATGATTTTGCCTAGCTTTTTGGCATCAAATTCCCCCTCAGACACAGACTTTGCCACTTCAGATGCAGTAAGTTCTGATAGTGAAATCTTGGACTCGTGTGCGATTTGGACTAGATTTCCTACAATTTTATGAGCAGTCCTAAATGGCAGGCCTTCCTTTACCAAGGCCTCTGCAATGTCTAGTGCGGCCAAATATCCCGAGTCTGCTATTTGGTTCATTTTTTGCTTGTTTACCTTTAGTGTTGCAAACATTGAATTTAGAACAACAAGTGCAGATATTGCAGTACGCGAGCTCAAAAAGACAGATGGTTTGATCTCTTGCAGATCGCGCCCATACCCAGAAGCTAAACCCTTGAGATTTGACAGTATGGCGACCAAATTTCCAATTACTCGTGCCGTCTTGCCACGTGTAAGCTCCAAAATGTCTGGGTTTTTCTTTTGCGGCATCACACTAGACGGTGATGAGAACTGGTCAGATATCTCCACGAACGAAAATTCCGACGTAGACCAAATGACTAGATCTTCTGCCATTCGGGATAGATTTGTCATCAATATGGCAACATGTCCTACGTATTCAGCTACCACATCTCTGTTTGATGTGGCATCAATCGAATTTTCCACCACACCAGAAAAGCCAAGCATTTTTGCAGTGCTGTTTCGGTTAATTGGCAAAGAAGTTCCACCTACTGGTCCTGCACCTAGCGGGGAATGATTGACTCGCCCAAATGTGTCATAAAATCTCTCAAAATCACGCAACAATGCATCAGCATAAGATATCAAAAAGTGTGAAAATGTGCCAATTTGCGCTTGCTGCAAGTGAGTGTATAGTGGCATTGCAGTAGTAGTGTGCTTTTCTGCCAATAGAACTAGTGTTTCCACCATATCCAAAATACAATTACAAATGGTGTTGATGTCGTCTCGTATTTTCATGCGTAAATCCAATGCAACCTGATCATTTCGGGACCGCGCAGTATGCATTTTACCCCCTGCAGCAAGGCCAATCCTTTGTATGACCAGAGTTTCAATCAATTCATGAATGTCCTCGGCAGAGGATTTACCAGATAGATTTTCTTTTTTTAGCTTTTCAAGTGCGACTAGAATTTTTTTTACTTCGGATTTACTGAGAATTTTATTTTCAAACAGCATTATAGAGTGAGCTTGGCTGCCAATGATATCATAAATTGCAATCTCTGAATCATCAGAAATTGATGACACATAATCTAGGGTGTGCTTGTCCAAATTCTTGTCTAGACGAGACCTGTACATTCCCAACTAGAGGTTTATAATGGTTATATATAGCATAGATGATTTGCCGTTTATGTCACAAGACCTACAAGAGCTCAGAAGAAAAATCTTTGACGAGTTATCTGGAATAGTTGATCCAGAAATCAACACATCAATTACTGATCTAGAGCTTGTAGACAATGTAGACATTTCAGATTCCGCAGTCAAAGTGGACTTGCACCTTACCAGCCCGTTTTGTCCAGCAGTCTTTGGATTCAAGATTTGCCAAGATATACACGATCATTTACTAAAGCTAGACGGAGTAAATGATGTCAAGGTAAATGTCTCAAATCATTTCATGGCAGAGGCAATCAACAATCAGGTAAACAATAGCCCAAATCCAAAAAAGGCAGCCTAGATTATTTTCTAAATCCTAACAAATATCCACGCAACAGTTGAATTCCCATTGCAGGGTCTACTCCCTTTGGGCAGACCTGGCTGCAAGAGCCAGCAAAATGGCATCTCCAGATCCCATGAGATTCATCAATGATTTTGAGTCTTGAATACTTTCCTTTGTCGCGATTGTCAGCAACATATCGGTATGCCTGGCCCAGCGCCTGCGGACCCAAAAATGACGAGTCTGTTGCCATTGTGGGGCATGCGGAATTGCACAGTCCGCACTTGATGCAGTTTGCAAACTGGATGTATTCTTCTAGCTGTTCTGGAGTCTGGTTGAATTCCTTGGTTGGTGCAGTGATCTCCGAGTCTTCGCGGATCACATATGGTTGCATCTTTTTGTGGTTTGCAAACATTTTGTCTAGTTTTACCACCAAGTCCCTAACAATTGGATAGTTATTCATTGGCTCCACAGTCACAACATCAGAGTTTAGCTCTGAGATTTTTGTAAAACATGCCAGTCTTGGCCTGCCATTAATCTTCATTCCACAAGAGCCACATGATGCCTGTCTACAGGAATATCGCACTGCAACCGAATGGTCCAAGTGCTTTTTGACATCCAGTACGGCATCCAGCACTGTGGTCCATCTCTCATATGGAACTTTGAAATCAACATATTGCTGGCCAGAATCATGTTCTGGATTGAATTTAGCGATACGTAATGTTACTATCTTGGATGAAGAAACTTCAGTTGATGATTGTTCTTCTGCTAATGCCGTTTCGCTCATTTACGTAATCCCCATGCTTGCCATCAATATAGTCCTTGAACCATATGCTATTAGGCCTGCCATTCCCGCAATGCATCCGTATGTCACTGCTTTTTCATATGATCGGCCCTGCTTTAGCTCTAGTAATATGACACGCAATCCATTGAATCCGTGCACCGACAATAACACCAGAATCAATTCCAGCATTATTGCATATGGAAGATACTTGTAGTTTGCAAGGACATTCTCGTATGCAAGTGAATCTTCATAGTTCATCATAGTGACTCGAAACAAAACATGTACTGCAACTAGCACTACGGCAGCAAGGGCTGTCCCATAGTGGATTTTCATTATCGTGCTTTCGCGCATTTTATTCACCAAACAATACCGACATTCCATACATCATTGCAAGTGCTGCCAATCCAATCGATGCATAAATGCAAAGCTTGTGCATGTTGTTTTGGGATGCCGGAGTATACGGATAGTCAGGTCGTGCCGGCTTGCCAACTCCGTATCCGCCGTGGCCTAGCATTACTCGAATTCCGTTTGCAGTGTGGAACACGCACATGCCAATTACCAGTGTCAGTAACACGTGTCCTTCCGTGGTTTGTGTCATAGACAACATGTTTTCCCAAGCGGTCTTGCCATTGACGATGTTGCTTGTTTCATAGATGTGCCCAATAAAATATGCCAAGAGGCCTAGGCCTGTGATTCTCATCAGCCAATAGGCAAAGCGCTCTATTCCGTATCGGCCTGGGTTTGCCATGCCTTTGATTCCCTCGCGGTTTTCGTTTCGTTTCATTAGTATTTTCTCTCCACTGGTTGGTATCTAGTTATGGTTACTGGGTGCTTTTTCATTATTGGCTCTTTTGGATCATAGTAAGCAAGTGTGTGATGTAAAAAGTTTGCATCATCTCTGCTTGGATAGTCCAGTCTTGCATGGGCTCCACGAGATTCGCGTCTATTGATTGCGCCAATTAGCACTACTTCGGCCACTCGGAACATCGAGTCAAGCTCCATTACATTGGAAAAGTTTGTGTTGTATTCCTTTGCCTTGTCGTCCACATGTTTCCAGGTCCTTGCCTTTAGTTCGCGCAGTTTTTTGAGTCCTTCGACCAGATCTGATTCTGTTCTGTATACGTATGCCTTATCATTCATTGTATCAGTAAGCTCTTGTCGTATTTCGTATGGGTTGTATTCTCCTTGTCCGCGAAATATTCCGTCATAGATTCTTTTTTCTTCCAGTGTAACTAGTTGATGTGGGAATTGCGATGAGGTCTTTGCGTTTAGTGCATATTCTGCTGCATTTTTTCCCGTGATCTTGCCCCAAACAATACATTCAGACGTAGAGTTTGCTCCAAGTCTGTTTGCTCCATGGACGGAATTGCATGCAGCTTCGCCTGCGGCCCACACTCCCTTGAGTTCTGTTGCGCCATCGATATTTGTGTGGATTCCACCCATCATGTAGTGACACACTGGTCTGATGTCAAGTGGCTCCTGCGCCGGATCTATTCCAGAGAACTTGATTGATATTTCTCGTATAGCACCCAGTTTTTCCTTGATTGCTTCGTCACCAATATGTCGCAGGTCTAGCTTCATGCAGTCAACCCCTGTTTCGTGCTTGAATCCGCGTCCCTCACGGATTTCACTCATAATTGATCTTGAAACTATATCACGAGGTGCAAGCTCCATCTTGCTTGGAGCGTATCGCGTCATGAATCGCTCACCATCCTTGTTAAGCAGGTAACCGCCTTCTCCTCTAGCTGCTTCGGTGATTAAAATTCCAGATGGCAGGATTCCAGTTGGATGAAACTGGACAAATTCCATGTCCTTTAATGCAAGGCCTGCCCTGTACGCCATATCCAGACCATCAGGTGTTGAAGACAACGCATATGTAGAAAATGAGTAAATTCTTCCCGCTCCTCCTGTTGCAATTATCATTGCCTTTGCCCGAATTGTGTAAAATGTACCACTTGACAACTCTATTGCAGTAACTCCCATGAATTGCTGACCATCATGAATTATTGCGGTAACAAACCATTCGTTGAGAAATGAAATGTTGTCAAATTTCAGACAAGTATCATAGAGGGTCTGCATTTCAAAAAAGCCAACCTTGTCTGAGGCAAACGTAGCGCGTGGGAAGCTGTAACCACCAAAGTGCCTTTGCGCAATTCGTCCGTCCTTTCTTCTAGACCATGGCATCCCCCAGTGCTCCAGCTGGTAGACCTCTCTTGGCATTTCCCTGCAGAGTCGCTCTGCAACATCTTGGTCTGCCAAAAAATCGCTTCCCTTTACAGTATCATAAATGTGAGACTCGATACTGTCTCCTTCTTCTTCAAACAGTGCTGCAGCTGTTCCACCCTCGGCAGAAACCGAGTGAGAACGCATTACCTGAACTTTGGATATGACTCCTATCTTTAGATTCGAGCTTGTCTTCGCTGCTTCTATTGCCGCGCGAAGACCTGCAAGACCCGATCCAACAATAATCAGATCATATTCGATAGAATCAACCATCTGCTATTGGACCTCCAAAAATCGGATAAATATGTATTCAAAAGAAAAACGCCAAAATTTGTTCACAATCCTTATATTTATCGCTAGCGATATCGCTAGCGATGGTATCAGAATGGTTTCAGCGAGTAGGAAGCTCAGTTCCTCGGGGATTCTCTAGGCATTACATTTTGGAACTATTGTCCACAAAACCGCATACAGGCAAAGAGATCATCGATTCGGCAGAAGCGCAAAGCGAGGGAATGTGGAAGCCATCACCTGGATTAATCTATCCTCTTTTGGGAAGACTGCTAGACGAAGGACTAGTTGAGGAGACAAAGGACGGAAAATACCAGATAACAAAGAAGGGCAAGGCAACATCCGAAGACCTAGAAAAGATAAACCAAGTGATAAAAAATCAGCTGGATGTCCTAATGCGAGTCAAGAATGTTGGAAGATTTGTAGCAATGGACCTAATTGAGAGAATGAACATGATGGGCACGCTGCTATCATCTAATGTATCCAAGATGACCAAAGACGAAATGTCAAAGTACAGAAAGTTCCTCCAAAGCGAGCTGCAAAAGCTAGACGCCCAGGAATCAAAGCAGGGAAAAGAGATTAAAATCGACTAGGAAGCCAGACCCATGTTTCTTAGCATGTCTGCAGTGTATGTAGACACGCATGCTACAGCGCCATTATTTCGAGTGACCTTTTCATAGCCATCACGGCATTCCACGTTTTGCAGTGGGACCTTCTTTTGCAATTGCTTTAGTGGTGGGGGTGGAGGTGTTTTTGCCGGCGGCGTTGGCTTTTCAGTAATGTCTTTGCCGCCCACTTTGATTGCGTCATATAGCACATTATAGCCAGTGTGCCTTTTTGCATCCATTGTTTGGATTATGATATCAGAATTATCAAGTGGTCGCAGTATCTTAAATGACATTTCAACTTTGGTCCTATACGAGTCAACCTCAGACGCGGTAATTGTGACATCCTTGAGCAGTCCGGTTGGATCGTCGACTGTGGTGGTTTGAGATACGTCAGAGCCCGAGGCAAGAGGCCTGTTCAGCAGCCCAGTGAACGGTTGTTGGAACGATATTGTGGCAAGCATGTTTTTGTGCCGGTCATCCTCAAAATTACCAATTGATAGCGAGACGTCTCTAAGATAGGTTGCGCCAGAATTTTCATATGTTATAACCTTGACATTTACTGGCTGTCCAGTTCTAAGTGCGGTTGTTGGCACTGTTTGTGTTCGTTCTGCAACATCAAATGCCTTGTCGTTAATTGTAAATCCCTTTTCGATTACTTTTTGTCCAGTGTATAACACACCAAGTGTCGGCGCTTCACAGTCCCGGCTACAGTTTGCATTTTCTGATGCATAAACGTTAGCTGTAAACAGTGAGATTGAAAGAATTCCTGCTGCAATCAATACTTGTAATAGCTTGGTCATTGATTTTGGGTCGAGCCTAGCGATAATTAAATCCTATGTAGGACAAGTAAGTGTTTTTGCAAATTATGGATCAAATGTAGCTATTCATAAATAACAAAGTCAACCATGTTTTTTGTTGAAAACCCTAAAGCAGCTTATCAATGATCCATCAAAGCCACTTGTAATTCCTGGCGTCTACGATGCAATTGGTGCAAAAATTGCGCAGAAAGTGGGCTTTGAGGCAATGTTTCAAACAGGATATGGCACGTCTGCCACATTGTTTGGAATGCCGGACTATGGATTCATTGGAGCTGCAGAGACTACAGAGAATGCAAGAAGAATTTGCAGAGCAGTCTCTGTTCCCGTAATAGTTGATTCCGATACAGGCTATGGAAATGCTTTGTCTGTATGGAAGCTGGTAAACGAGTTACAGTCTGCAGGCGCTGCAGGAATATTTCTAGAAGACCAAAGATGGCCCAAGCGATGTGGACACATGGCAGGAAAAGAGGTAATTGAAAAAGAAGAATATGCAGAAAAGCTCCAAGCCGCAGTTGATGCCAAAAAAAGCAAGGACTTCATCATAGTTGCAAGAACAGATGCCAGGGCAACTAGGGGCCTAGAGGATGCAATAGAGCGCGCAAAATACTATAAAAAAATCGGTGCAGACGCAGTCTTTGTAGAGGCTCCAAGATCCATTGACGAGATGAAAAAAATTGGCAAAGTGATCAATGCACCGCTTGTAGCAAACATGATAGAGGGCGGTGCAACACCAGTGCTTTCTGCCAAAGAACTACATAAAATGGGCTTTAAGATAATCCTGTATCCACTATCAGTTCTTTATGCCAATACTTTTGCCTCACTTGCCATTCTCAAGGAATTAAAGAAATCAGGCACGACAAAAAGACTAGCAAAAAATGTAGTTACCTTTGATCAATTCAATGACATTGTTGAATTGTCCAAGTTTCGAAACATGGAAAATCGCTACAAGAGTGGATAAATAAAAAAGTCCAAGTAAAGAAACGATTAAGATGTGTTTCTCTTTACTTCGATTTCTATTGTGGATACGTTTCGTGACTTTCCGTCTTTGGATTCTAGTTGTTCAGAGCCTATCTTGATTTGACCAATGGAATATCCAGTATTTTCTGTTTTGCGTGAGATGATTTGTGCGACATCTACTGCGCGTCCAATGCTTAGTCCTCTGGCCTTGATATGCACTGATGGAAGATTAGCCAACTGAATCAGCGTAGATGTTACATACGCCATCAATGGCTTCTTGCCAATGAAAATTACGTCTCTGTTTTCGGACATGCACTAATCACAGGAATCGATAATTTAAAGCTAAAAACAAAAGTCTTGCTTGCAATTCAAAAATTTCTTATTAATTGGCATGCAAGATATACCAGAAATGACTTTTGAGCAAATCAAGACTCTACAATCTGGTTCAAAAGAACAGAAAATGACTGCACTGGAATCGTCTACAAACGTTGCCGAACCCAAGATTTTGGAGGCAATCATTTCCATGTTCGATGATGCAGATATCGAGTTAAGGGGTGAAGCATTTAGCACTTTACTTCTAAATGAGAGAGACATTTCAGATGTTTTGCTTGCAAATCTAAAAAACCAAAGCAAAAACATCCGTGGATATTGTGCGTTAGTTTTGGCAAATAGAGGAGAGAAAAAATCCATACCGAAAATAATTCAGCTAACCGAGGATGAAAGTGCTATGGTGCGCTCTTGTGCGATAGGGGCATTAGGCTTTCTTAGGGCAACAGAAGCGCTAGATGTAATACAAAGATGCCTAAAAGACACCAATACTGAGGTCAAAAAGAGTGCAATCAAGTCGGCAATAGACATCAAAGACAGGACATTACTGACAAAATTAGACGAACTATCTCAAGAAAACGATCCAGAAATTAGCAAGCTAATTTTCCTTGCCAGAAATAATCTGTAAGTGGACCGGGAGGGATTTGAACCCTCGATCTCACCCATGCCAAGGGCGTATCCTACCAGTCTAGACGACCGGCCCACAAAACCAAACTGGTCGCCTTTCAAGTTTTCAGATCGATTATTAACGTTTAGCTGGAAAAAAGAAATTTGATTATCATTTAACATAAAATATTTAACCGTCAGAAGACGGATCTTGATGTGGTCGTAGAAAACAAAGCAACCATTACTTATATTCAATTACTAAAAGAGGACTTGGCGATTTTCCGTCTCGTTCCAAATGATGGAGTCATACCAGACTACAAGGCTGGTCAATTCTTGACAATTGGAATGAATGTTCCAAGTGAAGGCAAAGTAATTCGACGAGCATATTCTATTGCATCGCATCCAGAAAACAAAGAGTACATTGAGCTGGTAATACGCTGGGTAAGAAAACCACTTCCTGGAAGACTAACCACTCAATTATTCAACGCAAGGGAAGGCGACGAAATAACCTGGATAAAGCCAACAGGTGCTGCATTGCAAATCAATGACACTCTACCTGATGGACAAAAAGACGAGAGAAGAATTGTTTGCCTTGGTGGTGGAACCGGAATTGCACCATTTGTTAGCTTTGCACAACACCTACATGCGGTAGGAGACAAACGGGAAGTCGTCGCTTTGCACGGCGCAAGTTACATTGATGAGCTAAGCTACAAAGAACTCTTTACAGATCTAGAAATGGAAAGCATTGAGAAGGGACGTGACAAGTGGAACTTTAGATATCGTGCAGCAATTAGCCGACCACAGGAATGGTTTAATCGTTCTTGGAGCGGCCAAACAGGAAGAGTGGAGACTTTTCTGAGAACCAAGGATGGCTCACCATCACCACTAGAGCAAATGATTGGCGAGCGAGTAACCCCACAGAACACAATGTTCTACATTTGTGGATGGCAGGGAACAATCGATGGTTGCATGGACTATCTAGAGGCAAAAGGATTTGTCACAGAGAGAAACAAGCGTCCAGATGGAAGCTTTGATGTAAAGTACGAATCTTACGGATAACTCAAAGGTAATATTGTTTAATTTTGTCCCAGAATTCGGGGACGTAGGTTAGCTTGGTATACTGCCAGCCTCGGGCGCTGGAGATCATGGGTTCAAGTCCCATCGTCCCCACATTAATTGAAATAGTAGCAAAAAATACCAAACTCACTTGACTGTTGCAATTTACCTTGCACACCTAAATCCGTTAACTAATGCCCATGTGGAAATCATAAACGACCTAAAAAAAGAAGACAAAGTGATCGTAATGCCAGTTGTCTTTTTGGACGACGGTGTTGAGATCAACAGTAAGAGCTTTCCATTCAGCTACGAAATAAGAAAGAAAATGCTGACTTTGGTGTTTGGCGACTCGATTGAAGTATCTTCAAACTATACGTTTCATGCCCCATTTTATCGATATTTTCCACCAATCTTGTCTCCGTATTCTTGGAAGCTGCGCGCGCAGATCCTAGACGGAATTGGAGACGACTATTACACATACACTGGTGATAAAACCGAAGGCCTAATGCTCAAAGCATACAGGCTGAATCCTCGAGTGGGCACACGAAAGGCGCTATCTGCATCCTCCGTTAAGGACAAGTTGTACGAAGCCGCGAATGGTAAAAAAATAGATTGGAAAGGTGATGTTCCAGAACCAGTGGCAAAGATAATTGAGGAAAACTGGGACGTTGTGGAAAAATATGCAAATTCCGAAGACATGACTACTAGGGTTGCTGGAATGAAATTCCCAAAGGCCGGCATCAAGACAAGATAGATTAATGCCATTACAAAAATCACACTATGAAATTTGACATTTCCAAATTTGTCTGGTTTGATGGCAAATTCATTCCGCTAAGCAAGGCAAACGTTCCAATCACAACACATGCCATACACTATGGTACATCAATCTTTGAAGGAATTCGCGCATATTGGAATTCAAAGAATTTGTACATTTTCAGATTAGAAGACCACATCAAGCGATTTAGGCAGTCTGGACAATTCTATTCTATAGCTTTGAAATTCTCAAATGAGCAAATAATGGATGCTCTAATACAATTATGCAAGAAAAACAACATGAAAAGATCTTGCTATATCAGACCGTTTTATTTTGTCGGCCAATACGGAATAAACCTGCATGTAAATGAGGACGCCCCAACCCACGTTGCTGCATTCATGTTTCCTTTTGGGGATCTTTTTGACAAAAACGGAATCAAAGCAGGGATTTCTTCGTGGCGCAAGTTCAGCGACCAGTCAACTCCACCCTTGGCAAAAATGGGTGGGAACTATCTTAACTCTATTTTGGCAACACATGAATGTAAAAGAAACGGATATGATGAGGCAATCTTGCTTGACTTGAATGCAAATCTGAGTGAGGCGCCTGGCGAAAATGTTTTCATTGTAAAAAATAACACACTCATCACACCACCGCTGGAATCATCTGCTCTAGAAGGAATAACACGGGATTCGGTACTAAAAATTGCAGAAGACCTTGGCTATTCCACAAAAGAAAAGACAGTCACACGCGGGGAAGCATATGTGGCAGATGAAATGTTTCTCACAGGAACTGCTGCAGAGATAACTCCTGTTATCAGTATCGACGACAAGAAAATCGGTACTGGCAAGCCAGGAAACATCACAAAAGAAATTGTTGGTACTTATTTGGACATTGTTTCTGCAAAAAACGACAAATATTCCAACTGGCTAAGCCCAGTGTATTAGCTTGAAAGTAGCACAAATAGGAGTTGGAGGATGGGGCAAAAACCATGCCCGCGTTTTATCCCAGCTTGGAGCCTTAGTTGCAGTGTGTGATGCAGACGAAGTAAGGGCAAAAGAAACCGGCCAAAAATACAATGTAAATCACTATACCTCACTAGATACAATGCTGGAATCAGAACAAATTGATGTAGTCTTTGTCTGCACGCCAACAGTTACGCATTTTGATATTGCCTCAAAACTGATTCAAAAGAAAAAATCAGTCTTTGTGGAAAAGCCAATGACGTACAAATCCGAAGAAGGCATCAAGCTGGCAGAGCTTGCCAAAAAAAATGGAGTCATACTTACCTGCGGATACATTGAGCGATTCAATCCTGCAGTAGAGACAGTAAAGGAATTTGTAAAATCAAAAAAATACGGCGAGCTCATCATGTTAGAGTTTCACAGAGAAAGCAGGATGCCACTACATATCAAGGATGTTGGCATCATATACGACACATCTGTGCACGACATTGACACTGCAATGTATCTCTTTGATGACGTGCCCCAAGTTGTATTTGCAAGGTCCGGCAAGATACGACATGAACATGAGGATTTTGCAACAATAATGCTTGGCTTCAAAGACAACAAGGTAGCTGTAATATCATCAAACTGGATAACGCCGTCGCGTGTGAGGCACTTTAATGCAGTGTGCACTGACGGAATTATCTCTGGCGATTTTATCACACAAGAAGTCAAAATAGAAAAAGACCAAGGCTCTGAGACACCAAGAAAGGAAAAACAGGAACCACTTACATTAGAGATAAAGAGTTTCTTGGATGCATTAGAATCAAAAACCGCGCCACGAGTCAGAGCGGAAGAAGCAGTAAATGTAACCAAAATAGCAGAGGCAGCATTATTATCTAGTCAGAAAGGAGTTCCAGTGTATATCGATCTGAGATGAACAAAAAAATGATGGACATGTTGGTGTGTCCGATAGATAAGCAATTTCCCCTGGAATTACACGAGACAAAATCAAAGCAAGAAGTCATAATAGAAGGAGTGCTGTTTTGCTCAAAGTGCACCAGATTCTATCCTATAATAGAAGAAATACCAATAATGCTGCCGGATGAGCTCCGAGACAAAAAGCAGGATATTGATTTTTTGGAAAAAAACAAGCAGAATCTACCTCAAAAAATAATTAAAGACGCAAATCCATGGCACCTGTAGTTTGGTAACCAATTTTGTGTCAGATAAGGCAAAGATAGGAAAAAACGTCAAGATTTGGCATTTTGCATATGTTGGCGACAACGCCATACTAGGCGATAATGTCAAAATTGGCTCACTTGCTCATGTTGACTATGATGTTGTAATTGGCGATAACACCATGATTGAGGGCCAAGTCTACATTCCACCACTATCAAGAATTGGCAAAAACGTCTTCATTGGTCCTGCAGCTGCCCTGACTAACGATCCGTATCCCCCAAGCCAGAAAATGATTGGAGTCACCATAAAGGATGGTGCAGTGATTGGTTCTCGCGCAGTCATAAAGGCAGGAGTCACAATCGGAAAAAACAGCGTAGTTGCAATGGGTGCAGTAGTAACAAAAGACGTGCCAGACGATACCGTAGTAGCAGGTGTGCCAGCCAAGATAAAGTACAGCAGATCAGAATACGACAAAAAGCAGGCCCAATGGAAGGCCTAGGCCTTGATCTGTTTTTGAAATATTTTGTTTTTCAGCTTTGATAGCACAACAACCCAGAACACCACCAATACCAGTGCAATTGCCGCCTTGATTATAGATGCAATAAAAAAGTCCATGGGCTCCCCATAACCAGAAACTGAGATTTTTGAGACTAGTGTCACCAGAACTCCTCCTCCTGCCAAAATCAAAATCCACATTATTCCAATGAATGTAAAAATTAAGAGCTGGGCCAAACTACAACTCCTGATGCAAATGCGGTAATTATTGCCAAGATTCCCGAAAATATTGCCAGTCTAAATATTGCAAAGCCAATTTCCTTTTCTGTCAATGGTTTTGCTGCGACAATCAGTCTTACTAGTGTGATTGGTGCATCCGGTTCCTTTGTTGCAGTTATTTTGTGGTCTTCTGTGTGCATTGTTGGCCCTTTGATCTGCCTGTGCTCTACAATTCTCTTTACGCTGGATAAGAACAAGAATGAGTTGATTATGGCAGGCAAAATAGCAATTGCCGCAATTACCTCAACGCGTCCCACAATAGCAATCACTCCATAGGCGGCGCCAAGTACTAGTGCTCCTGAATCACCTGGAAATATTTTGGCAGGAAATCTGTGATATCTAAAGAAAGCAAGGGATGCAAACGCAATTGGCAGAGTCATTATTGCAACTGAATAGTTTTGCATGACAAACAAGACAATTGCAAGTGAAAATGACGCAATCATCACAAATCCGCTTGCAATTCCATTCATTACATCAATAGAGTTTATTGTGTTTCCCATAATTGGGATCATGAATATTATCAATCCAAGATATAGTACTGGGATTTTTACCTCGCCAAAGAGAGGAAATGCCAGATTTGGCTCGTATGCGCCAAGTGCGATAATTGGAATGGCAGCACCTGCCAATGCAAGCGGTTTGAACCATCCACTCATTACTTTTCTGTCATCAATAAAACCAATTACAAATGCCGCAGAGGTTGTAATTATTAAAGCGGTTATTCCTTTTGTGATGATTTTTTCTTGAGGCAATAGAAAATACAGTGATATTTCAGCTGTAATGATTCCTGCAAGTATTGCGGGACCTCCTGGCCTAGGCACCATTGCACCGCCAATTCTGTTTACGTCTTTTACTGCCCAGTTTTTTCTAGTCAGGGTTTTGATAAGCGGTGGAACTAAACCCAGAACAACAAAGAACGCAATTGCCGACGCGGCCACTGCTGCAATGATAAACTCTTGCAATTATCTCACTTTTTTGAGTTGAGATTTAATATTATCTGCAATGGTTGGGCCGATTTTATCAATCTCTGCCAGCTTGTTGACTGGGATTTGTTGTAGATCAGATATCGTCTTTATTCCGTGGTCGTACAGTTTTCTTGCACGCACGCGTCCAATTCCTCGTATTTGGACTAGATCCACTAGTTCTTGCTTTATCCCATAAGAGATTCTCTTTCGTAGAACAGAGAGGCCCTCTAGCAGATCTGCGCGTTCTACTAGCTTGGCAAGCTCATACAGGCAATACACTAGCCAGTCAGCAGTCTCCACCATTCTGTGCATATCGCCAGATTCAATTCCAAGGTTATCAGACAGATGAATCTCTGATGATTCTGATATCCATGAGTATAATGCCAAAAGGCTTCGGTTGCAGTCATATTCCGATATGGATTCTATGAGCTCAGACGACTTGTTCTCAATTAGTGTGCTTAGTGCTTCATAATCCTTGTTTCGCAGAGAAAACTTGGGAAAGAACTCTTCGCAGCTAGATATTAGATGCAGAAATCCAAGTGTGTGGATATTGTTTTCCGATACGGCTTCGAGTCCTCGTCTAAAGTAAATTGCAGTAACTGGGTCAATGTATAACATTGATACTTTTTTGCCAAATTCTGTTGCGGCAAATCGTTCTGCCTTTTGTATTATGAGATTTTCTCGAATTAGGAATTTTTTTGCAATTTCTATTGAAAATGACAGTGTGTTTTTTCTTGTCTGCAGTCCTGCAAGGGTTTTTTGGAAAAATCCAAGTATTTCTTCTCCTTTGATCCCTGGATTTGACACAATATGACTCAGAATATGGATTCGAAGGGCCTTATCGTCTGCTAGCTGTGATTCTATTGGCTCTGGTGTACCGTTGATGTAATATTCAGTAAGATCAGACGAGTTTGCATTACCTACAATTATTGCCTCGCCGAACTTGTCGTATTGTGGCCTGCCTGCCCTTCCGCACAACTGTTTGTATTCTAAAATGCTGATTGGCTTGTTTGCGCCCGCCTTGACATCATATCTTACTATACTAGATATGACAACTCGCCTTGCAGGAAGATTTACGCCTGCAGCAAGCGTGGGAGTCGATGCCAAAAGCTTGATTTTGCCATTTCTGAATTCTGTTTCAACTATTTCTCTACAATTTTGGTTGAGGCCTGCATGATGGAATCCAACTCCTTTCTTTAGTAGAGAAGAAAGTGTTTTGATTAGATCAGTGTGCTCGTTGTTATCTAGAACTTTTTGCGAGATTTCTTCGAGAGATTTTTTCTCTGAATCTGATAGAAATTTGAATACTGCATCAGAGCCTTTTGTGGCAAGCGATGCAGAACGAGTTCTAGTTTCTGCAAATACCAAAGACTGTCCACCTTTTTTTATTGTGTCAAGACACAGATCTATTGGTGGGCCCCTAATGCTGGACTCTATTTCATCAGAATCGCCATTGTTCCATTGTATGGTTCCGCCATCGAATACTCCTTCAGTTAGCGGAACTGGACGCCAGTCACTAGACACCAGCTTGCAGCCAAGCCATTCTGCTAGCTCATCAGAGTTTGTTATGGTGGCAGAAAGGCCCACTAGTTGTGGGGTTGTCGGTAGCTCCTTTAGTTTTGTCAATACAACTTCGAGTGTTGGACCCCTGTCCTTGTCACCAATTAGATGGACTTCGTCTGCAATAACTAGGCCAATTTTGTCAACCCATTCTGTCCCATGACGAATTAGCGAGTCCATTTTTTCATTTGTCAGCACAATAATGTCGGCGTTTTCAGATTCCTTGTCTACAGAATCAAAATCGCCAGTGGAAATGGTTGCTTTTATCTTGCGCCCAAAATCGAGCTTCTCCATTTTCTTAAATTCAGAGAATTTTTCTGATGCTAAGGCTCTGAGCGGAGTCAGGTAGACGATTTTGCCTTGTTTTGTGCTCAAAAATGTCATCATTGCAAGCATCGCAATCAGGGTTTTTCCACTAGCAGTAGGGGCTGCAACTAGTATGTTTTGGCCTTCGAGCAGGCCTGCTTTTAGTGCATCTGCCTGTGGAGGATATAGTTTTGTTATTTTTTGCTCAGCTAGAAATTCTTGTGCGGAAGGGTTTAGTCCAAGTGCGTCTATTCTCATACACGATTATAGTGGCCAGGCTTGGATTCATAAATTGATGCTTCTCGCAGCATTCTTCGAATAAAATTCCTTGCCTCTTCTTCTGTGAACTTGCCTGTTTTGGTTAGCTCCTTTACAAAGAGCTTTTCCTCAACTGGAGTCTTGCTGTCACCTTCTAATGATTTTAACACATCCATGAACAATTGCAGTTTTGATACCTCGCTATGCGGTCTTCCTTGCAATACTCCAAGGTCTACTTTGCCAGTGTTTACATCAACGCCAGCATCTTCTAGCATGCTTTGAATCAGAAATATTGCACGCTCTGCGTCTTCTGCCTCTACTTGATCCTTCATGAGTAGTCTTGCCCTTGCAGTTGCAAGTCTGATTAGTCCTCCTAGCTGTCTTGGGGTTACTGTGATCATTTCCTCAGATTCTACATTCCTCATCTTTAGATAGTAATCCAGGATTTTTTCCTCTGCTTCTGGTGTTAGTGTTGGATCTGATCTTTTGCAATATGCAAGATATTTTGTGAAAATGTCGGCATCAATTAGTGATCTAGTGTCGGTTGCAGATTTTTTGTGCAATCCTATGATGTGCTGTGCAATGTTTCTGTCTTTTTCCTTTGAAGGAATGTCTCGCACAACAAAGATCAAATCAAATCTAGTCAATAATGGAATCGGCAATGCAACGTTTTCTGTGATATTTTTGAATGGATCATATTTTCCATACATTGGGTTTGCTGCAGCCAAAATTGATGTTCGTGCATTGAGCGTAGCCACAATTCCTCCCTTTGCAATGCTTGCGGATTGTTGTTCCATAACTTCGTGCAGTGCGCTTCGGTCTTCTGGCTTCATTTTATCAAATTCGTCAATGCACACTAGACCTTGATCTCCCAGTACAACAGCTCCTGCCTCTAGCATCATGATTCCAGTTTTATCACGAACCACGGCTGCTGTGAGTCCTGCAGCTGTTGAACCTCTGCCTGATGTGTAGAGTCCCCTTGGTGCAAGTCTTGCACAAAACTTGAGCATTTCTGATTTTGCAGTACCTGGATCTCCGACCAAAAATACGTTAATGTCTCCTCTTATCTTTGTGCCATCACCCATTATTCTTTGGGTAGAGCCTACCATCAAAAGCAAAATTGATTCTTTGATTATTGCATGGCCCTGAATGTGTGGAGCAAACGAGTTGACTAGGCGCTCGTAAATGTCTGCATTTTGTGCCAAGGATCTGATAATTTTCTCTTCTTCTGGTGAGATCTCTTCTCGCTCTGAACGTCTAGAGTTTTTGCCTCCTCTGCCTCCCAGAAATTCTATATTGTTTCCTTCTATTCGTAGTCGGTGCAGTCCGCTGTTTACTCGAGTTCCTGCGATTTGCTCTTGTTCAATTCTAACAATTCCAGTAAGGATAATTCTGTCTCCTGGACGTGCATTATCCACTAGGTCTTGTTTTATGGTAACATCAATGTAATGCGGTAATTGTCCTGGAGGAAGATCTTCTGGAAGCTCTTGTAATCTGACAATTTGAAAGTCGATGAACTTGCTGTTTTCTGGATCAATTCGAATATCTCGGTGTGCACATTTTTCAGAAGAACATTTGCTTGGAGTGTAAATGTTGAGGCCTCGCTCCAGTTGAACCTCTGTGATATGTCCTTCTGGGCACTTGTAGACTACATTTCGCGCAAGCGGTTTTACTTCTGATGAACGAACGACCATGCCTGAGACGCTCGTCATTTTGCCAATTACTTCGGCGTTGATTTGTCTGAGGCTTCTCTGAATTGGATAGTTTGCAATTCTTACGCGAATATCGTCGGAGATTTTTGCTGCGTAATCGGGAAATCTTTCTTCTAGAATGTTTTTGATTGCTCGAGAAAACGCATAGAGAATCTCGTCTGGTTCAAGATTGAATTTTACCTCAATTTCTTTGTACGATACTATGTCATTATAATCAACTACGATAAACTTGGCCTGCTTTGCCATCATTTGGTCGATTTCTTCTACATAATGGAATTGTCCTGACTTGTCCTTAAAAGAGGAAAGAAAGTGCTGCACTTGGTCTATTGTTGCGCTTCGGGATTGGGTTTCAAGTGTCATTGTTTTTCACCAAAAATTTGTTTCATAAAGTCGGCGCTGTTGTTGTGAATGGTATTGTATAAAGAGCGCTCTTCAATTGAGAGCTTTTTTGCCAAATCAGCTGTGAGTTCCATGGAATTTGCTCGCGGAATTAGCTTGCCTAGTCTTTTTCTGATTAGCGTGTTTAGTAGGGACTCTAGCTTGTCGTGCTCTTTTTCTGATTGCCTTGCCATGTAACCTCTAACTTTGATGTAAAAGTCTGGCTCTAGGTGAGATAGTTCTTCACCCTGAAAGTTTTCCTTGGATATTGACTGGGTTAGCTCAATTCCCATATCAGATTCTTGGATTTCTGCGTGGGATTCAGATTCCAGAGTCTGTGCAATCCAGCGAGGCATATTGATGACTTCGCCTTGCTTGCCGGAGATTGTAACGCCAGAGACGTCGATCTTAAAATCGTGATTAATCACTGTCTTTACGTCTTCGATTTGATATCCTATAGTGTAGACTTGCAAAAGCTCGTTTATTTTCAATGGTTATCAAACTTGATTCAAGGATTTAATGGATACGATCGATCAAATGTGTTTACAAATAGCTTTGATCATTTGATCCTCAGGCGTG
>Ga0194120_10002059_pt1 | contig 35314 bp, 35 predicted proteins | sample TA2MahCa65mmetaG_FD_148642 | JGI IMG/M metagenome (GOLD analysis project Ga0194120, IMG submission 148642) | Freshwater microbial communities from Lake Tanganyika, Tanzania - TA2015019 Mahale Deep Cast 65m | ecosystem: Environmental > Aquatic > Freshwater > Lake | place: Tanzania: Lake... | reverse complement strand
TTTTTGGCAGACCCAACTGGTATAGTTGCAGAGACCAGCAAATACGGATTTTCCGGCGCCAAGGTAGTGGTATCATCATTTACCATGGGTGAGAGCAGCTTCCGTGAAGGACAAATCAAAGAAAAAGAATTTGAGGTGACATTTACCTCTGATAAAACTTATCACATTAGAACAATCGAGTCTGGTGACTCTGGCAACATCTTCCTTGCAGGCTATGCATCGCCTGACAAACTAAATGGCGGTGAGGTAGTGGGTGTATCCCCAGTGGCACCGTCTACTGGCGCACAGACATCGTCCGGTTCGTTCCCAATATTCATCATATATGGAATGGCTGGCATGGCAGCAGCCGGCGCAGGTGGATTCTTTTGGTGGAGCAACAAAAAAGCAAAGAAAGAATCTGAATACATCCAGACTGGCATTGACCCAAAATATCTTCGAGGAGTTGACACAAGTGAGGCATCTGGTGGATACAAGACCAACAGAGGCGAAGCAGAACTTGCAACAGGCGACACTAGCTACAAGCAACACACAAGTGTCTATGACCAGGGCTCTACACGTGGCTCACTTCCAGCAGGACATGAGGCACCAAAGGAAGAGCCAAAACCAAACTCAAATCGTGGCTCTATGCCTAAAGACTGGAAACCCTAATTTACAAATCTAGACGCTTAGACTTTTTACCATCTTGTTCTTTCTGTATTCTAGTATACTTAGCGCAATTGCAAGTGCACCTGTCAGAAGCAAAATTACCTCTATTGTCAAAATAAGGGAATGTGAAAACGAGTCCATCACTCTTGTTTCGTTGATGCTTGACACCAAATATGCATAAGAATACACGACATAGTTTGTCGCCCAATGGATTAGCAATGCAGCAACAAAGCCGTATCGATAGTAGACCCAACCAATTATTATTCCTGCCATTGCTGCCTGGGCAAACTTGCCGTTGCTCCACTGATCCGACAGAACATGGGTTGCCCCAAACATGACACCTACTAGTACAACAAGTATGATTGCCTTTTTTGGACTAGTGATTGGCAGATTTGCGGACGGATTCCACAATGACTTGAAGAACAATCTTGCGGATGCTCTATGAGAGTATAGCAAAAACAGAGGAATGCCGACTAGAATTATTCTAAAGCCAATCTCTTCAATTATTGGTGCAGTGGTGATTCCTAAAAATCCTGTCAGGTCGTTCTCAAAGGTTGGCGGCGTTATTGTGATGCCTACCAACCGTTGTGTGATGTCAATTAATCCAGATAACACAATGATGATTGAGAACCACTTGATAATCTGGACTAGGTAGCTGCCATCCTGGGATTCATACGAGCCAGACATTATAGGAGACAATACTTTGAGAAAGTTCTTTTTTGGCCCCATGCTGGATATTACAAATAAAATCAGAAATGCGGCCCAGGCCACAATAAAGACATCGCCGATTCCAAGCCAGCCAAGCCAGTCCTGTCCCTTTAAAAAATCTAATTCTGTTATGGGTAATGCATAATCAACGCTTTTTCCTATTTGGGAGTTGAAAAACAAATACGCGCCGATTGGGAATGATAGTATCATCAGTCCGAAAACAACTGAGATTAAAGCGGAATATGGAATTGCTAGGCCCTGCAGGATTTTGTGGTCTTGCATTTAGTGGACTTCGATGCTTGATTCGGAGAATCCGAGTCTGACTAGGGTTTCTTTCATGGTGTCTCGGTGGTCTCCTTGGAGGAAAATATAGTTGTCCTTTGTTGTCCCACCGCAGGCGTACTTGCGCTTTAGCTCAGATAGCGTTCCGTTTAGGTCGTTTAGCTTTGAATCCAGCCCTTCGATCATTGTGCCCTTTTTCTTAAATCGCCTTTCTTCTAGTCTGATAACAATTTTGGTTGATTCTTTGTTAAGATCGCCGCAAGCACACAAATCTTCAGGTAGTCCACATGTGTTGCAAATTACTGCCATTATTTTACTAAAATAATTTCCTTGAGCCGACTATTAAGCCTTATTGGAATTTTCTTGCAAGTTTTTTTATCAAAGACTTGATGTATCATATCATGTCGCAGGATCTTCGAAAAAAGGCAGTAGAATTATTGTTAAAGGGGGCCACACTTCTTGCAGAGCCGTGTCCGTATTGCAAGGGGGTTCGCGTAATGAAAGACGGCAATGCTCTTTGTGTCAGCTGTGGAAAAGAGCCTGACCAGAGCAAGGTTGTGGAGGCGCCGAAAATAGATCAGCCAAAGAATCCTATATTGGATTCTATGAACAAAAAACTGGAAGATCTCACAAAGGAGCTAGAGGCGGAAAAAGACCATGAAAAACAACAACAAATACTAAAATCGATAAACGCGCTTTTAGAGACTGTTTCCAAGTTACAGAAATGATAAAGTTTTTATCTTTAGTTCCTAGCTTCACAATCAAATGAGCAGTAGCAAAAAGAAAAGCGCACCACTACCAGCATCGTCTGCAGGTTTATTGCGCTTCTTTGAGGACGAAACTAAAGGATACAGACTCGATCCACGAATCGTAGTTGCAATTCCAGTTGGTCTAATTGTAGTATCTTGGATGCTTGACTTATTCCTGATAAAATAAAGACCTAAAATGACAGAATCATACGATGATGTATCTAAAATACACAAGCGTTATTCCCTGACATTACTTACCCCATCATCAAAATATCATTCACTGATATTTTCTGCAATTGTATCTGCAATCACTGGATATTTCATTTTGACATCATATCTTGACAGGCAAGACGAGCTTGCATTCCGTCTGCCGATTTTGATGGGCATCCTGCTAATCACGCAAAAAATCGATGCAAGACTAATTCGAAACCGCGAATACTCCAAAGCACTGCACATGTCGCTTTTTGGCAACATGTCGTGGCTTGCAATTGTATTAATGGGACTGGCGGCATTTTCCGTTTTGGGAAAACCTGAGATGTCATTGTTATATGTGACAGAAGGAATGCTGATTTTTACCAGCTTTAGAATCGGACTGCTCACTACCACTTTGGGACTATCAATGAGAAAGGCGTGGGCGATTTGCTTTGTTCAGCCAGTAGCAATGTATCTTGTATTAATTCCGCAGGAATTGTGGGTATCGTCTCTGACTGACCCAATTGTAATGGGCCTAGGCGCTACATTTTTGGCAATTGCATCGATTTGGTCATATCTTACTGATAGGGCAGGCCATCCAGAAGTCAAAAGTACACACGAGCTAATCCAGGCATATTTGGCATCAAGGGGTAAAGATAACTATGAAGAAGTAGAATCTATAATTGAGTCGCGCTCAAATCCATCAAATGTTCTAACATCGCAGATTAGATTCCAGTCAAATAATGGCGACTTTAGGATGGTCTTGCCAGGGGTGCACCCAGGGCCATACCACCCAATTGGAGGAAGCAACATCACATATAGAATTTACAAGACGCTAAACTCGTCTGCAATGGTAATGCACAGCGTATCTGACCATGCGCTGAATTTACCATCACAGGATGCGGTAAATGACTATCTTGGAACATTCTCAACTAACATGGTTCTCAAAAAGGGCTCTAACTGTACAGAGCCAGTAACAGTAACTGTGAACAAGGCGCGCGTCACAGGAATGCTCTTTGAAAAGACAGCAATCTTGTTTTTGTCATTATCGCCGCACGGAATGGAAGATGTACCAAGTAATATCAAAAAGGAAATTGAACAGCTTGCAAGTAATCGAGACTTTGAGAGAATTTTGGTAGTGGATTGTCACAATGCAATGGGTGAGGAAATTGGCCAAGAAGACTCGCAAGACATGCTAAAAGCAGCAAAGGCAACACTAGAGTCTCTTGTTACAAAGGAATCATATGCACTAGAGTTTGGATATGCAAATTCCAACGGCATGGATGTAAAATCAATTGATCTTGGCCCTGGAGGTCTTGGCGTATTATGTTTGAAAATAAACGGCAAGAATTTCTTTTTTGGCTGGTCTGACTCTAATAACATGGAAAATGGCGTGCGTGAACATGTCGTAAATCATTTTGCAAAAAACGGCATGGCACTAGTGGAATTGTGCACATCAGATACTCACTTTAGCTCTATTGTTGTGCGCACAAGAACCGGCTACTATCCATTTGGCAAAATTACTACTCCTGACACCATGGCAAACTGGTATTATTCCATAGCAAAGCAGGCAGAGGCCAAGCTGGAACCCACATCATTTGAGATCCTAGAACATAAAGCCGAGGTCAAAGTAATGGGCACTGCAGTCCTTGAGGACTTTTCCAAGGCACTGGACAAGTCTCTTTTACTAACCAAGGGATTTGCCATTGGAAGTTTTCTTGTCTTTATTGGCTCTCTTTTCCTATAGTCTCTATATTTTCCAAGTTTCCGTAAAATTCATCCAAAAAATTTCCCAGCTGGAAAATTGGGACAACTGGGACCTTATCCACAAAGCTTACCTTGTCCTGGTATAATGTTACTATGACTGGTGCTGCAATTGCACCCTTTGTTTTTGAGACATAGTGTTTTGTGCGCTCTATTTGCTTTTGGACAATTTCATTTAATGCTGATGGCGTCATCTTTTTCCAGTGCTTGCAGTCAATTAGCATTGCAACGCCCAGCCTGATTCCAACAACATCGATTTCCATGCGTGGGCCAGTCAGAATCAGATTCCTCATTGTGGCAAAATCATGAATTTCCAGTATCTTTGCTGCCAAGCCCTCAAAGTCCCTCCAGTCCAAGTGTTTTGCTATTTCGTCAACTAGGATTCCCTTGCTTAGGGCAATGATTGCAGCTCGGAGCTTGTCGCCTTCCTCAAATTCTATTGTGGTACCATCAAAGCTGCCGATATCATTTGCTGCAAGCTCCTGGATCATGCGCCTTGCAGAATTCTTGTCTATCTTTGATACCATTGCAAAATCCTCAATTGATATTCCGCCTGGGATGATACCGTCAATTCCATCAAGCCACAGTTTTGCGCTCAATTTGTTTTGTTTTCTGTTTTTGTAAATTAAAAGGATTGCATACGATTTGTACTAATACAGTGTTGCAAAAAACACCATTGGAGCTTTAAATTAGATGATACCATAGTAGATTCGTGAAAGTATTATTCTTTGCAGTTTTAATATTATCTGGGTTTGGGATTGCCTTTGCAGAAAAAGGCACATTTGTGGATACAATCCAATTTATCCAGTATCTCGATGAGAGCACTGCAATCGAAGAAGTAAAAAAGAAAAATCTGGACATTTACTATTCGCGAATTCCAGCAGAGCTGATATCGGACACCGACACTAGCAACCTGAAAATATTTTACACGACCGGCGGCTCGTTTAGCATACTGGTAAATCCAGCACAAGGAGAAGAGTTCAACCCGTTTTATTATCAAAAGGCGCGATTTGCACTGAATTATCTAGTTGACAGAAAGCTAATCGTAGATGAGCTAATGTCTGGGTATGGAGTAGTAATGACATCAAATTACGGTCCATTTGATCCTGATTTTCTAAATATTGTATCCGAGCTTGAAAAGTTCCACTTTAGGTACAATCCGGAGCTTGCAAATTCCATGATATCTGAGGCAATGATAGAAGCAGGAGCGCAAAAAATCGACGGCAAGTGGCACTATAATGGCAAGCAAATCACTGTGACATTTTTTATTAGAAATGATGATCCAGTACGAAAATCCATTGGCGAGGTAATATCGTCCGAGCTTGAAAAGTCAGGCTTTACTGTGAGAAAAGACTTTGGGGATTTGAACAAGGCATATGTTTTGGTGTATGGCTCTGATCCTGCCGAACTCAAATGGAGTCTATACACCGAAGGCTATGCAGGACGGTCTGCATTTGTAAAGTATGATCCTCTGGGTCTTGCACAAATGTATTCTCCGTGGTATTCGAACATGCCGGGCTTTAACAATCCGCAATACTGGAACTACAAAAACGAAAAACTCGATGAGCTTACACAGAAAATCTATTCCAGCAATTACACTACATATGGTGAGCGAGCCGAGCTGATTCGCCAGGCAACAATTCTTGGCGTAAACGAGTCTGTGAGAATATTTCTAGCAGCCAAAGTGGACCCATTTGTAGTAAACAAAAACTTAGATGGCGTAATCAATGATTTTGGAGGAGGAATACAAACCAGATTTACGCCAATCAACTCTAGGACAAACGATGACACACTCAAAATTGGCGTCAAGCAAATCTATCAGGGTGCATGGAATCCAGTGCGGGGCCTGGCAGACGCATACTCCAAAAATATTTGGGATGTGCTGTATGATCCTGGGATGTTCAAAAATCCGTATTCTGGCCAAAACTTTGCAGTGCGACAAGACTGGAATGTGAAAACAGCAGGACCTACAGGAAAACTAGATGTGCCAGATGATGCAATATTTTGGGATCCGACACTACAAAAATGGCAATCCACTGAAGGCAAAAAGGCGACAAGCAAGGTAACATATGAACTTCTCTGGTCAAACTGGCACAACGGCCAAAAAATGGACATGAATGATGTCCTGTATTCTGTTTATTTCACACAGGAATGGGGTTCTGCACAAACGCAAAACGACAAGACATTTGATCCTGAATACACCCCCACTGCAAGCCAGGCAGCAAAGACACTAGTTGCTGTCAGACCAATTGATGATAACACTATAGAAGTCTATGTTGACTATTGGCACTTTGATGATACTGAGATTGCCGACTGGGGAGGAGTCTGGGTTACAATGCCCTGGGAGCCAATGGCAGCAATGGAGCAGGCAGTAATTGATGGCAAAGCCTCGTTTTCGAGAACCGACGCCCAGGCAAAAAGCCTCAACTGGCTTTCCCTGATTATTCCGCGTGATGCACAATTGATATCGCAATACCTCGAGGAATTCTCCGAGTCTGGCTATGTGCCGCCTGCACTGGAAAAATTTGGCAATAATTCACAATACTATGATTCCAGATACCAAAGCACCATATCGTGGATAGCGCAGAAAAACCATGCGGTAATTAGCAACGGACCGTTCTATTTGGATAGTTATTCTCCGGAAGCGAGGACAATTACGGTTCGCGCATTTGATGACGAGTCCTATCCGTTTTCCGCAGGACACTGGAATATCTTTGAGCAAGTAAGCCTACCACAAATCACATCAATTGACGTGCCAGACAAAATAATGCGCGGACACGATATTACCATTCCAATCACCACCGAGCATTCGACGACTCTGTATTATTTTGTAAATGATGCGTCTGGCGCAGAAATAACAAGTGGCATAATCCCAGTTAAAGATAATTCTGCAGAAATTTTGCTTGACTCTCAAGTAACTAATACCATGATGTTGGGAGGCCACGACATCAAAGTCTATGCAATATCTGACTCTGTTCTCAAGCCGGATATTTATCTGACAAGCTTTTCAACAGTGGATAAAATTGATGAGGCCTATACTGAAACTATACTAGAATCGGAAAAATCAGAGACACAAAACAACTATGGAATTGTCTTTGTTATATTGGGCGCAATAATTGTCGGCGTTATTCTATATATCAGAAAATCACGTAAACTGCGCACAAATCACTGATAATTCATTCATACAAATTCTACCACAGTCTTATATCCAAAATATCATCAAAACACCTTGAGAACAAATGCCAGATGAATCATGCCGAAGATGTGGCGGACAATTAAAAAATTGCACAATATGTGCAGAATGCCGAGATGCAGTGAGCCTAGTCTGCGTGCAATGTGGAACAAGAACAAAGGAGCAGATTCATTCCTTGTGCTTTATGGCAGAGATTCCAAAAATAGAAGAAGCAACAGTGCCAAAAATCTTTCAAAGACAGATAATTGCAGCCTGAGTAGAAATCATACCTAATGCTTAAGTAGTCTTTTTCGACCTTGATCGATCACTCTATGCGCAAAGTAGGCACGGCACTGATTCTAATGGCAATGCTGCTTATTCCGACTAGTGCGTTTTCACAAAGCTCACGAATTATCCTGCTTGATACGTTTGGCGACTACAAAAAGGGCGAAAATGTCTTTATTTTCGGGCAGTTATCGCAGGTCTCTTCTGACTTGTATGTGGTAACGCAAATCATCAACCCTAATGGGGATTTGTGCCAGATTCAGCAGCTAAAGCCGCTATCTGATGGTAATTTCATTACCGACCCAATACCACTTACTGGCAAAATCTGCGGCCTGACAGGAAAATATGATGTCCGAGTTTTCTATGGTGACTACACCATGTCAAGCTCATTTAATGTCAAAAACGAAAAGACAACAGAAAAATCAAGCAAGGACTATTTGGCATCTGCTGTATCAGTAATTGAATCAAAAATCTCAACAGTAAAAAAGACTGGAACAATATCAAGCGAATTTGAGACTCGATTTTCCGACTTGCAATCAACTAGCGATATTTCCAAGCTAAAGTCTCTGTATTCAGATCTGTTTTTGGCATATCCTTCAGAATCTGATGTGCTGGATCTTGATTCCAGAATTCGTCCTGCAATTGAGACAGCATTTGCGACAACCAAGTCACTAGCATCTGCATCAAAGCTGGACTCTGAGGCTGCAAAGAAAATAGACATCCAGACAGCAGGTGTTGCGTTTTATTCCGCAATCGGTGATGCAAAATCTGCAGTAAGGGAGCTCAGCGACGTTTATGTTTCATTGATTAATGTAGACCCACAAAAACCACAGCAGGAAAAACAGCTAAGCTATTCTGAGCTCAACCAATTATTGCTGAATCTGATGACAAAATCTGGCTCTATTATGAATAGGCTAGTCAAAGAAGAAATCGGATTCATCTTTGCTCGAGGAACAGGCCCAGTCTATGCAGAAGAGCTAAACAACTTGGTGAATCTGCTAACAAAGGCAAGACTCCTTGATGGCACACTCAAAAAAGACGACAACCTGTCCAGATTGATCAGAACAGAATGGAGCACACTGCGAGAATCACTGCTTGCAAAAGAAACACTGGCGAAATTTTTGGACGCAAAACCAAAGGTCGACAAGCTTCACGAGGCAACGCTGCTTTTGCGTAACCTGGATAAAGTAGACAGATTTGTCTCTGATGATGACACGCAAAACTCTGAGCTTGCCGTATTGATAAAGCCAAGGCTGGACTCGCTTATGAGTAAGCTTGGCGGCGCAACCTCCCCAGATGACATCATTGCATCGCAAAAAGATATAGTCGATATGAAAAACGTCATCGAGATTTCATCCAGAATATCTAGCACCATATCGTTTGCCAAAAACAATGCCGCAAGCTAATCCACAGTAGAATCATTCCAGATTCTATTGGATAATGTTAAAGACGCACAAACGCTAGAAGAAATTCTAAAAATTGTATCTGATTATGAGGCATCAATTAATGAATTGCGAGAAAAGCGCAGTCCACTATCAACTTTGAAATTTGAATACGAAAAACTAAGGGCAAGAGCAGAACTACAATCCGACTATGAAAGCCTAAACACCATCAAAAACGCACTCAAGGTAATCGAGACTGCAATTGAAATTGAAAAAGGCAACCCGACAATTAACAAAATCGACAAAATCGAGGTCCTGCTAAACTATTACAATACGCAACTATCTGTGATTGTAACCAAGCTTGATTCTTACACCAAGGACTCGTACAAGATTAGAGCATCCGAAATCTTACAAAGAGCAAAGTCGATAGAGAACCTTATTTTGCTTGGAGAGCGTCACAACAAGTTCCTTCCTGGATACACTGACTTTACTGATTCTATGAAGATACGCCTAGACAAGGCACGGGACTTGGTAGTCAAAAAGGACCTTGATGCGGCAGACAATCAGGTTCGTGCGCTATTTGATGAGTGGCGCCAAGTATCTGAAAAATATGACGAGGATCCATTTGGCTCTGAATCTGGCTACTCACTTGATGAGCTAAAGCGAATTGAATACAGAAACAAGCTAGATGATCTCTCGAACTTTGTTACCACATTTTACAATGCTGACTTTGATTCAGAGCGATTCATCGACATGACTGATGATGCATACCAGAAAATCGACTTGGGCAATTTCGATGATGCGGACAAGAAGCTAAACGAAATCCGCAACTATGTGGCAGACCAAATAGAGTTAAACCACAAAAAGATTCTCTTTGATATTTCGTACAACCCAATAACGCAAACCTGGGTAATGAATGGCGCAGTCGACAAGGAACTATTTGATAGGCGTGAGAACCTGTACCTTACAGTATATGATATGCAAGGCATTCAGCACAGCACGCTGGAATTCTCTGATACCAAAGACGGCGACTTTTTTACGCAATGGTTTGCACCAACAGAGCCTGGACTGTATGTTGTAAAATTACAGTGGAGAAATGCTGTTGCATCGCAAATAGTTGATGTTGCAGAAAAGCCAACTCTTACTGCCAAGACTCCGCCACCATCGCGGGACTATACACAAAACGTGGATTTAGCTCGTCAGTATGAGGACCTGCAGAACTTTATCAATGTCTTTGGTTCTTCTGGGTATAATTCCAACAAGGCAAAGTTTGATTCTGTAATGACTGACATTGAGAATGCATTACATGACAAGGACATATCATCTGCAAAATCCAAAATCAAAGAATTACAGTCGCTAATAGAAAGATATTTGCCTACACGATCAAAGGTCGGAATACTTGATGCATATGTTGATGACGGAAAGCTGTACCTGTCTGGCGCTATTTACAAGACAGTGGCATTCCCAGAAGATCTCTATGTAGACATTTTTGATCAGAGTGGAGAGAGAATAGACGAAATTCCACTAAAGGACAATGCGTCTGGGCACTTTAACCAGGTTTTGTCAAAATCGTATGGACCTGGCGTGTATGTGGCGCAGCTGGAATATCACGAGCTGACAGTGTCTGATTTCTTTAGAATAGATTAATTTCTAAAAATATGTTGTAGAATAGAACATCATATTCCTTTTTGTTTAGAAAATAATTTCAGAAAATGTGTCAAGACCAAGAATAACCAATGCCCTAAAAGGTTCTTTGGGAGAAATATACTACAAGGAATATTGCGATCAGAGGGGTTGGGCGTACATTTCACTTGAGAATCTTTACTTTATGAAAAATGACGAATGGGTTTTCACATTCAAAAAAGGGTTTAACCGAATTCGAGTCAAAATTCCACAAAATATTCGTAATGAAGTGGAGGCAATGATGAAACCCACAAACAATTCTTCACAAAACCCAAGCTTTGTCTTTGATTTTCTGGCATGCCGGGTGGGTACTCGCAAAAAATACTTTCCCGTGAATTATCCTGAAGAATTATGCTGGGTTGAGATAAAGACAGGCAGAGGTACACTTTCTGATAGCCAGGTTTTTGCCATGTCGCAAATAACACTCAAACTTGCAATATTCCAAATAGATGCGGTACTAGAATCACCATTTGAGGTAAACATGATCTATTTGATAAAATCGGGCAAAGAATGGATGGCTGAATTTGAGGTATTGGAAAGACAGCTTGCACCGAGATTTGAAAATGCTGATCTACGATGATTTTCCTGTGGTACCTTTAACAATATTGAACAATTGTCGCACAGCGAGTTTTGGATGACTGACTGCCATCTTGATTATGCTGGCTAGACTGAAATCTGCCTTGATAAAATCCAAAAACTCGTCAATATTGAGCTCCTTTATGATGTCTAGTTCCTTATCCCATTCTTTATCGGAGAGGCCAATCCAGCGTGTCTGAACCCTTGATGCAGATTCTATTTTTTTCTGGATTGCCTTTTTCCAGTTTTCCTCATATGGCTTTAGGGATCTTTCTGACAGATCTCCCTTCAGGATTGCACTAGCTGCCACTTCACCTGCCACCCTGCCAAATCGTATTGCATAGCGAATCCCTTCTAGGACAAGTGGATTTGCCTGTCCTGCAGTGTCTCCTACTAGAATCAAATTATCATAGACTGTTTTTCTTGAGAGTCCGTCGTTTGGAATCAGTCCATAATGAAATTCAATTTGTGTGATTTTGCCAAGCTTGGCAATTGGTCCGAGTTTTTTTTGCATTATTTGCTCTAGTCGCTCAGTTGGGTCTAGTGTAGATTCTGGCTTGCCGACCCCTACTCCGATTCGCACAATTTTGCCGCCCATTGGGAAAACCCACGCATAACCTGCAGGGGAATAGTCTTGGCCAACCATGAGCCACCAAGTGTCGGGGTCTGCATTTTCCACTTCGACTTCGTATTCTGCACCGGCGCCAAACCTCTTCCACTGTGTCACTAATCCTAGTGACTTTGCAACCACACTTTGAAATCCACTTGCATCAATTACTATTTTTGCATGAAACAAAATCTCTTCCTTGTTTGATGTTGTGTACAGTGTCATTCCATATGGGGTTCGAGTTACCTCTGTGACTACAGTACCTGTGTACAATTCAACGTCTTGCTTTTTTGCCTTTTCAGCTAACCATCGGTATGTCTTTCGAACATCAAGCACTGCGGCCATTGGAGTATTAGATGATATCATAACCTCATTTCTAGGAGAGCAAAACCCATAATTTTTGACTGGGTTGTAGCAATATTCAGGAATTTCAAATTCCTTTATGCTGTCCATCCAGGTAACACCGCTTGTGCGAACCGTTTGTGCTACAGTTTCTTCTTTTTCTAGCAATGCTACTCTAGCTCCTGTCTTTGCGGCAGAAAATGCAGCAGACGATCCTGCGGGGCCTGCGCCTACTATTACGATATCATAGCTTAACTCTTTAGCCAATGCAATTCGCAACTAGCCTGCAAATATTATGTTTTTACAAAACCAGCCTTTTGAATTCCGGCGTCTTTTGTATTTGCTCAAAATCAACATCTGATCGTGCCTTGTACTTGCAGGAAAAATCCAACACTATTGCCTTTTTTAGAATCTCTAATCCTTCTGGTATCTGTTTGTCTCTAACTAGGCTTGATGCCTTGTTGTATAGTGTTAGTGCGCTTTTTGGTTTCTCCTCCAGTATTGCATCATAGCATGTGATTGCCTCTGGGTATTTTTGCAAGTAATGCAGGGCTAGGCCCTTGTTTATGAGGGCAAGTGCGTTTTTTGGCTCTACAGACAGTGCCTTGTCATAGCATGATATTGCATCGGAATATTTTGCAAACTTGCCTAGGATGTTGCCCTTTTTGATTAGCGCAGTGACATGGAGTGGCTCTGATTGCAAGACCTGCTCAAATAATACTAATGCTTTTTTGAAATTACCTAAATTGAATTCAATGATTGCAGAATCGTATACATCCAAGCTACTTTACTAGCGGTTTGCCTTTCTGGTCGGCTGTTCGCTCCGAGTCAAATGTGGACATGTGTTTTGGATCGCGATGCATATAGCTGTGCGCCTCGCCTTGTTTTTGCCTGCAGAATTTTTTGTGTATTGCCTCTTCTATTTTGAGGGTGTCCGGATTTTCGTGGAACATTTTTGCACCACATTCCTCACAAATTATTTCTGGCATGTTGCTGCTCAATCTTCAAATCTATTTATTTATTGTGTGCTAAATCATACCATGGCAGAACTGCAATCAGTCCCGTTCATTGTTTGGTGTGTTATTGCGGGTGTTCTTTTCTTGGTCACCGGAGTATCATATCGCGCATATCTTGCCAAGAAAAAATACGATCCTTCATTTTGATTTGGATAGGTATTCTAGTATGGCAGTATAGTCCAGACTTCCAAATTCCTCCTCTGCGTCTTGATAAATTTGGTTTGCCTTTGTTGCCATTGGGAGATTTACACCAAATGCCTTTGCGGCCTCATTGATTGTGTCTAGGTCTTTTTTTAGATTTGATAGTGTAAATGTCGGGGAATAGTCCTGCTTTAGCATCTTGTAGGCCTTGTTCTCACTCATTCCTGTCTTAAAATAAGTCGAGTTGAGAATCTCCAAGAAAGTTTCTGGCTTTATTTTTGAGGCTCGTGCAAGCGTAATTCCCTCAGCTATTGCCAAAGCAAGCATGGCTATCTGAAGATTCATTGCAATTTTGACAGAATGTGCAGTGCCGTTTTGCCCCAAGTAAAAGACCTTATTTGCAATGTCATTGAACAGTTTTTCGCATTTCTCAAACGTCGCCTTTTCTCCACCAACCATCATCAATAGGTCGCCTGTGATTGCAACGTTTGGGCCGCCCATGACTGGCGTGTCGCAAAACGGAATTCCTCTACTTGAAAATTCCTGGGCAATCTCTTTTGATGCTATTGGGTTTATTGTGCTCATGTCGCACACAATCAGGCCGTCATGCTTCCCACAAGCAATGCATTCGTCCCCAAATGCAACTTTTCTTACGGCGTCTGCGTTTTTTACAATGCTAAACACAACATCAGAATTCTCTGATACTTTTTTTGGCGAGTCCACAATTTTTGCTCCGTTTTCCTCTAGTTCTTTTGTCTTGGATTTTGTTCTATTATATGCAGTAACGACATGTCCACGCTTTAAGAGGTTGAGGCCGACTGCATTTCCTAAAAGACCGGTACCGACAATTCCGATTCGCACAAGAAAAATTGTAATGCCTGATTATTTGTGCTTTAGCGAAGCTCTTCCTCGGATACCTTCCATTTGCCGCCAAGCATTGGTGCAGTAAATGCCAGGTGTCCTATTACCTTGTCTCCCTTTCTGACTACGCCATAGTCCTGCTTTGACATTTTGAAAATTTTATCTTTGGTCCTGTAGCCGCCCTCGATTACCTTGATTTTGAATCGCTTGCTTGCCTTGATTACCAGTTTTCTGGCAACCTGAACATCACCAATCCATGAAAACAACTCAAAGGTACCAAAGTTCTGGGTCTCTATTTCTTCGCCGTAGAGCCTTGCCTCGAATTTGAGTTTGTCTTTTTTTGCCTTCTCGTTTAGCCAGTCAATTGCTTCTTGGCCGTGTCCCTTTTCTATGCCAAAAGTCTCTGAATCCATCTTCATGTTATTGGTTCCACAGGATCAGCACTTATTCTATGATTATAAAAAAGGTTAAATGCAAAGTCAATTCAGATTAATCAATGCAGGGTCTGACACTGCTTTTGTTACTTGGCATAGTTGCATCCACGATGTTTGGATTTGCTCCTGTTTTTGCTCAAGAGGCACCATCTGAAGATGAAATGCCTGATGAGGAAATAATGGACGAAGAAGTAATGGACGACACCATGGATGATACTATGGAAGAAACAGATGAAACAATGGATGATGCTATGGAAGAAGAAATGCTGACCACTATGGCACTTATTGCTTCTCCACTACAACAACTAAAGAGCGGAACCGACCCACATGAAATCCAATGCGGTGAGGGAATGAAACTGGTCTTCAAGGCAAGCAACTTTAGACCTTCATGCATCAAAGAATCAAGCTATGATGTACTATCACAAAGAGGTTGGGTGTCTGCACATGAACCATCACACGAAGAACTGGCTGGAATGATGGAATCCATGCCAAAAGATGAGGTAATGGAAGAAAACCCAGGGGAAATAGAACTAGAAGAAAAAGTTGAGGTGGAAGAAAGCGCATCCTCTGGAAACGGCACAGAGCCGACCCCGCAAAACCACACCATTGAGCTTAGCGAATCCATGGAAATGGGCGCAAACTAATCCACAATTCTGTACAACAAGTTTTAATGCATCATAGATTAGTCCGGTTTTTGGCTTGACTTTGGGTTGCCTACAATGAGCAAAAAATGGATTTGGTTTATTCCGCCAATTAACATAGCGGCCGAAGGACTACACACAGCAATTCCGCTTTTTGTCATACATCTGGGAGGGGGAATACGCGAAGTTTCTATTATGGTTGCAATTCATTATGGGGCGGCTGCACTTGGTTCTATTCTTTGGGGCAAAATTCTGGACAAATATCATGCAAAAAAGGCAGTCTTGCTTGTGTCTTTTTCTGCCATAGTCTTGTGTTGTATGTGGCTGTATTTTACAAATGATCTTGGGCCGCTCTATGTCGTGGCTCCGTTATCTGGATTCTTTTTGACTGCGCGCAGTCCTGTTACACAAATGCTGGTGATGGAAACTAGCATGAATAATCAGTGGGGCAAGCTGTTTGCTAGAACGTCTATTCTCTCCACGTTTGGCAGTCTTGGTGCAATGTTAATTGGTGCGGTGTGGAGTCTGTACTTTGATAGCAGGCAATACTTTGCAATATGTGCGATTGCAAGCGCAGTCGCACTTGGAATCAGCACGCAAATCAGCAAGACGAATTTTCACATTGAGCGACACGCAATTGCGCACTCTGTGCATGGGATACAACATGCATTTGGCCACTTTAGAATGCATCATCATTTTGTTTTTCCAAAAATCCCGAGCATACATGACTACAAGCACGTCATATCTATCCTAAAAGGAAAGATCTCACACGAAATTGGATTTTTGTTTTTGGCAAACCTTTTGTTTTATTTTGGAAGCAACATCTACTTTACAGCACTGACTCCATTTCTCAAAACACTAAAGATGTCTGACTCTACTGTGTTTACATTATATCTGATACAGACTTGCATGATGGCGGCGATATTTTTTGTAGCGCCCAAAATAATCTCAAGGCTTGGCGAGGAAAAAGCAACAATGCTTGCATACTTGCCAAGAATCCTAGGCGTCATGATTGCGGCGTTTCTAATCACAATATTTTCTGGTTATGTGTTATTGTCGTTTGCAATACTTTCGATGTGTTTGATGGTGGTTGGGTTTTCCATATTTACTACCGCAAACTCTGTTTTATTCTTCAAAGCCATTCCAAAGGGCTTTGAGGGCACGTATTTGGGCGTGAACAGCTCCATGATCGGAATGGGCGTCTTTGGAGGTGCGCTTACTGCCGGCTTTGTGGCTACGACCTTTAACTATACTATGACGTTTATTGCGTCATCTGTGGTCTTGTTTGGCTCTGTGGTACTCTTTAGGTTCTATTTGCACCACCGATTGTCGGAAAAAACTATTCACTAGTTCGTGGAATCTTGCCTTTCTCATCAAAGGTGTTCTGTATAGCAAGATTTGCATTACCATATTTTATGGACAGGTCCTTGTTTAGCTGAATCAGCTTTATTCTGTTTGTAGCAGATGATTTGTGGTATGCGTCCCATGCGTCTTTTGTCTTGCCGCCAGAAGAGATTATCTTGTTATATTCTGATTTTGCCTGGCTTACCTTTTCTTGGTGATATGAAAACATCTCTTGGTATATTGGCTGGACATGTCCTGGCTTTTTGGCGACAAATTTTGCAAATGCGTTTTGTGAATTATACTGCTCGTAATCCTTGTTCATTCTGTTTACTTCTTCTGCTAGGCTTGCCTTGACTTTGCTTCGTAATTCTTGTATCTGTTGCGCCTTGGTATTGTCAATTGTTTTTCCTTCCTGCATTTGTGCTAGAATCTTTTTTGATAGCTCGATTTTCTTTAGCATCTCTATCATTTCAAGATTTTTTTTGATTTGATCAGTTGCCCTGATTTCGTCTGCAAAGCTAGGAAGAATCGTACCAATGATGACAAAAAAGCTCAGCACAACAGTGCACGCAATCAGATTTCTTGCCATCCATTCCCTCTAGTATGTGATTTTGTATTTAGCGCTTTGACAGAACTTGTACGTAATCCTTAAGTTAAGGAAATTGGCAAAACCACATCTAAAAATACGCCGTGATCGTAGTTGATGCGTTGATCACAATTGATTGCCGTGAGGCAGAACACCTCAAGCACGAAATGGCAGTGTTTGTATCTGACTGGCTAGGGGCAATTCCAACCATGAAGCTGCACGAGTTCGTGCTCAGCACCATGGACGACAAGAACCTAGACGCAGAATATGTGGTCAAGGCAATAAAGGAGTTTTTTGCATCAATAGGAGAAACTGCAAACTATGGGGTTTTGCCAAAAGACGAGATAATCATGATAACGTCAATTCATGAGGGGCCAATAAAAAAAGAAAAACCGGAAAACTCGATGTTCTCGTGCAGTCATTGTGGATACGTTACTCCATACGAAGTATTATTGCAAAACCACATGAAAATGCATTATTTCTGATGCACTAGGAATTTGCGCCTCAGTTGGGGAATTCCTGATTCTAGGACAAAATCGTACTGGGGAAACAACACTCGATAGTGCTTGGCAAAACTTACTGCGGCAGTATGTGTGTGAAATATGGTTCTCAGATCCAAATTTACCTGCTTTCCTAGCCTGTCGTATGTGACTAGTCTGTATGGGTGTGGCAGCTCGCATTTTCTTGTAAAAAACCACAGCATCCCGAGAACCCCGACAAACAATCCCGTTATGATCTTGTCCAGCACAATTCTGTGGCGCTATTTTGCTATTTAGGATTGTCTTTTTGAGAATTTCTTATATGGTATTGTGTTGATATTATATCATGGAAGAAAAAACCGACAAGGTCTCCTGTGAATCATGTCCACTTGATTCTATACCAAAGATGATTGCAAGACTGTTCAAGAAAAAATAATTTGGAAGAATCCTTTTAAGCTGTTCTAAGAAAAGCTCAAAAAATGGCAAGTTCAATTCATCTGGTATTTTCAAACTATGGTTATGTTATTCTTGCAGGCATGATCTTTTCTGCAATGTTTATGGTATTATCTGCGCTATCAGAGTTTGTTTTCTTTGAGCCATACTTTATTTTCTATGTTCCAGATGATAGGACGGCAAGCTTTGCACTACTAATCACAGTTTCTGTCATGTCTGCACTTGTCATACCAATGAATGTCTATTTGGTAAGGCTGGTGCAAAAAGTAAAGCGTGCAAGTGGTGGAGTTGTGGGTTCTATTATTGGCGCATCTGCTGGAGCATGTAGTTGCGGCCCAGTTGGGTTTTCAATAATATCGACTTTTGGTACAGTTGGCGGAACTGCAACTGCATTTTTGACCACCTATGAGATGCCGCTGAGATTGTTATCGCTTGGAATATTGGGCATTGCGTACTATCAGACAACAAGATCATTACGAGACAATTGCAGGATTAAAAATTAGAACCGCCTGAATCATACAAGACAGGAAAGCCACGAGATAGGACCAAAGGAGGCTGGATTCAGGCCATTCTGGTTTGATATGGGGGCGGTTTGATATCAGATGCTGTGTGTTGTATGTGGACAAACCTCCAGTTAATATCGGGGCTCATTTGGTTTGCAAAAAATTAACTTGGAGTTTGATTTTTTTGCGCCAGATTTGATATTAGAGCGGCTTTGCTGATTCCAAAACATGACTGTTCTTTTTGTACCTACTAGGCCTTCAAAGAAGACCCTGGATTCGGATGATGAGTATATCCAAGACTAGATCTTGGAAAATGCACCCTCTGGCGTAGCTAGGCCTGCGAACTTTTCTGGGTGGATTATCTTTGAGAGTATCTCTATCCCAGTTATGGTTCTGATGCTTGGCTTGGAAAAATACGAGTTTGCGTCGACTGCGTACAAATTGCCTGACTTTACAGCTCTGAGGTTCTGCCATCTTGGATTTTTTTGCATACTTAATGCGCATTCTGATGTGGTTCTTTCTGTGTCAAATCCGCAGGGCATCATGATTATGATGTCTGGGTCTGCTGATATTACTTCGTCTAGCGTCATTTTTCGTGTTCGCCAGTACTGCTTATCAGATTCGTGCCACCTGCAATTTGCACCATCTGCGGAACCCAGTGACCAGATGTGAAAAACGGTTCTACCCATTCTATGCATAATACCTTGGGCTTTGTGGCGTGATCTTGATTTTTGATAAAATCAATTCTTTTTTGGATCGACTCGACTAGTGCTTTTCCTTGACTTTCTCGGCCAATCTTTTTTGCAATTACACTTACGCTAGATAGAATATCATCAATGCTGTGGGGATCAATTACTTCTACCTGCGGCCTTTTTTCTAGAATCTCAAGCGCTCGGTTCACCTCGTTTGTGTATGCAGAACACACAGCGCATGTTCCCTGACCTATTATGAGGTCGGGCTTGGCATTTTTGATATTGTCTTCATGTACAAGAAAAATTGGCGCACCGGTCTTTGCAAGATCGGTTATCTTGTCGTCAATTTGGCGACTAGTCATTGTATCTGGCTCAAAGACGGAGCTGATCATGCGTGGCTTTTGCCTTGCCTGCTCTGGGTAGAGACACTCATGCGTCACACCGACCAGATCGTCTCCCGCACCAAGCTCAAAGACAAGCTCAGTCGCACTAGGCAGAAAAGAGACAATTCTCATTGGTATGGTTATGGTTAGCTACAATATGTCATTTTTGAGTAGCACTGCATCAACAAATCATGCTAAATAATGCACATCGCTAGTCATGACATGGAACCAACTGCGGCAAACATTCGCAAATCAATAGAAAAAAACTGGAACGAGTATCTCTCAAAATATGGTAACCTGTTTTCTTCCAGCTCTGTTTCCGGTTCCAGTCCACCTTCTGTCTTTGTCGGATCCTTTGGTTATCCAAAGGTGGGAGTTGGCCCAATGGTTCCACCAATCCACGGTGACACAAGCATACTTGATGCGCCAGAGAGATGGCTTGGAAAAACATTGGAGGAAATTGTAAACTTTAGACTGAATCTGGTTCGAGGAACTCAAAATGTTTCTGTAAGTAATCCTCAAGGTCGCTACATTGAGAATCTGCAAGAGCTTGCAATGTCATCAAACACACCAGACTCTGAAATTACATTTTACAAAAACACTACCCCTACTACATTTATCGATGGCGAATCGGCGCCGTTTGGCCCAATTGGAGAAATAAAATCTGCAAAATTTTCAGGCATGTCTACATCCAAGTCAGTTGAAAAAGCCTACTATGACAGAGACCTCAAGGCCGAAGACGCAGTTCTTGCTTTGTACAATTCCGGAATAGAGATTTCAAAAATCCAAAAATGCTTCTCCATTGGAATGTTTGGCAAAGACCGCAAGCTAGTGCCAACACGATGGAGCATTACTGCAACCGATGATATGATATCAAAAAATCTAGTCGATGAAATTTTAGACTATTCCCAGATTGACTCGTATCTTGTATTTACGCACGAACACTTGGGGAATCAGTTTTCTGTATTACTGTTCCCACATCGATGGATTTACGAAATGGAAGAAGCTTGGCACACAGACAAGGGAGAAATTGGATTCGGTGCAGACGCAGAAGACGCAAACGGATTGGATCATTATCCAAGCATTGCAGGTGCATATTTTGCTGCAAAGCTTGGAATAGCGGAATATCTCTCAAAGAAAAAAAGACAAGCCGGCGTCTTGGTTTTGCGAGAGATACAACCGGAATACGCAGTGCCGGTTGGGGTGTGGCAGGTCCGAGAGGCAATCCGAGCTGCCATGAATAAAATACCAACTTTGGTAGATACGCTGGATCAGGGGATTGATATTGCCTGCAAAAATATGAGCATAAGCAAAAACGAATGGCTTGCCAAGGGAACCATACTAAAGATGCTAAAACAAAAAACAATCACGGATTATTTCTGATTCTACAGTTCGTATACTACAGATAATTCATACTTAATGGTTAAATCCATTTATGCGTAATTCCATTCATGAAACATGTCTACAACGATCAAGCAATCGCTTCATTTTGTTTAGTAGACCAAGTTAAACTCCAAGGGGAAAACAAATAACATGGCACAAGCAAGCGCCCCACTACCGCCAGCACCAGTTCTGATGACCTGCTTTGGTCACTGTGGAATTGGTCTTGGAGCAGAATCCTACCGTAGGCTGCTGCTTGATGTTGGCGCCGATCCACTAAAGCCAGTTCTCAAGGACACCAAAGACGAGTCCAGAATCCTAAAAAGATACGGAAGCACAATCCTTCGATTCCCAGGTGCATATACTGGTGGCGAAACCCCACTAATTCCAAGAGCATTGCTAGTGGACTTGGACCCAAGGGCTGCAAATCTCATTTTACAATCATATCCGGACCTTTTTGCCTTGCGCGACAAGCACGTAATCCATGGTGCAGGAGGCGCCGCAAGAAACTGGGCAGAGGGACGCTCTAGATTCAAAAACGAAGTCACCCAAAAATGGGACTTTGGAAAACAATTATCAGCATTATCGCCAGAACAAGTCCGAGGCTATACCGTTCCGTTTGCAATGGGTGGTGGTACTGGAAGCTCTTTTGCTTGCTCGTTTATCGAATTTATTAGAAGCAACACAAAGGAACATGCAACAATTGCAACACTAGGGTTGTTACCGGAATTTGGCTGGGACCCAGTCATATTGGAAGCAGCTGCAATCAATATAGTAATGAATCTGGAATACCAAATCAAGTATTCTGACTGTTCTATACTATTTTCAAACAAGCGACTACGCGAAGTAGCCCACAAGTATGAAAAACGAGTGGACAAGATTCCATCTATAATAGATGATCTGCCAAAGGAACACGAAGTTGGATGGAAAGACTACAAGGGCATGAATCTGATTGCTGCAAACGCAATCTCTATGTTCATTTCTTCATTTGCCAGAGAAACAGAATGGGACATGTCAAATTACAGAACATGGCTTGCAACAAAGAGACCCAAATTTGCAATTCCATGGGTCATACCTGTATTGCCTGATGAAGACCAGTGGAACCTCAACACCATTACTGGCAACAAGCACAACACCATGGATAGTATAATTGAGAACCTAAACAAAAAACAGGATGCAATATTATTCGATATTGACGAGACTGATATTCGTAATTATGGCGGAGCGAAGGACTCTTGCTGTGCACTGGTTAAAGTAAAAGGCGAATTTGACATCAAAGAGCGCGAATTGCTCAAGAGACTCATCAAGGAGAGATTCAACATAGAGGATTCCAGAATGATATTTGTCAAGATTCCAATCATGGACAAAGAACAGGCAAACATCACAATTCTTGTTAACACAAAGGCAATAGGGCCAAAGGTGCTAGAGATTGCCCGCGAGGCAGAAGAAGCCTGGGATGCATACAAGGATGAATACGGCAGATGGGGTATGGCCACTGAAGATTTCAAACAATCCCTAATGGACGTAGTTCATCAGTTTAGCCAGTGAGGGTATAATGTCTGATTTTACCTATCTTGAGGAACTTGCCGGCCAGATCAAGGCAAATAGGAAATACCTTGTGCAAATAGAAGACGAACTCAAAATAATAAACATGAAGCTGCACGAAATACCACTCAAAAAGCCAACAGAATCTGCGTTTGCAAAAATGATTGGAACAGAATATGACGACCAACAGGCAAATCTGGAAAAGACCAAGGCAAATCTAGAGGCAAAAAAAGAGGAGCTGTCAACATCAATCAAAACAGACACTGCAAGATTCATCAACGACATGACGTCGCCAGATCTGGTAATTCCACTTGATCCAAAACCGATGTTCAAGGACGGGCGAGTCATGTATCAGTACAAGAATCAAACCAAGTTCCACAATCTCTTTGATTTCCTATCTGAATTACTTGGATTGTCTGCACCTTTAGTTGTCAAAGATGTATTATTGTCATCAACTGAGATTATAGTAAAGGTCTCAAACGAATATGAGGCAAAACAGAAATTCATCAGCTCGATGAGCGAGATTCAAAAAACACTCACTATAAAGAAGAAATAATTAGTTTTTATTCAAATCAAGATTTCCTCTAATCATTGCAAAACAAATCTCTGACATTTGCTATTATTATTATAATCAGTCCAGTTCTCTTTGCCTTGGCGTATCAGCCCGACTCGTTTTCACTAAGCTGGAACCAAGGAAGAGGAGGCTGGCTCTTTGCAATGGCGTTTATTGTAGCAGAATTAATTGGAATCAAGACCATCGTCTCACAAAAACGAGTCATAGCGACAATCCCATTTGCAGCTGCAGTCTTTGCGTATTTGATAGCCCTTGATCACGGCCTCAGGCAATACATACAGGACGGTGCCCAATACTATAACGTAAATCTGATTCATTCCTGGACCTGGCTTTGGGACTTTGTGATAATGGGTGCGTTTGTGATTGCCGCTGTGACCATACTCTTTGGCAAGCGATGGATTAGAATTGCACCCGCAGGACCGATTTTTCTGTGTGGTAGTGCAATTATTCTATCGCTTGATGCATTTTTCCCGTATGATACCTTAGGACCCCTGCAGTATATTGTACCGTATTTGGTCAAGGCAAACGTAGAGATAATCAAGTTCTTTGATCTTGGTACTGCGATTGCGCGAAACAATCTGATGTTTCTCAAAGGTGACCATGGCTCCATGGCGCTACAGGTGTTTTGGCCGTCTGCTGGTGTACATTCGGTTATTATCTATTCCTTGGTGATGATGGCGTTTTTGCTAAAGATGAACATTGCACCAAAGCGAAAGGCAATGTACTTTGCAATAGGAATTGCAGGAACCATATTTGTCAACATGATAAGAATATTCTCTTTGTCGCTGTTTGTCCTCAAGGTATCTACAAATCCAGTCGAGTTTGAGGAATTTCACGGAATCGCAGGCGAGATAATGTTTTTGCCGTGGCTCTTTGCATATCTGTTTGCAGTAACTGTGATAGAGACCAAGAGAATCAAAAAAATGGCCGCCTAAAAGAAATTCTCAATTGAGCTCTGGCCAGTAACATCGGACAATTCTGATATTCTAACTCCCAATCTTCGCACGTTCTGGTCCTGGTCAGCTAGGGCTTCTTGGAGTAAAATTGTAGCAGTCTTTTTGAGCTCATCCAGACTTGACGTTGGATTTTTGAGCATTCTTGATTTTGTCTTGTTAGATAGATCAGACTGGACAAACTGGATTCCAACGGATTTGAACGTTTTTTTGTGCTTTAGTATTGTTTCGTGTAGGTCTGCGCAAATCTCATCCAGAGCGTCTGATAGAAAGGACAAGTCCTTTGAATCCTGCCTTAATGTTATGATTCTGGAATACTGCACAGCTGGTGCCCGCTCTGCCACAGGTTCATCATCAATTCCGCGAGCTGCATTGTACATGTAGGATGCAATTTTTTTGCCAAACATCTTGTTTAGAGTAAATACATCAAGCCTTGCCAGATCCGAGATTGTCTTGATGTCTAGTTCTGCGAATTTTTCTCCAGTCACCTTGCCTATTCCTGGAATGTCGCCTACATTTAGCTGGGCCAAAAACGATTCTGTTTTTTCTGGTTCTACTACAGTCAGCCCGTCTGGCTTTCTAAATCCGGATGCAATCTTTGATACTAGCTTATTTTGAGAAATCCCGACGGTACATGTCATTTTCACCTCGGTGCGAATCTGGTTTTTTAGCTGCTGGGCCAAATGCATGGCAATAACAAAACTTCCTTTCACTCTTTTTGTGACATCCAAGTATGCCTCATCGCGACCTACATACTCGAATACATCTGCATATGACTTCATTATCTCCATTGCCTTTTGTGAAATCTCTGAATAATACGGAAAATCAGCAGGCAAAAATACAGATTCTGGAATCTCTCTTAGCCTTGCCTTTGCAAACTTGATTGGCATACCGGACTTTACACCATATTTTCTTGCAATATAGTTGGCAGTGGCAATTGCACCACTGTCTCCACCCCTGTCTGAGAAAATGCAAACGCAGACCGGTTTGGTCTTGAGCGTCTGGTTTCTAATTTCTTCACACTGGGCAAAAAAATAATCAAAGTCAATGTGAAATATCACCCGCATAACATCATTGCGCAAAAAATCCTTATTACAATATCGGCAAGCTGAGTCTAAATAACAGATTTTGAAAGCTATTCTCATGGGATATCCTCTGGTTCCTGACGAAAAAGGAATCAAAATCATCGCCCAGGAGATGGAACCAGAGAAAATGTACTATTGCTACCACAACAACAAAGTAATGCTGGTGTACAAAGATGAACAAGAGTTTCTCAACTGTTATGAAATAGAGGAGGAAGATATTGTCTCAATTGTAAAGGAGTGCAAAAACCCAGACGAGATAGAAAAAATAATCCAAGATTTTTTGGCCAAAAACAACTTAAGCATTAAATAAAAGCAAAAGGGCAACATAGCAAATCATGAGCGAGTCTGACAAACCAACTGAAGCACAAGAAATTTTGGAAGAGTCACAAAAGATGCGAACCGACGAGGACGAAAATGCAAAAAAGACACGCGACGTGATTTTTGTTGGCGTAAAACCGATCATGACCTATGTCACAGCAACACTGACTCAGATTTCCACTCAACCAGTAGTAACAATCAAGGCTCGCGGACAAAGAATCACACAGGCAGTAGATGTATCCCAAATGATAGTAAAGCGCATGAATACTGTGGGATATTACATCAAGGACGTTCGAATTGCGTCTGATTCACTTCAATCACAAGACGGCAAGACTCGAAACGTATCCACAATAGAAATTGATATTTCAAAAGAGTAATTATTACAAATTATCAGTAGTCGGCGGAATCATAATTATTGCATCCCTTATCATGTTTCAGAATTTCAACTCGTGCCCTGCAAGGCAGTTCTCAATAATAGACGAGATAATCCAATATGAATCCGCAATGGATTATTCCATGTGCGTGTCTTTGGCAGAAAAAATCCAAACACTAAACGCAGAATGCACATCCAATCTGGAAACCCTATACTGCGGCTAGAATATCTCAAGCAGAAAAGTTATTCCAAAGTAAACTAGTACTACATTGATTCCAATCATGAATATTTTGTAGGATTTTCCAGAGAGAATCTTTGCGCTTTTTGCAGATGATGCAGAGACAAACATCAGCCACGCATAATCCATCCAAATGTGCAATGCAAACATCACCAAGATTCCCCAAAACGACCACAACACCATGGCATCAGAAATCAACTTGATTCCAATTGTAAACCACCAAACCAAAAAGAACGGGTTTAGGCCTGTCAACAAAATCCCTGTGAGCAACGGACCATGCTTGGAGTCTTTTGTGGCAACTTCTCTCAATGCTGATCTTAGCTGCAATGCAGCAAAACCAAAGATGCTTACGGCGCCAAGGGCGGTTATTATAATTCTGAACTGCGGAAAACTCTCTAATGACAAGACGCCTAGGCCAATCATGACTACCAGTGGGAGTTCTATTGCAGTGTGGCCTATTGCAATCTTGAATCCCGCAAGCCTCTGTTTCAATCCACTTGATATTGTGGCTGCAAAAAGAGGTCCTGGCGCCATCACACCGGAGACAGAAACTACTATTACTGTGGCAAAAAACGCAAAAAATTCTTGCATCTAACCGTACATAGAGTCGCGAAGCGCCCTTGTTTCCTTTTCTGTCTCTTTGATCTGTTTTTCTGCAACTTCGGCCTGCTTTCGCATCATGGACAGATCACATGACACCCCTGGCAAAATCTTGGACATTGCCATGCACAAGTCCACACTAGAGCCAAAGTCGGGGCCTGCATCGTCCACATTTACCAAAATCACTATGACATTTTGACCATGCAGCATTCCTTGGTTTAGCAATTCTCCTGGAATTCCAGGAATGGTACCGTTTTGTAGCATCATCATTCCAGCCTGCTTTATTTTCTCTCTGGCCTCTGTAGTGCTTCCGGCAGCAATTATCTGCTTTTTGTCGCTATCTGTTAGGTTCATTGGCGACGAGCTGACAACCAAAGAGCACTTGTGTTTTTTTGCCCAAAGCAACATCATTTTCGCAATAGTTCTATGGTACGGCTCGTTAATTGTAAGAAACGATGAGAACACTCCCACCTTTAGTGATGGGTTGACATAGATTCTAGTGGCATAGCTTGGAATCCCGTCCTTTAGTATTGATACTGTTGGAAAATCATACGAGTCGACAAATCCTACCAGATCATAATTATTTCCATGCATGAGTGATTCGCTTGCTATTGCGCTGGTAAATCCTACTGATGGAAAGCCGTCAATGAGGTAGCCGCCCTCTATGCTAATTGGCTTGGTCTCTTTGACCCATAATTTTGGCGCCATGGTGTATTTTTGCAAAAAATCACTGATATACTTTGTCTATAATTTGGCTAGGAGTGAAGTGCAAAAACGGCATGCAGTCTTCTGATTATGGCATTTTTTGCACTTTAATTCGAGCTAAAATCATCAGGAAAGGGGGCTGTGGCTGATTTTGATAATGTCTGCTTTGTAAAGGTATTATTCATAATTTGACAAATTACAGACTTTGTCTTTTTTGTAAACTAGACTAACTGAATTTTTTACAATGTGGACAAAAATAGTGGGATGGTAATACTGTACCATGGATAAAGTATTTCCAAAATTGGTATTATCGGCAAAAGCTTATCAAGCTAGGTCTAGTTTGAAAACTTGGCAAGGAAATGGCACTAGTACAAGACGAAATTACAATAATGGCCTCTCAAGATATCACTCCAGAGCAGGCAGAGCGATTTGAGGTAGAGTGCGGTTTTTGCTCCAAGCTTATCGCAGTTAGAAGCCTTGAGGCGCACATTATGGCGTTTCACTCTAGGGAATACTAGGAAAATTTTCTGTGGTCTGAATATCTGATTTTGCGGGATTTTTCGTATTTTCCAAGGTCAAACGATTCTAGCCTGATTCCCTGACCCACTGTAATCTTGGTTCTTGGTATCATGACCCCGTCATTTTCCTCTAGGTCAACGATAATGCTTTTTCCGCCAAACTTAGGCGTCTGCGTGTTTGCAGCAAGTATTGGCATTCTGTTTTCTAGTGACCTTGTCTGGCAGTACAGGTGCCATGGGTAAATTCCGCGCCGAACAATCCTTGCTGGAGAGAACAACACATCTGCTCCCTTTTTGGCAAGTGTCTCTGCAACATCGGAAAACACCATGTCATAGCAAATCACCACCCCAAACTTGCATTTTGTTGAAAATACCTTGGCCTCAACTCCTGGCTTGATAGAGTCTTGCTCGTAATCAAATGGGTGAATTTTATCTTGAACTCCGATAAACTGACCCATACTATCAATTACTGGCGCAGAAATGGTCTGCTTTGTGCCTGATTTTGTGTAAAATGCACCCGCAATAACACTCATGGAATATTGTTTTGCTATTTTGGCAAAAGGGGCAAACGTAGCCTCAAAGTTGTCAATTTTGTTGTTTGTCAGGTACTGTTCAGGCAGGCACGCAATGTCTGCCTCGTTTTTGCCTAGGCGTTCTAGCAGGTGAGATGCCTGCTTGATTCCTTCTTCATTAGTGCTTGTTGCGACGGTTTGCGCTATGCCTAGCTTTACCATTTGATCATTGCACAATAATGACCAAATTTAAGCCCACATGACTGCGACAAGATTTTTCATAACATTACAAGAATTTTGTTAAGCCAGTCAACTAAACTTGTCTATATTTGATTAACAAACCTGCACGGCAACAAATTCTATTGGTTCACATCAAAAAGGTAGAGATCTATGGATTCAAGTCATTTGGATTTACAAATACCACAGTCGGCTTTGAGCAAGGACTAGTATCGATATCTGGGCCAAACGGGTCTGGCAAGAGTAACATTCTGGATGCGATCATCTTTGCACTAGGCGAGAACAAGCCAAAGGTCATGAGAGTTGACAAGCTTCGATCGCTAATCCACGATATAGAGGGAAACAAGCGCGGAACCAAAATGGCGCGAGTCTCACTACACTTTGATAATTCTGATAGAAAAATCCCAGTCGACTCTAACGCAGTTGTAATTACGCGAGAAATGGGCGAAGACGGCGAAAACATTTACTATCTAAACCAAAAGCAGACAAACCGAAACCAAATCCTGGACTTGCTCGAAGTTGCAAATGCTAGTCTGAATCAGCTAAACGCAGTACAGCAGGGAACAGTAACTAGAATTTCAGAGTTTACTGCAGAAGAAAAGAGAACAGTAATCGAGGATTTAATTGGATTAGCATACTTTGATGAGAAAAAGTCCGAATCAATAAAACAGCTAGAGGATGCCGACAGAAGACTCGAAATTGCCTTGGCAAGAATGGATGAAATCAAAAAGAGAATCGACGAGCTGGAAGCGGAGAGAAACCAAAAACTCAGGCATGAATTCATCAACTTTGAGCTAGGTAGACTGCATGCAATTTCGGCTTCGAACAAAATGAAGGCAATCCAAACAGAAAAAGTATCCAAAGAGCGCTCCATGCACTCTCTGGTTTCTGAATCAAAGAAGCTAGATGAAGAAAGGGCACTAGTCAAAAAAGAGATCTCCGAGCTGGAATCGCAAAAATTCACATTCATGAGCGAGGTTAACGCCTACAACCAAGCAAAGGCGTCAATTGATTCTGAATTATCGCAGGCAATGCAGATCTACGAATCTGCCAACACTGAAACCATAACCAAATCAAGGCGAGTAGAGCAAATCAATGCAAGACTGCCGATTATTGCATCCGACCTGGAATCATTACATCAGGCAAGACTAAACATCGAATCACAATCAACAGAACAAAAAACAATATTATCAAAAATCAGAGAAGACAAAAACCAGATCTATGAGCAAATAAAATCAGTCGAATCTGAATTATCTGCAGTATACAAGCAACAATCGCATGCAATATCGCAAAGAAAAGAAATTGACACCAAAATCCAAGGGTTGACACAAAAGCTAAACCACGCCAAGGTAGAATTTGCAAAACTAGAATCCGAAATCAATGACTCTAAATCAAAAATAGACTCTAACAAAAACAGACTAGTAGAAATTGATGCAGAATCTGTCAAGCTTTCAACATTAAAATCAAGACTGGAATTAATCATAGAAAACCACAAGGCGACAATTTCAGAGCTGCGGGGAAGAATCTCAGAGCAAGGGAACAAACACGGAAAAATTGAACACGACATTGACGAGCTGAATTTCATCTTGGAAAAAGCTGCAAAGGCAGCCGCTCAATATGATGCAAAAATCAGAGTAGTCAAAAGCATAATGCATGAAGATTACACAATTGCACACCTCAAGGAACACCGCGAGGAATTAGGAATAGAGGGCCTAGTATACGAGATGATATCCTGGGACAAGCAATACGAGCGTGCAATTTTGGCTGCAGCATCGGACTGGATCAAGTCCTTCGTAGTGCAAGACTTTGGGACATTGCTGAGCCTAGCAGAAGTAGCACGCGCAAAGAAACTACCAAAGCTCAAAATCATCCCACTAGAGGCAATTCCAAAATTCTCACTAAATGTACCAAACGACTCTGACGTACTTGGAGTATTGTCTGATTTTGTTAGATGTGATGCAAAATACGCACCATTACTGACGTTTTTGTTTGGCAATGTGATTCTAGTCAAAAACCAGGATGCCGGCCTGCGACTATCAAAATCAGGCTACAAGACAGTAACAATAGATGGCGAGTTCTTTGAGGCAAAGGCATCTGCAGTTGTAATAGACATCAACTCGAAAATCTCCAAGGTCACCAAGATAATCTCCATGAGCACATCAGTTGAGGGACTGCACCAGTCAATATCGCTACTAAAAAGATATGTCCTCAAAAAACGATTATCAATCAAAAAAGTAGATGGAATAATCCAAAATTACAGAGAAAGATTATCCATATCCGAAACTGGCCTTGCAAATGCAGACATTAGCTATTCCGATCTCAAACTAAGGATATCCACAATAGACAAGACAAAATCGCAACTAGAATCCAGAATTACACAATTAGCTAGACAAATAGAAAAAATAACACTGGACCACTCCAAGGAGGAATCACTCATTACATCACTAGAAGAAAGGATTACGCTAATGCATGAAAATTATGCGGACGGGGAAAACCACCGAATTGCGTCTGAGCTTAACAGGCTAAATGAGAACCGATCCGAGCTTATGGCGCACCAGTCTAGTATCGTCAATGAATTACGAGACCGGGAATCCCAGCTAGCAACATTATCCGCACAGGATCTGGGCGAAAAGACAAAAATGCAGAATCTGCGAGAAGAGCAATCCTCGCTGAATCATGAAAAGCACGAAATAGAAACCCGACTAGGCCAAATAGCAAAAGACAAGGAATTGGCAAGCCAAAACCTAGTCAAACTGCGTGAAAAAGAGCAAAACCTCATTGCCACCTCTGGCACGTCAATATCAAAACTGCAAGAGTTTGACGACAGGCTGTCATTACTAAATGAAAAAGAAAGGCTGGTAACACGAGAGATAAACGCACTAGAGCGCCAGTCTGATTCATTATCGCGCGATATTCGGGATATGATAGAAAATGAGGCAAAAATACAGAAGGTCCTAGAAAAATACGGCTATCAGGAAATCACTGAAACATTTGAGGTGGATTCAATGTTATCATCACTGGAATCAGAAATGAATTCGCTGACGACAAAGCTGAACGCAACTGCTCCCCAGACATTTGTTGAAATCTCCACTGGATACCGCTCCATGTCGGACAGAAAGAACGAGCTGGAAGAAGAGCGAAACGCCATAGTGAGATTTATAGAAGAAATTGACAAGGACAAGCGCCAGACATTCTTGGAGGCATTTGACAAAGTGGACAAGGAAATCCGAGACGCATTCCATACCATGACAGGCGGTGAGGCCTGGCTGGAGCTGCAAAATGAAGACGACATTTTCAATTCTGGAATATCATATCTGATACAGTTCCCAAACAAGCCAAAAAGAGAATCAACATCGATATCCGGTGGGGAAAAAACACTTGCGGCAATCGTATTCGTGCTGGCTTTGCAGAAACTAAAGCCGTCAGTGTTTTACCTGTTTGATGAGGTAGATGCACACTTGGATGCCCCCAACTCTGAAAAACTTGCAAAAATAATAGAACAGCGCTCTGCAGGAAGCCAATTCATCATGGTGTCCCTCAAGGATTCTGTTGTGCAAAAGGCCAAGCTGATTTACGGTGTCTTTCCAAAGAATGGTGTCTCGCATGTTGTAACCTACAAGGACAAGCGCATGCCGTCCATTACAATCTAGTTTAACCCCAGCAATGCTAGTGTTAAATTACTAGCCCAAATTACGCACAACACTGTCTAGTTCTGTCTAGTTGTGGTATAATTCCAAAACTGTCTAGTTCTGTTTAGTTATGAGAAAGCACGAATCTTCTTCTCTCTGTTCAGATTAGCCGGGTCCGGCTCTGATATTGCGTCAATTAATGCCTGGGTGTAGGGGTGCTTTGGGCAAAACAAGACCTCATCTATTGGACCGCTCTCTACAATTTTGCCCTTGTGCAGTATGGCAATTTTTTGCCCAAAGTATCTGGCAGTTGCCAAGTCATGTGTGATGTACAAAAATGAAATGTGGTGCTTTTGCCGTAACTCGTTCATCAATTCCAACACTTCGGCTCTAATTGAAACATCAAGCATCGATACTGGCTCATCTGCTATGATCATTTTCGGCTTTAGCACCAAGGCTCGAGCTAGAACTATTCTTTGCCGCTGGCCGCCTGAGAGCATGTGTGGATATTTTTCCATTATTTCTTCTGATGGCTCTAGCTTTACTTCGTGCAATACTTGTTTTACCATTTCAAATCTTTCTTTGGAATTTCCAACTTTGTGGATTTCAAGCGGCTCTGAAATTATGTCCTTTATTTTCATTTGCGGGTTTATGGAATCATACGGGTCCTGGTACACCATCTGAATTCCCATTCGGATTTTTTTGAGCGACTGTGAATCATTGGAAATCTCTAACCCATCAAAGATAATTCTACCAGAGTCAGCAGGTATTGCATGTAGAATCAACTTTGCAATTGTGGACTTACCAGAGCCCGACTCGCCTGCCAAGACTAGTGTTTCTCCCTCTCGGACAGAAAAAGAAACATCGTCTACTGCTTTTACCAGAGATGTCTCTTTGCCAAAGAAATTCCTCTTTGAATAATGTTTTACCAGATTTGCAACCTGCAGTATATCGCTCAAGTATTATACAATCCAGAAATTCGGTATATCAATATGCGCGGCCAAAGATTGCATTGGTGACGCTTGTACCCTTGCAGTACACGCACTTGCCAGAATTTTGTGCATCAAACGGTATGACGCGAATATCTGCCATGGTGTCCTCTTTGATCTTTTCCTCACATTCGCGTCTTCCACACCAGCCAGCATCCACAAAATTGCCAGATTCAATAGCCTCTCTAAATTCAGAGTATTCAGACGTTTTAGCAGTTTTCTCTGAGAGTAATTTCTTGGCTGCTTCAAACATCTCATCTTGGATTTTCTGCAAAATTCCGTCAATCTCCGATGATATTTTGTCCATTGGCAGGTCAAGCTTTTGCTTGATGTGGCGAGTAGCATACATGACCTTGTTTGTGTCAATGTCCTTGGGGCCAATTTCTATACGCAATGGCACGCCACGCATCTCCCATTCATTGTACTTGAAGCCAGGCGTTAGCTGGTCTCGTCTATCAACATGTACTCGCAAGCCTTTTTCTTTGAGAATTTTTTCCACCTTGTCTGCTTCTGTATTGACCCTGTCTGCGTCTTTGTCATTATAGTAAATTGGAACAATAACTATCTGGATTGGCGCTACTCGTGGAGGCAAGACCAAGCCCTTGTCATCACCATGTACCATTATCATTGCGCCAATTAGTCTCCATGACACTCCCCACGATGTCTGCCATGCAAACGTCTCGGAATTGTTTTTGTCTAGATATTTTACCTCAAATGGTTTTGAGAAATTCTGCCCTAGAAAATGTGATGTGCCCATTTGCAGTGCCTTTCCGTCAGGCATTATAGATTCCATGGTAGTAGTGTATACAGCTCCTACAAACTTTTCCTTGTCGCTTTTTTTGCCAGTGATTACAGGAATTGCTAATTCGTGTTCTACTGTGCTTTTGTAAATTTCCAAAATGTCCAAGACTTCTTTTTCTGCCTCTTCATGTGTTGCATGTACCGTGTGGCCTTCCTGCCACAAAAATTCAGATGTTCTCAAAAATGGCTTTGTAGCCTTGATTTCTGCACGTAATGCAGTGTTCCAGAAATTAATCTTTAGTGGCAGATCACGCCATGATTGAATCCATTTTGAATACATTGAATATGCTAGTGTCTCTGAAGTTGGACGCAGTGCTAATCTATCACCGATTTCGTTTTCGCCAGAATGAGTAACCCAAAATACCTCTGGGTTAAATCCTGCAAAATGGTCCGACTCTTTTGCAAGTAATGATTCCGGAATCAATACTGGGAGGAATCCGTTTCTGTGCCCAGTTGCCTTGAATTTTTTGTCAAGTGTTTCTCGAATAGATTCCCAAATAGCATAGCCATCTGGCCGCAGTACGATTAATCCCTTGACTGGCGCATAGTCTGCAAGCTCTGCCTTTAGCACCACTTGCGTATACCATTCAGAAAAATCGTCCTTTTTTGACACTGTAATCCCAGGGCTTTCTTTGCTCAACGGTTTTGTGACTGATTCTTGGTAAATGAGCGTTTCCTAGTTGTTCTAAAATATCATTCTAAGAGTATGGAATGGCTAGTCCGTTTAAATCGAAAAGCTTAGCTTGCCCTTACATGAATAAAACTATTGCAGCACTAGCGGCAATACTTTTTGCAGTAGGTTTCTCCTATGCGCATGCAGAAGAATCTGAAAAGGAATCGTTTGCATCTGCACTGGAAGAAACACTTGGACACCTACATGCACTTGAGCTGAATCTGGATGATTCCAATTCAGAGCTGGCAAGGACTCATGCAACAC
>Ga0194120_10002055_pt1 | contig 35374 bp, 29 predicted proteins | sample TA2MahCa65mmetaG_FD_148642 | JGI IMG/M metagenome (GOLD analysis project Ga0194120, IMG submission 148642) | Freshwater microbial communities from Lake Tanganyika, Tanzania - TA2015019 Mahale Deep Cast 65m | ecosystem: Environmental > Aquatic > Freshwater > Lake | place: Tanzania: Lake... | reverse complement strand
CAGGACAGCCACCTGGGCGACTTTATCGAGGACCGTACGGCCACCGCTCCCGCCGAAGTCGTGTCGCAACAGCTGCTCAAGGAGCAGGTCGAGGACGTGCTGGGCACGCTATCGCTGCGAGAACGCCGTGTCCTCCAGCTCCGGTTCGGCCTTGAGGACGGGCGTAGCCGCACGCTGGAAGAGGTTGGCCGGGAGTTCAACGTGACCCGGGAGCGCATCCGGCAGATCGAGGCCAAGGCGCTTCGGAAGCTGCGCCATCCGACGCGCAGCCGCAAGCTGCGCGACTTCCTGGAGTAGGGGCGTTTGGCAATCGCCCGTCGCTCCTGGAGCATTGCTCGCTCCGCGCCGAACGGGGATCGATCTAGCTCTCGATGAACTCGAGCCAGTTGCCCTCGGGGTCTTGCGCGTAGACGATTCCGATCTTCCCGCCCGGCATGTCGCGGAACTTCGGGGTCGTCACGAACTTGACGCCTCGGGAAGAAAGCGCGCGGTGCAACGACGCCAGGTCGTCGACGTTGAAACAGATGTGCGTGGCTCCGAACTGGTGTTTGTCGAGATGGCCGCGCGGGCTCGGCGGGTCGATGTAGTGCACGAGTTCGATCTGGTGACCGTCCGGAAATCCGACGAACACGAGCTTGCGACGGGCGCCGGGTATTCCAGTGTGGTCGCCGGTCGGTGGAGCGACGCTGTCGATCTCGCGCAGCTTCTTGAGGCCAAGCACTTCCGTGTAGAAGGCCACCATCTTGCCGACGTCCTTGACCACGATGCCCGTGTGGTTGAAGCTGCTTACCATTGCCTCTATCCCTTCACTATCGCCGGCCGCCCGACGGCATAGCGCTTTAGCGCCGCCTCATCGACCTCGACTCCAAGACCAGGACCGGTTGGCACGGTAACCCGGCTGTCCACGACCGGGAATCCGGGCGTCAGATCACGCCTGACAGGGTGGGGTGTCTGGTCGAATTCGAGCACGAGTTCGTTCACATACGGCTCCGATACGACCGAGTGCGGAGTCGGCGGCTGGCATGCGGCCACGTGGAGGGATGCCGCGAAGCTGATACCTGTGCCCCAGAAATGGGGATTCATCAGGACGCCGAAGGCGTTTGCCATCTTTCCGACGACCGCCAACTCCGAGATCCCGCCCACGTTCACAACGTCCGGTTGGATGATGTCGAACACCCTGCGGGCGAGCCGGTCCGCGAATTCGTGGCGGGTCCGCAGCCCCTCACCGCCAGATATCGGCATGGCGGCCTCGGCGTTGACCTGCAGATTCGCCGAATCGTCATATGACGCACACGGTTCCTCGAACCACGAAAGGTCGGCGTCCGCGACGCGACGGGCGAATTCGATCGCGGTGGCGGCGTTGTAGCCCTCGTTGGCGTCGACCATCAGGTGGAGGTCCCGGCCAATGGCCTGCCTGACCGCGAATACGCGCTCGACGTCCTCGGATAGCGGCTTGCCGGCCACCTTCATCTTCATGCCGGAGAAGCCCCGCTCCGCGTACCCCACCGCCTCGTTGATCAGGGCATCGGGAAAGTCTCCCTCGCCGTAGTAGAGGCCGGTGGCGTAGACCGCGATCGAATCCCTGAGGCCACCGCCCAGGAGGTCGGAGACCGGCCGGTTTGCTGCCCTGCCGGCCAGGTCCCACAGGGCCATGTCGAGCGCGCTGACCGCCGACAGGTTGGCACCGGCGAAGCCGTGCCCCTGGTAGGAGGCGTTGAAGAGCGTTTGCCAGACGCGCTCCCGGGCCAGCGCGTCCTCTCCGATGATCAGTGGTGCGAGGGATTCGATGGCCGCCCGGGATGCGGTACCACTGCCGCATTCGCCCCAGCCCGAAGTCCCGTCGGAGGCCGTGATTCGGACCACGGTCATGCCCCGGGAGCGCGTCCAGCGCTGCGACCAGCCGAACGGCTTCTCGAGCTCCGCTTCGAGCGAATAGACGGAGACACGGTCGATGTTCACCGGACACTCCTCACACCGGCGTGCCGTCTCCCACCCTGATCGCGGGTCGCGAAGTGGGCGGCGCGTCCGTGGGATCTAGTCGGGTATCAAGGTCACCCAGATGACGACCAGGCTCGCTATGGAAATCACAAGCATCAGAGCGGCGGATATGAAGACGGCGGATGATCTGTTCACTACAACCTCGACTGAACGAAGACCCATTGAGAACGAAAACTTGACCAACGATCTTTCGAGATGGATCGCCCACGCACAAGCATGACGCCTATATTCTCAGTCAGCCGCACGGGATACACCAGTGCAGCGGAAACAGTGAGAGGCCGCCGGCAGTTGACCTGGCACGGCCCGGCGGCATGCCCGAGATCTGGTGCGACGACTCGCGCGCCGGCCTTCCGGGGCGCCGCGCGGGCGCCGATACGAAACACGAAACGAAGGTCCTATCCTGCCCCTGAATGGCGGCCTCCTGGCACCCTCCGCACCATCCGCGTCCAGGTCGAAAGCACTTCGAGCATCTGGCTCGAACGGGTCCGGGCTATCAGCCGCGGCGCGGTTCGCTGGCGGCGGATCGGCGTCCGGGGTCATCGTGGGGATCTCGACCGCGTGGCCAACCTGACGAATCGGAGGACGGGGCGGAACTGAACAACCCGATCGACGCCACGGACACCCCGATGGGCGAGCTGCGGACCGCGCTCGAACGCGTCAACGCAGCCCGCATCCACGTCGCCACGTGCGCGATCGGCAGCCCGGGCCGTCCCTGCGCCCGAGGGTCCGCGTTCAACGCCAGGGCAGATCGGCTGCGCACCGACCTGATCCCCGGCGCACCCCTCCTCGGTTGGGGCGCCGGGAAGCACCACATCGTCGCACTCTGACCGCAGTTGCCCGCGTGTCTCGGCGCCCCGGGCCGGGTCTGCTTATGCTCGGCGCCTGAATGAACCCTGATTTCGAGGGGCAGCCTTTCCGCCCGGCCGTATGATGGGGTGAAAGCCTCGCCTGAGGAGAGGAAGGTTGGAGTACAGGCAGCTCGGGAAGAACGGCCCGCGGGTACCGGTCGTGTGCCTTGGCGCATGGCCGCTTGGCGGCGGCATGGGAGACATCCCGGAACCGCAGGCGATCTCGACAATCCACGCGGCTCTGGACCTCGGCATGACATTCATCGACACGGCCGAGGGTTATCGCTCGAGCGAGACCGTCATCGGGAAGGCGCTCAAGGGGAGACGCGACAGGGCGTTCATCGCTACCAAGCTCTCCGGCAGTCACGCGGCCAGCCACATGGCGGCGGCGATCGAGAACAGCCTGAAGGCCCTGCAGACCGACGTCATCGACCTCTACCAGCTGCATGGCCCGGATCCGTCACGCCCGATCGGTGAAACGATGGCCGACCTGCTGAAGCTCCAGGAGCGCGGGAAGATCCGGTACATCGGGATCTCGAACTTTTCCGCGCAACAGACGCGCGCCGCGGCGAGCTACGGACGGATTCACAGTTCACAGCCGCGCTACAGCATGCTTTTCAGAGAGGCCGAGGCCGAGATCCTCCCCGAATGCCAGAAACAGGGCATCGGCGTGATCGCTCATACGCCCCTCGCGAAAGGACTGCTCACCGGGAAGTACCGGCCCGGACACCGGTTCCCCGCCGATGACGAGCGATCGCGCCATGCCGCGTTCGACCAGGCCAGGGCAGAAGCGGTCTGGAGGGTAATTCCCGGGCTGGAAAGCTGGGCGATGGCGCGCGGGCACGACCTGGTTCAACTGGCGATCGCATGGACGCTGGCGCATCCTTCGATGACCTCGAGCATCGTGGGGGCGAAGACCCCTGAGCAGGTCGCGCAGAATGCGAAGGCGGCCGACTGGGCGCTGAGCCGGTCCGACATGGACGAGATCTGGCGCCTGGTCGCACCGGCGATTCCGAACACCTAGCGGTCAGAGAGCCAGGAACTCTTCGAGGGCGTGCGAATCCTGCTTACATCGCCCCTGGCCCGGGTCCGAAAGCTGCGATGGCCGAGGTTCCGAATCGGGCGTGTAGCCCTTATCTACCTCGCGATCGAGTTTCTTGATGAGTTCGTATTTGGGGCCCGTGAAGCGGCCTGGCCGCAGATCCGCACCGACCTCGGACTCAGCTACGCGCAGGTTGGCCTGGTCCTCAGCGTCCCGATCTTCCTGGCGAACCTGATCGAGCCGCTGCTGGGGATCCTGGGCGACATCTGGCGGCGCAAATTCCTGGTCATCGGCGGCGGTCTTGCCTTCGCGGCTTCACTGGTCGCACTCTCGGTCGCCGGTAACTTTGAAGTGCTGCTGGTTGCGACGATGGCCCTGGCACCGGCATCGGGAGCGTTCGTTTCGCTCTCACAGGCCTCGCTCATGGACAGCGCTCCGGCTTTGCGAGAGCGCAACATGGTGCTGTGGACGTTCGCTGGATACGTCGGCGCGCTGGCCGCCACCGCAGTGATCGCCGGACTCCTCGGCACGGGCCTGAGCTGGCGCCTGGCGTTCGCGGCCTCCGCCGGCATGACCGGGATCATGCTTGCATTCGCCCTGCGGGCCCGGTTTCAGTACGTGATACGGGACACCCCGGTCGTCACGAAACCCATCGGACACCAGTTCGCCACGGCAGTCCGCGATCTCTTCCGGGCGGTCAGGACCAGGCGGATGGCCTCGAAGCTGTTCCTCCTTGAGATATCCGACCTGATGCTCGATGTGTTCCTCGGTTTCCTGGCGCTCTACATGGCAGACGTTGCGGGCGCCTCTCCGACGATCGCGGTGGCCAGCGTTGCGCTGTGGATTGGCGCCGGCACGCTTGGGTCGGTGCTTTCGGTGCCGCTGCTCGCCCGCACAGGGGGCGTTACCTACCTGAAGGCCAGCGCCGCGCTGGCGGTCGTACTGTTCGTGACCTTCCTGCTGGTGCCATCACTGGGGGTGCGACTGGTCCTGATCGCGGCGCTGGGCCTCGTAAAGGCGGGCTGGTACCCGGTCCTGCAGGCGCGCGTGTACGACGAAGTGCCGGAGCGCAGCGGATCGGTGATCACGATGACGAACATCTCTGGACTGTTCGGCAGCATGATGGCCGCGGGAATCGGCCTTGCGGCCTCGTCGTGGGGCCTGGCCAACGCAATGTGGCTGTTGCTCTTTGCGCCCGCGTCTATCCTGCTGTTCCTGTGGCGCGCACACGGCGCGCGGGGCAGCGCCACGCCCTGAGGAGTACCACGAAGCGGTCCGGCTCAGGCAATGGCTTCGAGCTTCCCTACAAGCTCGAGGGCTCGCTTCCAGGATGCTTTCCGATCGGGCCCTGCCGTGACAACCGACACCAGGATTTCGGTCGCCCCTGACTTGATCAGGGCTTCAAGCTGCCGGGCGACCGCGGTCTCGCTTCCGTGAGCCACCGTGGCGTCGATCATGCGCTCGCTCCACCGGGCGGATTCGATCGCCTCGGGGAAGCCGGCATCGGCGAACATGCGGGCGTAGAACGGCAGCTTCGGGTAGATGGCCAGCTGCTCCCCGACGGCCTCGCGCACCTCTTCGACGCGCTCATGGACGCAAATCGGGGCATGCGCGATCAGTGGCGGGACAGGTCGCCCCGCACGCTCGGCGCCACGCTTGAGAGCGGGTAACGCCGTGTCTCTCAAGTGAGCCGGGGGGCAGACCCAGCTGATCGCCCCGTCAGTTTCCGCTCCGCAGTATTCGAAGGAAGCACGGCGAAGAGCGGAAGCCAGGACCGGGACCCGCGGCATCGGGGCGGCGATTCGAGCGTGCGCCTCATAGAACTCGCCCTTGAAGTCGACCGCCCCGTCGTGCAAGAGCGTGCGTGCTACGTGGACGTACTCCTTGAGGTGCCCCAGGGGAGCCCTGAAGTCGAATCCGTACATGGCCTGGATCGCCGGCTTGTGGCTCGGGCCAATGCCAAGGCGCAGCCGTCCCGGTGCAAGGGCCTCTACAACCTGGGCCTGCTGGACGGCCACGATCGGATGACGCGGCCAGGTCGGAACTATCGACGTGCCCAGCTTGATCCGGTTCGTCCGGGTCGCTGCCGCGGCCAGCACCGTGAGGCCGTCGATGCCTGCGCCGCCGGTGGTAAGCCACGCGGCGCCGATGCCTGACTCCTCGATCTCCACGATGCGGTTGAGGACAGTCGAGGCGTCGCCACCTCCCGCGGACACGCCGTACCGGGTGTCTTTCAATGCCTCACCCCCTTTCGCCTCCAGCGCGCACGACCCGTGGTCCGACCCCGGCCCGTCAGGAAGTGCGAACCTCGCCGGGCGGCGCCTGGCCGGTTCCAACCCTTGCCGACGCCATCGCCCATGCGCGATCCGGATCTTCGACCGTGACCTGCTGCACGCCCGAGACAAACGCTGACACCAGTCGCTCGTATTCGTTCCGTAGCGACGGGTCGCGCGGCGCCCATTCGTGCAAATACCGCACGGCTTCGACCTGCGCCTGGAGCAGCTCCTTGAAGCAACCGAAACAGGGTCTGAGGGTCGTGTAGATGGTCGCGCCCGCCACCGGGATGCCGAACCGCGCCGCCGCCAGCAGGGCGTTCTGCTCGGCGTGCACGCAGATGCACACATCGTAGGCGGTGCCTGGCGGGAATCGCCTCGGATCGGCGCAGCGGTCGCATCCTCCCTGGTCGCAATTTCGCATCCCGCTGGGCGTCCCGTTGTACCCGGTCGAGACGATCCTTCGATCAACCGCGATCAGGGCGCCTACCTTGCTGCCGAGGCAGTTGGCGCGGGAACGCACGGCAATGGCGATTCCCATCATGTAGTGGTCCATGTCCGGGCGCGGCTGGTTCGTCATAGTGCGATCATTATGCGGATCGGCTGGCGCGGTCGGTAGGTGATCGGGCCGGAGAGAATCCCCCACGGCCCCCGGCGTTCATGCGCGTGCGCGCGAAGTGGTGTTTCCCTTATGCTGATCCCAGGTTCATCGGAACGATAGGAAGGTGAGGGAGGGAGCCACGCAACGAATTCTGGTGGTAGGTCTCTGATCGTCGGAACCATGGCCTGCGTCCAGGCGTCGACACCCGAGCCAGCGGCATGAGTCCCCGCGTGACCGCGACAGCACAGGAGGCTTGATATGCACTCGAAAGCCAAGACCCTCGCTCTGGTGACCGTGCTCAACATTACCCTGGGGGCCGGCCTCCTTGCGGCGTCGGCCAGCGCGCCGGACCGGAGCTTGTCCGGCGCCCGGGAAACGCCCGCCGTGGAGAGCATCCGCAACGGGCTCTGGTCTGATCCCAGCGTTTGGTCCGGCGGAAAGGTTCCCGCTCAGGCGTCGCGGGTGGTAATCCCGCCGGGCATCACGGTGGTGTACGACTCTGCCTCCACCGAGGCCCTGCACAGTCTGGAGATCAAAGGCCGTCTGGACTTTAGCCGGAGCGTACACACCAACTTGGACGTGGGGGACATCACCGTGTTCCCCACCGGCCGTTTGGAGATCGGCACTCGGGAACAGCCCATACCAGCCGGCGTGACGGCACGCATCCGGTTGGTAAATGAAGAGGACGGCCAGCACGCCCTGGTGGTGCACGGCGAGGCGCAGATCCATGGCGCCCCCGTCTCCCCAACCTTCACCTTTCTGGCACGCACCTCCGAAAAGGGCCAGCGGATTCTGGAGCTCGCGCAGCCTGTAGATTGGCCCGTGGGGGGCCGGATCGTTGTGGCCCCGACCGGCTTGAATCCAAGTGAAGTGGAGGAGTTCACCATCGCATCGGTCCGTGGCAATAGGGTCGGCCTGGACCGACCCCTCAAGTTCCTGCACAGCGGGGAGCGGCAGTACCCGGGGGAGGTAGCACTGCTGAGCCGGAACGTCCTGATCACGAGCAAAGACGTGTCCAAGCGCGGCCATACCATCTTCCATGACGGCGCGAGAGGCGGGATCAGCTACGCCGAGTTCGCCCACCTGGGGGCGCAGGCCCAGTTGGGCAAATATCCAATTCACTTCCATATGGCCCGAAACACCATGAGGGGCACGGTCGTCGAAGGAGTCTCGGTACACGACTCGGGTAACCGTTTCATCACCGTGCACAGTACCAACGGCGTGACCCTGCGGGGCAACGTCGGGTACAACGCCATCGGCCACGGCTTCTTCGTGGAGGACGGGGATGAAGTGGACAACGTGTACGATGGCAACCTGGGAATTCTGACCATGCCGGGCAAGCTGCTCCCCTCCGACGCCTACGCCGCCGTGTTCTGGACCCAAAATCCGGCCAACACCTGGCGCGGCAACTACGCCGTGGCCGGACGGCGAGGCTTCCAGTTCCAGATTCCTGAGCAGCTGATGGCGATGCCGGGCCATTCCGGCAATGTCTCTCCTCGCGCCGTGCCTCTACAGGAGTTCAGGGACAACACCGCCCACACCATCGCCCGCGAAGGTCTCAGGGTGGACGGGCTGCACCTGCGCTATCAGGGGGCGCCCCGGGAGATGGTTGGCTTCAGGTCTTGGAACAACCGGGAGTACGGCGCTTACCTCAACGCCGCCAACACTGGCCTGGTTGAACCCCTTTTCTTTGGCAGCCAGAAAGGCAATGTCGTCCTGGAAGGGACCAACCTTCGAGTGCGCGGAGGCCGCATTCTGGGCAAGGTGGCGGCCGATCAACGGGCCGCCCCGGTGGGAGTCATCTTCAAGGCCGGGAGCAACCTTGTCCTGGACGGAGTGAGCCTGGAGGGCCACCGGGCTACCGGCGGCCTGACTCCTGCCGATGTCACACTCTCGCTAGACACCGAGGAACCTGTGCGGGCAGCCATCGTCAACAGCGTGCTGGGGAGCCAGCGGCCGATCATCTTCGGCTTTCCCCGCAACGAGGGATCGCAGTTGGAGGTGCGAGGATACCAGGGGCGCGCCGATGATAATTTTCTTCTCTACCGGGTAGACCTGCCGTCCACCTCTCGCTGCAGCGTCGAGGCCACGCGAGACCTGCAGATCGTGGCCAACCGCTGCCCCTTGCCGGCAGGGGTTTCGCCCGAAATGGGGGCGCCCACCGACCCGCGGGCGGTCCCCCTTCGTTAACCTGGATTCCTCCTCATCAAGGAACAGGACTGGGAGTAAAGTCTCTTCCGAGTCCCCTCGGCCCGGCTAAATCCGCCCTAATAGCCTTGGACCAGAATATCTAAGCGCGTGTGTTCAAAGTCCCGGCAAGTCTCTCGGGTCACGCTGCGGAGTAGCGAATGCATGGCGAGGACGCGGCATCTGGGGAGGGGTTAGTCCCGCCACCCCAGATTCTTCCCTTCCCTCAGGATGACATTTGACACAGGCTCTCAGGGACCCGATCGAGGCCCAGGCAAGCGTCATATGAGGAATCCCGGTGGAAATGCCAAAAAGAAGGCGCCTCTGCACAGCAAGGCACACAGACACAGCGCCGCAGATAATTCCCCCCATTCTTAAGCCTGGAAGTGTATTCATGGCTCGCCACTGGCTACTGAAGCCAAAGGCAATTCTACTGACCCCATTGCTGCTGCTCCTGCTTCTACCCGTGGCCTGCGGCACCGCCGCCACTGCGACGCCAACGCCCGTGCCTACACCTACACGGACGCCGCTGCCGGCTCCAACGTCCACACCAACTGCGACGCCAACGCCCGTGCCTACACCTACACGGACGCCGCTGCCGGCTCCAACGTCCACACCAACTGCGACGCCAACGCCCGTGCCTACACCTACACGGACGCCGCTGCCGGCTCCAACGTCCACACCAACTGTGGCGCCAACGCCCGTGCCTACACCTACACGGACGCCGCTGCCGGCTCCAACGTCCACACCAACTGTGGCGCCAACGCCCGTGCCTACACCTACACGGACGCCGCTGCCGGCTCCAACGTCCAGACCAACTGTGGCGCCAACGCCCACACCCACAAAGGGTGGCATCCCTGAATCCTCGGGCTGCTCCGGCTCAGGTACCGTGCAATTCGCCAACTCGCCGATGCGCCACGAGGACATCAAGTACCTGCTGCCATATGGCCTGTTGGCGGGCGCCCACGTGACCCCCATCGATCACATGTATTTCGAGCCGGCTGACCGCTCGCTCGGCCGCGACGTATACGAAGTCAGAGTCGTCCAGGACGGGCGGATCTACAACCTTCAACCGCGCGATATCAATGTCGATACTGGCAAGGCGAAGGAACGTGAGTGGCGCATGGACATCGCCCACACATGCACATTCACCAGCTACTTCGACCTCCTGACGTCGCTCTCGCCCGAGCTCGAGGCGGAGTGGAACCGGACGCAGGGCGGCAGGACAGGCCGCTGGACCGGCATTCCGGTGAAGGCTGGACAGGTCATCGGTAGGATCGGCGCCCAGACACTCGACTTTGGCGTGTACGACTACCAGCAGAAGCTGTCCGGCTTCGTCGTGCCGGAACACTACCAGTCCGAGTCCTGGAAGGTGCACACGGTCGACCCGTTCCCGTACTTTCCTGAGCCGATCCGCAGCGAGCTGCTGGGCAAGATGCTCCGTCGCGCTGAGCCTCGTGCCGGGAAGATCGACCACGACGTCGACGGGCGGCTCGTCGGCAACTGGTTTCAGGTCGGCACCAATGGCTACGGGGGGCTTACTCAGAGCAATTACTGGGACGGCCACCTCGCCCTCGTTCCCGATTACTTAGACCCCACGCAATGGCGGTTTTCGATCGGGAACTACGACGGACAGGCCCGCCAGTTTGGCATCAAGGGCAATGGACCCGCCCCGAGGGACGTTGCACCCGGGTTCGGGCTAATCAAGTACGAACTAACGTACTTTGACTACCTCGCCAGGAACGACCCGAAACGGCACGGATTGCACGAGATCAGGGCCGGAGACGACATTATTTCTCAGAATATCGACCAGGTTGTCGGGGTGGCGCTCGTCGAGATGACCGGACCACGGTTGGTCAAGGTGGAGGTGTTCCCGGGCAAGAACGCCAAGCAGATCGAGTCGTTCACCTCGGCCGCCCGGACCTACGAACGCTGAGCCACTTTGCTGGTTCGACCGATCACGATCGCGGCGGTCCTATCGCCCCGGGGCCAATCGACAATTGAGAGAAGTCTGCAGGCTTTACGATGCTGGCCCGAGCGCCTAATGGTCGATTGGCCCTAGGTAACGCTTCTGAGGGCCCGTGATCTCAGGTAGGTGAGCACCACGATGGTTGTCCCGCCGATCCCCGAGATCAGGCCCGCGGCCTGCGTCCCGATGGCAGTGTCGAGCACGCCGCCGACGATCCAGCCCAGCTGGAACACAAGCACGACCATGAAGAAGATGCTCATCACGCGCCCGCGCATTTCGGGTGCCGAGCTCGTCTGGATGATCGTCGGAACCATGACGAACCAGATACTGAACGCAGCGCCCATGATGAACATCGCCACCAGCGACAACGCGAACAGGCCGCTGAAGGCGAACAGGACGATGCTGCCGCCGGTCAGGAGGCTGGAGAGCAAGAGCATTGGTCCCTTCTGGCGGATGTTTCCGGCGACCATGAGCGCCATCGAGCCAACCAGCGATCCCACGCCCTGTACCGCCAGCATCACGCCGTAGCCGGTTTCGCCCACTTCCAGGATGTTGCGTGCGTAGAGCGGGACCACCGCCTGGAAAATGCCCGTGAAGATTGCCGAAGTTGAGATGATCAGCAACGAAAAGATCGCCGGGGAATTGCGGGCATAGTCCACGCCGGCCCTGATGTCGGCCACCATGTTGCGCGCCTGCCCCGACTTTTCGCTGCGGGTGTGCATCATGGCCGACATCAGCCAGGAAACCCCGTAAAGGGCGCCCAGCAGGTAAAACGCCCAGTCGATTCCAAGCGCCAGCAAGACGCCTCCGGCCGCGGGCCCGGCGATCTGGGCCACGTTTGAGATCGTCGTATTTATCGAGGCGGCGCTAATGAGGCGGTCGCGCCCCACCACGTCCATCGCCAACGCCTGGCCGGCCGGGTTGTTGAACGCGAACATCACGCCCATTGCCAGGCCGATTGGGATCAGGTGCCATACCTGGATGTGGCCGGTCGTGACCAGGAACGCGGTCAGGCACGAAAGCACCGCGATCACGAACCGCGAGCGAACGAGAATGCCTCGACGTTCCGAACGGTCGACCACCGCGCCGGCATAAAGCGACACCAGGATGATTGCGATGCCGGGCATCGCGTTCACGATTCCGACCCAGAGCGACGACTCGGTCAGGTCCAGGACGAGCCACGCCTGGGCCATGTTGCGGACCTGGAAGCCGGCGAACGTGAGGGCGTTCGCGATCAGAAGCAGCCGGAAGTCCCTGATCCCCAGGACGCCAAAGGAGTCACGAAGACCGCGTCCGCGCACCGGCTTGGCCGCCGCTGGTGCGGCGGCGTCAGGATTTCCAGGCGTGTCGGCGCTGTCGGCCACGTTCTGCTCCGAGGTTTGTTGGTTCAATCAATTCTGTCAGAGGAAAGGGCAGCCGATGAAAGTGCCAGTGGCGGCCCTGATCTAACTGTCGATCTGGATTGTGATGTGAGGATTCGCCCTGACAATGCTCAACCTCCTTGAAACAAACTGGGTTGCCAGGGCAGGAAGCCTGGTGGTCATGGTTGTGGCCGTTTCAGGCCTGGGACGCGATGCAGGCGAGGCGGCACTCAAAGATCGACTCCTCGCGCGACAGATGGTGACGGAGATGCGCATACGTCGCTTTCATCGCCGCGATCCGGAAGCCCATGCCCGAGCGCTTGAGGGCCCCGCGGAAAAGTTCCAGACCCGGCTGGCAGTCTGAATGACCGGGCCAGGGCAAGCTCCGGGTGCTCGAGGTCATGCTGATTGGCATCGGCACATCTGAAATCGGCCCGTACCTCTCCTCGCCGGCTGCCGAGAGCGTCCGATTCATGGACTCCGTGACCTCTTCCGGCGAGTGATTCGCGATGTAGTCGCGGGGGCGTCGCTGTAGATCTGGCTGCGCGTCTTCCCGGACCGCCTGGCGAGCCTTGCAGCCCCTTGAAACACGTCGTCGGTGATCGAAACTGCCGTTTTCATACCCCGAGTATGACCGACACGCGCAAGGTTCGGGGGTCGGGCATGTCAGAAGCTGTGAATCTCTCGACCGACTGGCTGAACAGCTCGGCCCGAAGGAAGGGGTGGTCGCGGTCACCCTCGGCGGGCCGCAGGCTGCTGGGCCGGACTTGGCCCCGAGCCCAAAGGGCTCCGATCCCGGCTCGAAGCGAGGGAGGGGACCGTCAAAGAGGTCTATTGGCCGGTGATGAGATCGCAGTGACGTTCTAAACCTATTGACGAAATCGACTGCCGGATAGAGCATTTACAGGCTGAGGAGAACTTCTTCGTGACATTCGTCGTCCGAATGTTTGCCAGCGAGTGCTTCTGTCGACCTTCAATCGGGGGTCCGGCCTAAGCCTCGTTGCGCGTTCGGCCATTTGGAACCCCCTGGAGCTTTCCGGGGGGTTTTTGTTTACGGAGAAGAAGAGATGGGTTCGCTGTTCAGCCTGGTGCTGGTGTCGTCCGTAGGTGCGCTCGGATCGCTGGTCGACACCGCCGCCGGCATGGGTTTCGGAGCGCTCTCCACGACCATCCTCGTCGCTTCCGGCTATGCCCCGGCGACGGTCGTCTTGAGCGTCAACATAGCCAAGGTACCGGGCGGTATCGCCGGAGCAGTCGCACACTGGCGGCTGGGCAACATCCGGCGGAACTGGGTCATCCCACTGGTGATCTCGGGCGTGATCGGCGGCGTGACGGGAGCGATCTACGTGACGTCCATGAGCCCCGAGCTCGTACGCCGCATTGTTCCCTGGCTGCTGATCGTGATGGGGGTGTTGATCATCCGAAGGGCTGTCAACGGGAGGTTCCAGGTCTCACCTCCGGTTGCGGGCGGCAGCGCCGTCACAGCGATCGGCGATGCTCCGATCGTCCAGCACGCGCGCCGTCGGCGTCGCACTGCGCGGCCCCTCCGAGATCTCTGGCTTTACGTGATCGGCTTTGCGGCCGGCGCCCTCAACTCAGCCACCGGCGCATTTGGGCCCTTCGCTACGTCCGGCCTGATTCTTGCCAGGGGCCGTCGTCCGAGACACGCGATCGGAACGGTGACCCTGGTGGAGGTGGCGGTGGCGGCCGCGGTTTCAATCACCCTTCTCGCACGAATCGCCACATCGTCGTCAGGCATCGGGTGGCAACTACCTGCGGCCCTTACGCTCGGGGCCGTGGTCGCAGCTCCGGCGGGAGCCTGGCTCAGCAGTCGAATCCCTGCGCGCCCACTCGCCCTCTCCGTGGGGATCGTTCTGATCCTGATAAACGGCATTGCGATCGTTCGGGCTGGGTGATTCACCGGATCGTGATTAAGCCATCGGAATTGACCGGGAATGACGGGTTGAAGGCGACCTCCCGGAGGTACCCGTCGGGGTCGGCGAAATAACCCGGGAAGCCACCCCGGCCGGCCTTCTCGCCAGCCTTCTGCAGCTTCCCCGCCCGGACCGCATCCTCCAGCGCCCGCGTCACAACTGTCTCGCTCGCCACGTTGACGGCCAGGACCCCTGATTCCAGTTCCGGCGGAAGTGGCCCTTCGGTAGGGCGCTGCGCGTGCTCATATAAGCCTGCCGGACCCAACCGACCTGGCAGGGATCTCCCGGACCCCCTTCCGAACGCCAGTCTCTGACAGAACGACTGGCTCCGCCTCAGGGGAAGGTCAACTGGCGGGGAATACGATTCCTGGGCCGGCGACACCGGGGTTCGCTGCCGGCCCGGGGCGCTGCTCAATGGCCACGGGCCCGCGCTGCCCGCTGGTACCGCCGCCGGCGCGGGTAGCTCCTATACTTCCGACGAGGCCCCAGGCAAAGGAACAGGGTACGAACGATGCCCGCGATCGATAGCAAGGGTGTGGTCGTTGCGGTGAATGTCAGCCCAACTCACACGATGTCGAAGCCACAACGCGCGGAGATCCTCCTGCTAGAGGGTCTGGGCGTGGACGGCGATGCCCACATGGGCGCGACCGTCAGGCACCGCTCGCGGGTGAAGCGAGATCCGGCCCAGCCAAACCTGCGCCAGGTCCACCTCATTCACGCCGAGCTGCACGACGAATTGAGGGCATCCGGATTCGAGATAGCCCCGGGTCAGATGGGCGAAAACATCACGACCCGCGGGGTCGACCTGCTCGGGCTCCCGACCGGGACGCTCCTGCACATCGGGAAAGAAGCAGTCGTGGAAATCACCGGGCTCAGGAATCCGTGCGACCAGCTAAACGGGGTCGCCGCCGGACTCATGGCGGCCGTCCTGGGCAAGGACGCGCACGGAAACGTGGTCAGGAAGTCCGGCGTGATGGGAGTCGTGAGGAAGGGCGGCAGGGTAGCGCCGGCCGATGCGATAAGGGTGGCATTCGGGCCGCCGCCTCACACGCCACTCGCCCCCGTCTAGCCGATGATCAAAGCGCTCATCTTCGACTTCGACGGTGTCATCATCGACACCGAAGGGCCCGAATACGTCACCTGGAGCGAGGTGTACGCATCCCACGGGCAAGAGTTGCCCCTGCCCCTGTGGATGACTGCCATCGGCACGCGCGATGCCTTCGACCCGATCGCGCATCTCGAGACCCTCGTGAAGCAGCCACTCGACCGGGAAAAAGTCATGGCGAAGAAGAGGGCGCGCCTGCGCTCGATCGTCGATGACGCGCCGTTGCTCCCCGGTGTCTCGGATTACCTGACCGCCGCACCTGCGCTGGGCCTGAAGGTGGGCATCGCTTCGAGCGCGACGCGCTGGTGGATCGATTCGCTGCTCGGTCCACGGGGTCTTGCACACCATTTCGCCGTGATATGCACGTCCGACGACGTCAGGCTGGCGAAGCCTGATCCTGAGGTGTACCAGAAGGCGGTCGACGCGCTCGGTGTCAGGCCGTCGGAGGCGGTCGCCATTGAAGACAGCGCGCACGGCCTTGCGGCTGCAAGGGCAGCAGGGCTTCACTGTGTCGTAGTCCCTAATCGGATGACCATGACGATGGACTTCGCCGCGGCCAGCCTCAAGCTTGGTTCGCTCTCGGAACGTCAGCTAGCAGAAGTGGTCCGCTTGCTTGACGCCGGGCAGCGATCGGCCCGGGAGACCTGAGCCGAACTGGTGGCCGGGCTGCGCTTTCCCACTGCGATGAATGGCGCCATGCGGCAAACACCTCACGGCGCCAGTCGTAAGCCATGGATCGGGGATTTGACAAAAGATTTCTTTAGGGTAAATATGCTGGCCACTTGGGCGGCTGGTAAAGGGGTGGCATTCATGACCCGTTTTCTCCGTTATGGACTAATAGCGGCAGCGTTTTCGGCTGCCCTGTTCGTGATCGCCTGTGGTGGTGAGTCCGCCACGCCTGTGCCGGCAACAAAGCCGCCGGCCGCCACGGCAACCACGGTTGCTGCGGCAACAGCCGCTCCCACGGCTACCGCGCCAGCAGCGATAAAGGGCCCGTCGGGCACCATTGTGGGCGTGATCGGAGGACTCGGAGTCGGGACGCCGAGCGGGTGGCCGACCGACTGTCTCTGGTGCGCGTCGATTGTCATGGTCGGCGGCCAGGACGCCCTCTTCCTCTACGACTACGACTCGAAAGGCGTCCCGGGACCGCAGGGATGGCTTGCGGAGTCATGGACGACCGCTCCCGACCTCACCTACACGGACATCAAGATCCACAAGGGCGTGATGTTCCAGGGAGGCTACGGAGAGCTGACGTCCGAGGACATCGTGTACACCTACCAGGCGGGCATGCCTTCCTACACGAAGGAAGCGCGGCACGACACGCTTCCGAACCCGGCCCTGAAGGCGGTCGACGCGATCGACAAGTACACGGTCAGGTTCACCTGGAACGCGTACAACGGCCTGACGCTCTTCGAGTTTGCCGACCAGGGTGAGGGAATCGGGATCTTCTCCAAGGCCGCTATCGACAAGAACGGCGTCGAATGGGCCCGAACTAACGTGATCGGCTCCGGTCCGTACCAGATCACTGAATGGACGGCTCAGAAGATTATCGACATGAAGGCAGTGCCGACACACTGGCGGCACGTCGCCAATGTTGACCGCATCAAGCTTCTCGAGATCCCCGAGGACTCGACTCGCCGCGCCATGCTGGAAAGCGGCGAAGCCGACATGGGTGAGTTACCCCTGAAGGACTGGAAGTCGGTCATCTCGAAGGGCTTTGCCAAGAGCAACGCAGGGATCACCAACGGTATCGAGATCATCATGGGTGGCCAGTACTGGGCCAAGACCGACTCCAAGGGCGATCCGCTTGACACGACCGGGTCGAACGGCGCACAGCGCAAGATCGACACGTCGAAGCCATGGATCGGCAACCCATACGGTCAGGGATGCAACTCTGACGATCTGCTGATGAATGCCAAGCCGACCGGCCCTGTTTGCCCGTCGATGGAGAACCCGCGGTTGCTCCGCTGGGCGATGTCCGAAGACATCGACCGCGAAGGAATCACCGCTTCGCTTGCGCATGGTGAGGGCGGACCCCTGTACGTCCGCATCAACCCGACCGACCCGATCGCGAAGGCCAACCCGGGCCGCTGGGACGTGAAGTACGACCCGGCGGCCGCAAAGGCGAAGCTGAAGCAGGCGTACCCGAACGGACTCACTGCCGCGATCCCGTGGTGGGTCGGTCCGTCTGGTCTGGAAGTGGAAGTCTCGGAAGCCGTGGCGGCGCAATGGTTGACCGACCTCGGCATCAAGACCGAATTCGACAAGCGCGTCTACACGGCGCAGCGGCCGAACATGGTCGACCGGACCTCGCTCTGGCTGCAGACTCGTAACTGCTGCTCGCCCGGGACCAGGGTCTTCCCCGAAGAGTGGATCTACAGCTCCGCAGTGCCGACGGGCTACAACCACGCCCAGGAACTGCCGTTTGCTACCAAGATCTACAACGAGAAGATCAAGGAGCAGGACCTCAAGAAGATCGAAGCGTTGACCGTTCAGTTCCAGGATCACCACTGGTTCTGGATGATCGACATCGGTGTGACTGGCCCGCCAGCGACCACCCTGTACAACGCAAAGAAGATGGAGTGGAAGCAGCGCCCGTACACCGCGTGGCGGCTGGGCGGAATGCGGAACAACCTCGACTTCATCAAGTTGAAGTAAGTGATAGAGGACTGCTGAGAGGGGGGGTGCCCGGGCACTTTGCCGGGCGCCCCCTGGCCCTCAGGCCCGCGCGGCGAGCAATCGGCGCCCGGTACCGCGCAGGCAAGGTGTTCCGATTCCTGAGAGGCGGGCGCAACCCGTCAGCCAGCGCTCTAACGGCGGGCAGGCGTACCAGCAAAGCAGATGGCGAAGTGAAGAACCGGCTGCCTGGAAGGTACTCGGAGAGTCAGTGAAAACCTTCGTAATCCGCAGATTCTTCACCTCGATCATCGCGTTACTGGGCGCCACGATCATCGTCTTCGGCCTGTCGCGGTTCCTGGGCGATCCAAGAGTCCTCTTCCTGCCGCCCGACGGCTACGGCATCAGCAAGGAAGAGTACGCAAAGCTCGAGAAGCAGCTGCACCTCGACCGCGCGGTGCCGGTCCAGTACGGTTACTGGCTTTCCGACATGCTGCGCGGAAACCTGGGCCGTGACCTGGCAAACCGCCAGCTGATCGCCCCGCAGATTCCGAAGCGGTTCGGCCCCACGATCAAGCTAGCGCTTGCCGGATTCATCCTGGCAACGCTGATGGGGGTGCCACTCGGCGTGCTGTCTGCCATGAAGCGGGGCAGCGGGGTCGATTACCTGGCGAGAAGCCTCGCGTTGCTGGGGCAAACGGTGCCGATCTTCTGGATAGCGATCCTCGCTATTCTCGTCTTCTCCGTTTGGTTGCGTTGGCTGCCGTCGGCGACCATGGGAGAAGGCTTTTCCATCCGAAACTACATCTTGCCCACGATTACGCTGGCCATATACCCGGTTGCCGGGTACGTGAGGATCGTCCGCTCGGCAATGTTGGAAGTTCTCGACTCCGAGTACATCAAATTGGCCAGGGCCAAGGGCGTCGGGAGCTGGACGGTGACGTGGAAGCACGCGTTCAAGAACGCGTCGATCGCGCCTCTCACGTTCGCAGGGCTCCTGCTGGGTGGTTTCATTACGGGCTCAGTCGCAGTCGAGACCGTGTTCGCCTGGCCCGGGCTGGCCCGGTACGCCGTCGAGGCGGTGCAGCAGAACAACTTCACCGTGATCGCGATCATCACGCTGGTCTTTACGACCGTGTATATCGTGGCCAACTTCTTCGTCGATATCCTCTACGCGTTCCTCGACCCCAGGATCAGGTACTCGTAATGTCGTATCGAACTGACAAGCCACTGGTGCGCCGCTGCCGATGACCAGCCAGGTGACTCCAGCAGCAACCCCGGATTCGTTCGCTGCCCGGCAGCCCGGCCGGATACAGCGCGTTCTTAGCTTCATTATCGTGAAGTGGCCGGTCATACCGGGCGTGATCCTCGGGTTCCTCTTCTTGATCGCCGTTCTGACTCCGGTCATCGCGCCGCACGACCCTCTCAAGGCAAATATTCGCAGCCGACTGGCGCCTCCGGTCTGGTACGAGGCCGGGACCTCCAATTTCCTGCTGGGCGCCGATCCAATCGGCCGGGACGTGATGAGCCGTTTGATGTACGGAGCGCGCATTTCCCTGCTGGTGGCGTCGGTCGCCCTGGTGACCGGCACCATCATCGGTACGACGATCGGCCTGATCGCGGGCTACTACGGAGGCCTCATCGACGAGGTGCTCATGCGCATCGTGGACATCTGGTTCGGATTACCTTTTGTCCTGATAGCGCTCGTGATCGCGGTGATTCTCAGCCCAAGCCTGCCGACGATGATCACGTTGCTTGCCCTGTTTACCTGGGCGGGCTTCGTCAGGAACGTACGTGGCGAGGTGCTGACGCTGAAGACCAGGGACTACGTTTCCCTCGCGCGCATTTCCGGGGCATCCGGCAGCCGGATCCTGATACGGCACATCCTCCCGGGTGTCACCAACACTGTCCTCGTGCTGGCAAGTCTCCGGGCGGGCCAACTGATCCTTACAGAGGCGTTCCTCAGCTTCCTTGGCGCGGGAATACCGCCCCCGACCGCGACCTGGGGCGCCATGATCGCCGACGGGCGTAGCTTCCTGCGCGACGCGTGGTGGATCTCAGTATTCCCGGGCATCGCGATCTTCCTGACCGTCACGTCGCTCAACTTCCTGGGCGACTGGGTCCGTGACAAGCTGGATCCCCGTCTGAACCAGCTCTAGGAGCCGGTCAGCGGCGATCCCCGGCGCAAGCGCACGCGTCTTCCCTGGCGCCCGTGAGGGTGTTGGTCGATGCGCTCGATTGCGGACAGGCACGCGTCTGCTTCCGGGGAGCGTTGCCGTGCCCGCAGGCAGGCGCAGGTGACGGCGCGGTCGATTCCGTGTCCGCAGCCGGGCAAGGCCAGGCGGCGATTCTCGACGCCAGCCCGGGACAGCGCATCGGCCATTTCGAGCGACCGCTCGTACGGCACTTCGATGTCGGCGGTGCTGTGCAAGCACAACGTCGGCGGCCAGTCGGCGAAGATGTTCCGTGGGGGACACCAACGCCTGAACCAGTCGGGAGACATTTTCGGGTCAACGCCCGCGACGAGATCTGGCCACAGTCCCCGCTGCCGCGGATAAGGGCAGCAATGCCGGCGCCGTTCCGAGTCGACGGGCTCCGCGACCGGTGCGCTTTCGGCCGCGGCGAGCGCCTCCTGCTCAGAGACCGGTGGCCATGACTGGCTCTTGCCGCGGCGCAGTACCTGCCGCCGTCTTCTCCGGAGCGCGTCTGTCAGAACTGGGTGTACAGGGTGTTGGACCGTGGCCTGGGCGCTATCTGGCCCGGCGCCAGCCGCACGGCCTCTTTCTTGTAAACCTGGACGCGGTGGGAGCCATAATCGGCCACGTACACACGCCCGTCGGGTCCGGTTCGGACCGAAGTCGGCCATCGGAAGCGCTTCTGCTGCTCGATCGGGGTCATCTCGCGCAGACGCATGGCCATCACGTTGCTGATCATGTACTCGCGCGCCTGCCGGGAAAGCGTTGCGTCGCCAGCGAACTTCTCCACGAACCTGCCACCCCGGTCGAACAGCTGCACCCTGTGGTTCGCCCAGTCGGCCACGTAGAGGTCGCCATCCTGGTCGACCGTAACTCCGGCCGGACGGTTGAACTCGCCTTCTCCAGTACCGCTCCCGCCGATCTGCTTGATGAATTTGCCGTCGGCCGTGAACTTCTGGATACGATCATTTCGCCAGTCGGAGACGTATACATCGCCGTTCGGGTCCGCTGCGACGCCCCACGGCATGTTGAACTCGCCCGCGCCTGAACCGGGGCGGCCCCATTCGAGCAGGAACTTGCCTTCGCGGGTGATCTCCTGGACACGGTGGTTAAGGGTGTCCGCAACGTAGATATTGCCGTTGGGTGAGAAACAGAACCCGGACGGCCGATTCATTTCACCCGGTCCCGTGCCCTGTTTGCCGAAAGAGCCCTTCACCTTTCCATCGAGTGTCAGGATGAAGAACTTGTTTGCGCCTTCGTCGCAGACCCACAGGCGATCGGAAGCGTCGATGGCGATCGCCGAGGGCCACACGAAGTCGGCCTCGACTTTGAAGGAGCCTCCGACCGGCCCGCCTCCACCCACGAGGTTGAAGGCGCCGAGGTCCTTGTCATCGATCGTCAGCCGTCTTACGAACACGAGGTTCTCGCCTCGACAGAGGATGTGCAGGTGCCCGTCCTTGCTCAGAGCAATATCGGTCGCGGTGTTCGTGAGCCGCCGCATCCCGACGGTGCGCTCATAGGGCGTTCCGACCCTGAGCAGTCCGGCCACTTCCTGCCTGGGAGCTACTTTTGCTTTCGGCATTGAGAATTTACCTGCCTGGTTCGACTAGACGGCGATCATGGGAAGCTGTTCGAACTTGCCGCCGACGATCTGGGTCGGCTCGATGTCGAGCCACTGTTCCAGCAACGTGGAGTAGAGGCCGCGGAAGTCGTACGTGTGCCGCAGGTCGCCGTTCTCGAGCTTTCCGGGCTCAAGGGACGGATACTCGCTGTAGAGGCCTCCGCGCACGTGGTTACCGATCAAGTACGCGCCGCCGCCGGCGCCGTGGTCGGTCCCGCTGCCGTTGTCCTGGACTCTGCGGCCGAACTCGGTGAAGACCAGGATGACCACGTTGTCGGCCGCGTCGTGCTCTTCGAGGTCGCGATAGAAGTCAGCGATCGCACGCGAGAGGTCGGTCAGGAGTTTCGGGTGGGTCGGCGCCTCGTTCGCATGGGTGTCGTATCCGCCATGTTGCGTGTAGAAGATCCGGGTCCCCAGGTCTGCGAGGTGTACGCGGGCTACGTCGCGCAGACTTTTGGCGATCGGATTGTCGGCGTACTCGACGTTGGATGAGTACATGGCTGGCGCCTTTTTCAGCATCTCCGCGCCACGCAGTACATCGATGCCGGTGCGTGCCAGGTAGTCGGTCACCGCGGCCGTGCCGATCGCCGGGGTGTAGATGCGCTTGAACAGGTCGAGCGCATCGGCGCGCTGTTGCTCTGCGCTGAAGCCCGACATCAGGCCGTAGTTGTCGAGGTCAGCTACAGAGGTGACCGGGACCTCCTGGGCGGACAGGGCTCGAGGCAGGCCGCGGCCGATGCTGACAGCCGTCAGCGGATTCGACTTCTCGGGGTCGAGCCGGCGTACGACTTTGCCGAGCCAGCCTTCGGTCGCGATCTTGTCCGGATCGCACGTGTGCCAGATGTCCATGCTTCGGAAGTGCGAGCGGCTCGAGTTCGCGTACCCGACGCCCTGGATGATGGCCATGCGGCCCAGGTCGTACAGCTCCTTCAGCGGCGCCGCATTCGGGTTGAAGCCGACCGCATCGTTGATCCGCAGGACCGATTCCTCGGGCACGCCGATCGTCTTACGGTTGTCGTAGTACAGGCCGTTGCTGTACGGGATGACCGTATTCATGAAGTCGTTGCCGCCGCTCAGCTGGACTACGACGAGGGTGGGCGACTTCCCATTCTTTGCCATTGCGCGATCTCCTGGTCCGGCTCCTAAGCCAGCTGGTATTCGACCGATGAAACCAGGCCCTGCAACACTTCAACTGCCAGGGCCGCACTGCGTGCCCGCGCCTTCTCGCTGTCGAAGCGGATCGGACCGCCTTGCCGGGCGTGTTCGACCAGGCCCTTTCGCGTGGCGGGGCTCACCGAGAGCGGGGCGAGGATTCCGATGCACCGATCCACCAGTTTTGCGGGCGTGACCGTTGCTTCATTCTTGCCAATGTGATCGATGATCGACTTGATGCCCGGTTTGCCGTGGTCGGCGAGCAGGTTCACCGCGAAGTTCACGCGTTCGTTGAGCGTGCCGGCGTCGATCCACTCCTTGCCCGTGTGCCAGCCTTCTACGGTCGGAGGGGTCATCAGGGCCTGGCCCATCACCGAGACCGCCACCGCGAGGTTTGCGAGGCCGGGATCGGGGAACCGGAAGTCGCCGGTGAGCTTGACCGTTCCAACGACCAGCTCCACCGGGCTCTTGACGCGTCGGCCCCTTGCCTTCTTGAAGAAGTCAGAGTTGAAGAGCACCCGCAGCGTGGACCGGATGTCGCCGTTGCTGTCCTTCAAAGCCTTGTCGAGCGCATTGATGGCGGCCGGGTCCTGGGGCGGGACGATGTTCCATGCCGGGACCTGCGGTTCGTCGGCCACGAAGAAGTTGTAGAGGTGCCGGGAGATGAACCGGCGGGTGGCAGGTTGCTCGACCACGATGTCGATGATGTCTTCGCCGTCGAAGTTCCCGGTCCGCCCCAGGAAGGTCTTCGGCGAGTCGTCGTGGTCCTCGGCTACGTAGAGGAACTGCGACGGGTAGCGCCCGTAGGGGTCGAGCGGCAGGGGCTGGGTGAAGGTCCATCCGGTGAACGCCCGGGAGGCGTTCTTGATGTCGTCTTCGGTGTAGTTGCCGACGCCCATCGAGAACAGCTCGAGGAGCTCGCGACCCCAGTTCTCGTTTGGTTCACCCTTGTGGTTTTCGCAGTTATCGAGCCAGAACAGCATGGCCGGGTCCTGCGCCAGCGCGATGTAGATCGTGCGCAGGTCGCTGAGACCGGTCTGGCGGAAGGTTTCGATCTGGCGGAGCGAGGACGGCGTGTGCTCGCTCTTGCCCACCGAGGTCGCGAACACGTGGTGCCAGAAGAGCGCGATCTTTTCTTCGAGCGGGCGCCGGGTGTTGATCATCCGGTACACCCACGCGGCCTGCCAGGCCACGTGCGTGTCGGCGTTGTTGAGTTCCAGGTAATAGCGCCGGAGAACGTCTTCTTCGACGGGAGGAAACTTCTCGGGGTGGAGCAAGTCTTCCACGACGTCTTCGTACGGGCGGGAGGCCAGCAGCTCGAGCTCTTCAACCGAAGAGCCGAAACCGGCCCGTTGCATCAGATGCGCGACCAGCGACCTGTCGGATTCACTCATTCGTCAGCCCTTCAGGATAGACGTCGGCATGTCCGGCTGAATCACCGGCTCGCCTCCACGGCGATTGGCGATTCTAATACATGATCCGGGACGTGACCCGGCAAGCAGGGATCGCCCCACTCGACAAGACCTTTGCTGGAGGTCAGGGCGATGCTGCCGCGCTCGTATCTGGCCGAGACCAAGTTGAAGAGCGCGGTGAACACGCCGAGAAGGTGCTGGCGCTTGAATCCGCCGGTGTGTCCAGTCGGGCGCACGATCTCCCGCAAGGTGCCACCCGCGCTATTCGGCGGGAGGCCATGGCGGAGTTCACGTCGACGTGCTGGTACTCGATCCACCCGCTCACGATGTCGCCGCCAGGTTGGTGGTCAATGCCGGGAGCGCGACGACGGAGATCTCGAACAACTCGGCCCGCGTGATCGGCAGTCCAACCTGCCGACCGCGCGCTGAAGTGCTTAGTTTGCCCCGCCCACCTGTATTCAGACAATCAGCCTCAGGGCTGCCGAAACCAGGACGCCAACCCTCCGCCAGTCGAACAAGCGTGCGCGTACAATCGCGGGCCATGGACGATTCCCAGAGAGGATCCAGACGGGACTCTGCGCCGCTCAAGCGGGCATACCCGGTTAAGGCTTCGCCTGCATCTGGTGTGACGCGCTCGGTGCCTTCCGGCGCCATGAGGGCCGAGCCCGGCGAGACCACACGCCTGAAGCGCGAGGCAGAAGAGTTGGCCGTTCTGGCACAGGTTGGCTGGGTAATTACCTCGTCCCACCGTATTGATGACGTTTTCCCTCGTTTTGCGAGAGCCGTGGAACGACTCATCCCTTGGAACGTGGTGACCGTCTCCACCGTCAACGTCACCGGAGCCACATCCAAGACTATTTACTCGATCGGAGAGGCTGTTCCGGCTGACACAAACGGATCAGAGATCCCGGTTAGCGGGCACTTGCTGCTCGACGTGGCTACGTCGAGACGAGGGATGATCCTGGACGGGCTTGACCGCGACGCAATTCTCACCCGTTATCCGGGCATGGCGGGGATCCCAGGCCTGGGTTTCGATTCATGGCTCTGTGTACCGCTAATCTGGCGCGATGAATGCATCGCCGTTCTCACTCTGCGGGCACGGGGCGCGGGTGTGTACTCGAACCGGCAGTTGGCGTTGGCAGAGCGGGTGGGGATGCAGATCGCAGGCGCCGTGGCCCACGCGGGTCTTCTCGCCGAGGTTCGCGCCAAGGCCTACGAGACGTCCGTTATTGCCGAGCTGAGTCGTGTACTGGGTTCGTCGCTGAACATGGTCGATGTCCTTCCAGGCTTTTCTGAGCACCTGAACAGACTCCTGCCTTTCGATAGGGTGGACATAGTAACCATCGAGCAAGATCGCGCGATTACGACGCGCTGGTCGTTCGCCCCCAAAGGTGGGACGGGAAAGGTCACGGTCGCAATTGACGCCTTGCGGGGAGGTCCGACCGAAGAAGTTCTGGCCGTTCGAGTGCCGATCGTTCGGAGAACCGCGCACCCGGGAACTTGGGACGGTGCTGGGAGCTTGTCGGACGCTCCTTACGAGGTCTTCGGATCCCTGCTCGCAGTGCCCTTGACGGTAAGAGACGAGGTGTTAGGTTCGCTTGTCTGCTGTTCGCTCGACCAAGAAAGTTACGGGCTTACACAACAGGACGCGGCGGTCAGAGTCTCCGGCCAAATATCCGGGATAATCGGCAACTTGCGTCTGCATCGTGAACTGGAAGGGCAGAGCGCCGAACGGGAGTTGTTGGCCGATCTGGCAAGGTTGACCAGGCCCGGCATCGCGTTCCCGGATCTTTGCGAGCGCGTCGCAGAGCGAATAAGGGCCATTCTGAACTTCGATCGTTTTGTCGTCACTTGGACTGATCCTGATCGTGGCGTCGTCACTGTTCTCTATATGTCTTCGCGGGATGCCGATGGGTCTGGTCGAAATGAGCGCTATCAGCTCCAGGGCTCCGTGGCGGCAGAGGTATCGAGGGCGGGACGCGGACTGATCTTGGACGCGCACGCCAATGACTACGAGGTGCTTCAGCCTCTCGAGCACAAGGTCCGACTGCTTAAGGGCTACATGTCACTGCTCGCGGTTCCGATTCCACTTCTGGACGAGCCCAACGCCTCGCTCCAGATTTACTCAAAGCGGATACGCGCTTACGGAGCTCGTGAGCTGGACCTGGCGGAGCGGATAGGGAACGAACTCGGCAAGGCGCTGTCGCTTGCACGGGCGCGTGCACTTCTCGTGGCTGATCCAAGCGTCCGCCCCTCGTTTACGTATTCTCCGATAGAGGCCCGAGACCTCGCTTGGCTATCCGTGAGTGGGGAGGGTCCCGATGAGCCGCGTAGTCACGGGGCGGCTCGCATTTCGCTAATTCTGATTGACCGGCAGCCAATTTGCCGTCGTGGCCTTGAGGCCCTGTTCCGTAGCAGTCCGATTCAAGTGGAAGCACAGGCCGCCACCCTAGAGGCAGCCCCCGATCTGGTGCGAAGGTATCGCCCGCACGTTGTGCTTTACGAGATTCACGATGGCGATTCGGTCGAGTTGGGAGGCCTGCGAGCCGCCGCGGTTGGTGAGGACCCGCCAAAGGTGCTGATCCTTGCCGAGCGGGCCGATCTGGGAGTCGTGAAGGACTCGCTGGCCAACGGAGCCTCGGGATTCCTTTTGAAATCCGTGTCTCCGGTCGGACTCGTGAACGCGGTCCACCGGGTCGCACACGGCGGGGTCGTCATAGAGCCGGAACTGCTGGCGGCACTCTTGCCGTCGCTCGTGCTGCCCCCAGCTGGGCTATCGGAGAAGGATCGAGACATTGCGTTGAAACTCGGGGACCGAGAGCGCAGGCTCCTCCGTGCCCTGCGTAGGGGGTTGGCGAACCAGGCAATTGCATCGGAACTCTGTCTCTCAGAAGGGTCTGTGAGGAATGCCCTGACTCGGCTTTACCGCACGATTGGAGTGTCCGGCCGGGGCGGCGCGACGAGCTTCGCTATGCGAACAGGAATCTGAGTCGAATTCGGTTCGTGATTCCTTGGCCAGTGACGAGGCTCACATACCAGTGTGACAATCCGCACAGCAGGGCAATGACCGGATTCCAATCCCAAGGTGGCGCTGCGGATGATAAAGAGCTATGTCCAACTCCGGGCTAAGTACAGGGCGGCACGGAATGACGATGTGCCCTTTGAATCTCCTAGCGAGGTGCGTCCGATGAACCACGGGATTAGGCGTCTGAGCGCTGCTTGTCGCATCCTCACAGTGGGTGTGGTCCTGTTGTTTGCGGCGGCTTGTGGGGGCGGTGAAACGATTGTCGAACGCACCGTCGTCGTCGAAAAGCAGGTGCCCGTTCAACAAACGGTGGTCATCCCGCAAACCGTGGTGGTGGAAAAGCAAGTTCCGGTTGTGCAGACCGTAGTTGCAACGGTGGAGAAGATAGTCACGCCAACTCCACCACCTGCTAAGGCCGTAAAACTCCAAGTGGCCCTCGGCGCATTGCCTGTGAACCTGCTGGGCGGCGCAATGCCATCGCAACAGGACCGAATCATTTCGACCCTCATGTACGACAGTTTTGCAACGCGTGACCAGAACGGCGATGGACCGCTGACGCCGCTCCTCGGTTCTTGGACGTTCGACGGAAAGACGGTTCGCGTAAAGGTCAAGAACGGGGTCCAATTCCATAACGGAGAGAAACTCGACGCGGCAGGAACGAAGGCAGTAATCGACTACCTTTCGAGCGGAAAGACTGCCAAGTTCGCGTTCACCTACACGCGGTTTCGGGACTTCGACCTGATCGAGGTCGCCGACAATTCAACCATTGACTTTCGTCTGAAGACACCTATTGCGTTCTGGGTCATACCGTTCCGCGACCTCTTCGCACTTGCGCCAAAGCATCTCGAGAACGTCGGCCTCGACGGCTATTCGGACCAGCCAGTCGGCACCGGGCCATTTCAGTTTGTTCAGTGGAAACGAGACGATTCGCTCACCTTGAGGAAGTTTTCTGGCTACTGGGGCCAAAAGCCGGTCGTCGATGAGATTACCTATCGACACATGCCTGAGGCCGCGGTGCGGATAGTCGCGTTGGAAGCGGGTCAAATCGACATCGCCGCGTTCATCCCTCCCCAGGAAGTACCGAGGCTCCTCAGCAAGAACTTTCGTGTCTATACCGGCGACAGCTTCCAGACACAAACCGTCTGGCTCGATGCCGGACGCAAGTCAGTCGAACTCAAGGACAAGCGAGTCCGTCAAGCGATGCTGTATGCGATCGACAGCCAGGGAATTTTCAATTCCATTGTCGGAGGGTACGGGTCCTTCGGAGAGGGACAGCTGAGTACATCCGCCGCATTCGGGTACAACCCCGACGTAAAGCAATATCCATACGATCCAAAGAAAGCCAAGGCATTGCTAGCCGAAGCGGGATACCCCAACGGGTTCAAGATCAAGGGTTCGGCTACGACGGGACGCTACTTCCGAGATCGTGAGGTGATGACTGCGCTCGCGGCTCAATGGAAGCAAGTCGGCATAGACGTTGAGATGGAGACTCCGGAATCGGCGGCGTGGCTACAGGCGCTAATCAACAACGCGCTGCATCCCATCTACAACATAGGTATGAACTGGGGACCGGAAGATCCCGTGAGTAACAACCGGACGATCAACGAACGGGGCGATCCGAAATTCACCGAGATGGCGAACACGATTCGGGCGACCACCGACGATACGTTGCGAGCGAAGCTGATGCGCGACGCGATCGCCTATGCCAACGAAGAGGCCCACGCGTGGTGGGGGTACACGGTACCCACTGTGTACGGGATGAAGAATGGCCTGCCCCTCATCACGTTCGGCAAGGGGTTTGAGATGTTCATACCCGCTGCAAGCCCATAGATGGGCGAGGCGCTGGCGTGTGGGCTGCGAGCAAGCGCAGCCCCGAGCCGTGAGATGCCGTAGTGACCTCATACATAGCCCGACGACTGCTGCAGGGAGCCCTGGTTGTCGTTGGCGTGATCACGATCGTTTTCTTCCTTGTCCGCGTTTCTGGCGACCCTGCCACTTACTTCGTGAGCCTTGATCCCGACAAGACGCCTGCGGATATTCAACTGGAACTCGTTGAGATTCGGAAGTCGTTAGGTCTCGACCGACCTGTAATCATCCAGTACTTCCTGTTCGTTCAAGTGGCCATACGCGGGGATTTCGGGAACTCGTTTCGGTATCACATACCGGCAACGCGCGTCGTGCTCGAACGCGTCCCATTGAGCTTGAAACTGGGTGGCGCTGCGGCGGTGATCGGGGTCGGAGTCGGGCTGCCGCTCGGGATCGCGGCAGCGTTGAAGCGCGGTTCCATGATCGACAGCGTTTCGACAACGATCGCTGTACTGGGGCTCACCGTGCCGGGATTCTGGCTTGGGATCATGCTGATCATCCTTTTCGCGGTCAAGCTTCACCTGCTTCCTGCGGCAGGAAGTGAAAGCTGGAGGCACCTGATCTTGCCGGCACTGACGCAATCGGCCGGTCTGATGGCAGTGGTCGCGAGGATGGGCCGCTCCGGGATGCTTGAAGTGTTGGGACAAGATTACGTGAGGACGGCTCGAGCGAAGGGGCTCTCGGAGCGGCTTGTTGTTTTCCGCCACGCACTAAGGAATTCCATGATCTCACTGATTACAGTTGTGGGCTCCTCAATTCCACATCTCGTCGGCACGATCGTCATCGTGGAAGTCGTCTTCGCTTGGCCGGGCCTGGGAAGCCTGATGATGCAGTCCGTTTTTAGTCGAGATTACCCGGTGATCATGCTCGGCGTTTTGTTCATGTCAGTCATCACCGTGGTCGTTTTCATAATCGTTGACGTTCTGTATGCGATCGTCGATCCGAGGATTCGCTACAGGTGATTCCCGTACTCGCGTTCGGGGAGGCCGTTGGTGGCTGAGTCGTCGACATCGGTCCGATTGGCCGAGAGTCGCGCTATTGACGGCCGGTTCGGGCTATTGCGGGGAGGTTACGTCGGAACGTTCTTGCGGAACTGGCAGGGCCTGATCGGCCTTTCGTTGATCGTCACTTTCAGCCTGCTAGCAATCTTTGCCCCGGTGCTGGCGCCCTCCGATCCGCAAGAAATCAATCTCGCGCACATTCTCGCTCCACCAGCATGGTCGGACTCTGACCGAGGATTCGGCCTGCTGGGAACAGACAATCTCGGTCGAGACATCCTGAGCCGGGTAATACATGGATCCAGGGTCTCACTACTCGTGGGCATCAGCGCCACGCTCATTGGGCTATTCGTGGGCGTTCCAATGGGTCTGATTGCAGGGTACAAAGGGCGGCCACTGGACGACATCATCACCAGGTTTGCAGACATCCAGTCGGCGATCCCCTTTCTAGTCCTACTCATCGCGATTCTCACATTCATCGGCGGCGGACTGCTAAACGTGGTGATCTTCCTGGGGCTTAGCGGGTGGATCGGCTACGCCAGGCTTGTGCGCGGAGAAACCTTAAGCATTCGCACACGGGATTTTGTCATTTCTGCCCGAGCGGTTGGCGCGTCGGAGGCCCGAATAATGTTCCACCATATTCTGCCGAATGTCGTCGCACCGATCATCATCGCTGCGACGCTGTCTTTCGGCGGAATGATCCTCACGGAATCAGCCCTTAGTTTCCTTGGAATCGGTGTCTCGGCCAGCACTCCGACCTGGGGCCGAATGCTCGCTGAATCACGACAAGACATTCTTTCGGCGTTCGGCCCTTCTTTATTTCCTGGTGTGGCCATCGTTGCGGTGGTTCTGGGAGCTAATTGGACTGGCGATTGGCTGCGAGACGTGCTGGATCCCCGGCTCAGAGGATCGAGGTAGCAAGACTGCGCGGCCTCACGAGGCAGCGAGGAAAGGAAGCGAACGTCAAGTGGAAGTAGGAATCAATTACAAGCGAATCTCCACGCTGGCCGATCTGCGCCGCGATCTGCCGTTCACCAAGGAGGTCGGTTACTTCCAGACCGGCACCTACGGTCCCACGCCTGACTCTGTGGTTCAGGTCGTGGCCAGCGCGATGCGTTTTGAGGCAAACCACGGACCTGCAACAAGCACTAGTCGCGAGGCGATGCGCGAGCCCGAGGAGCGGGCTCGACGCGCTCTGGCCGCGCTGCTGAATGTGAAACACAGGGAACTCGCGCTTACGACAAATACGTCCCAGGCCATGCAACGCGTCATGCGTGCACTCGAATGGCGTCCGGGCGACGAATTCATAGTCTCCTCGCTCGAACACGTCAGCACGACGGGGATCTCCTGGGAACTGGAGAGAAAGCATCAAGTAAAGGTGATCACCCTGACCGCTGACCAAGGGGACGCAGTCTTTCTGGAAGGCGTGAAGTCGGCCCTTAGTCCAAGGACGCGATTGATTTGTCTCAGCGAAATCGCCTCCGCGGACGGACGACGACTGCCGGTTGCCGAGACTTGTGCGCTGGCACATGAGAAAAACGTTTCTGTCGTGGTCGACGGCGCTCAGGCTGTTGGGCAGGTTCCGGTCGATATCCGGGCCCTCGGATGCGACTACTACGTAGGTTCAGGTCACAAGTGGCTGCTGGGTCCAATGGGAACTGGATTTGTCTACGCTTCCGAGGACCACCTCGGCGCGTTCAATCCTGACTACGTACCAGAACGTCATCCATGGACCGTGCCCGGGACGCCTGCTCAGGAGCCGTCTGCCCGTTCGAGAGCGGAAATAGGCACGTACAACCATGCCCTGGTCATTGGACTTGGTGCGTCCGTAGACATCATGGCGTCGATCGGTCTGAGTGCCATCGAAGCCCGGGCGGCGCAGCTTTCAAAGCGGTTCAGGGATGGCCTGTTGGAGATCCCGGGTGTCAAGATTCTCACCCCCCTCGAGCCCGGGACGTCCGCTGGCATCACCTCTTTCATGATTCAGGGCTACGACCGAGCCAGGATGGAGTATCTCAGCACCAACCTTTGGGACAAGCAGCGAGTAGTAGTCAAGGCCCAGTGGCTCACGGCACCTCCCCGAGCCGAACTTGTCGCGGTTCGGGTGTCGATCGCCGGATTCAATTCGGAGGACGAGGTGGACCGCCTGGTCGAAGGCTTGCGCGATGAGATCGCTGGCTGAGTTTGGCGCGTACGAAACCTAGCGCGGTACGGGGGCGTTCGAGAAACCCTGAGCTAACCGATCCTCAAGCGGAGGGGAAGCATGGCACAAATGGTTCCGTTATGGTGCGGGGCGGGAGGTCTGATTGACCCGAAAACCACATCCGATGAACTCGAAGTTCGCAAGTTCGTATCGAGGTGCGCTGACCACGGCGTAACACGTCTGTTCCCCAGTGGCGGCACCAAGGTGCTCGTGGACGCGGCCAAGGCAGCCGGGATCGATGTCCATCCTTACAGCGCCTTGAATACGCACGGTGGAATGTCGATCAACTATGCATGGTCAAGCAATTACGTACTTCCGGCCATGAACACGGTGGAGGCGAGGGTGATCCTGGATCGCCATCGTCCAATATTCAGTCACCCCGTGACCGAGCTCCGCGTCAGTGACTACGCGAAGGCCAACCCCCAGTATTGGACCAAGTCTCGAAACGGATCGGCAGGTGCTCTGGTGCCGGGCGAACGGCTGTCACTCAGTCTCGCCTTCCCAGACGTCAGGGCGTTTGAGCAAGAAAAGTTCCTGGCGATGTTGCGTTCGACAGGGGCGGCTGGACTCCAGATGGAGCTTGTACTTGGCAACGTAGATGAGCGCGGCGTATCGACCGGGGGGTACGAACCGGCCGTAGCGGATGCTTTCCGCCAGAGGTTCAACAAAGACGCTAGCCAGATTGCGAACGACGATCGCGATTGGCTCCAGTTTCGGGCGTCCCTAGTGACCGACTTCATGGAGGGTTTTCGGAAGAACTTGCGGGCGTTCGCGCCGGATGCCAAATTCTCAACCGTGGTCATCGCCAGAGAGGGAAGCGACTACATAAAGGTTCTGCAGGATTGGGAGGCGTGGGTGGACAAGCGCCTCATCGACGAGTTCTATCTGTGGTTCCGCACCACATCTGACCTCACAGAGGTTGAACGTCTGACCTCACAAGTGACCCGGCAGGTAGCAGGCCGTGTTCCGGTAATCGCAGAGCTGTCTTGCTACCACCCGGGAAGTTTTCAGGACTCCCGATTGCTCGTTGAGGCTGCTGCTCGCGCGCTAGCGAGCGGGGCTGACGCGGTCGGCGTCTATCGAAGTCATGCTGTCGAACAACTCGATCTGTGGCATGTCCTTGATCGGATTGCTGCCATGTGAAGTTCGTTTTCTTAGAGGCAAAGCTAAAGCGAAGGGCAAGATAGCGGTTCCTCGGTGTCAGATCCCCGGGGACCCTCAGGATCGGATGGCAGCGGACTTGTGGCCACTGCGACCGGGTAAAAATCCTGGGCAGAAGACCCTGAGAAAGAAGGCCCCGGTAGCGCTGCCGGGGCCTATCTGTTTCACATCTGGTGACCCGCCAGGGGCCGCGCCTGCGCCTGAGCTCGGTCTTGAACAAGCCGATGACCGTTTCGGCCCGCGCGTTGCCGTAAGAGTCGCCACTACTTCCCACCGACGTCACCGCGCCTGCCTCAGACAGCCGCTCGTAGCAGCGGATCGCAAGATATTGGACGCCACGGTCCGAGCGATGGACGAGGCCAGGTGCCGGGTCGCGCGCCCGCAGTGCCTGCTCGAGTGCGGTCAGGGGTGGGTCCGCAACGAGCTCGGAATGGGCCATGATCTGTGGCTACCGCCCGATTGTAGTTTCAGCCATACTTCCGATCCTGGGTACGCCGTAGTATGTGAGCTTGAAATTGACACCAGCGACGTATCTGTTCTTCCTGGCAATGGTCATGACTGTCCTTGCGGCACCGGGCTGCGGACCTACAGAGCGCGCAATCCAGGCGACCGTCGATTCCAAGATCCGCTCTGTAGTTGCCAGCATGCCGACACCATTACCGACGTCGACTCCTCAGCCCACAGCGACGCCACAGTTCATACCGACCCCCCTTCCCACACCAACCCCGGTCACTATTCCCACTGCGCTCCCCACGGCCACGCCAGTCACATTTCCGACACCACTTCCGACCGCAACACCCGTCGTTCTTCCATCGCCTCTTCCCACCGCTACGCCGCAGCCAACGGCGACTCCACAGGCGTTCGCTATGGTTGTCCCCAGGACCGAACTCAGTGACGTCTACCAGCGGTACGCCAGGTCAACGTTCTACATCGAAACTCCGCAAGGGAAGGGCACCGGTTGGCTGGTCGGACCAGGGGAGATTGTCACAGCCCAGCACGTAGTGGGCAGCAATACTTCAGTCACGGTGCGGTCCGCTTACGCTGACGCGTTCCCGGCGACCGTGTTTGCGAAGGATTCGGTAAAGGACATCGCCCTGATCACATTCAATGCGAACTTGGTCTCGCTTCCTGGCACTGTGGCAGTGACGCTTGCATCAACCATAAATGACACCCCCAACGGGAGCCCCGTTCTTGCCCTTGGGCATACGCAGTCGGGCGTCAAAGACACGGGTAGGGTCGGCGCCCCGAACGCCAAGGCTGGGATCAAATCCCAGGGGATCCAGTTCGGAGACGACTCGTACGGCCGTAACCTGATCGTTGATGCGCCACTAGATCCAGGCGACAGCGGTGGGCCGATCTTCAACGCATCCGGCGCGCTGGTAGGTATGTCGCGCGCTGGGGTCCTGACTACCTCGAGTGGTCAGCGGGTGGTTGGCGTCTTCTACGGCGTGGCCGTCGACGAGATCCTGAGCCGGCTACCCGCCTTAAGAAGCGGCATCTCGCGCTGACCAGGGCGACGAGGCGACTCTCGCTCGACCGAGCGTCGTGTGCGGAGACGATGCCGAGGCAGCGACGCTCGGCGCCTCCGTCATCGAGTGAATCTAGGACGTGCACAAAGCGAATCTGGCGCTTGGGGTCGCGCATGGGTTCGAGACCGCTACGATCCATCCACCACGATCATGGTTGCGGGGGCTCTGGCCGGTGCACCCTTTGCGCAGCTCACGAAGAAGTTCATTCCCCGATCGGACCAGACAAGTTCAGCCCCGAGACCAGCAATGACTTCAACAACCTTGTCGTACCTCATCGG
>Ga0194120_10002054_pt1 | contig 35375 bp, 20 predicted proteins | sample TA2MahCa65mmetaG_FD_148642 | JGI IMG/M metagenome (GOLD analysis project Ga0194120, IMG submission 148642) | Freshwater microbial communities from Lake Tanganyika, Tanzania - TA2015019 Mahale Deep Cast 65m | ecosystem: Environmental > Aquatic > Freshwater > Lake | place: Tanzania: Lake... | reverse complement strand
TGTCACCCTGAAGGTGCAGGTTTGCGCCGGTTTCCCCGGGAAACCTGAGTTAATTCGATCGCCAAGGATTCAGGACCTTTTTTGCCGGTGGATCATGGGGCGCCAGCGCGCGGACCGCGTCAATGGAGGACGGAAGGCCAGTCGCGGCGGAGTCGTCGAAATTTGACGACGGCGTCGTCAAATTCTGGATGAAATTGACGACGGCGTCGTCATATCTTAGGATTTGCACCCAACCTTGGAGGATCGCCATGCTTTTCTCGCGCCGACTCGACCTTCGCCCGGTGCTGCGCCAGAGGTCGTGCCTGCTGCTCGGGCCGCGCCAGACGGGCAAGTCGCGGTTGCTGCGCGAGACCTTCGGCGACGCCGTCACCTTCGACCTGCTCGACCATCGGGTGTTCCAGCGCCTGAGCGCCGACCCGGGCCGCATGGCCGACGAATTGGCGATGGCCGCACCGCCCGGCGGCCTCGTGGTCATCGACGAAATCCAGAAGCTGCCGGAACTCTTGGACGAGGCGCACCGGCTCATCGAGTCGCGCGGCCTGCGCTTCGTGCTGACCGGGTCGAGCGCCCGCAAGCTGCGACGACAGGGGGTCAATCTGCTCGGCGGCCGGGCTTGGGTGCGCCAATTGCACCCGCTGGTGCGCTGCGAGATCGGCGAGGGGTTCGACCTTTTGCGGGCCTTGCGTTTTGGCACGCTGCCTGCCGTGTGGCTGTCGGACGACCCGGCCGAAGACCTGCGCGCCTACACGGGCACGTACCTGCGCGAGGAAGTGGCGCACGAGGGCCTGGTGCGTTCGGTGCCCGCCTTCTCGCGCTTCTTGGAGGTGGCTGCGGCCTGCAATGGGCAGCTTATCAACAAGACGCAGATCGCCAGCGACGCTCAGGTCGCCCGCACGACACTGCACGAGTACTTCGAAATCCTCAAGGACACGCTTTTGGCTTTCGAGTTGCCGCCGTATGCGCACACCGTCAAGCGCAAGCCCGTTCAGACCAGCAAGTTCTACTTTTTCGACGCGGGCGTGGCCAGGGCCTTGCGCGGCCTGCCCGCCCTGCGCGAGGACACCGTCGAGTTCGGCGAAGCGTTCGAGCACTACCTGTGCCACGAGTTGCGCACCTGGGTCGACACCTGCGCTCCGGGCACGCCGCTTGCGTTCTGGCGATCGACCGGCGGCCACGAAGTGGATTTCGTGCTCGGAGAGCGCCTCGCCGTCGAGGTCAAGGCGACCCGGGCCGTCAAGGGCAGCGACCTGCGCGGCTTGCGCGCCCTCGCCGAAGATGCGCCGGGCATGCGGTTGGTCGTAGTCTGCCGAGAACCCGTGGCGCGCAAAGTCGGGGCGGTCGAAATCCTGCCGTGGCAGCAGTTTCTGGATGCACTGTGGGCAGGAGCATTTGCTGAGCGGTGACGCTGGCGCAGGTGGCGGCCGGATCGAGCAGTTCCAGGGCAAGGCGCCGCGGGCCATTGCACTTTCCGAAAGGAAATCTGGTTTGGCAACCTCGTGCCGCCCCGGCCAGGCCAGGGCGCAGCAGATGCGTCAAGAGCGCGCCCTCTCGGCCGCTTTGTTTGCGGCACGTATCCGCCCGCCGCCGAATGCGGTTGCAACCGCCGCCCACCTCGGGCACAACAGAACCTGAGGGCGCTGGACGTCCCCAGCGCGCAGTGCCCATGACAGCCAGAGTACACGCGGTCTTTGGGCTGACTGTCACAGTTTGCGCGGTGTGCGCACCGCATTGGGCACACGCAGCCGCGCAGAACGTGACGGTGGTACAGGTGCGCGATTTGCCCGAGCCAGTCTTGCCCGACTTGGCGCCAGGTCCCGCGTCGCCGGCCGGCAACCCGAGTTCGCCGCCGCCCTTGGCCTCGTTCTTGGCGCTTGGCGGCACCGGCGTTGAGCCTTCGGTGCAGGGGGCGGTTGGGCCTGACCACGTCGTGGCTGCCACGATGGACTACGTGCGCATTCTGTCGCGGTCTGGGGACCCGTTGCGCACCGTGGCCACGACGCATCTTGCTGCCGTCGACACCATCTGGTCTTGCGTTGCAATCACGTTGACGTATGACCCCTACCGCAAGCGCTTCGTGGCGGCGTTGGCGCTCGCGCGCTACGGCAAGAGTGCAGAGCGACGGTTGCGGTTGCTGGCGTCGCAAGGGCCAGATCCGCTGGGTGCATGGGTGGCGCGCGACGTCGACACGTTCAAGTCGCTAGCGCTCAACCGGCCGCGGCTTGCGGTGACGGCCGATCTGCTGGTCCTGCACGCAACCGAAGGCCCGAAGAATTGGTCTGATGGCTATCTGTATTTTCTGCAAGCCGATGCCGTTGCCGGTCCAGGCCTTGCGCCGCAGTGGATGACCAACGCTGATCAGCGCATGGCGCCTGCCTTTGTGCCGCCCGGCGAGCCGGACCGCGTCGAATTCTTGGCGTGGAATCCGGGCGCTGACACGGCGACCGTGCGCTACAGCGTGGACAAGGCCAGCAACGTGGCAAAGGTCACGAGCATCAAGCAATTGCAGGGCGCAACCTGGAATTGGTCGGCGGTCGACAAGTGGGCCCAGTCTGGTTCTGGCGCGCCGCTAGCGCTCGATCCGTACGGTGGCATCGGCAGGGGCATGGTGCGCGGTGGCCTGTCGTGGTGGGCGGTGCCGGCGGGCCCCGTGTTGGGGTTCGCTCCCCGCGTTGCCTGGTTTGCCGTCGCGGAATCCGGCCACATCGTACACCAGGGCGTCGTCGGCGGCGACGATGGCATCGCCCGCGCCTACCCGAGCCTCGCTGTGACGGAAGGACTCAGCGTTTTGGTTGGCTTTGTGCGGGTGGGTGCTGCGAGCTCCGCCAGCGGCGCTTACGCATTGCGAATGGCTGGAGATCCTGCCGGTAAGCTGCGCAGCGATTATCTGTTCAGTCCTGGCTCTGGGTCGTTTGGGTCCTTGGGCAGTTGCCCTCAGGGCTGCAGCCTCGGCCCCTGGTCCGCCACCGAACTCGATCCCGTGCGCAGCGATGTGGTGTGGACCTTCCAACCCGTCGCCTTGGCGCATACCGCGTTTTCCACGAGGCCGCACACGGTCGCCGTAGCAGCGGTCGCTTTGCCGTGCGGCGCCGTGCAGTGTGGCGCCTGCGAGCGCTGCGACAACGAAAAATGCGTGCTTATGACGGACGGGGCTGCCTGTTTCGACGGCAAGCCGTGCACTGTTGCCGACCGCTGCCAATCCGGCGTGTGCGTGGGGCAGCCCAAGGTGTGCGCGGACAATGGTCCGTGTTTCCAGACCGACGGCTGCGACACGGCCACCGGCGGCTGCCGTGTCAGCGCGGCCAACGAGGGTGTCGCCTGCGACGACGGCAGCCCGTGTACGGTCAACGACCGCTGCGTCGGCGGTAGTTGCTTTGGCACGGCCACTTCATGCCCCTCGCCCGATGCCTGCCACGACGGCTGGTGCAACCCAGCGACCGGCAAATGCGCCGTGCGCCCGAGCCCCGCACCCGCCTGTGTTCCCGCGTTGCCAACGCTGACCGAGGCGGACAAAGAGGGTGGATGCAGCGCCCAAGCGCACGGCAGTTCTGCGGCCGCTTGGTTGGCACTTCTAGCCGCGCTCGGCCTTAGGGACTGGAAAATAATAAGTCGATCACTCTCACATCAGGACGGAGCCGCGAGTCGGACCTTTGGTCCGCGAGCTGGCGACCCACGGAGCAAGCAAACGGGCCCGAGAAATGATTGAGTAAATCATTTCCTGGCCCTTACCGCCAGAAGGAGGCCGACGTGAAGGGGAGCGCTGCATTGCTGGCCCTGCTGGCGTTGGTCGGTTGCATCGAGCCAGCGCCGCCGCGTTCATTGACCTTCGACCAATTCGTCGCCGACCTGGGCCTGGCCTTGTGCAGCAGTTGCCTGGGCGGATGGTATTTCGGTTTGCGCGACTTTTCGAGCGCCAAGAACTGCGCCAGGGCAGAGGGGCCTGGACTTCGCCAGCAGTTCCGAACACTGGTCGATCAAGGCGACGTTGCCTTCGACGGCGCGGCGGCCGCGCGCTGCAACGACTGGGTCGCGGGGCAGCGAGATGCGTGCGTAAGTCGCCACCCTTGGTTTTGGTCCGCATTCGATTCGCCGTGCCTTGCGGTGCTGGTCGGCGAGCGCAAAGTCGGGCAGCCGTGCCTGTCCGATGCACAGTGCTCGACCAGATTGTGCAGCGCAGATGGCCCTTGTGGGACCCCACGTTGCCAACCCGTGCGCAAGGAGGGCGCGCCGTGCGCCGAATTCGACGGCTGCGGTGCGCGAATGCACTGTGGCTTGGATGGGCAATGCCACGCCTACCATCGCCCCGGCAAAGGCCAAGCGTGCGACCTCCCTTGGGAATGCCAGCCCGGCCTGAGCTGCGCCAACGGCAAATGCCGGCCACTCGCTGGTCCGCAAGAACGATGCCGCCAATGGGACTACGGGTGGTACCCGGCCTGTGGACCAGGCTTGGCGTGCACCAATGCAAGCGACGGCGAGTACCGCTGCGCCGTTCTTGGCGCACTGGGCGGTGACTGTTCGACCTTTGAGGGCTGCGGTGAGGGGCTGGTCTGTGACGACGGTGTCTGCCAAATGCTCGCCAAAGACGGCCAGCCGTGCTCGCCTTCGCGCGTGAACTGCACCGGAGACGACCGCGCCTGCCAACTGGACGCGAGCGGCGTGGTGCGCTGCCTGCCGTTGCCCGATGTCGGCGCCGCGTGCGCACCTGAATCGGCCGTCGTGCCGGACGGCAACCGCTGCCAACTCGACCTGTACTGCGACCCCGCCACCGCGACGTGCCGCAAGCAGTTCGGGCGCGGCCAGCCCTGCGCGGGCCAAAACGAGTGCAGCGCCGGCACCAGTTGCCATGACCAGGTCTGCAAAGACGGCTTGGCCATGGGCGACCCGTGCCACCCACAGGCACATTGGCACTGCCCAACCGGCGCGTGGTGCAAGCAGGGCGTGTGCACCCCGCTGGTGGGCGCTGGCGGCGATTGCAGCGAATCCGCATCGGCTTGCGCCGCAGGCACCTTCTGCGACAACGGCAAGTGCCGAATGGCTGGGGGACTGCACGCGACCTGCAACGCCGACAAAGAGTGTGCACTAGGGCTGAAGTGCACCGGTCTAAAGTGCGAGGTGGATCCATGCGCTGGGCAGCCATGACAGCCGTCGTTCGCCGCTGGTTCGCCGTCGCGAGCGCCCTCGCGCAAACCGCCTGCAGCAATGTGAGGGTGTCTCGGGGTGGTTGGGCAGACCGATTCGGCTCTTTGCCCGGCCGTTGCGGCGCAGCGGAGGCGCGCATGACCGCGCTTTGCGCCAGAATTTGCGCAATCGCGGCGGCGATAGCGCTCGGCGGCTGCGCGGATTTGAGTTTCGGCGGGCCCATAGAAGCCCACGTGTTCATGAAGGCGGTTGCACAGGCCGCATGCGAGGAAAGCGCGGCTTGCGACGACCCGCTGACGGCCAAGTTCACCTCCATTGAGCGCTGCGCGCGCCGTGACTACTTTGAGGCCAAGAACCGCATCCAGACCTGGTATGACTCCAGCTACTGGGAGTACAGCCCGGCCGCGGCCGCGGCATGCCTGGATTGGCTCGCCAGTCGCCGCTCGCGCTGCGAGACAGCCTGGAATGCCTATTTGTGGAAACCGTCTGGCTCGCCCTGCGCCAGCGTCTTTGGCCGGTCGCGCGGGACTGGACAAGCATGCGAATTCGGGGGGCAATGTCGCGATGGACCCTGTGCGGCCAGCGCGCCGTGTGGTCCGACCGTCTGCCAGCCGGCCCGCGCGACTGGCGACAAGTGCACGACGCACATCGACTGTGGGTTTGCCATGCAGTGCGGGGCCAACCGCCGCTGTCGCCCAGCGCGGACACCGGTCGAATACCAACCGTGCGAGCCCTTTGAGTCGTGCGGTCCCGAAGCCACTTGCGTGCAGGCGGGCATCTGCATGCCGCGCGGCGCACTTGGCAGCACATGCAGTACGCACGCGGGCGGCCAATTCGCATTGTGCGCTCCAGGACTGGTGTGCGGGTCGTTCCCCTCCACCTGCCGCCAGGCCCTGGAAATTGGCGATCCCTGCGGCGCCCATTCCCGTGTGCGGCGCGGCCAGGTCTGTGCGGACGGCCAGGTGGTGCCGATCGCCAACGACGGCGATGTGTGCAGCAAGGACCGCGCCAACTGCACCGGCGAGGACCGCGCGTGCCGGCCGCGCCCTGACGGTCAACGCATCTGCGCCCCAGTGCCCGAGGAAGACGAACCTTGTCTCGCAATGGAGTCCACAAAGGCACCCACAAGGCGTTGTGCCCATGGACTTTATTGCGATCTTGCGGCGGGGTTGTGCCGTTGGAGTTTCGCCAAGGGTCAAGCCTGCGAGACCGACAGCGAATGCAAGGCCGGTTCCGTATGCGTTTCGGGCAAGTGCGTTCGCGGTGCTCCCTTGGGCAAGCCCTGTTCGTCGCTCGCGCCGTGGAGGTGCGCAGCCGGCGGGTGGTGCAAGGCGAGCGTTTGCGTGCCGCTCTCCGGCCTCGGCGGGTCCTGCGATTCTGCGGCGTCGTCGTGCATCGACGGCCTGCGCTGCGGCGGCGAAGTGTGCGTTCCGCTGAGCCTCTCTGGTGGCCCGTGCACACAGAACGGCGACTGCGCGGTGGGATTGGCGTGCAATGGCCTCACGTGCGGGCCGCCTATGTGCAAGTCGGCGCCGTAGGGCCTGATCGAGGACTGCAATACCTGCGGGTTCTTGCGGTTGACGACCTTGACGTGGAAGCGCAGGCTTTGGCAATGCCCGCAGGCTGACGTTTGCTGGCGAGGCCGCAACCAGCGCGGAGACGCATGCACAGGTTCTCGACGCGACTTTGGCGCGGTGCGCAGGCAGTGGCACTCGCGGCGGCGTGCGTCGCTTGCGGCAACGACCCATTCAGCAACCCAGCCGATGTCGCCGGTGGTCCCGTCGATGCAACTGCCGACAGCGAAGTTGGCAGCGTCGACGCCGCGCCGCAGCTGGAAGTCCAAACTTGCGGGCCCGCCGGCACCGCGGCCTGCGATCCCGCCGACAGCACCCACAAGCTCATCTGTGGCGCAACCGGCCAATGGCAAGACAACGGCTACTGCGACGTCGGCAAAAGCCAGGTCTGCTTCGCAGGAGGCTGCCAGGACGCTTGCGAAGTGAGCGCGCAACACGGCAAGAACAACGTCGGTTGCGCGTTCTGGGCCGCCGACCTCGATAATGCGTTGGTGCCCGGCGGGACGCAGTCCTACTACGACGCCGACAATGCGCAGTTCGCCCTTGTGGTCGCCAACGCCAGCGACAAGTTGTTGGCCAGCGTGACAATTGCCAATCACTTGGGCAAGCAGGAGCTCGACACCAACGGCAAGCCGCTGGACTACGCGCCGCTCAAGCCTGGCGAGCTGCGCGTGTTCAACCTGCCGCCGCGCAACATCAGTGGCACGACCAAGGAACCTCTGGCGTGGCGAGTGACGTCCACCGCGCCGGTCGCCGCCTACCAGTTCAACCCTTTGGAGAACGTCAACGCGTTCAGCAACGACGCGTCGCTGCTGCTGCCGGACGAGGCGTTGGGCAAGTACTACATTGTCCTATCGCGCGAGCAGTCGTTCTCGATCCTGCGCGGCTTCTTGACCGTCGTCGGCACCAAACCCGGCGTCAAGACCAAGGTGACCATCATTTTTGGGCCCAAGATCCGCAAGACGCTGCCGGGCACCGTCAAAAAGGTCAGCGCCGACGGCACGATCGCGGAGACGCCCATCAAGTCGTATCCCTCCAAAGCGGTGGTGACGCTTGAGTTGGAAGCACACGAGGTGCTCAACATCGAAACGGACGCGGTGGGCGCGGACCTGACCGGTACGGTGGTGCAGGCCAGTGAGCAGGTCGCGGTGTTCGCGGGAAGCGAGGCGGCCAACGCCCCCAACACCAACCACTGCAACGTCGACAAGTGCAGCGACAGCCAAATCGCCGAGGGCGACTGGTGCGGCGTATGCGCGTGGAACGGCAAGACCACCTGCAACAACAACGAGCATTGTCAGCAGTTCATCACCTGCTGCGCCGACCACTTGGAAATGCAGCAGTTTCCGGTCAAGACCTGGGGTTCCCACTATGTCGCGGTCAAGCTCAAGCCGCGGGCCACCGAGGCCGACAGCTGGCGCATCTTGGCCGCCAAGGACGGCACGAAGGTGACGCTGACGCCGCCGCAAATGCACCCGCAGACAGGAAAAGCCATTGAAGTGCCGGTGCTGAACGCGGGCCAGTGGTTCGAATTCGAGGCGGGCCAAGGCGTCGGGCCCAATTTCACCAAAACCAAGGGCGGCGTGTTTGAAATCGCGGCCAAGGACAGCCAGGGCAAGCCCGCGCCGATTGCGGTCGGCCACTTCATGCAATCGCAGGACGCTCCGGGGCCGGGCGCGCAGCAAGGTGATGCGGGTACGGGCGATCCGGCCTACCTGTTGGCGGTACCGGTTGAACAGTGGCGCAGCGACTACCTTTTCTTGACGCCGCACCAGTACAACTCCAACTGGATTTCGATTGCCGCACCGGTCCAAAAAGCGTGCAGTGCCGAGAGCAACCGGGCCGGACAGGCCTGCGCTTCCGACGCCACCTGCGCGCCAGGCAGTTGCGTGGACCAGGTGACGGTGCTTTTCGACGGCGTGGCGATTCCGGACGCGGCCTGGCAACCGGTCAGCGACGATTACAAGTTCACGTGGCAGTTCGCACCGTCGGGTGTGCATCGGGTGGCCACCGCTGCGGTCAAGACTGCGGAAGGGGATGCGACAAAGCCAAAGGTGGCGGTCGATGTGTACGGCTTCGACCAATACGTGTCGTACGGCTACCCGGCGGGATTGGACTTGCGCGATGCGCAGTTGTTTGAGGAGCCGTGAAGTTGGCGCCGAGGCGGAGTTGGGGCAGGGCTCTGCTCCCCGGGGCGCCATTGACGGCCGCGCCAGCGCGCCTAGAATCTATCGAGGCGGATAGCCATCCGCCGCGTACGGATCTCCACATGAAGACGACCCTGGTGATCGACGACACGGTCATGCAGCGCTTGCGCGAAGAAGCGACGCGGTCGCGGCGGACGATTTCTGAACTGGTGGAGACCGCGCTACGGTTGATGCTTGAGACAAGGCCAGAGCCGCCCGACCCGCTGCAGCCGCTGCCGACGTGGCATGGCGGCGTACCGTTGGTGGATATCTCGAACCGTGAAGCACTGCACACGGCGATGGACCAGGACAAGTAGGTGAAACCCAATCATCGGTTTCGGGAGGTAGCCCGTGCAGTGGCAACACGTTCTTGACCGGTTTCGCCCAGTAGCTGCTTGTTTCGCGAACAGGGCACGCCGCCCAGTGTTCAGTTTGCACCTGTTTGGCGCGCGCAAATGCGCGCTCACTGCCGCGTCCGGCCGTAGCCGCGGCGGGAAGCACCTCGGCCCTGCTGCGCGGGGGAACCGGGCGCGAATTTCGAGCCTGAGGGATTAGGCCATGCACGTGATCGACACCAATGTGCTGGTCTACGCCGCAAACGAGGACACGCCCGAGCACGCAGCGTGCGCCCAGCGTCTTCATGCGTTGCGCGAGGGCATGGCGCCGAGCTATGTCACCTGGGGAATCCTGTATGAGTTCGTCAGGGTAGTGACCCACCCGCGGGTGTTTCGCCTGCCATGGTCGCCGTCGCGCGCGTGGTCGTTCACCGGGCGTCTGCTGGCCGACGGCAAGGTTCGGCCCCTGCTGCACGGCGCGCGCCACCTTGAAATCGCTGCACAGCTGGCCGCCGAAGTTCCCGGGCTCAGCGGCAACTTGCTTTTCGATGCACAGACCGTCGCGCTGATGCGCGAGCACGGGATCCGGCGCATCTGGACCCGCGACGCCGATTTCTATCGCTTTTCCGGCATTGAAGTCCTCGACCCGCTCCGCGCGGAGGGGTGAACTGCGGAGCATCCTGATCGGCGGCCCGGACGCTGCTGGCCACTCAAGCTCAGCCGTCCCCGAACTGGCGCCGACGGCAGCTCTCACCCTACCAAAACAGCGCCACTTGCCCGCGCAGCGTGACCATGCCGTCGCGAAAATCGCCGCTAAACAGGTCGACGATCTCCAGTTGCACCTTGAAGTCGTCGCCGCGCAAGTGCGCGGTCACCGCCGCCGCCAGTTCGTCCACGGACCGCAGCGCGGGATCAGTGCCGTCCATCCGCCGCAGGCGAGCCATGCGCGCAGCGACCTGCACCCACGGGTTCACCATCTGCCCAAGCTGCAGGTGCGCCCCGTACGCCGAGCGCGACCACACCCGCACCACTTTGTGGCCGAGGTCGAGGTAGGCCGAGTCCCCTTTGGCCTGCCGGGACATCCACTCGCTGTGGAGGCTGAACCCCTTGTATTTGACCGTAAAGTCCAGCGCCGTGTGGAAAGTCTGGGTCCACGCCTCGGGATAGACCTCGCCGCGGGTCACCTGGGTGCTCAAATTGTCGACCGCCGATACCAAGCTACCAGCGAGCGCCACCCGCAGCCGCGGCGAACGCGCCACATCCCCCTCGACAGTGTCGTCGAAGGCACCCAACGGCCGCAGGCGCGCGCGCACGCCGGCCAGGAACCCCGGCGAGTTGCCAGCCACTACGCCGGACACGTCGGCGCGGTTTTCGGCCGGCGACTGCACAAAGATGCCGCTGGTCCGGTCCAGGTGCAATTCCTGTACGGTCGCCGACAGGTCGGTGAACTGCAGTTCGCTAGAATGCGCCAGCCGCTGGGCGCCGTACGGCACCTTGGCCCGGCCGGCCGCCACCGACCAGCCCGTCGTCCAGGTATAGCGGACAAGCGCCGTTTGCAGCAGCCGGTACCCGTTGATGGCCATCTCGGTCGGCGACAGGCCCAGTTGGATCCGCCACGTCAACCCAGGCCGCAGCGCGTGACCCGAGAAGCGCAGTTGGGCGTTGCGCACCAAGGCTTCCGCCGTCGGCGCGCCCTTTGGGTCCGTCAGCGACTGCCGCGCGCGCACGAACGCCCGCACCTGCAGGGACGACCCGCCGTCGCCTGCGGCCACCTGCAGGCCCTGGCCAAAGCGAAGTTCGATGATCGTCGGCCTCGGCTGCGCAGCGCGGTGGCCCGGTTGCGTCGGATCGCCAGGCGTCGCCGCGTCGGCAAGCGCAACGGGCGTGGTCGCCACTGCCAAATCCGCGGGTGCGGCCCACGCCGGCGCGAGCCCTGCGCATAGGCCGACCGCGGCCACTGTGGCAGCCGCGCAGTTCCGCCGGCCAAACGCGCTGAGCCCGCGGTGCTGCCTTGGCCGCCGGTCGCAAAAGGCGCCCTGCATCGGTCCGTCTCGCTCGTTGCGTGCACGGGTCGTCTGCATCAGAACCCCCAATGGTAGCTGGCGCCTGCCCACGGCCGCGTCATCGTCGTCCACGGTGCCTGGAACTTGGCCTCCTCCGCGCCCATATGGACGCCGACCTCGGCGGCCAGCCGGTGCTGGTTGGCGTCACCGACCAATTGCGCCAATTCGAGGCGCACGTGGCCGTACCACAGCGACCGCGCCTGGTCGGGGCACAGGTAGGGCGCGCACCGCGACAACGCCGCCGTTGCGAATTCGCGGGTGACGCCCACGTGGGCCCAGAACGACAGGTCGTCAGCCTGGTGCAAGCGCCGCCCGCCCGACAGCGCCGCGGCAATGCGCGGCCACAGCGGGTTGACCGTCACCTGTGCGCTCCAGCGCGGTGCAAGGATCGCGAGGCCCGAAAGGCCGCCCAGCATCGTGCCGCCGACGATGGCCCCGGCCCACCATTTGTGCTTGGGTTTGGGCGGCGGTGGGGCGCTCATGCGGCCGAGCAAGCGCACCGACAGCTCTTCCGCGGCTTGGGCGAGCACGTCCTCGACGGCGCCGCGCAACTCGAGACCTGTAGCGGTCTCGGGCAGGTCGCGTTCACCCTCGCCGCGCTCGCGAAACACCTTGGCGCGGTTGGCCGCGTCGAAAAGCACCGCGTCGACGCTGACCTGCATCCTGCCCAGCGAGACGCGCAACTGGATCTTGCGCGCCACGATGCGCAAGGACATCGGCGGCGAAAACGCCGTAACGGTCTTGGCAAACACGCGCTTGAGCGCCACTGGAGCCGCGGCCTCGATCATGGCCCTGAAATCGACGGCCCCGGCGCTGTACAGGCCCGGCGCGTCGATGTCGCCGAGCGGTTCGATGAACACCAGATCGGGTCGCGGCACGGCGCTGCGCGGGTCGTCGGCGCGGCCGGGCAACGCAATGGGGTCCTTGGCGGCGCCGGGCGGCAGGTCCGCGGAGGGCTGGGCGATACCCGGCGCGGCTGCGAACCAGGCGACCGCGGCAATCAGGGCATGGGGAGGGCGCATGGGGTCTCCGGTGCGGCGGGCCCCAGCGTGGCAGATGTGTCGACGGGCGGCAACCGGGTTGTGCAGGCGCAGGCTCAAGCCGTATTCTCGCGACGGCCCGCCCCGTCGGGCGCGCACGGGTGCCGGTTGACGCGGCGCGCGGGGCTACAGCGACCGGTGCGCCCAAAGAGCCGTGGCCGCCCAGACCCTTCGTCACGACGGACCATGGAGGCTGATCTGTGACCCTGTCTCGCGCCGTGCTTGCCGCTGCGTTGCTGGTGTCGGGCTGCGCCACCCTCGGCGGCACCCGGCAGGTGGTGTCGATCGACACCCCCGTGCGCGGCGCCGTAGTCCACGACGACGACGGCAAAGTGCTCGGCACCACTCCGTTCTTTGCCCGCGTCAAGCGTTCGCGGACCCTCGAGCTGCACTGGTCCCGGCCGGACGCGCATGGCGACCACCGCCAGGAATTCGGGGTGCGCTGCCGGTATCGCTGGAAGGACTCGCTCTTGCCCAACGCGGCCACGGCATCGGTCTCGGTGCTGGTCCCGCCGCTCTTTGTCGCCTGGCTCGGCACCGCCGTCGTCACCGATCTCATCAGCGGCGCGGCGTGGCAGTGTCCAGACGGCATCCTCTTGCCCGATGAGGCGGCGGCAAGCCTGCCCGCGCCTGCGACGCCCCCTTGCCGCGTGGTCGCCATCGCCCCGCCCAAGCACGACGACGAGGGCATCGCACGCCAGATCGCCGATGCATGGTGGGCCGCCACCCCAAAGGCCGCTTGCGACCGCCGCACCGACCTCGCCGAGACCGAAAAACTGCTGCGCCGCCAAGGGGTCACTGCTGAGAAGGGGTTGGCGTTCGAGCGCTACCGCCGCGGCCACCTCAACGAGCTGGGGGTGCGCACGGGCGCCACCCACTTGGTCGTCCTCGACGTCAAGCCGGAGGGCGACCGCGTCAAGGGACAGGCCGTGGTGCGCGACATGCACACCCTGAAGGCCGAACCGGCCGCGGCGGTGGACCTCGACCTCGGCATCGGCCGCCAGCCGTGGTACAGACGGGCCGCGCGGTGGATCGGCCGCAACGTGCAACTGCTGCCCGACAGCGTGGGCTACGCGCCCACCCAGCGCGAGTACCAGTTCGTGCCCAACGGCGGCAACGACTACGTCGAGGATCGGGCCAGTCCGAGCTGGGTGCCGGCGGTGTTGACCAACTTCACGCTGTTGTCGGTGGACCATCCGGGGCCGTACCAGCCGTGGGACGCGACCTTGCGTTTCGGCCCGCGCGTGCTGCTCGGCCTCGCAGAGCGCGACCTGGACTACGGCGTGCATACCGCCCCGGTGCAGAAGGCGGCGGTGCGCATGTTCGAGGCCGGCGGCCTTTTCGGCGCTACGGCCACCGTCCATACGCCGCTTGGTGCCGGTTCGGCGTTTGCCGGCCTAGGCGCCGCTGGCACGTGGCATTGGCGCGACGGGCGCTACGTGGGCGTCAAGGTGCCGGTGGTCGGCGGCCTGGGCACGGCGTTGACGGCCTTTGTCAGCGAAAACGTTTTTTTGCGCGTCGATGTCACCATGTACCGCAGCAGCACGCCGGCGCTGGCCGGCGCTGGGTACGAGCTGACCCAGTGGGCGACCGGCACGGTGGCGCTCGGCTGGTACGTGCCTGAATGGCGGGGGGTGGTGCGGTCGTGGTTTTGAGTCGCGTGGTTCGGGTTGCTTGCAGCCTTCGCAACCCGTTCTGACCGCTTTCGCAACCTGTTCTGACCGGGTGCCGACGAATCCGTTGCGCCACCTGGCACCAGGCAAGACCACAACGCGCCGGAAGAGGTTGGCCACCCCAACGCGCAGGGGAGGTTCTTCGCCGGCATGGAGGCCTTCGATTTTGCCTTGCCCGCCCCCTCCAGCGGGCCCATAATGCCCCAAGCACCTTGTGCTGGAACTGGCTTTGGCTGCACGTCTTTCGCATCTCCACCGACCACTGGCCGCCGTCGCAGTCGTGTGCGCCGGGCTCGCGGCAATCCTTGCGTCCGCTAGTACTCGGGCCGACGACGGCGCTTCGCGCTGGTCAAGGTGGACCAAGGCGCCGGAGCTGCAACTGCACAGTGGCCTCGCGCCAGAGGCCGACGAGCACTCGGACCGCGCCTTTGGCAACCTGCGCGCGCGCTATCCGTCTGGGTTGGGCGTATCGGGCGTCTTCGACCTCAAGTGGGGCAAGATGCCGCTGACAGAGTTCTCGTACGACGGCGCAGATGTCGTGCGGTCGTCGGGATTCGTGCAGTCCCTGTACGGTCGGGGCGCGCTCGGTTGGCGCAATGCCCACACCGACGTCGTGGTTGGCGTCGGCATCGAGCGCGAAGGCTGGCGGCCCTACCTGCGCTGGACGTCTGCAATCAGCGTGGCGCATGTGCGCGCGGGCCTGTACGACGGCGGACCGTGGACGCAGGCCGGTGACCTCGCGCATATGGGCGTCGGGTTCGACCTCTACGACTTCGGCAAACCGGTTGAATGCGACCTCAGCGCGATCCTGCGGCCCGGCGGCAACGTTGCGCCCGAGGTCGCGCTGTCGGGGTGGCCAGCCACGCAGTGGGTGCGGATGACGGCAGCAGTGCGGCTCATGCCGTTGAGCGGGGTGGTTGCCTTGCAATTCGCGCCCAACGTGGGCGACAACCGTTCTCGCGCCCTGGCGCCGATGCTTAGGAGGATGGACGCCGCTGCCTCTGCGGCTCGATCAGGCCGCACGATCGACACCACAGCCATCAGCGAGGTGCAGTCCGCTGGGGACCGGGCCGCACTTGACCTCGCCGCCGCGTTTCCAAAAGATCGAGTCTTTACGTGGACGTTGCAGGGGATGGCCAAAGCCACCCACAAGTGCTGGGTCGTCGAACACGAATCGCTGCGCGACATGGGCAAGATGCTCGACGTGGTGCGCCTGGTGTGCACCGAAGACGGCGACCCCGCGGCGATTGTCGGCCCCGACGGCCCGATCTTGTTGCGCACCGGGTGCCACCTGGTGGATGAAGCCGGGTTGTGGCGCATGCCCGCGTGCCCGGGCGCGTTGCCTGTCAACGCCAAGCAGCGGCCGACCCTATTGTTGCCGTTGCGCGTGGATCCGCAGAACACCGCCGCGTGGTTTGTGCGGTTGGGACCGCGGTATCTGCACGACCGCTCGTTCACGGTGTCTGGCGAGGCGGTGAATGCGCGGTGTGCCGACGATTTCCTTGCGGGCGTGCCGCAGCTGTGTTCGAGCCCGACGCTCGGCTGGATGTGGGCGTGCACCGCTGACGGCCGCAGCGCCAGGCTGACTGCGATCGGTCGGGAGCCCCTCAGCGAGCGGCCCACGCTGGTCGGCTTGAGCGGCTCCGAGGTGGCGTGCCGACTGGACAGCGCATGTGCGGTTCTCGGCCACTGCTACCCCTGGGGTCGCGGCTGTGTCGCCCTGCACGACAAGGATTGCGCACCCTCCTTGGCGTGCACCATCGCTGGCCAATGCGCGGCAGAGGGCGGAAGCTGCGTCGCTCGAAACGACAAAATCTGCGAGGAGACCGCGATGTGCGCAGAGCGCGGCCGCTGCACGGCGCGGGGCGGTCGCTGCGTGGCCAGCTCGCAGCAGTGGTGCAGCACCACGCCGGCATGCCTGTCCTCCGGTCGTTGCAGCAAGGTGGGCCCGGAATGTGGCATCGCCGCCGACGCCGACTGCGAGCGCCACGTCGGGTGTTTTTCCGAGGGGCTGTGCGCCAAAGTCGGCAACACCTGCCGGGCCGGCCACGACGGGCACTGCGAGGCCAGCGCGGCGTGCAGCAACCAGGGGCGCTGTGTGGCGGCGGGCGGGGCGTGCGTCGCGGCGCGGGGCCAGCCATGAACGCTGCCGTGAAGTGGTTGACGTTGGCGCTCTGCGTCGCGGCTTGCCATGGCGAGTTGGACTCGTCTGCAAAAGTCACCGTGGTGTACGGCCGGCCGTTTGAACTCGGGCGTTCGCGCACCCGTTCGCTGTGGGACGGGCCGGTTCCCTTCAAGCTTCTGGACTTCGACATTGCCGAGGTCGCCGACGCGAGCGTGCCCACGGCCGGAACGACCTTCACCAAGGCCGTGGCGGGCAAGCCGCTTTACGGCGGTCGTGTCGAGCGCGGGTGGCGCCGGCTGGGACCCCGATTCGCTCGACCCGGAGCTGCGGCAAGAGCTCGCCCAGTTATTGGGTTGGAAGCCGGCCGAACACTACCGCGCCCAGAGCCGCTTCGATCCGCACGCCAACCTGCTCGACTGGGCGCTGCAGCCGGCCGAACCGCAGGCCTTTGCCCATGCCGCGCGCGCCTCGACGTCGGCGTTGTGGCATGCTGTGCATCACCTTGCCCTTCAGGGCGTGCCCAGCCAGCAAACCCCGGTGCGCGCGGCGAACGCCTACCACGCCACTTTGGGTCTGTCGCCCGCCTTGCCGACGCTCGACCACAGCGACCCCGAAGTCGCCGCCGGCCACGAGACGTCTGCGGCTGTGCTGCTGCCGCAAGCCGGTTTCGGCGCCGTCAAGCTGCCCAACTGGTACAACCAGACCAAGCCAGGCCTGGCGCGAACCGCTGTGCTTGTGCAGTTGCCCGCGCCGCCCGGCACCGATGGGCACCGCGTCCTTTTCACGTCCAAGGAAGCTTGGCGCCTGGTCCGCTGCTTCTTGCAGTCGTGGCGCGATGGCAACCCGACGGTGGGTGGCACTGGTGAGTGCAGCGATTGACGGCCGAGCAGGGCCGCTGCGACCCCTTGACCGCCGGCCAGAAATCCGCACCCTGCGCGCCCATGCCCCCGCCTGCACTGCGCCATGCCCACGACTGGAAACGCCTCGCCGTTTGGAGCGACGACGGCTACTTTCGCCTGCAAACCGAGGACACCGGCGACGTGCAGGTCCGCCTTTTCTTGTCGCAGGCGCTGCTGACCGAGCTCAATGGCGGCGTGTACAGCCAGTTGGTGCAGGCCACGCGCTTTGCTGGCTGCAAGCTGGTGGTGCTGACACCCGACGCCCACCAGGGCTACGGTATGCCGGTCGGCTGTGCGCTGTTGACGGACCGCGCTTCCGGCGCCGTCGCGATGGGAGCCTCGGCGAGTCCCTACCAATAGCACACCACCTGCTGCCCGCCGCTTTTGTCGGTGACGTAGGGCGATAACCCCGCCGCCTTGGCCTTGGCGAATACCTGCTCTGCCGCGGCCTTGGCGCCACAGTGGCCGACGTAGTCCAACGTGCCGACCCAAAACGGCCGCCCGCCCGGCTGCAACCCGAGCGCCTGCCACGCCGCAAGCTCCTGTTGCACAGCCACATCGCCGGGCCACAGCGCCTGCTCGCGCGCCACGCCGTCGAGCAGGCTTGCAAACTTCACGCCATCCACCACCGCCTGCCGCGTGACGGCGCTGGTCGCGTTCTGCATGACCAGCAACAGCTGGGGGTAGTGCGCCCGCAGCGCCGCCACCAACCCGAGGCCGCCCTGCCGGCACGCCGCGTCGCACGGGCCGTTGCCGTCGGTCGGGCCGTGCTCCACCAACTCCAGGTTGTCCAGGTAGAAGCCGTCGATGCCCTGCGCCACCAATCGCGGTGCGATGTGCTGCAAAATCAGCGCGCGCCACGCTTGGTTCGCCGGGTTCATCCACACCTCGTTGGGATAGCCGGCGTAGGGCCCGAGCTGCGCCGCCTTGTTGGCCTTGCAGGGCAGCAGTCCGGCCGGCGCCTGAGCCCAGTAGCTGCGAAACTGCTCGCAGGCGCCGAGGTTGAGGTAGCTCAGCACGCGGTTGGCGCCGCCCTTGCGCAGCTGCGCGAGTTCGCCGGGCGTGAAGTTGCCGATGGCCGGATCGGCGTCGACGTTGAGAATGGCAAAATTCGCGGCGGCCTTGGACAATTCGCCCATGGCCTTGGCCGTGCCATAGAACGACAGCCATGGCCCCGCAATTGGGAAACCGCGGTTCGAGTGGGCTGCCGCAGCGTCCGGGTTGGCTGCCGCGGCGTCCAGCTTGGCCGTTGGCACGGCCTCGGAGGAGTGCGCGCCCACCCCGTCGGGTGCCGCGTAGGAAGGTAGTTCGGCGGCGGCGGACGGCGCGGGAACTGGGGCGCGACTGCAAGCGAGCCCCAACGACAGCGCCAGGATCAGGGCAAGCCGGGCACCGACGCGGCGCCCATGGCCCTCGCGGCGGCGTCGAGCCGCGGCGACAGCGGACGCGACGTCCAGTTTTGGCGGCTTGCGGGCCATGGCTACCAATCCAGCTCGACGACGAATCAAACCGCAACCTCGCGAAGCCCAAGCATTCCGTCACTCGATAGACCGTCCGCCACCCACGAATCCACCAAGCCTTCCAACCGCGCGGCCAGCGACGAGTCCTCGACCAGGATGCCAATCTCCAAGTTGTGCTCGTAGGCCACCTGGGTGAGGTTGGCGCTCGTCACCAGCACCCACCGCCCATCGCATACAGCAAACTTGGCGTGCTGTACACCCTGTGCCCTGCCGCCTTCGTCCGTTTGCCACTCGGCCGCATACCCCAGCAAGCGCGGCAGCCGCACGCCGCCAATCCACGTCTCGGCCATGCGCCGGGCAAAGCGCCGCTGTAGGTCGAAGGCGCTGGGCCGTTCGCCTGGTTGGCCTTGACGGCTGTTCCTGCTCACCGGCGTCACCATGTTCCGCAGCAGCAGGCCGGCGCTGGCCGGCGCGGGGTACGAGCTGACCCAGTGGGCGACCGGCACGGTGGCGCTCGGCTGGTAAGTGCCCGAGTGGCGAGGGGTGGTGCGGTCGTGGTTCTGACCCGCGTGGATGCAGGAAGTGCCGGCAACCCGCAACCCGTTGACAGCGGTTGCATTCGTCTCGCGGCCAAGCAAAACTGCCCTTCCCCGCCCAATCGCGGGCTCGCGGAGTCGGTCATGATGGCCCCACCACTTCGAGTTGGCCCGCTGCTGGCGGTCAGTTGCGCGATGGTCTGGCTGCTTTCGTGCAGTTCGGCGGGTGACACCGGCGAAGGGCGTTTGCCGACAGCGGCCGAGCTGACCGGCTACTGGGCGATCGAAGAAGACGGCCGCACGCTTGTCTGGCAGTTTGCGCCCACCGCGACCGCGGACAGCCCCGAGTTGCAGGGCAAGGCTGACGTCTTCCACATCTGGGACTACGCCACCGACGCCGACCACCAGCAGGCGCAGCGCGGCACCTACACGTTCGCCAACGGTGCGCTGACGTACGCTGTCTCCTGGGATCGATTCTACCCTTGTTCCCCCTTGGCCGACCTGTGCCTGACCATGGTCGGCAAGACATACAACCACACGATATTGGGCTTTTCGGGCAGCACGATGACCCTGTCGAGCGCAAAGACGGCGAGCGGCAAACGCGTACTCAAGCGGGTCAGCGGCTGCCCGCCTCCCAAGTCCACTGGCCGCTGGGTCGCGGGGCAAACGGCGCTTTTCGACCATGGCTACGGCGAGGTCGGCCATGCCCGCATCGCCATCGACGCCAAGCAGCGGGTGCACGTGTTGACCGGCACCGCCAATCAGCGACCCTTGCGCCACGCGGTGCGGCAAGCATGCGGTTGGTCTGCGGATGTGGTCGACAGCAATGCCACCAGCCAGAGCGAGTTCGCGTTCGACCAGGGTGGCGCGCTTCACGCGGCCTATTGGCAAAAGGATGTCGGCAAGACGGCGTATGCACATGGTTCCAATGGCGTCTACCAGAGCGTCGACTTTCAAAGCTGGTATGCGCCGACGCTGGCCGTGGTACCTGACGGCACGCCGCATGTGCTGGTATCGCCGCCGGACGGACTGCCACGCCATGGCGTGCGGAGCGAGTCCAGTTGGCAGTGGACCGAACTGTCGGCCTTGGCCGGTGCACAGGCGGTGTCGCCGCCGGTCGCTCACGCCGATGGCCGGGTCGAACTGCTGGCGCGCATGGGCTACGGGTGGGTGCTGGCGAGCCATAAGCCATTCGAACCCTGGACGGTGGAGCCGCAGACGTTGCCGTGTGATGTCGTATGGCGGCTGCAGAGAACGGCCAGCGGCGGCCTGCGCGCGCTCTGCGGCCAGACGGTCGTCCAACCTGGCGGCATCGTCGCCAAGTACTGGGACACGTGGTACGCCGAGCGCGACGGCGGACCTTGGAAGCTGACATGGCTGGACGACGCGATGCGCGGCGACCTGGCCGTCGACAGCAAGGGCCAGGCGCACGTGGCTTTTTTTCGTCCCGGCGACGGACTGGGCAACAAGCCTGGCGCGCTGGTCTACGGCAACCAAGCCGCTGGCGACTGGCTTTTCGAGCAGGTGCACGTCAGCGGCGGCCTGTTGCGCGAATGGGATGACCTGCGTCTGGCCGTCGACGCGTCTGGCAAGGCCCACCTGCACTGGGGCAGCAGTGTCTATGCCACCAATGCGGTCCAAGCGAGCTCTGCCAAGGCGAACCTGCGCGTCACGCTGGACGCCGGGTTCAGCGGCAACGTGACATCGCTGCCCAAGGGGATGCAGTGTCCGGGCCCGTGCAGCCTCACGGTCGCCGCGGGCACCGAGGTGCGCCTGTTTGTCGACTTTGCCGCGCCGCACGCCATGCCGGCCTGCCGACCCCGTGCGCCCGGCGACGCGCAGCACTATGAATGCCGCGTCATGGTCAACCAGGCAGAAACCAAGCAGTCCCTTTCCGCAAAGCCGGCGCCTGTCGCCTGGGCGGCCCTGTACGGAGGCCCGGGCGACGAGACGTGGCACGACGTCTCCCATTTCGCCGGAGGTGCAATTGCGGCGGTTGGCGTGGCTGGCGCAGGGGCCGTCATCGGCAAGCCGCTCCAGAGCGACATGAGCGGCCAGCTTTTCGTTGCAGGACTTGGGGCAGCCGGTCAGGGGCGCTGGATCGCCGCGCTGCCCGTCCAGCAGGCCAAAGGCGAAACTGCCGCGGTCGCGGCGCTGGGCGGGGGCGCCGCCGTCGGGTTGACGGCCGCCACCGGTTGGACGCCGCCCGGCCGCCCACCGATCCCCCACGGCGCCGCAGTCGTCGCCCTCGATGGCTTCGGAAACATCACGTGGGCGCGCACCCTCGCCACTGGCGGCGGTGGCACGTTGACGACCCTGCGGCCGGCCGCCGACGGCGGAGTTTGGGTCAGCGGAATTTTCAGCGGCGACGCGCTGTGGGGCAAGCAGTTCCTGACGGCGGCCGGGCCAAGCGACGCTTACGTCGCCAAACTGGAGGCCACCGGCGAGACGCAGTGGGTCATCGCGGCAGGCACGACGGGCAGCGACAGCAGGGCCCTGCTCGACACGACCGCAGAGGGCGGCGCCGTCGTGGTGCTGCTCGGCACCGGGATGCCAACCGTCGCCGGCAAGCCCGTCGCACAGGAGGTGCCGCCAAGCGGTGCGCTGGCGTTTGGCGTGGACGCAAAGGGGGCGGTGCTGTGGTCGACCGCCATCGGCGACATGGCCCTGCACGGGTTGCGAGCAATGCGGGCGATGCCCGGCGGGTTTGTGGCATCGACGGCAGCCGGCCTGAACTTCGTGCACCGCCTCGACACCAGTGGCAAGATACTGTGGACGTTTCAAGCCCAGGCCAAACAGCAGTTGGTCGACATGGCGGTGTTCCCGGACGGACGCTTGGCTTTTTGTGCCTCTTTTAGCGGTGGGATGTCCGGGGCCGTCGTCGGGCAGGTGATGACCCTGAACAGCAGTGCGGGCACGGTCGCCACGTACCTCGGCGACGGCGACCTGCCGGGGTGCAACTTGCTGCGGCCCATCGGCGACAAAGACGTGCTGCTGGCCGGGGTGACGGCGGGCGCAGTGCAGTTCGGAGCACTGGTCCTGCCGGCCGTTGGGGGCACCGATCTCTGGCTGGCGCGGTTCGTGGGCAAGTGAACTGGGCTTTGAAAACCAGGGACTCGGGAGTTCTTTCTTCGATTGGGTGGTCGCGTCGTTTGCTCGCAGCGCTCGCCGCGCTTGCACCGTGGCAGCGGCGACCGGCCGCCAACTGGTGATCTGCGGATTCGGCATACCGTCAACGAGTTGATCGTGCTTGCCGTGTTCTTGCGGTAAGGGCCATGAAATGATTTACTCAATCATTTCTCGGGCCCGTTTGCTTGCTCCGTGGGTCGCCAGCTCGCGGACCAAAGGTCCGACTCGCGGCTCCGTCCTGATGTGAGAGTGATCGACTTATTATTTTCCAGTCCCTCATGCGCACGCTCCGCGACCTCCGCCCACTTGCCACCCCCCTTGCCAACCCGGCCCGGACTCTCCAAAATCCGCGTCCCTCGCCGTCGGAGCCGACCCATGTCCCGCGTCACCGCCGCCCCTTCTTCACAGCCCGCCGCCAGCGGCAAACCCGCCAAACCAACCAAACCCACCTGGACCAAGGCCGACGTCGCCCCCGAAGACGACCCGTTCCAGCTCGACCTCGACGCCCTGGCCCCGCTGTGCAGCGAAACCGCCCTGCGCGAGGCCATGCGCCTGTGGCACAAGCACTACGTGACCCACGTCGGGCTCGCCGATGACGCCGGCACGCTGATCCTGCACGGCGACGTTTCTGGCGACAGCTTCGACACGTCGTACACCGTGACGCTGTCGCTCGACGGCTCCGCCCAGGTGGTGGCCAGCTGCGACTGCTCGCCGAGTTGGCGCAAGGACCTGTGCACCCACGCCATCGCGGTCTTGCTCGCCCACGGCGACCGGCCGACGACCACCAAGCATGCCGCCATGAGCGCCCGCGACCGCGCCAAGGCGGAGCGCGAAGACTTGGGGCGGCGGGCTGTGCGTGTGGAGTTGGTGTCGGGCGACCCGGATTTCGGCACGTGGGCGGCGCGGTCGGTGGTGTCGACGGCCGAGGCGGTGCTGCCGTACCGGGTGCAAATCCGCCACCTGAGCGATCCGCTCAACACCTGCAACTGCCCGGACTTCGCGGTCAACGGCCTTGGCACCTGCAAGCACATCGAGGCAGTGCTGCACCGCGTCCGCCGCAACCGGCCGACGCCGCGCCAGAGCGCCATCGCGATCGTGTGGCTGGATTGGCAGAGCGCCGAGCCGCCGCAAGTCCGCGTGCACGTGCGCGGGACGTTGCCGCTGACGGTGGCCACGTTGGTCCGCCAGCACTTCGGCGCCGACGGGTCGCTCATGGGCACTCTGCCGGGCGCTTGGTTTGCCATGGAGCGCTCGGCGGGGCGGCTGAGCCCGCAGGACGGCCGGGTGCTCTCGCTCGGCGACGATGCCCGCGGTTGGGCCCTGCGCGCCGCCGAACAAGACGCCAAAGCCCTGCGCCGCGGCAAGATCGAGGCCGAACTGGCCGCATGCCAAGGGCAACCGGATTGGCTGCGCGCGCGGCTGTTCCCGTACCAGCGCACGGGCGTGGCCATGCTGGCCAGCCAGGGCCGCGCGTTGCTGGCCGACGACATGGGCGTGGGCAAGACCTTGCAGGCGATTGCCGCGGCGCGCTGGCTGATGGAACACGAGGGGGTGCGGCGGGTCCTGATTGTCTGCCCGGCGTCGCTCAAATCTGGCTGGACCAAAGAGATCCGGAAATTCACCGGCCTCGATGCCTACACGCTGAGCGGCTCCCCCAAGCAACTGGGTGCCGGTTGGCAGCAGCCCGCGCCCTTCCACATCGCCCACTACGAACAGGTGGCGCGCAACCAGTCGCTCTTCTGCACCGATCTCACGCCCGACCTGCTGATTGTCGACGAGGCGCAGCGCATCAAGAACTGGGCGACGAAGGTTTCGGCCAAGGTCAAGTCGATCCCGTCGCGGTTCGCGTTCGTGCTGACCGGAACGCCGCTGGAGAACCGCTTGTCGGACCTGTACAGCCTGATGCAACTGGTGGACCCGCACGTGCTCGGGCCGCTGTGGCGCTTCGAAATCGACTACATGGTGCGCGACGAACGCAACAAGTTGGTGGGCTACCGCAACCTGACCGTGCTGCGCCGGCGGGTGGCGGGGGTGATGCTGCGCCGCAGCCGCGAGGTCATCGCCGACCAGTTGCCCGAGCGCACCGAGGCGACCCACGAAGTGGGGATGACGCCCAAGCAGCGCCAGTTCCACGACGGTTTCATGTCCACCGCTGGCAACTACGCCACCATCATGCAGCAGCGCAAGCTGACCCCGCCCGAAGAAAAGCTGGCGCTGGCGGCGCTCTTGCAGGCGCGGATGGCGTGCAACGCCGCGGGGTTGATTGACAAGGTGACGGTCGGCAGCCCCAAGCTCGACGAACTGGGCCGGCTGCTCGACGAGCTGGCGGTGACCGGCGGCCGCAAGGTGGTGGTGTTCTCGCAGTGGGAGCGCATGACCCGCATGGCCGAGGAAACGGCGCGGGCGCTGGGGCTGGGCACGGTGCGGCTGCACGGCGCGGTGGCGGTGGACAAGCGCGGCGCGCTGATCGAGGCCTTCGAGAACGACCCCTCGGTGCGGGTGTTCCTGAGCACAGACGCGGGCGGCACGGGGCTGAACCTGCAGTGCGCCGACGTGCTCATCAACCTCGACTTGCCGTGGAACCCGGCGGTGTTGCAGCAGCGGCTGGCGCGCATCCACCGGCTGGGTCAAAAGCGCAACGTGTTGATTGTGCTGGTGGTGGCCGCGTCGTCTTACGAGCAGCGCGTGGGCCAAATCCTCGCGGGCAAGCAGCACCTGTTCATGCAGGTGATGGCCGCCGAGGGCGACGACACGGTCGGGCTGTCGAGCGCGGCCCTGGTCGAGGCGATGCGCGCGGTGGTGGACCTGCAAAAGGACGCCGCCCGCGGCCCGCAGTCGGAGGCCGAAGAGAGCGCCGACATTGAGGTCGCGGCCGAGGCGGCTGCGGAGCCTCCGTCTGCCGAAGGAGCCCCGCCGTTGCAGCCCGAGGAGTCCGCGCAGCCGCAGGCCGGTCCGCGGCCGGGCCAAGCACAGCAGCCCGAGGCCGAGTTGCCCGAAGTTGCGGCGGCGGTGACGTCCTTGTCGCAGCGCCTCGGCGGCCGGCTGGAGCGCATCGTCGTCGGCCCGACCGGTCTGCTGGCCTTGGTCACGCGCTCGGATCCGAACGACGCACTGGTGGCCGGCGAGGTGTCGGTCGGCGCGGCCAAGGTCGCCATCCTCGACCTGCAGACCTACGCGCTGTTGCGGACGATGGGCCACCTCGGCGGCGATGCGGCCGAGCCGGAAAAAACCGTGTACCAGCGCCCGCAAGCCCCAGCGGATCCGCCGCTTCTGGTCGCTGCTCGCCGCAAGCTGCAGGCCGCCGATGCGCTGTTTGCCAGCGACATGCCGGACGAAGCGTTGTCTTTGGCCTGCCAGGCCCTGACGCTGGCGTTGCAACGGCGGGCCGCGGTGGATTCGCCGCCCGCCCTGGCGACGGTGGCGTGGGTCTACGCAGAGCTGTTGCCGCGCGGCGTGGTCACGGCGGCCGAAGCGGGCCAGATTGCCCAGGCGTTCGGGTTGGCGGCCAGTCCCGGCGTGCCGTTGGTGCTGGTGCAGCAGTTGCTGGTGGCGGCGCGGGAAATGGTCGAGTAAGAGGGTGTAGCCAAATTTCGTCTGTTGCGAGGTCGAAGCGCATGCCGGCAGATCGCGAGCGCGCCCGCAGCGACCGACCGAGGCGCACTCGCAGTGCGCCGACCAAGCCAGTAGCACACTGATTCGGACAGGGGAGGACGTAAGCCGCGAGATGCCCAGGATCTTCGGCCGTAGCGGGACGGGGTTTTGGCTACACCCTCTAAGGTTTGGCCGCGAGAGGGTGGTCCTTCCACACCGGCAGGCCCGCCACCGCCTGCTTGGCCGCGGCCGACATCGGCAGGCCCCACGCGGCGTAGAATTCGCCGAGGTCCATGCCGACCGCCTTGGAGGTCCGCACGATCCAGGCGTCGAACTTGTCCGCATCCGTTTTTGGGTCGTCGGCGGGCGCGACCGCGCGGTACTCGGTCATGACCTGGGTTAGCGGCTTCCACCCGAACTTCTCTTGCAGTTGCAGGTAGGTTTCGAGCGCCGTCCACACGCTCCAGTTGGCCAGCGGGGCGCCCTTGGCGAGGTGGTCGGCGATGCGGGCTTTGCGGTCGGCGGGCGCCAGCGCCGGATGCGCGATCCCGCGGTCGATCCCCAACACCTGCTCTGAAGCGTACACCGACCACAGGTTGCAGCTCGACTCGGTGGTGCCGGGCAACACCCACGGCAGCCACTGGTGGTTGTGGCCGAGCTCATGCAACGGTCCCCACGCCCCCGCCTGCAAGGCGTTGAGGTCGACCAACGGTGCCGTGCTGTCGGGGTGGCCCATGATCGGGTAGCCAGAGTGCAGCGACCCCGCCGAAATCTGCCGGTCCACCACCAGGCGCTCGGCGCGCGGACGATTGACGTCAAAGCCGGCCAGCGCGGCGTCGGCGTCGAGGATCTTGTCCCACAGCTCCACGACTGGGCCGGGATCATCGAGGGTGCGAATGGCCGACGAAGGCACCGTGCCGATGAAGCGCTTGCCGGCCAGTTCGGCCCACGGCCCAGGATGGTTGCGCTCGGTCTGCTGCCATTGCGCCTGCGTGGTGACGCCCAGCTGGTAGTAGGGGGCCGCCACGCCGCCCGTGAACTCAAACTGCGCCTGCCCAAGCTTGGCCCCCACCGGCACCAACACGTAGACCAGGCCGCCAAAACCGCTGGCAATTTCGGTTGTGGGCGACGTAATCGCCGCCGTGCGCACCACTGCGGGCATGCGCTTCCACGACTCCAAGCCGTAGAGCGTGTCGGTGTGGCTGCCCACCTGCACCAGCAGCCCCTTGCCGACCGCTGCCGATGGCGCCTTGACCGTCAGCTTGGCGCCCGGTGGAAGGTAGATCCCGGTCGAGCGCCAGCCAAAGTCCTTGGCGTCGGCATAGCCGTAGCGTGGATCCAGGCCGGCGTGGTCGAGGTCGAGCGTCCGCTTTGTGACGCCCAAGGCGGGGGCGTTGGCGGGCACCGATCCGGGGAAGTCGGCCGCATCGGGCTTGACGAGGTCGACCTGCTGCTCCAAGGCCAACTTGACGCGCAAGCGCACCGCCAGCGCCTCGATCGGGTTCGCTTTTCTGTTGAGCGGTTTGGACTCAGAGACCTCGAACGCGGCCGCGCCGTTGACCAGGGCCATCGCCGGCCCATACCACGGCCAGTCGAGCGGCAGCACTTCAATGGCGCGACCGGCGATGACCTCGATGAGCTGCCGGTCCGCTACGTCTTGGACCACTTTTTCGCCCAGCACGTGGGCCACCACCGCATCGCGCGCAGTTCGGGCGTGCACCAAGCTCGGCGGCAGCTTGCTGTCCACGTTCAACTTGCCGTTCGGCAGTTCCGCGACCGCGCCGGTCAGCGTAATGCCCATCGGCTTGAGCACGCGGTTGGCGGCAAAACCGTTGGCGACGTTGCCATTGCCGCTGGCCCAGTACCAGGCGTGGCCGCCGAGCAGGAGGCCACCGCCCGCCTCGACAAACTGCCGAATCTGTTCCACTTCGTCGTTTTTCCACTGCGTGTGCACGGTCGCAACCCACACAGGGTGCTGACCTTTGACCGGCAGCGCGGCGGTCGTCAATTGCAGCTTGGCGGCCTTTGCGAACTCGCTGAACGCGTTCAGGCCCGGCGCCATCGCCAAGCCATTGGTCGCGGCCGGCTGGCCCAGCCAGGCCAGGGCATTTTGGATCAGCGCCTGTGCAGCGCCCTTGCCGCCCAGCATGCCTTCGTGGCCCACGAACACCACGCGCCCTTTGCCGTAGCGCGCCGCGGCGACGACCGGCTCGCCATTGGGCGCGGTGGCCAGCGCGAACGCCGGCAGCTCGTGCAACACCAACGTGGACGACAGGCCACCGCCGTAGTCGAGCGGCTGCACGCCTTGGGTCAGCGCGGCGTAGTCTGCGGTGGCGTCAAAAGCGCACTGGGCCTTGCCCGCGACGGGCGTGCAGCTGTACAGGGGCGCTGGACCGCAGCCGCCGTTGTCCTTTGCGCAAGGGTCGGGTGCTTGGACCACCTCTGGCGCGGTGGTTTGTATGTCCGCAGATACTGGCACGTCCGCAGTTGGCGACACGTCAGGGGCGCGCGAGACGTCGCTGGTGGCGGTAGCGTCGACGGCGACCTCGGCGCCAGTTGGCGCTGGCGTGCCCGACCCGCAGGCAAGCAGCAGGGCCGCGGCGAAGGCGGAGCAGAGGGTCAAGCTGGCAAAGCGCATTGGGAACTCGCGCGACGGACGGCGCCGCCGATGCGAAGGGTAGCTGGTGTTGGCGGTGCGGGCTATCGTTCCGACTGGCCAGCCGAAATCGCGTTCGGTCTTCCCTGCGCCCACCCGCTGGCGGCGTGGGTCACGAGCCCGTGTCTGATCGGCGAACGGCCGCTGCGGTGCAGATTGCCGCGATCGTATTGCTGCGTCGTGGGCCCTATGGCCCGCACGCTCCGCCTTTGCACACCTTGCCGCCGCCGCACGAGGTGCCGTCCGCGGCGTCGACCGCGGTACAACCGACCTTTGCGCTGCACGAGTCCACTGTGCAAGGGTTGCCGTCGTCGCAGCTGCCCGCCGCGCTGCCGCAGCCGTCGATGGGCGAGCAAAGATCCACCGTACACGCGTCGCCGTCGTCGCAGTTGCCGGGCGCGAGCTTCGCACATCCGCCAGCGACCGAACACAGGCCCTGGCCCCAGGCGTCGAGGCGCACCAGCCAGCCATCCGCCTTGCCAGCGCCCTTGGACTCAATGTAGCCACTTAGGACCAACCCGCCTTGGTAGGGCACTACACCATACAACTCGTCCACACCGGTGCTGCCAAGCAGCCGTTCCCACGCCAGCTGGCCGCCAGACGACACGCCCGCCAGCCAGCCCTGATGGTTCAGCGGCCCCGGTGTCTCGTCCCATCCCGCGACGACAAGACCGGCGCTGGTGACTGCGATCTGGTAAGCCACCCTGTGCAAAGCGGGCAATTGGCGCCGCCACACGACGTCTCCGTTCGCCGTCACGCGCGCGACGTGAGTCCTCGCCGGAAGCTGGCCAGCGGTATATGCGAGCGGGGCCTCTGTGATGGCCAGGTAGTGGTCCCCGCCCGGGGCCGCCGCCTCGCGCACGCTGTAGGTGTAATCGGCGGCCGCGAGCACGATCTTGACGTCCAAGACTTTACCGTCGCCTGACAACACTGCGCGCACGGCATTCTTGGGCTTGCCCAGCACCAAGCCCGCGCCCCATGCCTCAATGTGGCCGCCAGGTAGCGCGTTGACACTATGCAAGTTCGCCGCGCCAGGGACGGTCGTCGCCCACACTTGCTCCGCTCGATCCGTAAAGCGTGCGACAAACCCTGCCGCATTGTTGGCATCGCCACACATCGCGATTTGGTCGTCGTCCAAGACGCTGACTCGGTTCCCTGCGCTGTTGGTGCTGGCCGCCGGCGTGACCTGCGAATCGTGCAGGTGGTTGCCGGCCGCATCGATCACGCGCAAGCTGGCCTTCCAGGCTTTGGCGCCCGCTACGGCCCAGCGGCCGTCCGGCAGCTCTGCGGCTGCGTAGGAGAGATTGCCGTCGGGTGCCAGCTTGAGCACCTTTTCCCAAGCCGCGTTGCCTGCGTCGTCGCTCCGCACCATGTAGTGCGCGTAACCACTCTCGTAGTAGCGATGGCCCACCGCCAGAAAACCGCCTGCGCGCGAGGGTGTGGCCGAAATGAAATACTCCTGTTCGGCGCTGCCCTTCGCCACGTCCCACAGCTTGGGCTTGCCCGGCACGCACGCCCCGTTTGCGCACGCATCCAAGGTCGTGCACGCCGCCGTCGACGTACAAGGCGCGGACTCTGGCACGGCCGTGCACCCGGCCTTTGGGTCGCAGCCCGGTCGCGTACAGGGCGCGCCGTCGTCACATTGCTGCGGCGTCAGGTCCGGGCACTTGCCGGCCAAGGCGCAGGACGTATTGCCCCAATTGTCGAAGCGCACGGCGCAGGCGTTTCCGGTCGCGGGGCCGCCTACGGCGAGCACACCATCCTTGCCCATCGCAGACAGGCCGATCACATCGGTGCACACGTTGGCCGCGGTGCTGGACCACTGCACGCGGTCCGTCAGGTCGCGCCGAACCACGGTGCCAGAGATGCTGCCTGTCACATAGCCACCTGGCACAGCGGCGACGGCTCGCAAGTAGGGGGTGTCCGGTGTCGTCTCGGCGAACTTGAGCAGGCCGTTGGCATCGGCATGGAACAGCCATGCGGTCCAAGGATAGGACGTGCCGTTGAGACCAACCGCCGCCAGGGAGCCGTCGTCCAGCACCGCCACGTCCGTGATGGACTGGTCGTTGGCCATGCCATAGGTATGTTGCCACAGCACGTTGCCCTTGGCGTCCAGCCTGACCAGCCAGCCGTCCTGGCCGCCACCGCCCGCGCTGCTGGTGTAGCCTGCCACCACGGACCCGCCGTCGGCGGTCGAGCGGATGGCGGTGAACGCATCGTCCGCGCTGCCGCCCATCGGTTTGGACGAGATTTGGACGCCGTCCGCGGTGACCCGCAACAGCCAGCCATCAAAGCCGCCGGCACCCTGAGAGCTGGTGCGGCCCACCGCAACGTAGCCGGTCCCGAGCGGTGCCGCGCCAATCAGGTCTTCGTCTTTGGCACCCCCGTAGGCATAGGACCACAGCGGTTGACCCGCCTTGTCGACCCGATGCAGCAGTCCGTCGGAGCCGCCGGCGCCAAGGTTGCTAGTGTAGCCGATGACCAGGGCGCCGTCCGGTACACCGAGGATGCCGTACGAGGCCGCGTCTTTGGCGCCAGCGTCCACCACCTTGGACCATTGGATCTGGCCACCTGGGTCGAGCTTGACCAACCAAGCCTGTGTCGGCTTCTGCGCCGCAGTGTACATGGCCACGAGCGCTCCGCCGTCGGCCTCCGGAAGTGCCGCGAGGCCGCGCAGGTAGGTGGTGCCGACCGAGAGGTTCGAATTGACGTACAACCGCTGCAGCGATCCCGCGACGCAGCTACCGTTCGCGCAGGTGTCGCCGGCATAACAAGAGATGCCGTCGTCGCAAGCGGCGCTGTTGTGGATGTAGCTGCAACCCTTGACCTTGTCGCAGCTGTCGGTGGTGCAGACGTTGCCATCGTCGCACTGCTTGGGGTCCACGGCCGACGCGCACCCTTTGGGCTCGCTGCAGGTGTCCGCGGTGCACGGGTTGCCGTCGCTGCAGCCCTTGGCCTTGCCGCCACAGACGGTCCCAGCGCAGGCATCGCCGTCGGTGCAGACCTTGCCGTCGTCGCAGTTGCCTGAAATCGCGGCGTATTGGCAGCCAACCAGCGGATCGCATGCGTCGGCGGTGCACGGATTGCCGTCGCCACACTCCTGCACCTTGCCGGGTCCGCAGGCACCGAGCTTGCAAGCGTCGCCCACGGTGCACGCATCGCCGTCGCTGCACGGCTCGGTGTTGGCCACTGCGAGGCAGCCGACCTTGGGCTCGCACCAGTCGTCGGTGCAGGGCTTGGTGTCGGCGCACGTCGCAGCGGCGATGGTCGCGCACTTGCCAGCGGACGCACAGGAGGTGCGGCCCCAGGCATCGCCGCGGACGGCAAGGCCGAGCCGGCCGCCGCCGCCGCCGACCGCGGCCCCAACGGCCAAGATGCCGCCATCCGCGGTTGCCGCAGCGCCCGCGAGGCCACCTGGCACCTTGTCCAGTTGCACGTCCCAAACCGGATGGCCGTCGCCCGCAAGGCCCAGCAACCACGGCACCGCCGAGGCGGCGTCTTGCCCGGCGGAACCCACCACCCCAAAGGCATCGTTGGCCAAGGCCACCGTGCCGCCGACCGCGCGCCAGCCGCTGACGCTGCGCTGCCATACCAGCTGGCCGCCGCCGTCGAGGTAGGCCAGCCACAGCTCGGGCGTGCCCGCAGCCTGGCTGGTGCCGGCCGCGAGGACGCCACCACCCGAGGCCACCGCAGCCGACCACTGCTGCCACGGTGCCGTGCCGAAGGTGGACTGCCATTGCAGCGCACCTTGGCTGCCGACGCGCGCGGCCCAGGCCTTGCGTGTGCCGTTTGCGCCGTCGCGCCAGCCGACCGCCACCACCGTCCCGGCCGGGGCCGCGACCACCGCGGCAAGCTCGTCCGCGTCGGCGGTCGCCGCCTCCCACTCCCACAGCTGTTTGCCGCTGTCGGCCACCCGCACCAGCCACCCATCGCGCGCACCGCCAGGGTTCGAGCGCCAACCCGCGCCGACCCAGCCGCCGCTCGGGTGCGCGGCGAGCGCTGAGACCGCGTCGTCGACCTTGCCCGGCTTGCCGTAGTCCTGCTGCAGCGTCAGGACCTTTCCGTCAGCCGCCAGCCGCACCAACCGCGCCTGCAAGCCCTCATTGGCCAGCGGGCGCCACGTGCCGACGACGCTGAAGGTGCCGTCGTCCTCGGCCTTGGCTGCGGTGGCCGCGGTCTCGGGGTCGGCTGCGCCGGTGACGGGGCTCGTTGCCCACTGCGTCGCGCCGCCCGCCGCCGCCCGTTCCATCCACCACTGGGTCTGCGTTGGGGCGCTGGGCGGGCCGACCTCGCGCCGGCCGACGGCCAGCCAGCCGCCGTCGTTGGCCGCTGCGGCAGCCCGCAACCTCAAGCCAGCGCCAGAGGCGTCGTGGGTGGCGACGAACAGTTTCTCAGCCTTGCCGGGCAGGCAGTTGCCGCCGCCACAAGCCGCCCCCAACAGGCAACCGTCGCTGCCTGCGCATGGGGTTCCATCGGCGACCGCCTCGGCGACGCACTGGAAGGCCGCTGGCCCGGTGGACGCGCATTTGGCCGCCTCGCACGGCCCCAGCGCCAGCTTGCAGATCACCGGGGCGCCGACAGCGCATTGTCCAGCCTTGCACGTATCGCCGGCGGTGCAACCGTTGTCGTCGCCGTTGCAGGCCTTGCCCTCCAAGGGCTTGCTGTCGAAGGCGCACTGCCCCGTCTTGGGGTCGCAGACATCGGCAGTGCAGGCGTTGCCGTCGCTGCAGTTGGCCGCGCTGTGCACGCAGCCGATCGCCGCCGCGCAAGCGTCCGCAGTGCACACGTTGCTGTCGTCGCAGTTGACCTTGGCGCCGACACAGGTTCCGCCGCTGCAGGCTTCGCTGGCCGTACACAGCGAGCCGTCGTCGCAGGGGGTCCCGGTCGCCGTCGGTGTCAAGCCACATACGCCCGACTTCGGGTCGCAGGTGTTGGTCAAGCACGCGGTGTCGTCCTTCTTGCTGCAGTACACCAACGAGGCGGGGTTGAAGGCGCACTTGGCCGCCTTTGGATCCGACTTGTCACAAAACCAGGTGCCGTTGCAGAGGTTGCCGTCGTCGTTGCCCTCGCAATCGCTGTTTTTCTGGCACTGGCAGGCGCTGGCGCCGGAGGCACATTTGCCGTCCTGGCAGTAGTCGCCGAAGGTGCAGGGTGCACCGTCTTCACACGGCAAACCGTTGGTGACGGGCTTGAACAGGCACTGGCCGGTCGCCGGCGCGCACGTGTTCTTGGCGCACGCGGTGTCGTCGACCGACGAGCACGACTTGGCCGTGGCAGGATTGAGCACGCACGTCGGGGTTGCGCCCGACTTGTTGCAATACAGTGTGCCCTTGCAGAAGTCGCCGTCGTGCCATTTGGCGCACTCGGCGTCGTTGCTGCAGGTGCAGATGTTGGTGCCGGGCAAGCACTTGCCTGCCGTGCACGCGTCCCCTGCGGTACACGGATTGCCGTCGTCGCAGGTGGTCCCCGTCGCCGCGTGGGCCATGGCGCACAGGCCCGTCGTTGGCTGGCAGGTGTTCTTGGTGCACGCAGTGTCCGCGAACGACGGACAGACCACCACTTTGGCCAGGTTGACCTCGCATTTTTGCTTGGCCAAATTGCAGAACAGTGTGCCGTTGCATTGGTTGCCGTCGTCTTGGCTGGCGCAGTCGGCGTCTTTTTTTGCACACGCAGGTGTCCGTGCCGCCCTTGCACTGCCCAGTTTGGCACACCTCGCCGACGGTGCACGGGTTGCCGTCGTCGCAGGGCGGTGGGTTGGCGGTGGCGGTGCCAGCGGCGGCAAGTTCGATGCCACACACAGCGCCGACGCAGAACTTGGTGGTTTGCTCCACCGGCACCATCGCGCAGCCGCCCGTGGTCGGGTCGCACGCGTTCTTGCTGCACACGGTGTCGCCGCCGTTGGCGCAGACCTTGACCGTCGCCGGATTCAGAACGCACGCGGGGACCTTGAGCGCCTTGTTGCAGTAGGCCACGCCGTTGCACAGGTCGCCGTCGTCGAGGTCGAGGCAGTCCGCGTTGGACTTGCAGGTGCACGTATCCGTTCCTGCCGTGCAGGTGCCGCCGCTGCAGTAGTCGCCGCTTGTGCACTTCTGACCGTCCTCGCAGGCCAACGACGGCACGGCCAGGTCGCCCGCCTCTTTGGCTTCGAAGTGGCAGCCTTTGCCGGCGACGCAAGTTTGCTTGGTGGCCTCCAGCGGCGCGCTTTGGCAAGCACCCGTCTGCGCAAGGCAGACGTTCTTCTTGCAGGCCGTGTCCGCCGAGGTATCACAGACAACCACCGTCGCCGGGTTGACCTTGCAGTTGAAGGGAAAGGTCTGCTTGTCGCAGTACAGCGTGCCGTTGCAGACGTTGCCGTCTTCCAGCGCCCCGCAATCCGCGTTGGTCTTGCACGCGCACCACGACGCCAGTTTGGCCACGCATTGGCCTGCCGCACAGAACGCCAGCACCGCGCAGGGGTCGCCGCTGTCGCAGGCCGCGCCATCGTTGGCCTTGGGGGCACATTGGCCGGCCCCGTTGCACAGGTTGGGCATGCACGGGTTGCCGCTCGGCGGGCAATCTGCGTCGACGCCGCACCCTTTGGGCGCGGCAGGGCTTGCGTCGCTGGCAATGTCGGCCGCGACCTCCACTGCGGCGTCTGTGGCCCCTTGTGCGCCAGTGTCCGCTTCTGCAGCGTCGTCGAACCCAGCATCGCCATCGTCAGATGCTGCGTCCGCCGAGGCGTCCAGTGGACCGGCGTCGCTGGCAAACACTTCCGCGGCGCCCGTGCTGCCGCCTTCGGCGTCGGCGGACGTCGCGTTCGCCGCCGACGTTGTCGCGGGATCCCGGCACGCCGTTAGGGCCAGGAAATGATTTACTCAATCATTTCTCGGGCCCGTTTGCTTGCTCCGTGGGTCGCCAGCTCGCGGACCAAAGGTCCGACTCGCGGCTCCGTCCTGATGTGAGAGTGATCGACTTATTATTTTCCAGTCCCTTAGG